>OFDC01001015.1_pt1 | contig 16735 bp, 13 predicted proteins | sample 1520941 | NCBI WGS metagenome assembly OFDC01 (sample SAMEA94258168, study PRJEB24077) | hot springs metagenome | biome: Aquatic biome; feature: Water | place: India | collected 2012-12-06 | depth 5 m | reverse complement strand
CTCTTGATCTTGGACACACGTCACCTCTTGGCGGGGTTGTTGCGGATGGCGGGGCACGCACTGACACACGCGGCCTGAGTTTGAGGCGGGAAGGGGCGCGCAAGCGTGCTGGCCTTTCGCTCTCTCCAAAGGGTCTGTCGCCCTCTATTGGAATGCACATTCTACTATTTTGTGCAGGCGGTCAAGTCTCGCTTGACGGCTGTTTTAGAATCACCATACTTATTCGTATTCGGAGCGCGACGGGCAAAAGTGTCGGTTGCAAGCAATACCGGGACAAGGGAGCAGGACAGATGATTTCAAGAACCATGCGCAGCGTTGTGATCGGCCTTCTGGCAAGTGCCGCATTGGCCGGCCCGGTATCGGCCAAGGATGATCTGGCGGCGATCAAGGCCGAGATGCAGACGCTGAAGGCCGAAGTGCAGAACACCCGCGATCGTGCGGCGGTGGAAAACCTGTTCTCCAAGTACATGTACCTGCACAACGCTTTCCGCGATACCGACATCATCCCGCTGTGGGCCAAGAAGGGCACGCCCGACGTGCGCTCGCAATACAGCAATCTTGGCGTCTACACCGACTGGGACAAGATCATGTCCTATCATCAGGGCCGCCCTTCGCCGGTCAGCAAGCTGGTGTTCCACTATGTCACGACGCCGGTGATCGAAGTGGCCGAAGATGGCCAGACCGCCAAGGGCCTGTGGATCGTCAACGGGCTGGAATCGGGCCTGGTTGATATCGAGAAGGCCAAGAACATGCCGGCCTGGATGTTCGAGAAAGACCTGGTGCAGGGCAAGAAGGTGTGGATGCACAACGTCTATCTCAAATACGGCGTCGACTTCATCAAGCAGGACGGCCAGTGGAAGATCTGGCATTTCCACTGCTTTGAAGTGGCACGTGCGCCCTATGGCATGGGCTGGATCCCCTTTGCTGCGGCCGCGCAGGACGATGCCTTCAACGTTGACCTGATGTACGTGGGCGATGATGGCAAGCCGGTGTTCATGCCCAAGGTCGATGGCCCCGCCACTGTGCTTTCGAACACCTACCGCACCGACACATCGCAGAAGCTGGAAGCGCGTCCGCCTGAGCCTTATCGCACTTTCAGTGAAACCTTCGCGTACTGATTGCCGAAGTGCGTATCGCGAGCTTTGCCGTGGCGCTGGCCCTGTCCGTCATCGGACAGGGTGCACCTGCCAAGACACTGGTGGCGACCGGCGGCGGCGCGGTGCGCGGGACGGTGCAGGGGGGCGCTGAGGCTTTCCTCGGCATCCCCTATGCCGCGCCGCCGGTGGGGCCGCTGCGCTGGCGCGAGCCGCAGGTGGCTGACGCGTGGGTAGGCGTGCGCGAGGCTTCTGCGTTCGGCCCGGTGTGCCAGCAGGGCGTACCGGCGCCGTGGGGACCGTATACCGCCGAGTTCCTTGCCGCGCCGCCGATGAGCGAGGATTGCCTGACGCTCAATGTCTGGAAGCCGAAGGGCGCGGCGGGCAAGCTGCCGGTGCTGATCTACATTCACGGCGGCGGCTTTGGCGGCGGGGCGGGCAGCCTGCCGATCTATGACGGGGCGAAGCTGGCCGCCAAGGGCGCGGTGGTCGTGACGATCAACTACCGCGTCGGTGTGTTCGGCTTCATGGCCCACCCGCAGCTGACGGCGGAATCGCCGCTGGGGTCTTCGGGCAATTACGGTTTGCTGGATCAGATTGCCGCGCTGAAATGGGTGCGGGCCAATGCGGCGGCGTTCGGCGGAGATGCCGGCAACGTGACCGTTTCGGGCGAAAGCGCGGGCGCAGCTTCGGTGGCGGACCTGATGGTATCACCCATGGCAAAGGGCCTGTTCGACAAGGCCATTGCCTTCAGCGGGGCAAGCATGGCGGTGGAAGTGCCGCCGCTGGCCAAGGCCGAGGCAGTGGGCAGCGATCTTGCGGCAAAGCTCGGCAAGGCTGCCATTGCCGACATGCGCAGCGTCCCGGCCGAGGCGCTGGTCGAGGCGACGCGCTATGTTCCGGGCGCGACGAGCGGGCCGCCGCCCTTGCGCTTCGTGCCCAATGTCGATGGCAAGGTGGTGCCGTTCGATCCGGTGCGCGCGAGCGGGCCGGTCGTCAGCCCGGTGCCGCTGATCACGGGGTACAACAGCGCCGAGATGATCGACATGGCGGTGCGCACCCCGGCGCAGTTCGAGGCAGCGGTGCGGGCGCGCTATGGCGATTTTGCCGAGCGGCTGCTGGCGCTCTACCCTCATGCGACCGAGGCCGAGGCAATGGCTTCCAACACGCTGATCGCGCGCGACCGCTACATGGCCGGCCTGCTGCTGTGGTCAAAGGAGCGCACGCGCAGCGCGCAGCAGCCAGTCTATGCCTATCTTTATGACCATGCCTATCCGGTGGTGAAAGGCGGGCAATCCTGGGGCGCGTTCCACTCCTCGCAGCTGCCCTATGTCTTCGGCAACATCGGCATCGGTCATCGCGCCTGGACGGCAGCCGACGGGCGTGTGGTCAGGCAATGGCAGGACCGCCTGCTGGCTTTCATGCGGACCGGCAGGCCGGGCGGCGGCTGGACGGCGGTAGGCCGGGCCAGTGCCACGGTCATGGGGCTGGGTAACAGTGAAGCGATGCGGCCGGCCGTGTCCTCGCCCGAAAGGTTCGAGGCGTTCAAGGCCTATGCTGAAAGTGGCGGGAAGCTGGGCTTGATTTAGAGAAAGTGCTCTAGGTAACAATACGTTAGGCGGGCGACGATAGATTAGGCTCCGGGTTGTAGGAAGAACCTGAGATTTTGGTCTTGGGTTTCTTTTCAAACCACGGAGCACGCCTTGCCTACAGGACGATCCACGCCGGGCCGCTATGCGCAGATGCTTGCGCGGTCCGCTACTGCCGCGATTTGCGCAGGGCCTGACAACCTGATCCTTTCGTGGAATTCCGCGGCCGAGGAGCTGTTCGGCTTCAGCGCCGCGCAGGCCATCGGCAAGCCGCTGACGATCATCATGCCCGAGCGTTATCACGCCGCGCACGAGGCCGGGCTGGCCCGCGCCGTCAAGAGCGGCAAGGCGCGGCTGGCGGGCAAGGCGGTCGAGATGCTGGTGCGCCATGCCGACGGGCACGAGATCCCGGTCGACCTGTCGCTGTCGATGTGGGAGGAGAACGGCCAGCCGATGTTCGGCGCGCTGGTCCGCGACATCACCGACCGGCAGGCGGCCAAGCGCCGGCTCGAGCATCTGGCGCACTGCGATACGCTGACATCCTTGCCCAACCGCAATGCACTGAACGTGCGGCTGGAAGAAGCGATCGCCCGCGGCCCCTGTGCGCTGATGCTGCTCGACCTCGACGGGTTCAAGGACATCAACGACACGCTGGGACACAGCGTGGGCGACCGGCTGCTGGCCGATGTGGCGCGGCGGATCGAAAGCTGCGTGGGCGATGCCGACATGGTGGCGCGGTTCGGCGGCGACGAGTTCGCCATCGTCCTGTCCGATTGCAGCAATCCGCTGCGGATCGATTCGCTGTGCCGCGCAATCTTTGCTAGCCTTGCCACCCCGTTCCAGGTCAACGGCAAGAGCGTGTTCGTCGGCACCAGCATCGGCATTGCGCTGGCGCCGAAGGATGCATCGACAGTGGACCAGCTGCTGTCGCGCGCCGACCTTGCGCTTTATAGCGCCAAGGCCGAGCATGGCGCGCAGCGCAAGTATTACCTGCCGGCGATGCACAACCAGTCGGAACAGCGCCACAGGCTGGGTGCGGAACTGCGCGAGGCCTTGCCGCAAGGGCAGTTCGTGCTGCACTTCCAGCCCCAGGTCTCGCTCGAGGACAAGTCGTTGCTGGGCGTGGAGGCGCTGCTGCGCTGGAAGCATCCGCAGTTCGGATTGCTGCACCCCGATGCGTTTCTTTCGGTGCTCGATGACAGCGTTGTAGCCGAGGACGTGGGCGACTGGGTGATCGACGAGGCCTGCCGCGTGGCCAGTGCCTGGCGCAGTGCAGGGCTGGGCGAAGTGCGCATGGCGGTGAACCTGTTTGCGGCACAATTGCGTTCGCCCCGGCTCTATGGCGTGATTGGCGAGGCCTGCCGCAAGCACCGCATCGCGCCGACGCAGCTGGAAATCGAGATCACCGAGAACATCGTGATCAAGCACAACGACGAAATTGCGACGATGCTCAAGCGCCTGAAGACGCTGGGCGTGGACATTGCCTTCGATGATTTCGGCACCGGTTATGCCTCGCTCAGCCTGCTGCAGCGCTATCCGCTCGATCGGCTCAAGATCGACCGCTGCTTCGTTGAAGCCATCCACCGTTCCGATGCCGATGCGGCGATCGTCGACGCGGTGCTGCAGATGGCGCACACGCTGGGCCTCGAAGTGATCGCCGAAGGGGTGGAAACGCGCGAACAGGAACGGGTGCTGCGCGAACTTGGCTGCAAGGAAGCGCAAGGGTTCCTGTATGGACGGGCGGTTGCGGCGGACGAGATCGTGCGCCTTTTCGCACCCGTTCCGCAAGCGCGGGTGGCGGCTGCAAGATAGAGGGGCGGGCGCCGTTCGCACCCGTCCGCCAAGGTACAGCACCCTGCCTTGGCGTCAGGGCCGGGTCGGATAGTCCTTTGCCTCTTCCAGCACGGGCAGGGTGACCTTGCCGGTGGCGGCCCATTCGGTGCCGCGCAGGATCAGGGTCTGCAGCGGCTGGAAGTGGAGCGAGACTTCATCGTGGCCGAGCGTGATCGAGAAGACGCGGCCCTTGCCGTAGTCTGCGGTCCAGACCTGCGGGTGATCGGCGTCGATGCCCTTCATGGCCTTGAGCTTTTCGGGCGTGTAGGCGGCGGCGGGGTATTTGGGACCCGTGAGCTTCGGGTCATAGGCGGCGGCGGAATCGTGGGCGGTGGCGAGGACGTGGATCCTGGCGTCCGGGTCCATGCCCATGTTGGTGTACATGTCGTCGTTGTAGGTCCAGATGAACTCGCGCATGCCCGCAGTGATCGGGTGGGTGCGGTCAACCAGATGGACCGGGAAGGCACCCGGAGGGGCACGGCGGCTGGTGCCCGGTTCCATCGCGCCGCCGATCAGCTTCTTGTATTCGGGTATGTCCCGCCCCCAGGTGAAGCTGGAGTGATAGGCGACGAGACCACCGCCTTCGCGCACGTACTGGTAGAGCGCCTTGAACGCGCCGTCCGACCAGACCTTCTGCACCGGATCGGCATAGTTCCAGCGGCTGGAATAGTTGAGCAGGACGACATCGTATTGCTTCAGGGTCTCGAGCGTGCCGTTGTCGAAATCCTCGGTCACGCGCACGTCGAAGCGCTTGGTGTCCTGCATCATGGTGCGCAGCATGTTGTTCACGCCGGTCCAGTCATGCTCGTAGGAATTGCGGCCCGAAATGATCAGCACCTTGAGGCGGTTCTCGGCCGGGTTCACCGGGATGGCCACGCGCTGCACGGTTTCGGGCGGGCGATAGTCGATGGTGACGATGACCTGTGCGGCGGCAGGCACGGCAATGCAGGGCGCCAGGGCTGCGGCAAGGAGCTTTTTCATGAGGTTCTCCCTTATTCCGCCGCTGCGCCTTGGCGCGCGGCGATGTCGTTGCGGATGGTTTCGTGCAGGCCGTCCATCGGCCACATCAGGACGACCACTGTCTGCAGAGCGAGCAGGACGACGGCGCTGCCGTAGTAGGTCCAGCGGATCGCCTCGCGCGCGGTGTCGGTCACGGCATCGGGGGCATAGCCTGCCGCGCCGAGCATGAAGGCGAAACCGGCGGTGCCGATGGCCATGCCGACCTTGGTCGACAGGCTGATGCCGGCCGAGAGCAGGCCCTCGCGCCGGGTGCCGAACTTCCATTCGTGGTAGTCCACCGTCTCGGCGATCATGGCGAAGGCGGCGGTGATGGTGATGGACGTGGCAAGGCAGGCGGCGATGTAGAGGCTGAGGAAGGCGGCAGTGTTGTCCTGCGCCAATGGCAGCACCGCGAAGATCACCGCAGCCAGTGCAAGGACGAAGGCGCTGCCCTTGCGGATGCCGGTGCGGGCAAGGATCGGCGGGGCGACGAACGAGGAGAGCAGCAGCATGCCCGAAACGGCGGGCAGCATGACCGAGATCAGCCAGGGCTGCCGCATCACGTCGATGGCGAAATAGGCGGTCGCGCTCATCATCAGGCCGAAGCGGATGAAATAGAGCAGGCACGAGGCGAAGACGACGAGCCATGCCTTGTTGCGCAGCATTTCCTTGACGGCGGGGCCGATGGCGAAATCGGGCGAGGAGCCGTCCTCGAAGCGCTCCTTGCAGTTGGCGAAGAGCGCGAGCGTTGCGGCAAAGCCAATCGCGGCAAAGAGCATCGCGACGTACTGGAAGCCCTTGTTCTGGTCCCCGCCGCCGAACACGCCGACCAGCGGCATGACCGCCGCCGTGCCAAGCACCACTGAGATCGATGTGCCGACGCCGCGCATGCCGGACAGCTTGAGTCGCTGCTTCGGGTCCAGCGTCATCATCGGCATCAGCGCGGTATAGGGGATGGCCTGGACCGACATCAGGATGCCAAGCCCCTTGAAGGTGACGAAGGCGTAGATCAGCTGCGCACTGTCGCTCCAGTCAGGCACGTGGAACAGCGCGACGGTGAGCAGCGCATAGGGCAGGGCGGTGAACAGGAAATAGCCGCGCGTGCGGCCCCAGCGGCTGCGGGTCTTGTCGACCATGATGCCGACCACCGGATCGATGATGGCATCGAGCAGGCGTGCGATCAGGAAGATGGTGCCAACGCCCGCCGCCGGCATGCCGACGACGTTGGTGTAGTAGAACAGCAGGAACCCGCTTGCCATGTTGTAGGCAAGGCTGGTGCCCATGTCGCCCATGCCGTAGCTGAGGCGTTCGGCGAAGCTCAACTTGTCGTTTGCCACATTCCTCTCCCGGACCGCAGCGTTATGTCTTGATCAGAGCGCCAGCGTCTTGCGGGTCAGCTCGAGTGACTGGTCCATCGGCAGGGTGGGGAAGTATTCCATGCCGATGGAGCCGGTGTAGCCGAGGCTTTCCAGCGTCCCCATGACGTGGCCCCAATCGACGGTGCCGGTGCCCGGTTCGTTGCGGTCGTCCATGTCGGCCACCTGGACGTGGGCGACGAGGTGGATGCGGCCGTTCAGCACTTCGGCTATGTCCTCGCCCATCACGGCGCTGTGCCAGACATCGTAGAGCAGGCGCAGGTTGGGGCTGCCGACGGCTTCGACCAGATCGAGGCCGAGCGTGGTGCTGACCAGGTACATCGCCGAGAACAGGCGGGTGTTGAGCGGTTCGAGCAGGAGGGTGACGCCTGCTGCTTCCGCAAGGGCGGCGGCTTCCTTCAAGGCGGCGACGGCGTTGGCGAAGTGGTCTTCCTCGCTCATCCCTTCGACCTTGAAGCCCGAGGCGACGATCAGCGGCGGCTTGCCGAGCGGGGCGGTGGCTTCGATCGTCTCGCGCACGGCGGCGACCATTTCGGCGCGCTCTGCCGGATCGACGATCGAGCGGCGCGGATCGACGCAGATGCCGGTGAGCTTGACGCCGGTTTCGGCAAGGGCCGCGCCGATGGCTTCGACGGGCTTGTCCCGCCAGAGGTGGAATTCGACCAGGTCGAAACCGCCAGCCTTGGCGGCGCGGATACGGTCGGCAAGGTCACCGGCTTCGGCGAACTGCCATTCGATGCAGGATGAAAGCGGATAAGCAGCAGGCACGTCGATCTCCCAATCGGCGGCCCCGCACCATGCGGTGCGTTTGCCTGGCGGCAGAAAGGGCCGCTACTTTATTGGAATGCATGTTCGCATTCTCACGGGCCTAGGTCAAGAGGGCTCCGTCGAATGCGGCAGCAACACTAAGACATAATGCAGACCGGGGTTTGACAAATAGAATCTATATTCCAGAATAAGCCTTCGCATTCCGGCCGAATCGGTGGCGAACAAGTTTTGGGAGGAAAAACCAGATGAAATCGAATGGATTCAAGTTCCTGCTGCTGTGCGGCGCAGGCTGCATCGTGCCGTTTTCGGCGGCTCTGGCGCAAAGCGAAGCCGACGAGGCTGCCGACCCCAATGTCATCATCGTGACCGCGCAGAACCGGTCGCAGAACGTGCAGGACGTGCCGATTGCGATCAACGTGGTCAGCGGCGAGGCGCTCAAGGCTTCGGGCGTGACCGATCTCGTCTCGCTCCAGCGCGTGGCGCCGGTCGTCCAGATCGTGAACGATACCGTGCTGACCCGCGTCACCGTTCGCGGCATCGGTTCGAACAGCAACGACGAGGCACAGGACCAGGCCATCGCCATCAACATCGATGGCGAATACATCAATCGCCCGACCGTTCTGAATGCCGCGCTTTTCGACCTCGATCGCGTTGAAGTGCTGCGCGGGCCGCAGGGCACGCTCTATGGCCGCAACGCCACCGGCGGCGCGGTGAATTTCATCACGCGCAAGCCCGGCAGCGAATTTGCCGCCAACGGCAGCCTGAGCTATGGCAACTTCAACCACGTGATCGCCGAGGGCGGCGTCACCGTGCCGCTGGGCGACATCGGCGGCATCCGCGCGTCGGGCATCTACTCCGACCGCGATGGCTACAACTACCACCCGAACATCGACAAGCGCAGTGGCGACGACAACACCTGGGGCGGCCGCCTGAGCCTGCGCCTGGAGCCGGTTACGGGCCTGAAGATCAACGCTGCGATCGAGCGGGTGGAACAGGACATCGTGGTCCCTGCCCAGGCCTTCCTGAACTTCAACGCTGCCGGCAACTCGCCGGGAGCGGGCTGCGCCGCCAACCCCGGCTGGGTCGAGATCGCTCCGGCTGTCCCGGGTACGCAGTGCATTCCGGCGCTGACCAACAATCTCGCGAAGGTGGACCGTTCGACTTACAACGCACCGGCGAGCGGCCTTGGCAGCAACAACCTGAAGTCCACCGCCGTGCGCGGCAGCATCGCCTATGACTTCGGCCCTGCCACCGTGACCTACACCGGCGGCTTCCGCGAGACCGATGCGCTTTCCGCGCTGGGCCTTTCGCCCGCCTACCGCTTCAACACCTTTGTCGGCAACACCAAGACCCACAGCCACGAGCTGCGCCTCAATGGCGAGAGCGACCTGCTGGTCTGGCAGACGGGCGCGTTCTACTTCAACGAGAAGCTGGACGTGGAGCGCGGGCTGTTTCGCTTGCCGCCGCCGCCGTTCCTGCTTGGCGCCAATGGCGGATACGTGAACTACTTCTTCCGCAACGTGGAATCGCGCAGCTGGGCGGTGTTCGGCCAGACCGACGTGAAGCTTTCGGATCAGTTCACGATCGTTGCCGGCCTGCGCTATACCGATGACAAGCGCTCTGCTCGCTATCGCGATCATGGCGGTGCGATTGCCAATCCGTTCAACCCGCTGTTCAACACCGGCAATGTCCGGCCGACCAACCCCGGCACGCCCCTGCGCAATTTGACGCTGGGTTCGGAAGCGGACAAGCTGACCTGGCTGGCCGGCGTGAACTTCAAGCCCGATGCCGATACGCTGATCTACGGCAAGGTTTCGACCGGCTTCAAGGCGGGCGGCTTCGATTCAGTTGGCCAGTATGCGCCGGAAACCAACACGGCCTACGAAGCCGGCCTGAAGAAGAGCTTCGGCGCATCGTCGCAGCACACCTTCAACCTTGCCGGCTTCTACTATGACTACAAGGACCTGCAGGTCGGCGTGCTGCTTGATACGACCAAGGGCAGCCAGATCTTCAATGCCGGCAAGGCGAGGATCTGGGGCGTCGAAGCCGAAGCGGTGATCAAGCTTTCGGACAACGACACGTTCTCGGCCACGGCAAACTACGTCAACGCCGAGTACCAGCAGCTCCTGACCGCAATCCCGGTGTTCTGCGTGGGCGGATCGGGTTGCCGTCCTAGCGGCGGCAACGGTGAACTGACGGTCGGCAACCTCGAGACGACGCCGGGCGTTGTCACGCAGCCCAACCTTGCCGGCAACACTCCGCCGATGACGCCCGAGTGGACGATCACTCTGGCCTACGACAAGGTGATCCCGCTGGGCGACATGGGCAGCTTGACGGCCAGCGTGTTCTCCACCTTCAAGAGCGCGTACTTTGGCGACGTGTTCAACTACCGCGATTCGAAGCAGACGGCCTTTACCCAGACCGACCTGTCGCTGACCTATGCGCCGGAAAACAAGCGCTTCAGCCTGCAGGGCTTCGTCCGCAACATCGAGAACACCCGTCCGCTGACCTATGCCGGGTTCACCGTGGCCGGGCCGGACGACATCTACAACTGGCAGTTCGCCGCACCGCGCACTTATGGCGTGCGGTTGAGCGTGGACTTCTGATCCCGGTCTGACCGGCTGACGAATGCTGCCGAAAAAGGAGGCGGGCCTGCCGGGTCCGCCTCTTTTCGTGACGCTCGATGATATTGCCAAGCAGCGGGCAGGCGTTCACAGGGGCGGGCATGACCGAGCATGCGGGGCGCACGATGAGCGAAGATGCTGGCAACACATTGCGGCTGGAACGCGATGGCGCAGTGGCGAGCCTGCTGATCGACCGGGCGGACAAGCGCAACGCCTTCAACATTGCCATGTGGCAGCGCCTGTCCGAATTGCTGGCGCAGGCGGACGCCGATCCGGACATCAGGGTGCTGGTGGTGAAATCGGCCAATGGTGGCGCGTTCTGCGCGGGCGCGGATATTGCCGAACTGCTGGCCAACAAGGACGATGCGGCGTGGCGGGCCGAGAACCAGCGGGCGATCAACCGCGCGCAGTACGAACTGACCCGCTTTCGCCTGCCGACCGTGGCGATGGTCGAGGGCGATTGCGTGGGTGGCGGCTGCGGCATCGCGCTGGCCTGCGACATCCGCGTGGCCGGGCCTCAGGCGCGGTTCGGGATTACCCCGGCCAAGCTGGGGCTGGTCTATCCGCTGCATGACGTGAAGCTGCTGGTCGATCTCGTCGGGCCGGGGCAGGCGCGGCGGATGCTGTTTACCGGCATGCTGCTGGGGGCCGATGAAGCGCTGTCGATCGGGCTGGTCGAGGAACTGGCCGCGAACGAAGACGCGATGGTGGCGCAACTGCTGGCGGCCTCGCCGTTCTCCACGCAGGCGATCAAGGGCTTCGTGCGCAATGTGCTCGATGGGCAGGTTGGCGATGACGCCGAGAGCTTGCGGGTATTTGCCGCAGCGTTCGAGGGCGCGGATTTTCGCGAAGGCACCACCGCCTTTGTCGAGAAGCGCAAGCCGAAGTTCTGACGACCTCCCCGGAACCAAGTCCGGCCCACGCGGTTCTGGAAGGGTTCCAAAGAGGTAATCCATGATAGGCAAGATCATTTCCGCAGTGGTCGGCAAGAAGATTGCCGACCGTACTCCCGGCATGAGCGAAGGCGCCGGTGCGCTGATCGGCGTTGCCGCGGCCACGGTCATGCGGCGCATGGGGCCACTGGGCATGCTGGCAGCCGCCGGCGGCACCTGGGCCGTATCGCGCGCGATGAAGAAGAAGCAGGCCCGCCAGGCCGCATCGGGTTCTACCCGCACGTATTGATCCCGTTCCCCTCGGACCGTCGCGCGCCTTCCCCCCTCCCGGCGTGCGGCGGTCCACCCCCGGAAACCGACTTTCCCCAGCTTCCCCGCGTGAGGGGGCGGGCGCGGCAGTCTGCGCCCTGAACCCGTGCGCGCTTTCCAAGGACCCGCGCCATGGCCAAGACCGAAACCCCGAACCATTCCCCCGCTCTGGACAATGGCCTTGACGACCATCAGCCCGGCGCGGGCCAGCCCGGCTACGCCACGCAGCAGGGCAATGCCGGCGAGACGCATCAGGATGCGGATGGCAACGGTGATGCAGCGGCTTTCCTGACCGACAACTTCGGCCATCGCCTGTGCGACAACCAGAACAGCCTGAAAGCCGGTGAGCGCGGGCCGACGCTGCTGGAAGACTTCATCCTGCGCGAGAAGATCTTCCATTTCGACCATGAGCGCATTCCCGAACGCATCGTCCATGCGCGTGGCTCCGCCGCGCACGGCGTATTCGAGGTGACCAAGGCCATCCCCGAGCTGACCAAGGCCGGCCTGTTCCAGAAGAAGGGCACGACCTGCCCGGTGTTCGTGCGCTTTTCGACCGTGGCCGGTGGTGCAGGGTCGGTCGACACGCCGCGCGACGTGCGCGGCTTTGCGGTCAAATTCTATACCGACGAGGGCAACTGGGACCTGGTGGGCAACAATATCCCGGTGTTCTTCATTCAGGACGCGATGAAGTTCCCCGACCTTGTCCATTCGGTGAAGATGGAGGCCGATCGCGGCTATCCGCAGGCGGCGAGCGCCCATGACACGTTCTGGGACTTTGTCGGCCTGATGCCCGAAACCATGCACATGATCATGTGGGCGATGAGCGACCGCGCCATCCCGCGCACGCTGCGCATGATGGAGGGCTTCGGCGTCCACACCTTCCGCTTCGTCAATGCGGCGGGCGAGGGCAAGTTCGTCAAGTTCCACTGGAAGCCGGTGCTGGGCCTGGAATCGCTGATCTGGGACGAGGCAGTGAAGATTGCCGGGGCCGATCCCGACTTCCACCGTCGCGACCTGTTCGAGAGCATCGACGCAGGCAGTTTCCCGGCGTGGGACCTTGGCGTGCAGGTGTTCGACGAGGACTTTGCCGCAGCCCAGCCCTACGACGTGCTCGACGCGACCAAGCTGATCCCCGAGGAAGATGTGCCGGTGGAGATCATCGGGCGCATGACGCTCAATCGCAATGTCGACAACTTCTTTGCCGAGACCGAACAATCGGCATTCCTGCCGAGCAACGTGCTGCCGGGCATCGATTTCTCGAACGATCCGCTGCTGCAGGGGCGCCTGTTCTCCTACCTCGACACCCAGAAATCACGCCTTGGCACGACCAACTTCCACCAGATCCCGGTCAACGCCCCCAAGTGCCCGTTCCACAACATGCAGCGCGATGGCCTGATGCAGACGCTGGTGCCGACGGGCCGCGCCAATTACGAGCCGAACTCGCTGAACGAGGCAGGCGAGGACAGCGGCCCGCGCGCCAGCCCCGACACCGGCTTCACCTCGTTCCGCGCCAATGGAGAGCGCAACGATCCGACCGAGAAGGTGCGGGTGCGGGCCGAGCTGTTTGCCGATCACTACAGCCAGGCGGCACTGTTCTATCACTCGCAGACCGAGAACGAACAGGCGCACATCGCCTCGGCGCTGGTGTTCGAGCTTTCGAAGTGTGCGATGGAGCATGTGCGGGCGCGGGTGCTTTCGCGCTTGCGCAACATCGACGAGACGCTGGCCGCGCGCGTAGCCGAAGGTCTGGCGATGGACCTGCCGGAAAAGGCGCCTGCCGCGCGTGAGCCGGTGGAGATGAAGCCTTCGGACGCGCTGTCGATCCAGAAGCAGGCGAAATTGACCTTCGAGGGCCGCAAGGTCGGCATCCTCTTTGCCGAAGGATCGGACAAGGCGACGATCGACAAGCTGAAGGCGGATGTCGAAGCGGCTGGCGGCAGGGTGTTCCTTGTTGCGCCCAAGGTTGGCGGCTTGGCGGTCAAGGGCGGGACGCTCAAGGCCGATGGGAAGCTCGATGGGTCGCCTTCGGTGATGTTCGATGCGGTGGCTTCGGTGCTGATGCCGGCGGAGGCCGAGAAGCTGGCGAAGCAGGGCGCGGCGGTGCAGTGGTTCATGGATGCCTATGGCCATTGCAAGACCATTGCCCACTGCAACGGCACCAAGGTGATCCTCGAAAAGGCAGGGGTGGAGCCGGATGAGGGCGTGGTGCCAAATGAAAAGCTCATGGATGTCGGCCCTGTGCGCCATTTCGCCCGTGAGCCGAAGATCCGCGATCTCGCCTGAGGAGACGACAGATGGCGACGGTTACGAAGATGAAGCCTGCCGAGGCCAAGGCGAAGGCAATCGCCAAGGCCAAGGCCGTTGCTCCCGAAGTTCCGGCCCAGATCGGCCAGACGCCCGCTACCGATTTGCGTGGCCTGCCCGATATCTTCGGGCGGCTGGTGGAAGACCACGACCGGCACCGCGCGCTGTTGGCCATGCTGGAAGCAACCGGCGGAAAGGGTGAGGATGCGCAGCCGATCTTCGAGGAACTGGTTCATGAACTGAAAGGCCACGCTGCCGCCGAGGAGCAGGCGCTGTGGTCAACCGTGCTGCGCAATCCGGAAACCACCGAGTTTGCCCGCCATGCCGTGGCGGAGCACAAGGACATCGACAAGATGCTCGATGACCTTGCCGCGCGCGACATGGGCAGCAAGAAGTGGCTGGAACGCTTTGCCGCGCTCAAGGAGGAATATCTCCACCACATCCGCGAGGAAGAGCAGGAGCAGTTCGTCGAGAGCGAAAAGATCCTCACCGCCGCCGACCGCAAGCACATGCTGGCCGTGTTCGAACGCCGCAAGAAGGCGGAAAAGGCCGCGGCGGAAGTGAAGCCGCGGTTGCGGATCAACGATATCGCCTGATCCTAGACTCGCCTTGCGAGACCCATGCACATCCTCACCCTGAACTTGTTTCAGGGTCCATCTCCGGCATGCACGGACATTGCCGATCGAGAAATGGATGCTGAAACAAGTTCAGCATGACGGGGTAGAGAATCTCACGGCAGAAGAACCGTCGATCCGGTGGTCTTTCGCGCCTCAAGATCGCGGTGGGCCTGGGCGACTTCGGCCAGCGGGTAGGTCTGACCGATGGTCACGGCCACCGCGCCGCTGGCGATCATGTCCCACACCCGCGCCGATCCTGCCGCCCGTTCGGCAGGGTCGGCGTAGTAGTGGTAGAGCGTCGGGCGGGTCACGAACAGCGAGCCCTTCTGCGACAGCGTGCCGAGCGCCACCCCGCTGACCGCGCCCGAGGCGTTGCCGTAGCTGACGATCAGGCCGCGACGCCCAGTGGAATCGAGGCTGGCCTCCCACGTGTCCTTGCCCACGCCGTCGAAGGCGACGCGCACGCCGGCGCCGCCGGTCAATTCGCGGACGAGCGGGCCGACGGCATCGCGCGAATAGTCGATCACGTGGTCCGCCCCGGCAGCGCGCGCGGCCTCGGCCTTTGCGGGAGTGGAGACGGTGCCGATCACCGTTGCGCCGATGTGCTTGAGCCACTGCACCAGCATCAGCCCGACCCCGCCCGCTGCGGCATGGACCAGCACCGGCCAGCCCGCCTGCACCTGTGCGCAGCGTCCGACGAGGAATTCGACGGTGAAGCCCTTGAGGATGGCGGCGGCGGCGATCTCGTCGGCGATGCCATCGGGCAGCTTGAACAGCGCGCTTTCCGGATAGATCCGCGCGGTAGCATAGGCGCCCAGCTCAGGCCCGAATGTGGCGACGCGATCGCCCGCCGCAAGGGCGGTGACGCCTTCGCCCACCGCTACCACGCGCCCTGCCGCTTCCACGCCAAGACCGCCGGGAATGGGAATCGGGTAGAGCCCGCCACGGTGGTAGGTGTCGATCATGTTGAGGCCGACGGCGGTATGCTCGACCATCACTTCGTTCCGGCCGGGCGCGGGCAAGGTGACATCGGTCCACGCGATGACTTCCGGGCCTCCGGTGGTGGTGAGGCGGACGGCTCTGGCTTGCATCGGGGGCGCTCCTGGAAAGGCGAAGAGTTTGGCTGACCCTAGCCCGCCGATGCCGCCCTTTGCAAACCGCTGACCGATGGGCGGATAGTGGCGACGCAGGCCTGCTGCGCGGCCTCGCGCATTGCCACTGTCCCCGCTTTCGAACCTTCCGGAGAAGCGTGGATGCTGCGGATCGTCCTTGCCGGCCTTGCCCTGCTGCTTACCCCGATGCTTGCCTCGATGCTTGCGATGCCAGCGCTGGCGCAGGAGGGCGAACTTGCGCCGATGCCGGTGTGGCCCGCAGGCGTGCCTGCCATCAAGGACTGGCCCGGCCTCGCCAAGGTGCCGGTGCGCGAAGAGCTGCGCGAGAATGGCGAGCAGGCGTGGAACGTCACCGTGCCGACACTGCAGCCGTTCCTGCCCGATCCGGCCAAGGCCACCGGCATGGCGGTGGTGATCGCACCGGGCGGGGGCTTTCGCCTGCTGGCGATCCACCACGAAGGCACGCGCGTGGCGCGCTGGCTGGCGGCGCACGGGATCGCGGCTTTCGTGCTGAAGTACCGCCTGATCCAGTCGCCTCCGGGTGAGACCAACGAGGCGATGCGGCAGCGCGTGCTGGCAACGCTGGCGCCGGGCGTTGGCGGCATTCCCGGCGTCGAGGACGGGATGGAGGCGCTGCGCATCGTCCGTGCCAATGCGGCGAAGTGGAAGATCGATCCGCATCGCGTAGGCGTGATGGGCTTTTCGGCGGGCGGGCATGTGGCGGGGATGACGATGCTTGCGCCCAACCTGGCGGAGCGCCCGGATTTCGCCGCGCTGATCTATGGCATGCCGTTCGGGCCGACGCCGCCGATTCCGCCCGCGAACCTTCCTTCCGCGCATGGCACTTCAAAGGAGCCGTGGCTGCTGCCGCCACCGACCCCGGCGCCGGGCCGCCTGCCGCCGATGTTCATGGTCATGGCGCAGGACGACCGCGCCGTGGATGACGGCTTCCGCGCCTTCTACGACCGTCTGTTCGCTGCCGGATACCGGCCCGAACTGCACCTCTACCAGCGCGGGGCGCACGGCTTCGGCATGGCCACGCGCGGCACGACGGCGGATCACTGGATCGACGAGTTCGGCTATTGGCTGGATGCCGAGATCATGCGCAAATGAGCCTGCGCCTGATCCTTGCCGCGCTGCTCGCCGCAATTGCCGCGCCTGCGCTCGCCGAGGTGCCGGTGCCGGATTATGCGCAGGCGCAATACTGGAGCACGGTC
>OFDC01001011.1_pt1 | contig 16784 bp, 10 predicted proteins | sample 1520941 | NCBI WGS metagenome assembly OFDC01 (sample SAMEA94258168, study PRJEB24077) | hot springs metagenome | biome: Aquatic biome; feature: Water | place: India | collected 2012-12-06 | depth 5 m | reverse complement strand
CCCATGTGTTCGACGGCAAGATCTACGTCTATCCTTCGCACGACATCGAAACGCCGACAGCTGACGATGACTTGGGCAACCAGTACGCGATGCGAGACTACCGCGTGCTTAGCATGGACAAGGTTGGCGGCAAGGTAACGGTCGGCCCGGTCGCGCTCGATGTGAAGGACGTGCCCTGGGCCTCGCAGCAGATGTGGGCACCTGATGCCGCCTACAAGGACGGCACCTATTACCTCTACTTCCCGGCGCGCGACAAATCGAAGGACAAGAACGGCCTCGGCGCATTCCGCATCGGCGTCGCCACCTCGAAGAACCCGATGGGCCCGTTCGTGGCCGAAAAGGAAGCCATCCCCGGCTCGTTCTCGATGGACCCCGCCGTGTTCACCGACGACGACGGCACCGCCTACATGTATTTCGGCGGTATCTGGGGCGGCCAGCTTCAGCGCTGGGCTACGGGCAAGTACGATCCCAACGGCTCGGACACCGATCTGATGCAGGATGACAAGCCCGCGCTGTCGGGCAAGGTCGTCAGGATGAATGCCGACATGAAGACCTTTGCCGAGGCTCCGCGCGATGCGGTGATCCTTGGCGAGGACGGCAAGCCGGTGCTGGGTGGCGACCATGAACGCCGCTTCTTCGAAGCCTCATGGGTCTTCAAGAAGGACGGCAAGTATTACTACACCTATTCCACCGGCGACACGCACTTCCTGAACTATGCCATCGGCACCAGTCCCTATGGTCCGTTCAAGTACGCCGGCCACATTCTCAAGCCGGTGCAGGGCTGGACCACGCACCACTCGATCATCCAGCATGATGGCAAGTGGTGGCTGTTCTATGCCGACACGCAGCTTTCCAACAAGAACCACCTCCGCAACGTCAAGGTGACGGAGCTGACCTTCAACCCCGACGGCACGATCCAGACGATCGACCCGATGAAAGCGAAGTAAACTGATGTTCCTCGGCATCGATGTCGGCACCAGTTGCGTAAAGGCGGTTGTCACTGCCGAAAGCGGCGAGGTGCTGGCGCAAAGCAGTTCCGATCTCACCGTATCCCGCCCTCATCCGCTGTGGTCTGAACAGGCCCCGGCGGATTGGGTGGAGGCTGCACACAAGGCGGTACTCGGCCTCGATGCCGGACTGCGCAAAGGTGTCCGCGGCATCGGCCTTGCTGGCCAGATGCACGGCGCCACCCTGCTGGGATCGGACGACAAGCCGCTGCGTCCGGCGATCCTGTGGAACGATGGCCGCAGCTTTGCCGAATGTGCCGAAATCGAAGCCGCAGAGCCCCGGGCGCGCGAAATCACCGGCAACATCGCCATGCCCGGTTTCACCGCGCCAAAGCTCGCCTGGGTTCGCCGTCACGAACCCGACGTCTTTGCTGCCACGCGCACCGTCCTGCTGCCCAAGGACTATGTCCGCCTCGCACTTACCGGCGAAAAGGCGAGCGACATGTCCGACAGCGCCGGGACGCTGTGGCTCGATGTCGCCCGGCGGTCATGGTCGCCTGAGATGCTGGCGGCCACTGAGCTTGATGAAAGCCACATGCCACGCCTGCATGAAGGCCCGGATGTCACCGGCGTCCTGCGTGAGGACGTCGCCAGGGCGTGGGGCATGGAGCGCGTGCCGGTGGTCGCTGGCGCTGGCGACAATGCCGCAGGCGCGCTCGGTGTTGGCGTACTGTCAGACGGGCAAGGCATGCTTTCGCTCGGCACATCGGGCGTGATCTTCGTGGCCAATGCTAAATTCCGGCCGAACCCGGCCGAGGCCGTCCACGCCTTCTGCCATGCCCTGCCGGGAGTGTGGCACCAGATGAGCGTGCACCTGTCCGCCGCTTCGTGCATCGACTGGGCAGCCAAGGCCTGCAACGTGCCGGGTCCGGCGGAATTCTTCGCCCTTGCCGAACAGGCCGGCGCGGCTTGCGGCCCCGAGCTGTTCCTGCCCTACCTTTCCGGTGAACGGACCCCGCACAACGATCCGCACATTCGCGCCGCATTCCTCGGCCTTGGTAACGAGAGCACCACCGGACGCATGGCCGCAGCAGTGCTGGAAGGCGTGGCCTTTGCCCATGCCGACGGGATCGATGCCCTGCGCAATGCCGGCACGCAGATCGACGAACTATGCGTGATCGGTGGCGGGTCACGCTCTGCGCATTGGGGCCGCATCCTGTCGAGCGTGCTCGGCGTGCGGCTCGTCTATTTGCACGGCGGCGAGGTTGGCCCGGCGCTGGGCGGTGCGCGCCTCGCGCAGATCGCTGTCACCGGCGCATCTGCCGCTGAGGTTTGCACCCGCCCGCCAGTCCGCACCGTGATCGAACCCGATTCCGGCCTCACCGCGTCATTAGCGCCCAAGCGCGCCCGTTTCCGCGCCGCATACGCCGCGCTCGCCCCGATCAAGGAGTAACTTCATATGTCCGCAGCCTATTTCGACGAATTCGCGACCGTCCGCTACGAAGGTCCGGAAAGCACCAGCGACCTTGCCTACCGCTTCTACGACAAGGACCGTGTGGTCTTCGGCAAGCGCATGGAAGACTACCTGCGCTTTGCCGTGTGCATGTGGCACACCTTCTGCTGGCCCGGCAGCGACGTGTTCGGCGCCGGCACCTTCGATCGCCCCTGGCTCAACGGCCCGCAGGACGAAGGCGCCGCCCGCGCCAAGCGTGAAGCCGCTCTCGCCTTTGTCGAGAAGCTCGACCTGCCGTTCTACTGCTTCCACGATGTCGACGTGATGGCGCCGGCCGAGAGCATCGGCGAATTCCGCGCCAGCTTTGCCCGCGCGGTCGACCACCTCGAAGAGCTGCAGGCCCAGCATGGACGCAAGCTGCTGTGGGGCACCGCCAACCTGTTCGGCCACCCGCGCTACCTCGCAGGGGCTGCAACCAGCCCGCGCCCGGAGGTCTACGCGTGGGGTGCCAGCCAGGTGCGCGACGCTCTCGAAGCGACCCATCGTCTCGGCGGTTCGAATTACGTTTTGTGGGGCGGACGTGAGGGTTACGACACGATCCTCAATACCGATCTCAAGACCGAGCAGGAAAACTTCGGCCGCTTCCTTAGCCTCGTGGTCGAACACAAGCACAAGATCGGCTTTGCGGGAACGATCCTGATCGAACCCAAGCCGCATGAGCCGACCAAGCACCAGTACGATTTCGACACTCAGACCGTGTACGGCTTCCTCAAGCGCTTCGGCCTCGAGAACGAAGTCAAGGTCAACATCGAGGCCAACCACGCCACGCTTTCGGGCCATACCTTCGAGCATGAGATCGCGATGGCCGGCGCGCTCGGCGTGTTCGGCTCGATCGATGCCAACCGCGGTGACCCGCAGAATGGCTGGGATACCGACCAGTTCCCCAACTCGGTCGAGGAACTGACCCTGGCCTGCATCGAGATCGAACGCGCTGGTGGTTTCACCGACGGCGGCTTCAACTTCGATGCCAAGGTCCGCCGCCAATCAGTTGATGCAGTTGATCTTTTCCATGGCCACATCGGCGGCGTGGACGTTATCGCAAAGGCCCTGCTCCGCGCCGAGGCAATCATTGCCGACGGTCGCATCGATACCTTCCGCGCCGAACGCTATGCTGGCTGGAACGGCGAACTTGGGACAACCATTCGCCAGTCGAGCCTTGCCGAAATCGCGGACCTCGCCGTGGCGCAGGATCTGAAGCCTGCTCCGGTTTCGGGCCGTCAGGAATGGCTGGAGAACATGCTCAACCGGTTCTGATCAAAATAGTCTGCGTAACATAAAGGCCCGCGGCAAAATGATTTGCCGCGGGCTTATTTTATAGAGTTATAATTGATAATTATCGTTGAAACCTCATTCTCTTTAACTCATACAATTAGAAAATTTGAGAGGATGACATGATTCGAACCCCCGCTCTCCTTGCGGCGGCGAGCGTATTGCTTTGCGCGTCGGCCACTCTCGCAGCTTCACAGGCCGCCCCTTCGCTCGCCCCATACTTTGCCCCAGCGACAACCGGCAGCACCTCGGTTGACGAGGATGGCTTCATCCGCCGCTGGATGCTGCTTGAACCGATCGCAAAGCCCAATCGCACGAACCAGCTCTTCACCAGCGACTACGTGCGCAAGGCCTTCTCCGAAGACCGCCCGGCGGGCCTTGGCGGCAAATTGCCAAGCGAAGGACAGACCGTGTCGCACAAGGGCTCATCCCTCACTTGGCACGCACTCGACGCCACGCAATGGGACGCCAAGCTGTTCTACTTCGCCGCTGCCTATGGAAAGCCGACTTACGGCGTGATCTTCTGGGCCACGACGGTGATCGAGGCGCCACGCGACATGCCCGACGCCCACCTCGCCGTCGGCTCCAACTCCGCATCGATGTGGTGGTTGAACGGCAAGGAAGCCGCCGCCTTGTTCGGTGATCGTCGCATGGTCATGGACGATGTCGTCTCGCCCGCGCTCGGCCTGAAAAAGGGGCGGAACGTGTTGCAGGGCGCGGTGATCAACGGCCCAGGCTTGTCCGATTTCGCGGTCCGCTTTGTCGATGGCAAGGGCCAGCCGATCCGCGACCTCAAGATCACGCTGCGCTGAAGGAGGCCGCGATGAACACCAAACTCCTCGCCGCCGCAGCCCTCGCCGGCATTGCAGCCCCGCTTCTCGCGCAGAGCAATCCCGTCGCGCAGATGGAGGGCGAACCCTGGATTCACGATCCGTCCACGATCGTGCAATCCGAGGGACGATTCTACACTTTCGGTACCGGCAAGGGCGGGCTCGTGTCCTCCGATGGCTGGACGTGGGCCAGCGGCCCGGTACGTCCCGGCGGAGGCGTCGCGCCCGATGTGATCAAACTCGGCGACCGCTACTACGTGGCCTGGGCCGTGGGCGGTGGCGGCATGAACGGCGGCCACAAGAGCGACGTGAAGATCATGTGGACGAAGTCGCTCGATCCTGCCTCCAAGGAGTTCGGGTTCCACGAGGTCGGCACGGTCGCATCCAGTGATGGCTTCGAAAACAACGATGCGATCGACCCGGCCTTCCTGCTCGCGGAGGGGCGCCTGTGGCTCAGCTATGGCACCTACTTCGGCGCGATCCGCATGGTCGAACTCGATCCCCGGACGGCTGAGCGCCTTCCCGGCAACCAGCCCGTCGATATCGCGATCGACATGGAGGCGACCGCGCTGCTCCATCGCGATGGCTGGTACTATCTGCTTGGCACCCATGGCACCTGCTGCGACGGGCCCAACTCGACCTACAACATCCGCGTCGGCCGGTCGCGGAACCCACTCGGCCCTTATGTCGACAACTTCGGCGTGCCCCTGCTGAAAGGCGGCGGCAAGCTGGTGTGGGGATCGAACGGTCGGGGCCGCGGCGCAGGCCATTTCGGTTTGGTCGATCTCGGCGATGGCGTGGAGAAATTCTCGTTCCACTACGAGGCCGACATGGACCGCTCGGCGCGCAGCGTCCTCGCAATCCTGCCGCTGACGTGGAAGAGCGGCTGGCCTGTCGGGCAAGAGAACCTGCGCCCCGGCACCTACGAGATCCAGTCCGAACGCGGTGGCGCGCTGCAACTGGCGGTAGACGAAGTGCGCCTGCCGTGGTCGTGGACCGGGTTCGGCCCGCCCAAGGAGCCGGTCAAGCCCGTGCCGGACCAGACGCTGGAGCAGAACCGCGCCGTCTGGCCGCAGGGCTACATTCCAGTGGACATGGGTGCCTACCAGGTGCGGCCCAACCAGCACTGGACGATCGAGCCCGTTGCCGGGGCTGGCGGCTGGTTCGGCGCGCCATATGTCAAGATCGTCATCGCTGGCACAAACCGGGCGCTCGCCGCCACGCCCTCGGGCGATGTGGTTGCAGTCCCTCAATTCAGCGGGGCGCCCGAACAACTCTGGCGGATCGACATGCTGGCCGACGGAACCTACCGGATCATCCCCAAAAACACGCCCGATCCGATGAAGCCGCTCGCGCTCGCCGCCGTCGGTGCCAGCACGCCGCGGCTTGTCCGCTTCGATCCGGCATCCGAAGCGGGCAAGTGGACTTTCCGCCTCCCCTGAGCGCTAACCCGCGCTGGCGGCCAGCGCCTGTTCGAGATCGGCAACGATATCGCCCTCGTTCTCGATCCCGATCGACAGGCGCACCGTGCCGTCACGCACGCCTAAGCGGTCGCGCGCTTCAGCCGGAACGCCTGAATGGGTCGTCGTGGCAGGATGGCTGGCCAGCGATTCCGTGCCGCCAAGGCTCACCGCCAGCTTAAAGATCTGCAGCGCGTTGAGGAAGCGGAAAGCGGCCGGTTGCCCGCCCTTGATGTCGAACGAGAAGGTCGAACCGGCGCCGGTGCATTGGCAGGCAAACACCTCTCGTTCCCGCGAACCCGGGCTTGCCATGTGCGGATGTGCCACGCTCTCGACCGCAGGGTGATCGGCAAGGTAGCGCACGGCAGCAAGGGCATTGGCATTGGCCCGCTCCATCCTCAGGCCCAGCGTTTCTAGCGACCGGCCCAGCATCCAGCAGCTGTGCGCATCCAGTTGCGTGCCGATGGCGCTGCGCAGCAGGCGCACCTCGCGCATGAGGGTGGCCGAGCCAAGCGCCGCGCCGGCGACAAGGTCGGAATGCCCACCGACGTACTTGGTCAGCGAATAGAGCGAAATGTCCGCCCCGTGCCGCAACGGATGCTGATAGACCGGGCCAAGAAGGGTATTGTCGCACATCAGCAACGGGCGCTGATCGCCCTGCTCTGCGCCTACCGCTTCGCAGACGCGGCGCATCATCTGGATGTCGACCAGCGCGTTGGTGGGATTGGCCGGGCTTTCGATCAGCACCAGCGCTACGCGCCCACGCGCCATCGCCCGGCGCGCCGCCTCCATCACCACGGCTTCGTCAAGTCCATCCGAAAAGCCTTCGGCGGCAATGCCGAGCCGTGCGAAGGTCTTGGCCAGGAGCGTTTCAGTGCCGCCGTAAAGTGGCTGTGAGTGAAGAATTACCTCGCCCGGCTTGACGAAGGCCAGCATGGCGGTGGTGATCGCCGCCATCCCTGAAGAAAACACCACGCCCGCCTCGGCACCTTCGTAAACCGCCAGCCGGTCTTCAACGATCTCGCTGTTGGGGTGATTGAAGCGCGAATAGACCAGCCCCCGCCCTTGCCCCGGCGGCGGCTCCTTGCGCCCGGCGACGTAGTCGAAAAAGTCGCGCCCTTCCTCAGCCGTCGGGAACACGAACGTCGATGTCAGGAATACCGGGGGCTTGACCGCGCCTTCCGACAGGAAGGGATCATAGCCGTAGTTCAGCATCAGCGTATCGGGATGCAGTTTGCGGGTCCCAATGGTCGTCTTGCTCTCGCGTGGTGCATTCATCTTCAAACCTCCCCTGGAGCGGCGCCTGCCAGACTTGCCTTGGATTACAACACGCGCACCCGCAGGAAGTTGCAAATGAAACTTCCACCTCAAAAACCGCGCAACTAGCTCACAAAAGTCTGTGTTCAGAAGTCGCGGACTTGCCACAACGGTTTCACGCCAGGTTGATGAGCATACCATCGAACCGCTGGACTTTGTCGAATTTCCGCCCAAATAGGAGTGCAGGGGCGAAAGGATCTTATGGTGTCGCGAAGCAAGGAACAGGGTGGGGACGCGATCGACAGGTCTGACAAATCGTTGCGGCTTCACGGCAGCATCGCGCGTGACCTTGGCATTGCGATCGTCACGGGAAAGTACCCGCCCGGTCACGTGTTGACGAGCGAGGTCGATTTCGCCGAACAGAACCATATCTCGCGCACTGCCTATCGCGAAGCGATCCGGATCCTCGCTGCCAAGGGCTTGGTCGAAAGTCGCCCCAAGGCGGGCACCAAGATAACCGATCCCTCGCGCTGGCACATCCTCGATCCCGACGTGCTCGCCTGGACGTTCGAGGGCGAACCCAGCCAGGCCGCAATTGACGATCTGTTTGAACTGCGCCTGATCATCGAACCGGCCGCTGCGGAAATCGCCGCTACCCGCCGTACCGGCGCGCAACTGGCGCAGATGGGCCACGCTCTCGAAGAAATGGCACGCCATACGCTCGCCTCGCCCTTGGGTCAGGCGGCGGACCAGTCGTTCCACACCACGCTGCTCAAGGCCACTGGCAACATGGCACTGATCTCGCTCGCCAGCACGATCTCGGCGGCGGTGCGCTGGACCACGATTTACAAGCAGCGCAAGCGCAAGCTGCCGCGCGATCCCCTGCCCGATCACCGCGTGCTGTTCGATGCCGTCGCCGATGGCAACGGCCCGGCCGCCCGTGCGGCTATGCAGAACCTGATCGAACTCGCGCTCGCCGATATCGATCCGCCGGCGCGCAGCTGAAGCACGAGCTCCAGCTTTTTGCTGGACAGTTGGACAATTAATCATACTTATTATCCGGCAACTTCTGCGTTGCCGGATTTGGCACTCATACGCCCATCCGCAATGGCCATTGGACTACGGGAAGCAGGATGCCAATCACACGCAGGCAGGCGATCGCGGCAGGGGCTGCTGCTGCCGGACAAGGATTTGTCGGACTTTCTGTCAATGCCGCGCCACCTGCTCCCCGTCAGGATGTGCTGTGGTATCGCCAGCCCGCCTCGACCTGGACCGAAGCCCTTCCGGTCGGCAATGGTCGGCTCGGCGCAATGGTCTTCGGCGGCATCGCGTCGGAACGGATACAACTGAACGAGGACACACTGTGGAGCGGCGGCCCTTATGAACCGCTGAACCCCAAGGCTGGTCCTCAGGCGGTCGAGGACATCCGCAAGCTGATAAAACAGTTCCGCTTTTCCGAAGCCGAAGCGCTTGCCAACGAATGCCTGATCGCGCGGCCTGCAGGCCAGATGTCGTATCAGACCTTCGGCGATCTGTTCATTGACATGGACGTTGCCGGCACGCCAACGGCCTATCACCGTGAACTCGATCTCGACACAGCCATCGCCACAACCCGCTTTGCCACACCCGCCGGCAACATCATGCGCGAGGTTCTGGTCAGCCCCGTCGATCAGGTCATCGCCATCCGCCTTTCAGCGAGCAAAGGCGCCACGCTCAACTTCATCGTCCGCTTTGAAACTCCCCAAGATGCCACCGTCAGCGCTGTTGACAATGCGATCCACGCAAAGGGCCGCAACCGAGCCGATCAGGGCGTCCCGGCCGGCTTGAGCCTCGCCGCGCGGATCACCGCCAGCGCTCAAGGCGGAACTGTCCGTGCGGAAGGCGCTACGTTGGTCATCAGCCACGCCTCGCACGCAACAATCCTTGTCGCACTCGCCACCAGCCACTCAGGCGATCCTGCTGCCACTGTCGTCCGCCGGATCGCCGTTGCCAGCGGCCGGCCGTGGTCTGCATTGCGCAACGCGCACGTCGCCGAGCACCGCCGCCTCTATCGCCGCGCCGCACTCGACCTCGGCCCCGCCAGCACCCTGCCGACTGACGAGCGCATCAAGGCCAGCGTCGCCACCGACGAACCGGCACTGGCCGCGCTCTATTTCGCCTATGCCCGCTACCTGCTGATCTGCTCCTCGCGCCCCGGCACGCAGCCCGCGAACCTGCAGGGCATCTGGAACGAGAGCACCAAGCCGCCGTGGGGATCGAAGTACACGATCAACATCAACACCCAGATGAACTACTGGCTGGCCGATCCGGCGAACCTCGGCGAATGCGCGGAGCCGCTGCTGCGCATGGTGCGCGAGCTTGCCGTGAGCGGCGCGAAGACGGCCCACGCGATCTATGGGGCGAGAGGCTGGGTCGCACACCACAACACCGATCTGTGGCGCGCCTCCAGCCCGATCGATGGCGCGGCCTGGGGCATGTGGCCCTTGGGCGGCGCATGGTTGTGCAATGCATTGTGGGATCGCTGGGACCATGGCCGAGACCGGGCATGGCTTGCCGCGATCTACCCCCTCATGCGGGGCGCGGCAGAATTCTTTCTCGATACCCTGCAAACCTCGCCGCAGGGTCTGATCACCTCGCCCTCGATTTCGCCCGAAAACCGCCACCCTTTCGGCGCTTCTATCTGCGCCGGCCCGGCCATGGACCGCCAGATCCTGCGCGACTTGTTCGATCGCACTGCCGATGCCGCCGCCGTGCTCGGCAAGGATGCCGACTTCGCCGCACAGCTTCGCCAGATCCGCGCCGCGCTCGCGCCTGATCGCATCGGCAAGGCGGGGCAGTTGCAGGAATGGCTAGAAGACTGGGACGAAGGCGCGCCCGAACCGGACCACCGCCACGTCTCGCACCTCTACGCGCTTTACCCGGGACAGCAGATAGACCCTGACGAGACACCCGACCTCGCACGAGCCGTGCAAATCTCGCTCAACCGCCGTGGCGACGAGTCTACCGGGTGGGCCACTGCCTGGCGGATCGCGCTCTGGGCGCGGCTGCGCGATGGCGAACGGGCGCACAAGATCCTGCGCAGCCTGCTCAGCCCGGCGCGCACTTATCCCAACATGTTCGATGCGCATCCGCCCTTCCAGATCGACGGCAACTTCGGGGGCAGCACGGCGATCGTGGAAATGCTGCTGCAGAGCCGGGGCAGTCTGCTCCACCTCCTGCCCGCGCTGCCCAGGGCCTGGCCGGACGGCAGCGCCCGCGGCCTCGTCGCGCGCGGCGGGATCGTGGTGGATCTTGCATGGAGCAAGGGGAGCCTCGTGCATGCGCGACTGCAACCGATGGAAAGCGGGGTAATCGACGTGCGTCTTGGGGATGTCCGGCGCTCCGTGCGCCTGGTGGCTGGCCGGATCGTGACGCTCAAAGGCCCCGCATTGGCGCCAAGCTGAAACCTCTTGCCCTGCCGGGCGTTGCGCTGGCACTTGGATCTGTGCGGACTTGGCCGCAACACGGGGGAACAATGCTGGAGCGCAACAGGATCGAGAGGGGCGGCTTCGTCCTCTTTCTGGTGATCGTCACCGTCGGGCTTACGTTGGTGGTCTCGCACTTCATCGGCGCAATCCTCTGGGCCGCGCTTGCCGCGATCATGTTCCATTCGCTGAACGAGCGACTGCTTGAACGCTGGCCGGAAAAGCGCAGCCGTGCTGCGACGATGACGCTGCTGATCATCACGTTCGCGGTGATCATCCCGGCGATGCTGATCGGCACGATGGTGGTGGAACAGGCCTCGGGCGTGTTCGAACAGATGCGCACCGGCCAGATCAACTTCGCCGCCTATTTCAAGCAGGTCCACGATGCGCTGCCGGTGCGCCTGCAGGCCCTGGTCGAAAATGCCGGTTTCGGCACGTTCGAGCTGGCCCAGAGCAAGATTTCCGAAGCGCTTGGCAACAGCGCCAGCATGATCACGCAGCGCGCCTTGGCGATCGGAGCCGATGCTGCCTCGTTCCTGCTCGCATTTGCCGTGGGCCTTTACGTGACCTTCTTCCTGTTGCGCGATGGCTACCAGCTCGGGCCGCAGATTGTCCGCGCCATGCCGCTGGAGCCTTCGGTCGCCGCGCGGTTGGTCGATCGCTTCGTCGCGGTCGTCCGCGCCACAATCAAGGGTTCGGTGCTTGTCGCCCTCGCCCAAGGCGCGCTGGGCGCGATCACCTTTGCGATTGTCGGCCTGCCCGCCTCGCTGCTGTGGGGCGCGCTCATGGCCATTGCCGCGCTGCTGCCCGCCATTGGCCCTGCGATCGTCTGGGGTCCGGTCGCGATCTATCTCTTTGCCACCGGGGCGATCTGGCAGGGGGCGGTGGTCATCGCATCGGGCGTGGTGGTCATCGGCCTTGCCGACAATGTCCTGCGTCCGATGCTGGTCGGCCGCGATACCGGCATCCCCGATTGGCTGGTGCTGGTCACCACGCTGGGCGGGATCGAACTGCTCGGTCTGTCTGGCATTGTCGTCGGCCCGGTGGTTGGCGCGCTGTTCCTCACCGGCTGGCAGATTCTTACCGAACAGAGGTTGGCGCTTCACCCTGACGAGAGGCAAGGCGAAGCGCGCTGAGCCTCACTTCGGCAGGTCGACCACGCGGTCCACGCTGAAGGTGGTCTCGGTCCCCGGCAGTCCGCTGTCGGGCTGCCCACCGCCGAGGTTCAGGCGATAGGTGCCCGCAAACACCTGCCGCACACCGTCCGGACGCACCGCTGAAAGATCGCGCGGTGAAAGCTCCAGCGTCACCGCCCTGCTCTCGCCCGGCTTCAACGACACGCGTTGCATCCCGCGCAGCGCCACGCGTGGAGCACCCGGCTGCTCGGGGAAGCGCAGATAGGCCTCCACCACTTCCTCTCCCTCGCGCGCGCCGGTGTTGGTCACCTGCGTCGTTACGCGAATGCCATTGGCCGTGCTGCCACCGACCGGCTCGACCCTTGCCGGGCCATAGCCGAAGGTCGTGTAGCTCAGGCCATAGCCGAAGCCATAGACCGGCTTGCCGGTGAAGTAGCGATAGGTCCGCCCTTTCATCGAATAGTCGGTGAAGGCCGGCAGGTCCGCCGTGTCCTTGTAGAACGTCAGCGGCAAGCGGCCTGAGGGGTTGGTCTTGCCCGTCAGCACATTGGCCACGGCAAGCCCGCCGGCCTGCCCCGGGTACCACGCCTCGACCAGCGCATCGGCATTGTCCTTGGCCCATGAAAGGTTGATCGGGCTGCCGTTCATCGTGACGACCACCAGCGGCTTGCCCAGCGTGCGCGCCCGGATCAGCAATTCGCGCTGGTCCATCGGCAGTTCGAGACCGGTCTTGTCACCGCCGTCGAAGCCCTCGATCTTGAGCGGCATTTCCTCGCCTTCGAGGTCCGCCGTCAGGCCGACCACGGCGACCAGCACATCGGCCTCGGCCGCGCCGCGCGCCAGATCGCCCCAGGGGTCCTTGCTGATGCGCTTCCAGAACAAACCCGGCCCCGCCGCGCCGCCTCCTTCGATATCGAAGTGCAGCGGATAGCGCTCGCCCTTCTTCAGTTCGACCTCGACGTACTTGGGCGGCTCGCCCCACAGCGAATAGTGGTCAGAGGTGATCACCGGCTTGCCACCGATCTCGATCGCGCCCTTAACCGCAGTCACGCCCATCTTGTAGAGCCCGCTTTCCGGCGCCACGAAGAAGCCGTCCCACACCACCTTGTGCGCCGGGCTAACCTCTTTTAGCTGCATCGCGCTGCTTTTCAGGTTCGTCTCGATCCGGGTGACGACGGGCCTTGCGCCAAAGGTGCGCTCTCCGCGTGGCTTTTCAGGATCCACCGCATTGTAATAGACCGCCTTCAGCCCCGGCTTGCCATCGGGCGTCAGGAAGTTGCCATCGGTCACCAGATCGCCATCGACGATCGAGGGCGAGAACGGCACGTAGTTCACTTGCGCCCCCGGCATCGCCCGGCGCAGGCCATCAACTACCGAGATCGGCGGCGCCGAGTTGGCCGAGGAATAGTTGCCGCGCAGCACGCGCGTGGCATCGCCCAGCGGCCCGATCACCGCCACCCGTGCACCGGCCTTTAGCGGCAGGACGCCCGTGTTCTTCAGCAGGACCAGGCTCTTCTCGGCAGATTTCAGCGAAAGGTCCCAGCCCACCTGCGTGCCCACCGCGCTGACTGGCGTGGCATTGGGCTTGCGCGCAGTCATGCCGCCAAGGTCGCCGTTGCGATAGCGCGCCGAGAACAGCCGCACCAGCACGCGGTCAAGGTCGCCCTCGGTCAGGTAGCCAGCCTTCAAGGCAGCCTTGTAGCGGTCCGCCAGCCCCTTCGCCTCGCCGATCGTGCCGGTGTGGCATTCGTTGTCGACGCCCGCCAGCAGGCCCACCGCGACGCCCGAGGCGGCATCTGGCGCGTACTTGTGGCGGTCATAGATATCGACCACGGCATCGCAGTCGGAAACGACATAGCCCTTGAAGCCCCATGCCCCGCGCAGCCGGTCCTTCAGCAGCAGGTCGCTGGCGCATGCCGGCTGACCATCGACGCGGTTGTAGGCGCACATGATCGACCCGGCCTTGCCCTCGACGATCGCCGCGCGGAACGCCGGAAGGTATGTGTCTTCCAGATCATGGCGCGAAACCATGATGTTATCGGTATGCCGCGTCGGTTCCGGCCCGGAATGCACGGCAAAGTGCTTGGGGCTGGCAATCACGTCAGGCAGATCGGGGTTCGGACCCTGAATGCCCTTCACATAGGCGACGCCCAGTTGCGCTGTAAGATACGGGTCCTCGCCGTAGGTCTCCTGACCACGGCCCCAGCGCGGATCGCGGAAGATGTTGATGTTCGGCGCCCAGGTGTCGAGCCCGGTGCCGATCTTGCCGAGATGCCCGGTCTGCCGCGCCAGCGTGTGCAGGCCCTGCAGTTCGGTGCTGATGACCCGCGCCACGTCATGGATCAGCGGCGGATCGAAGGTGGCGGCAAGGCCTATCGATTGCGGGAAGTTCGTCGTCGGCACCGCGCCGCCCGCACCATGCAGGCTTTCGGTCCACCAGTTGTAAGCCGGGATGCCAAGGCGCGGGATCGCCGGGGCGACGTTGAGCAGTTGTTCCACCTTCTCGTCGGTGCTCATCTTGCCGACAAGAGTCGCGGCGAGGCGATCGGCCTCCGCGCGCGGATCGCTGTCCTGCGCATGGGCACCGGAGATAGTTAGCGTTACCACACCTGCGGAAGAGAGCAGCATTTGCGCAAGCCTGCGCACCGGCGTCAATTTCATGATGATGCTTGTCCTCTCAGGAATCCCGTACCGATGCGACCCGGCAGGGCTCGTTATTAGGCGTCAGACCGGCTGCAGCCCGTACTTAACGATGCGCTCGATCAGGTCGCGGTGCTTGGGCAATCCGGCAAGCATCCGCGTGGTGAACTCGGCATTCTCCGCCCGCGCCCGCCGCGCCTCGCGCACTTCCGGCTCAAGCGTGCGCGCGGAAACCTCGGTGCGGAAGCCCATGCCATAGAGCACGTACTGGTAGGATGCCGATGGGAACACCTCGTCCACCCGGTCGAACTCCTCGTGCATGTACGGGCCTTGGTACTGCCACAGTGCCATCAGCTCCTGCAGCCGCTCGGGAATCGAGGCTGGGTCCATGTTGTCGCGCCAGAACGCGGTATCGCGCCGCTTGCTCAACACGTAGTGCAGTTTGAGGAAATCGATGATGCGGCCCCAGCGGTACAGCGTCTTTTCGTTGTAGCGCCGCGCCACCACGTCCATCACTTCGCGCACCGGCGGCATCTGGTCGGCAATCATCTTGGCCGAAAGCTCAATCAGCACGATGGCCGAGGCTTCCAGCGGCTCAAGGAACCCTGCCGCCAGCCCGACGGCCACGCAATTGTTCTTCCAGAAGATCTCGCGGTGACCAGACCGGATATCGATCTTGCGCACGGAAAGGCCTTCGGCGGCAGGGCCGACATAGGCGCGCAGTTCCTCTTCGGCGTCCTCGCGGCTGATATGGCGGCTTGAATAGACATGGCCGACGCCGCGCCGGGTCGGCAGCCCAATGTCCCAGATCCAACCCGCTGATTGCGCGGTCGAAATGGTGTGCGTCGCCACCGGCGCATCGGGCGATGGATAGGGCACCTGCATCGCCAGCGCAGTGTCGCAGAACAGCACGTCGTTGCAGTCCTTGAAGCCCACGCCCAGCGTCTGGCCGAGCAGCAGGCTGCGCATGCCGGTGCAGTCGATGAACAGATCACCACCGATCTCGCCCGCCTGCTCGGTCGCAATCGCGCGGATGTCGCCGCGCTCATCCTGCAACACCTGCCGCATGTCGGCCAGCACATGGCGCACCCCCAGCTTCTCGGTGCAGTGCCGCTGCATGAAGGGCGCGAACTTCCCGGCATCGAGGTGATAGGCATAGTTGGCCTGGCCCTCGTACTCGGCATTGACCATCGACTTGGGCGCGAGGTTCTCGTCACACAGCCGCCCTTGCGGACAGACCGCGTCGCAGAAGGTCTCGCCGTTGTCGCCGTCCTCGTTCAGCGTGCCTGCCAGCCAGTGTGGCGCGAGGTTCAGCTGTCCGAAGCGCTGTGGCAGCACCAGCGGATGATAATAAGCGTCGTCGGCGGCGCCGGTGGTCCACTTCGCGAATAGCGCGCCCTGCTTGAAGGCGGCATCACATTCTCGGAAGAAATCGGTTTCGGAAATGCCCACGCTCTTGAGGGTCGAGCGCAGCGTCGGCCACGTCCCCTCGCCCACGCCGATGATCGGCACGTTGGGGCTTTCGACCAACGTGACGGAGAAGTCGTGTCCGATCCGGGCCTTATGCTTTGCGGCAATGATCGCGGCGGTCAGCCACCCGGCCGTTCCGCCACCGACAATCACGACATCGCGCACTGCACGAACCATCCGCGCCACTCTCCGCCCAGCATTGGCAGCAGTGCCGGGGCATCACACCCCGGCACCACCGGTTCACGTCTTATCAGTAGTTGAAACGGGCGCCGAAGACAAAGCGGCGGCCGTAGTTGAACGTGTCGAGCGACATGTTCGAGAAGCGACCATAGGTGCTGTAGTTCGAATTGTTGAGGTTGGTGCCCTCGACAAAGACCGACAGTTGCTTCGTCACCTGGTAGCTCGCGCTGGCATCGATCTGGAACTGGCGGTTCACGTTGACCGGTTCCGCACCGAACGTACCGCCCTGTCCCTGGCCAAGGCCAAGCAGGTACTTGTCACGCCAGTTGCCGGCAACGCGCACTTCCAGACCGTTCTTGTCATAGAACGCCACGAGGTTGGCCGAGTTGGCAAGGCCGGTGATGGCAAAGGCCGAACCCGAGATGTCCGCGGTGTTGAAAGTGCGGTTGGTGTTGACCAGTGTGGCGTTGGCGTTGAACCCGAAGCCGGTGTCACCAAACACCTGTTGCCAGGCGATTTCCACGCCGCGCACCACGCCGTCCGGACCATTGACCTTGGAGTTCACCTGGAACTGCGCCGGCTGGTTGGTGAACGGATCGATCACGCCGTTGATCGTCT
>OFDC01001010.1_pt1 | contig 16785 bp, 10 predicted proteins | sample 1520941 | NCBI WGS metagenome assembly OFDC01 (sample SAMEA94258168, study PRJEB24077) | hot springs metagenome | biome: Aquatic biome; feature: Water | place: India | collected 2012-12-06 | depth 5 m | reverse complement strand
AGCCAGAGCCGGGGGCAGAGCGAGACCTATTCGAACCTGGCCCAGCAATCGACCAGCTCGGCCGTCACCCGGTTCAACGAGATCCGCAACGCCTACAGCCAAGGCCGATCCTCGGAAACGGTCAGCGGCACTGGCAGCAACGACAGCATCGGCACGGCATTCAGCGAAGTCGACAACGCCTCCACCACCCTGCAGCGCCAGTTCGGCCTGTCGCGGCGTGCGGCTGACGACATCACCGTTTCGTGGTTTCTCAATGGCCAGGCTAGTGCTGGCGTAGGAGGAAGTCTGCGACCTGTTGAACTTGGTGCAAAAGCGAGTGGGGGGCGCAACAAGTCCTGGACCGACAGTGACGTCGGCATTGCGTCTGAGGATCGCAATCGGATTACCGGGACGTTGCAGCAGCTTTCGGATACCCGGAACTGGTCGAGCACGCGCGAAGGATTCCTTCGCCAGACCAGCTCAAGCTCGAGCTCCCAGGTCTCGACCAGCGCAGCGGGCCTAAGCCGCTCTTTGACCGAAGCGCAGACCTACTCAGTCGAAGCACGGCGTGCCGAAGAGCTGGCAAGCCGTCTCGAGAACCAGGCCTCCTGGTACGAAGGCGCTAACGCTGCCGGTTCGCTTAATCTCAGCCAGGCCTATAGGGAATGGGGCATGGGGGAGCTTGAAGCAAACCGCGACTATTACGGCCCAGTCCGCTTCGACGACATCAATTTCCAGATGAGCGCACAGGGCCAGCAGCTCCAGGCAAGGTTCGTGGAGAGCTACGCCGACCGGCTGCACGATGATATTGAAGGTCAATTGACGCTGCCCGAGTTCGCCCCGGTCAGCCGCCCTGCCGTTACAAGCCAGGGTAGCGTCCGCGCGCACGGCCCCAGCGGCGGCGGTGGATCAGGCAGTCTTGGTGCTGCTCATGACACCTCGGGAATCCGCGAGGAAGTCCGCGGGGCCCAGGCGCGTGGCCGCGAGCGGATCGGTCAATCCAGGGGCAATCTAGACGCGACCACTCGAGGGGCCAAAGGCGCTTCAGAACAGGCCGCAGACGAGGTGAAGGAGTGGTAGATTTTAGAGGATTAGCTCATCAACGACGAGGTAAACTAAGAACGCAGCCAGCAGAGCAAAAACCGTGATCATCTTGGCGCGGCCCCAAGGATCGGCCCACGTCTTCTGCCACGTATACGCAGTCAGGCGATTTTCCGCGATGGCCCGGTCGATTTCTTTCAGGCCTTCCCAGCGATTCCCAAGACTGGTTTCAGGGTTGTCGGGGGCAGACATGGTCATCTCCAATCGCACGGAGACTACTCGATGCAAATCCATACATAAAGGCGGAAATCCGAGCCGATCATTCAATTTTATGCGGCTCGGTGAGGGCTCATGCGAGGTTGAGGCGAAACTGGCCTAATCGCACCATTGCACGAAATCCCCGTGGGACCGGCTAACTGCCTCGATAATCCTTGCGACTTCGCTTTGAGGGTCGCGAAGCGTGATTACCAGCGTATCGATCGGCCTAGTCAAGGCAATCATAACCCATTGCCACGCGACGCGGCTAGCCCGCTCATTCGGGTCGAGGAAGCTATGACTAGAGGTGTCTTGTCGAAGCGAGGCATCGAACTTGCGATGCCAGAATTCGTCGAGCCCATCCAGCACGGTGACCCAACCTTCTAGACCTCGGCAAGATTCGTATTGGACAATTCTTGCCGTCTCTAGCGAGCGCGGGAAGTCCTTTCGGGCGGCTCGGTTGACCGCGTCCCAGCAGGCCAGTCCCTCGAGGTCCAACTGGTTGGCGAGGTGTGACCTTGGTCCATCTGCAGTACCGGCCACTTCCGAGGATGGTACGCAGTGCAAGAAATCTATCAGGGAATTACCGGTCGCCTGAGCTTCTGCGAGCAAGGCCTGCCTAGTCTGGCCAAGTGCTTTGTAGGGCTTGGAGGAGAGAAGCACCCTACCTCCGGCAGCCTCGTTGCTCGGCTCGATTGACCAGTTGAGACCTGCCTCTTCGGCCATGGCATTGGCAAATACACCGAGGTTTCGCTTCATTCGCAAACAACGAGCCAAGCTTTTCTCTGACACGTTCTCCTTCCCGCCTGCCGCCGAGTGCCAGTTCGTCCTTTCCCCACGCACGAGCTGATCAAGTCCGTCGGCGACGAGGATCGTTGAGGGATCGTAGAGGCGGGTAAGAAGGTCTGCCTCTGCTTGTGGCCAGTCCTGACCCTCGTCCACGAGAACGACGTCGAAATCGAGCAGGGACTGCTCGGCGTCTTTTGCCTTCGAGATGTCAGAGGGAGACACGGTACCCGTGTCGATCCATTCAAGGGCGGTCGCGCACTTGCCAACGTAGGCATCGAAGTCGTCTTCGGCTTCCTCATCTTCCAATCCGAGCCGGTTCAGCCACGTGTAAACGAAAGACATGACTGTCTTGACCTCGACACCACCGCCGTCCGAGGCCCCTGGAATGCGCAGGAGTGCGAGTAGGCGGGTAATATCGGCGGCCAAGGCCACGTTGTAGGTGAGAACAATGCATCGTCGACCATGACCAACGAATGCCTCGTGGGCAGCCTGCAAGAGCATGATGGTCTTGCCCGTGCCACCGTGCCCCTTGAGGCGAACCATGTGCTGGCCCAATAGTTCGGCCAAGTCTTTCGCCTCGGAGCGGCGCGCTGCAATTCGGTCCATCTTCGCCCGGTCGAGCTTTGAAGGGACGATCGCCCTGAAAATCGATGCCTCGAGAACCTTGCGGGCCTTGGTCATCGGGATCGAAGAAAGGACAAAGTCCCGGCCAAACTTTCGGACGCCGTTCACACCCGCGACCGCGGTCAAGAAATCGGACCCGCTGAACCCGAAGGCAACCGCGCCCGCTTCTGGCACCGATTTTCCGTTGGAGATCGGCAGCGCGGGAATGCCTTGAAGCGCGACGCAACGGAAAACCCACGTCGAGAGGTGCTGGTGCTCGAAGTACTTGGCTAGCGCGTGGACCTGATCGATGTTCTGGCCGGTGGCGCTCTTCCATCCCTCGGGGTAACGAACCGTGACCTCGTCACCGGCGACGTTGATCCCCCCAGCATCGTGCCCCTTGACCTCGACGGCCACCACTAGGTTTTCGACCTTGACCTTGATACTGCCCAACCGCTTGCCGTCCTGATCCTGCAAGGCCTTGCGCGGGACGAAGTAACGCGGCTTGGCGAACACGCCAGCGACGACGATATCGACATCGCTGACCTTGTAGCCTGCCAGTTTCGCGTTCGGCGCGATCTTTACGTGTTCGAGTTCGGAGGGAGACTCCCTCAAACCCGGCCAGAGCTTTGCAAGCGCGTGGGAAATGGCGACTGCCGCGTCGTACTCCTCCGTGCCCTCTTCGCCGATGATCTCGATCACGACTTCAGCGCCAACAAGTACTCGGGAAAGCGTATCGCAAGGTGTCGAACGTCAACAAAGCGGATGTCGGAATCGGTACCATGGGCCGCGCGGAAGCTGTCCTGTGCATCTAGCTGGACCGGCTGGACCAATCCGAGCGCGGAATGCCAAAGCGGGTGACCGAGCACCAAAGCCCGCGCGTCCTTGTGAATGACCGTCAAGCCGGCGTGCTGCTCGACGCCAACTTCCAGCCGGGACTTGGCACAGAACGCCGCGAAGGCACTGGCAATACGTGCCTCTGCGCCGTCAATCCAGCGTCCAGTGCCCAGTGGCAGTCCAAGCGTTAGCTCGGCAAGGTCAAGGGCAAGCCTCCAGTCGAGTAGCCCGTGCGAAAAGCGGTTGGAGTAGCTGCGAAGGCAATCAGGGCAAGAACGGTCGCAGTTTTCTGCATGGATGGGACGCGCCCATTGCTCGCTCGTATCAGCGTAGAACCGCGAAAGTGCACGGCTGAAGCTTGCTGGATCCGAAGCCCAGCGCGCGTAACCAGCGCCGTTTTCCAGTGCGTCGGCGAGGAAAACTTGCTCGGTCTTGCCCTTGTCTGTGATCGCGATCGGTTGCCTGCCTACCCGGAACTCGTCCGGCGAGATATCGAGCTCCGTAGCGATCGCTAGCTTCGCGAATTCCGCGAACGAGGCGAGCGCAGGAGTGGTCGACGGCATTCCTGACTCCAACAGCCCGTGGTTACCCACGCCCTCGGCATTGTCGAAGTAGAAGCTCAGGACATCGGTGGTGAAGATCGCCCCGATTGCACCGTATGGATCTTCCGAGATCGGGTTGCCTGGAAGGTCTCCAGGGATCCGGTCGTCGCGGTACAGCGCAGTGTCGTTCACCACGACCATGTTCGGTTCTTTGGCATGAAACTCGAAAAGGTGGTTGTCGTTGTCGTTCACCACGGTGACCGGGCCAGTCCCGATCGCCATCTCGAGGGGACCGCAGCGACGGTCTCCGTAAGTCTGGTCAAAGGCCATGACAGGAGGGGGAAGCGCCGGACCGCGGCTGCGTTGGCCATCGTAGTCCAACGCACGCCAGTGCGCCATGAAGCCTTTCGGCTGGTAAAGCTTGAAGTCCCTCGACGGGTTTCCGCAAACCTTGCAGGTTTCTGCCGATCCGTGCGTGATCGCGCCACACTCGTCATCGACGCAGCGAGAGTATGGAAGCGGGGCCCCGAGTGGATCTTCCTCGTTCCTGACGCCTTGCGGCGAATCGTACTTCGAAACGAAACCACACGCGACGTGCAGTTGCTTGTCCTTGGGCACTTCCGAGCCGGGTGAGAAAGCCCAGACCGCGTGGTCGAGCGGACGGTCACTTAGGGCTACCTTCTCGACCTTCGCTGCCTTCTTGTCCGAGTAGAGCGTTCGCACCTGCGTCGGGAAGCCGAACATGGGCAGCAACCCGGCGACCGCGAGACGATGGCTAAGCTCGCGCTGGATGAACCGGGAATCTTGAACCACCTCGTCAATCTTCGTGACGAGGTGCTCCCTTAGATGCGCGGCAATTCCTGTCTTCGTGTCGGGGCTAAGCGGAGCGAAGGCGCTGAGCCTCGAGACAACCGCGTCGACGTCAGGCGCACGCGCCAGCCAGTCAGCTATGGCCTCTCGGTAGGTGGGCCATTCCTCAACGCGACCGAAGGCACCGTGGAGGCTCTCGGGATTACGCTCCGGGCCATCCTCGATAGAACGGAAGGCCCGGCGCAAGAGCTCGGCCGTTGCCACGCGCGACAAGATCTCGCCCCGCGACAGGTCAAGCTCGGGCTGCGGGGGCACGTCCCCGGTCATGCGCTCGGGGTGGTTGAAGTAGTAGTCGTCGTGGGCCGCGCCCCTCGAAATCGTCAACGCGTAGGAGAAGGGCTGGCCAGCGCGGCCCGCACGACCAACCCGCTGCTGGTAGTTGAAGCGTTGCGGCGGCATGTTGGCCATCATCACGAGCTTCAGTGACCCGATGTCAACACCGACTTCCATGGTCGTCGTAACCGAGAGCACGTCGATCCCGTGCGTAACCGGGTGTTCGTGACCGATGTATGCTTGGCCCTTGAATAGGCGCTGTCGCTCGCGCTGCTTTTCCAAGGGCTTGGTTTGACCGGTGAGTTCCCAGGCGACCAGCCGGTGCGCGGGCTCCCGCGACACCCAACCATAGTAGTCTTCCCCGGGCTCGGTGATTTCCTGGAACGTGTTCGAGGAGCAGTAGTCGGTTGTACAGATGAGGCCGGGGTTGTTGAGCGTCGCGGTCGCACAACCTTCACAGCGCAGGAGGGGGCGTGCTCCGCGTGGAACGAGCTCGATCTTGAGCTCGAGAAAATTCCGCGTCTTGAGCAACCAGTTCTCGTTCAGGACACCGATTCCCGTGAGCCGTTCGCCGATTTTCTCCTCCAGCGCGGCGGGATCCTGCCCCAGTTTCGGACCGAGCTTTTCCAAGTAGCCTTGGACCGCCATCGGGGCACTGGTTGTGTTGCGCGTCGACCCGCCCTCGTAGAGTTTTCGCTGCCCCAGTATCCGAACGACGTTGGACAGCACGCCCTCGGCAACGTCGTCGCCTAAGCCCAGCGAGGCACCATGCTGACCCTTGATGGAGATGTACGCGACCCCCATGGACTCGAGGTCACGACCAGCCCGGTCGAACAAGGCATCTGCCACGTGGCTTGAAAGGTGACCAAGGTAGTTCGCCTGGCCGCGTTGCAGCGTCTCCGGGTCGAGGTCGTCCCAGGTTGCTCCCCTTGGCTTGGCAAAGAAGCGCCACCAATCGACGCCGTCCTTTCCCGGGTACTTTGCGAGGCTGACCTTCGGTCCCGCGGGGTTGACCCCCATGGCTACCATTTCGTCTACGAGGGTTGTCACGAGGGTGGGCCAGGCAACGCGGGAGGTCGAAGCGCTGGCATCGAGCTCGGCAAGGATTGCCTTCTCCGCCTCCTCGGCCATGCCACCGGAAACGAGCCTTGCTGCTTGCCAAGGATTACCGGGCAGCTTCTTCGCCTTCTCGACGATGGCAGCCTCGCTTTCGGATAGTTCCGTGCCCGACTTTGTCTTGGCAACGAGCTCCGCGAGCAGTTCGGATGTAATCGCTTCCCGGGGCTGCAGTGCCTTGAAAAGAAGCTGGCGAACGAGGTCGCGGAAATGGTGCACCTCGAGGCCGGCAGCAAGGTCTGCCGCGTCGTCGCGGCTGTCGGTAAAAGCGATCATTTGCTCCGCTTTCACCGTGTCGCTCGTCGCGATAGCGGACCTGTCCGCGACCAGCTGGGTGGTCGCGTTGAGACCGGTCCTAAGCCCGCGGATCGGCGTGTTAACGGACGCGCGGTAGAACTTCTCGATCTCCTTGGCGTTGAGCCATTTTTGCTCGCTGCCGCACCTTGGACAGCATTCGGGCAGGCCGGCCACGTTGACGCCCTGCGCCGGGGAGAAGATCACTCCCGTCGCATCGTCACCGCCAGGAACGGCAGGACGCAAGAAGCCGGCCAACGGATCCAGATGGCCAAGCGCGAACGAGAATTGCTTCTGGCCCTTCTTTCCGGGGCCTTGGTGAGTCCAGCTCCGGTTTTCGCGCGGAAGCTGTCCTCCTGGCCAATACCAACGGAATTCCTCGTGGGGGCGCTCGTAGACCATCCCTGGGGGGGCCATGACCATGCCTGGCTTTGTCGACTCCAGGAACGCCGCGTCCGGTCCCGTCGCAAACCCTTCCGGTTCCTTGACCTTGAACCCGCCAAGGTAGGCTTCCCCACAATCGTAGCAGTAGAGGAGCTCGAGCACTTGGCCACCGCAGGCGCATTTCATCGCTGGCGCTTGAAAAAGCTTGCCGATCTTTCGCCCCGGCGTCCGGCGATCCTCGTGGACTTGGTCACAGTTGGGATTGCTGCAAGCCCAAATCCCTTGCACCTGGCGCAGGAACATGTGCGAGCGAAAGGTTGGCAGCGGGCTTTCCCACTTTGTCGCCTCGTCGCCTTTCTCAGCCTTTGCCGCGGCGAGGAAGCCTTCAAAGGCCGCGTCCGAAGCCCCGCTCCCGAGCAAGACCTCTTTCAAGCGATTGAGCCTTGTCGGCCTGACATGTCCTGATTTGTCCTTGCCGGCGACGTTGCACGCGGCGGCCAAGGTTTCTCGCGGCGAGATACCTTCCAAGGCCACCTGCAGGCCCTCGACATTGGCTTCGCCTTTTTGGGTCGTTGCCTCGAGCTTGGCGAGCACTTCGCCAGACAACGGCAGCGTGGCTTCGTATGTTGACGGACGGCCCTTCAAGATAGTGAAAGTTTGGCGGGGGACGCCGAAGAATTCCTCAAGGTACGCTTCGCCGGTATCACCGTCGAGCGAGGCACTCGTTCCGATGCATCGTAGCTTTGGTGAGTCCGGCTCCAAGCCAAGACGGTCAAGCAAGTTCCTGACCACGAGCGCCACCTCGGTGCCCTGCGTTCCGCGGTACCCGTGGAGCTCGTCAACGATCAGGGTGAACATGTTGGACGGGTCTGTCGCCAACCATGCCTTGGTCTTGTCGAAGATCGGGTCCTCGACGTCTCTCATGAGCATGATGTTGAGCATGCTCGTGTTCGTGATTAGGATGTCGGGCGGTGTCGCGATCATATCCCAGCGAGTCAGCAGCTCGCCGCATTCCGGGTCTTGGAACTGGGATACTGCCTCGACCAGATCGTTTCCGCTCTTTCCCCCGTCAGCTAGGGCCTTGCGCAGGCTCTTGGCTTCGCGGGCGATCTTTTTTATCTCGGCGGCGACTTCGTTGACCTTGTTCTTACCGTTCGCGTTAAGTGGTCCCTGCGGGAAGAAAGTGCCTCCTGGCGTTGCACCCGTGTAACGGCCGAAGTAGAACAAGGGTATCTCGTGGATATCGCGTGCGCGGATCGCTGCTTGCCGCAACCGCGAAACCTGGTCCTCGACCAGCGCGTTGGTCGGGTAGAGAACGAGGGCACGGACCGCTGCGGGCGGGCCACCTGAAAAGCCGTCGCGCATTGGTTTCCACGTTGGTTGCTTCCCCTCCAGGCCTTTCTCCCACCACCGGTGCAAAGCGCCGGTGCCCGCTCCTTGCCGTCGCTCCTCAAGCAAACCCGCGAGCAGTGGCAGCAGGAAGCTCTCGGTTTTGCCCGAACCCGTGCCCGAGGTTACGATGACGTTCCGGTGACCCTCGGTGGTTCCCTTGTGGGCCGTCACGAGCGATTTAGCCTGGTGGTCGCGGAGCTTGATCGCCTCGTTGCCGAAAACCACCGTCCCGAGATGCCTAGCAGTGAAATCCGAAAGCCCGGCATCTCGACAAGCACTTTCGATGGCCTTCACCGAAGGATAGACGGGCACGGCTTCCAGCAACGCTTCCTGCGCCATGACACCCGGAAGCGCGAGAATCTCGTCCCGTTCGCGCATGATACCGGGATCGCGCATCCAGAACGCGCTATCGTAGTAGCGCTTGTACGCGTCTCGTACGTAGGCGAGGACGTGCGGGGGGTTAGCTATTCTCATCGGGCTCCTCGGCGGAATACAGGACGTCCAGAACGGCCGCAGCGACATCGCTCGGCACCTCGGAATACTTGATCACGCCTCCTTCTTGGGTCGGAAGGCGCCCGGCACTTGCGCACAATGCTCTAGCCAAAAGCCCGCCCGGATCCGCGCCAAGGCGCGAGACGAACTCCGCGTTGGCTTGCGAGTAAGCGTGCAAGTTGACCCCGGCATCATGTGCGGCGAGCACTTTCACTATCTCGTGTGGGCCTTGAAAGAGATTCCCCCTCGTGTCGCGATAGGCATAGGCTTGGCCGCGCCATGCGAGGCGGTAGGCGCCGGGTTCCAGCACGTCATGGCAACGGTTCCAGCGGCCATGGGCTAGGTCGTAGCGTTCGGATGCAACGTCATCGGCCATGGACAGGGGGACTAGCATGCCCCTTGTCGATCCAAGGCTTGCCATCCGACGTGCAATAGCGCGCGGTGGATCGAGGACCAACGCAATCGATCTTCCGTGGGGATCCTTGATCGATTGCGCGAGCAGCGCAGCGAGGTCCGGTCCGATCCCGTCGAAAGCTATGTTCAAGGGCTGACCGTCCAACACTTCCGATACGTCTTGTGCACCACCGCCGACGAGCAATTCGCGAACTGCGTTCGCCATGGTGACGTTGCGGAAACCGCGCAAGTGCGCTCGTCCGGATCCGGACAGGTAAAGCGTGGGGGCGGCGATCGACCATCGCGTGATCCTGCCAGCCCCGGGCTTACGCGCAAGGTCGATGTATCCGAGAGCCTCGAGGGACCGGGCGATGGCATGGGCTTGCCATGGTTCCGATATGTTGGCCGATAAGAGTGCCTCGAAAGAGGCCCAGCTGCCCTCGCCAAGAAAGCATAGGGCGTCCAAGAAAAGGTCTTGGTCCACTCTTTCGATCGGTTCTTGAGTGCGCGGTGCACGGGGCACTGGCGCGCGCTCCGTCCTTTGAACTTGCTTCGGCGGCTTGCCCCTGTTCTGGGTCAAGACTGACAGTCGACAGTCCTTGCAGGTCTGCTCAAGTGGTGTTGATGCCTTCGCGAGCGGAGGAGCTGTCTCGCACGCCCAGCGATGTCCGCCTCTCTCCCCACAAGACATCGCTTCGAACTCTTCTTCGGTTCGCGCCTTGCGACGAATAATTGGATCCGAATTTTCGATTGGCAGCCCTGCAAAACCACCTTCCGCTTCGCCACCCGTTCCAAGAGCGGCAAATCCAGCTGGTAAGGTGAAGGGAAGCTCATCCCCGGCACAAAGCCAATTTTCGGCGCGATCGTTTATCCAAAGCTCGGCTCTGGACGTGGCAGACATTGGCGAAATGTACTGCAAGCCTGAAAGACTATCGATCTCCAGGGGGCGGGGGCGGCGCGCGGTGCGGCACAGAAAGCCGATGTAACCGGCCTCTTTGCCCGCCTCTAGCGCGCGAGCAACCATGTCGCCACTGTCGGGGACATGGCCCGAAACCCCGAGCTCGCAAGCCTCGCCGTCGGCCTCGGCCTTTGCCATGACGTGGCCATCGGTATCGATGCCCTCGAAAAGCTCGATGCGCGTTGGTCCCTTGCTCCCCTCAAAGCGCAAGACCGGGGGAGCTTGTCTGTGCCAAACACTGCGCAAAAGGCGCATGCCTCCGATCAATTGGAGCCCCGCAGCTCGCGAAATCGGAACAAGCGAACGCAAGTCACTACCTGGTAATGTAGCTGGCATCCGCAGCATGCACACGTTCTCGTAAAGCATCCAGCCTGCCGGAAGCCCCGGCAAGTCGGCCGAAGTCGCCACTGTAAAGCCCGGCGCCGCCAACTCTGAAAGTAGGTCCTCGACCGCAGACCGAGTCTGTTGCTTATCCTGTACAAGTATAACGTGAGGCAAACCAAGTGCAGTCTTGTTCGTCTCGATCCAAAAAGGTCCTGTTTCGGCGCGCACGAATGGGATTACCGCTTTGTAACGCCAACGAAACGTGCGGTTCTGCGTTGACGCAACGTACTCGGCTCCCCTGAGCAAAATCTCGGGAAGTGGAACCGATGCTGGAGGCGACAACGTCGCGAAGGAGCCGAACACGTCGTTATCAAGGGTCAGCTGGTGCCCCTTTCGATCCGACAATATCTGCGCCTCACCTTGTTCACCGTGAAGACCGAGTGAGAGCGCCGCGACGCGGTCAGGAAACCCAGGCACCAAGGAAAGGGCAAGGGCGAGAGTGGCAATCTGCTCTCGATCACTACCGTTCGAAGCGCTCGACGCCTCCGACCAATCCTCCAGTTCTGCGATGACGATCTCGCAGATCCTAGGGCGCAACTTCGGGTCCGCCCAAGCTTGGCGCAGTCGCTTATTGGCCGCAGAGGATCGGATCCATGAATCGATGTATCGCCCGATCTCGGCCTCGTTCACGCTGTAACCGCCGGCGAAACCGTAGCGCTCGAACATGTCATGGAAGCAGGCCCGGTCACCTGCGCGGATAACGGCCTGCGATATCGCGATGCTGATGTACTTGAACTGGTTCACCGGGCGAGCCGTGGGACGGCCGTAGCGGTAATCTGTGCGCACCAGCCAGCGCGCGAGCCAATGCCAGAACTTCTCGGTGTCGATCCCGCGCAAGCTGAGTTGGTCTTTTGGCAAACCAGTTAGCTCGCTCAGCCGGACGTAATAGTTGCCCTGCGTGTGCGTCCCGTCCGAGGCCATGAGTTCCGCTGCATGCGACAGGCAAAAGAGCAAGGCCGTGAAGGGTGGCTTGGTCGCCATCCCTTCCTTGCACCAGAACTTGAGCTGAGTTTCGTGGCGCGCGTACGGGTTGCCTGTCCGCGACAGGCTTTTACCCACTTCCCTGCAGATGAACGCTTCGACTTCTTCCTCGTCTTGGCCTAGCCGCTTCGCGGCAGATGACAGCGCGACCGGATCGAGAACCATGAAGACGGGACGAGATTCGAAGCGCCCCGAGAAGATTACTTCGTTCAGGACTTCATTTACTTCGCCGTACACCTGGCAGCCCCCTGGATTGCCACAAGATGGCTGGGCGAATGCTAGGTGTCCAGTTCAAACAACGAGTTAATGTGTGGAGAAAGGAAAAGCGAAAAACAGCGCGTGACACCTGGACCGCCGGCTGACCCCGTGCTAGCTAGAGGCGCATGACTCTGGACACAAAGACCATCGAGAAGGAAGGGACGACCGCGGTCCCGCTAACTTCCAACGATAAGCCGACGGCGACACGCCCGATCTATTCTGCGGTTGATTTGTTTGCGGGCTGCGGCGGGCTAGGCACTGGGCTCGAGAACGCCGGCTTCACGACGGTCTTCGTGAACGAGCTCGATAAGGACGCGATGGCAACCTACCTGCGCAACCGGGGGCACGAGCTCGGCGGCATGCGCTTCTCTGATAATCCCGAGCTTCGCTGCCACGACGCGCACGAGCTCAAGGGCAAGCGGCTAGAGAAGCTGGTTAGCGATCTCGGATCGATGAACGAGGTCGACTTGCGTTTCGAGCAATCTAGCCTCGGCTCGCTGAGCAACCTTGACCTCGTCGCCGGCGGGCCGCCGTGCCAAGGCTACTCGGGTATCGGTATCAGGCGGTCCTACGCAGTCGACAAGGAAGCCCTACCGTCCAACCGGCTCTACGCGAGGATGACCAAGATCATCGATCGGCTTCGTCCGCGCATGTTCCTGTTCGAGAACGTTCGCGGGCTTCTGAACTCGCGCTGGACGCGCGATGGCACGCGAAAAATCTTCCCCGACGTATTGTCGGAGTTCCGTAAAATCGCGGGCTACGAGGTCCGTTGGTCACTGGTTTACGCGAAGGATTACGGAGTTCCACAGAATCGACCGCGCGTGCTGCTCGTCGGAATACGCAAGGACGTCCTCGAGGCCTGCAGCTTCCTCGATAAGGACGCGGACACGGAAGACGCGGTCGCATGCGGGTTCTTGCCGCCGCCGAACCCCGGATCGTTTCCCGACCTCGTCGACCTGCTTGGCGACCTCATCGATCCCAAGATCACGAAGATCCTGCGGAGCGGTGACTTTCCCGCCGGTTCGTTCGAGACAATTGCCTACCCGCGCAAGCCGATGAACGAATTGCAGGAGGGGTTTCGCACTCCGCCGGCCTGGGCCGCGTCGCGGGCAGGCAAGTTGACGGAGCAGGAGTACAGCAAGCACAAGCGCGAGATCATCGAGAAGTTCGATTACATGCTGGCGAACGGCGGCGAGATTCCCGCCCATGCGCAGACCAAGAAATTCTCGCAACGCGTATTGAAGCCGCGTTGGGGCAACGCCGAACCGAATATGACCGCGACCTCGCTTCCCGACGATTACGTGCATTTCAGCCAGCCGCGAATTCTCACGGTAAGGGAATGGGCGAGGCTCCAGATGTTCCCCGATTGGTACGAGTTCTCGGGCAAACGGACGACTGGTGGCATCCGCAGGGCCGGGAACCCGCTTGAGGGCAACTTCGACCGCGAGGTGCCGAAGTACACGCAGATCGGGAATGCCGTACCCGTTGGGTTAGCCGAGGCAGTCGGCAAGCATTTCCGCAAGGTTCTCGACGAGGCTCTGGGCGCCCGTGCTTGAGAAGAGTGACACGGACGTCGGCGACGTCCTCGCCGCGTTTACGCGCCACGAGATTGACGTCGCTCTTTTGGTGCCGACCGAAACGGGACTGAAGAAGTCGATCATGGATGCGACCGCTAACGTGCGGGACTACTTCTTCTCGACCGGGTTACACAACTTCGATCATCAGGCGCAGGGTCCAGAAAACAAGGTGATGCGACGAGCTTACTTCGTCGAACCCGATCGACTCGTCGAAACCACGGTGTCGCTGTACCGCCCGCAGACTAAGTCAGGCGATCCGCGCATCTGGTTTGCCCTGCTTGGACGCTACGCCAATCCTTACAACTTGCTTGCCGTCTTCGAACACGAACGCGATGTCTACGTGGTCAACGCGAGCCGACACGACGTCTTGGCATCGCTCGATAACGTCGACAGCCCACTCGGCCATATCGCGGCCAAGTACCGACGCGGCGAAGACCCCGCCGTTGGCGAGTTGCTTGATGCACTGAGGGAGATCTGCGCAAGGGGCTTTATTCGCACGCTACGGTCGGGAGATACCGGAGTGGGCATGACGTTGGAAACCTTGCTCGGGATTGCGGCAAATGCCGCGAAAACACCCGACTTCAAGGGGATTGAGCTCAAGGCGAAGCGACTTAAGCGGGCTCCCACTAGGTCTACGCTTTTCTCCCAGTCTCCCGACTGGGCGGTAAGTCCGGTCGGTTCGGCATGGAACCTTCTCAATACGTTTGGCTACCACCGCAACGGCAAACTGCGCCTCAATTGCGAGATCAACGCGAGAGCGCCCAATTCGCTCGGTTTCATGCTAAGCGTCGACACCGAGAAAGACTGGCTACAGCAAGATCACGTGCGAACCGAGGAAGAGCGGCGATCGCACGTGGTAACATGGCCGCTGGAGGTCTTGAGGGGCAGGCTTCGCGAGAAGCATCCCCAAACATTCTGGGTGGGTGCGCGCTGCCGCGGCAAGGGGTCGGACGAGCATTTCCATTACATGCAAGTCGAGCATACACGCGCACCGAATCTCCGCAATTTCCAGGCCCTGCTCGAGAGCGGTTTGATTTCCGTGGATTACCTCATGAGCCAGAGGGGCGAGAAGCAGCTGGTCCGGGACCATGGCTACCTCTTCAAGATCAAGCAAAAGGACTTCCCGGCCCTGTTCCCCCCGTCAAGCCTCCATGTCCTTGCCTGATGAAACTCTTCGGGCCGGTGAAAAGCGCAAGCTGACACGCCTCGCGGCAGATCTCGTTGACTGGAACGAACTGGGAGGCGGCAGGTCCTTCCCATGGCGCGAACCAGGAACATCGCTGTACCAGCTCATCTGCGTCGAGGTCTTGCTGCAGCGAACGCGAGCCGAGACAATCGCAAGATTCTACCACCGGTTCTTCGCCCGATTCACAAGCTGGCAGGAGCTTGCCGACGCACCAGTCGCCGAACTCGAGGAATTTTTGAAGCCGATCGGTCTATGGCGGCGCAGGGCCGCGTCACTGCGCACGTTAGCGGCCTATGCTGCCCAGCACGACGGCATATTCCCTTCCCAATACGAAGAGCTCCTAAAGGTGCCTGCCGTTGGCCAGTACGTGGCCCACGCGATCTTGATGTTCCAGCATGGAGAGCGATTTCCGCTTATCGACGTGAACATGGCGCGCGTGGTTGAGCGTTTCGTCCGTCCGCGCAAACTCGCGGACATCCGGCACGACCCTTGGCTTCAGCAAGCTTGCAAGTGGCTCGTTAGGCGCGGCGATCCGAAAAAGGTGAACTGGTCAGTGCTCGACCACGCCGCGATGACGTGCCGGGCACGAAACCCAGATTGCCAGTCTTGCATGGTCGCCAGAAGATGTGCGTTCAAGGCCGGCTAGGCGCCTCGTGCGGGACGGGAGAGTTTGAATTCGTGGAAAGGTAGGCTTCGACCTTCTCCAGCGTCCGCCGCCTTGGCCGCCGCCCCATTCGTAAGTCCAGCACAAAGCGCGGATCTCCAACTGCCCTTCGCCCGAACCGGGTGGCCGACATGTGGGTCTCCTTGAGATGACGCTCGATGCGCTCCAGCAGCTTCATGGCCTACCTCGAATCAGATTTGGCTTGTGTTCTTGCTATGTTCTTATTAGGAAGATCTCATCGAGTCTAGGATGAATTCCTACATGCCACCTGGACCGCCCCTCGAAAGGCGCCACCGATGGAGAATGTCAGAGAAGAGCTGGATCGCCTGATCCGGCAGAGAAACGTGGGTTATTCCGCGGTTTCGCGGCTGCTCAATCGTAACCCCGCCTATATCCAGCAATTCATCAAGCGCGGCTCACCGCGCAAGTTGGACGACGAGGACCGGCGTATCCTTGCCCAGTTCTTCGGGGTCGATGAGCAGGTGCTTGGTGGGCCGGCGCTTCCTGTGCGTGATGGTCTGGTTGAAGTGCCGGTCCTCAATGTCGATGCCTCTGCCGGCTTTGGCGCGATCGCGGAGAGCGAGACAGTGCATACCCGCTTTGGTTTTGACGAACGCTGGCTGGGCAAGTTGACCCGGGCCAAGAGCCCGAGCCTGTCGATCATCCATGTCCATGGAGAGTCGATGGAGCCCACGCTCCGGGATGGCGACGAGGTCCTGGTCGACTCCTCAGATCAGGGATCGCGCCTGCGTGATGGCATCTACGTGCTGCGCGCCGACGACGCGCTCGTGGTGAAGCGCGTGACCATCCAGCCGGGTGGGCGGCAGATCACCATCTCGAGCGACAATGCGGCGTATCCGACCTGGACCGACGTTGATCGCTCGACGATCCATGTCGTCGGCCGGGTCATTTGGTTCGGACGTTCGGTTTGAGATAAAACCGCATTCAGATGCCGATCTCGAAGGGCTTGGTGCGCCCCTTAGTCAGTTCGGGCGGCTTCTTAGAATGATCGTCCTTGTTCGAGGCGCTAGCGGCCAGGCCCTTTGCCGCAGCCTCGCGCAGGCGCTCGGTCACTTCCAGCGCTGACGTCTTCTCGCCGGTGTTCTGGGCCACGGCCTTTCCAAGCTTGTCGGCGCTGTCGACCACAAGGGTCAGGTGATCGCGCAGGCGGGTGACGGTGACCAGAAAGGTCTGCTGGTTGGCCAGATTGCGTTCACGGCTGTCCATGACTGCAATACCTCGATCCGAGGTCAGCCCCTGGGCCATATGGGCATTGAGCGCGTAGGCGAGGTCAAGTCGCCTCAGCATCGGGTCTCCACGCTCGAGTTCATGGCGCAGGCCAGATGACGTCACCAGCGTGACCCGCGCGCCCTCGACGGCTTCGGCGACGGTCAGCGCCGGAAAGCCGGCGGAGACCGGCGCGCCGAACTCCTTGAGAACGGCCTTGCCCTGGTATTCGTGGATGTTCATGTGCTCGGTTTCCCTGGAAGCTTATGGGGGATGGCGCGGGGCGGATC
>OFDC01001009.1_pt1 | contig 16807 bp, 15 predicted proteins | sample 1520941 | NCBI WGS metagenome assembly OFDC01 (sample SAMEA94258168, study PRJEB24077) | hot springs metagenome | biome: Aquatic biome; feature: Water | place: India | collected 2012-12-06 | depth 5 m | reverse complement strand
CGCTGCTCGTCTCGGTCCGCTCGGGCGCGCGCGTCTCGATGCCGGGCATGATGGACACCGTCCTCAACCTCGGCCTCAATGACGAGACCGTGGCAGGCCTCGCCGCAGGCTCCGGCGATCCGCGCTTTGCCTGGGACAGCTACCGCCGCTTCATCCAGATGTATTCCGACGTGGTGCTCGGCCTCGACCATCACCGGTTCGAAGATGCCCTGGAAATCGTCAAGGAAGACAACGGCTTCTTCAACGATGTTGAACTGGGCGCTGAACACTGGCAGGCGCTCGTCGGTGAATACAAGGCCATCGTCGAAGACCAGCTCGGCCGCCCGTTCCCGCAGGACGTCCACGAACAGCTCTGGGGTGCCATCGGCGCCGTGTTCGACTCCTGGGAGTCTGATCGCGCCAAGGTCTACCGCAAGCTCAACGACATCCCGCATGACTGGGGCACCGCCGTCAACGTGCAGGCGATGGTCTTCGGCAACATGGGTGATACCTCGGCCACCGGCGTCGCCTTCACCCGCGATCCCGCGACCGGCGAGAAGGCCTATTACGGCGAATGGCTGGTCAATGCCCAGGGCGAAGACGTCGTCGCCGGCATCCGTACCCCGCAGTACCTGACGCTCGCCGCGCGCGAACGGGCAGGGGCCAAGCCGCTGTCGATGGAAGAGGCGATGCCTGCGGCCTACGCCGAACTCGCCGCCGTCTTTGAACTGCTCGAAAAGCACTACAAGGACATGCAGGACATCGAGTTCACCGTCGAGCAGGGCAAGCTGTTCATGCTGCAAACCCGCTCGGGCAAGCGCACCGCCAAGGCCGCGCTCAAGATGGCGGTGGACATGGTGGCCGAGGGACTAATCGACGAGGCGACCGCGATCAAGCGCATCGACCCGATGGCCCTCGACCAGCTGCTGCATCCCACGCTTGACCCGAAGGCTCCGCGCGATGTGCTGACCAAGGGCCTCCCCGCATCGCCGGGCGCGGCTTCGGGCGCAGTGGTGTTCGATGCCGATACCGCGCAGGCCCGCGCCGAGCGGGGCGACGCCGTGATTCTCGTCCGCGTCGAAACCTCGCCGGAAGACATCCATGGCATGCATGCCGCCAAGGGCATCCTCACCGCGCGTGGCGGCATGACCAGCCACGCCGCCGTGGTCGCGCGCGGCATGGGCCGGCCTTGCGTCTCGGGCGCCTCGGGCGTCTCGATCGACATGGCCAGCCGCACCGCCCGCATCGGCAACCGCGAGGTCAAGGAGGGCGACGTGATCACCCTCGATGGCTCTAACGGCGACATCATGGCGGGCCTCGTGCCCACCGTGGAGCCGGAACTGGTGGGCGATTTCGGCACGCTGATGGTCTGGGCCGACAAGCACCGCCGGATGAAGGTGCGCACCAACGCGGAAACGCCGCTCGATTGCCAGGTCGCGCGCCAGTTCGGCGCCGAGGGCATCGGCCTGTGCCGCACCGAGCACATGTTCTTCGAAGCAGGTCGCATCAGCGCGGTGCGCCAGATGATCCTCGCCGAGGATGAGTCTGGCCGCCGCGCTGCCCTCGCCAAGCTGCTGCCCGAGCAGCGCAGCGACTTCCAGTCGATCTTCGAGGTCATGGCGGGCTTGCCCGTCACGATCCGCCTGCTCGATCCGCCGCTGCACGAATTCCTGCCCCACGCCGATGCCGAGTTCGCGGAACTCGCCGAAGCCACCGGGCTTGGCGTCGAGCATCTCAAACGGCGCGCTGGCGAACTCCACGAATTCAATCCGATGCTCGGCCACCGCGGCTGCCGCCTCGGCATCACCTTCCCGGAAATCTACGAGATGCAGGCCCGCGCCATCTTCGAAGCGGCCTGCGACGTTGCCGAGAAGAGCGGCGACGCGCCGATCCCGGAAGTGATGATCCCGCTGGTCGCCACGCGCAAGGAGCTGGAAATACTGCGCGCGCTGGTTGACCGGGTCGCGCTTGAAGTCTTTGCCGAGAAGGGCCGGACTCTGGAGTACATGGTTGGCACGATGATCGAACTGCCGCGCGCTGCGCTGATGGCGGGTGAGATTGCCGAAGAAGCGAAGTTTTTCTCGTTTGGTACCAATGACTTGACGCAGACGACCTTGGGCGTGAGCCGCGACGATGCCGCGCGCTTCCTCAACCCGTACGTCGACCAGGGCATCTACCCGCGTGACCCGTTCGTCAGCCTCGACATCGAAGGTGTCGGCCAACTCGTTGAATTGGCTGCAGAACGTGGCCGCAAGACGCGGCCTGACATCAAGCTCGGCATTTGTGGCGAACACGGCGGCGACCCGGCATCCATCGCGTTCTGCGAGAAGACTGGCCTCGATTATGTCTCTGCCAGCCCCTATCGCGTGCCGATTGCACGGCTTGCAGCTGCGCAGGCGGCGTTGGGATGATAACCTATTTGGAGTGTTTCCCCGGGGAAACACTCCAGCATGGCGTTCTCTTCAGTGGGTGGGTGCGCTCAAAACTTGGGCGGGCGTAGCGCCTTTGCCCAGCCGCTCAGCGTCAAGATCTCGAACCGCTCGGTCACCTTGCCGTCCGCATCCCGGCGGGCATCGAAAGCCTCCTGTGCGCGAGCGAGAGCCGCTTTTCCCAGCGTGTTACCGGGGCGGGCGAGGCAATTGCCAAGGCCTTGCGCCCGCAAGTCTGCGATCATCCCGGCGAATGAGCGGAAGCGCACGTCGATGTGGTGGCTGTCGATCACCGGGTCGGCGAACCCGGCCCGCTGCAGCAGGTGCCCGCCGGCGCGGACATCCACTTGCGGATGGATGCGCGGGGAAGGGCGCTCGCCATCCGCTTCCAGCATGATCTGACGCAGAACCGGCAGCGATCCGGCGCCAAGGAAGCAGGCGATCATCAACCCGCCATCGGCAAGGGCACGGCGCAGGTGTACCAGTGCGCCCGGCAAGTCATTGACGGTATCGAGCGTGCCGAGGCTGGCGATGAAATCGTAACCGGCGGGCGCTGGGTAGGGCACCTCTTCATCAACCAGGAGCTGTCCCAGCGCTGGATCGCGGCTGTCGACAATCGCGCCCGCGGCCGCCAATGCCGCACTGATCGCGTTGGTCCAATCACCGATCATGAGCGCCCGACGGGGTTCGTGGCGGAGGAAAGACAGGCGTTCGAGCACGTCCTCGACCATGTCGTCGATGACGTAGCGCGGCGCATCCGGAGCCGATTGCAGCTGGACCATGCGGCGACGGACGGCATTCCGCCGATTTCGAGCAAAAATAACAGGGGGAGTAGTGGCCATTTCCGGGCAGTGCCCGTGTCCGCCGGTCTTGCCAAGAGGGGCGTTCGTGCGACGATGCAGTGATGCCAATGTCTGCCGCGCAGCTTTCCGCAGTGTTGACGCCAATCGTCGACTTCGTGTTCCCGCCGCGCTGCCCGCTGTGTGGCAGCCCCGTCGCGGCACATGGCGGGCTTTGCTTGGCATGTTGGGGCAAGATCGTCGTGCCCTCCGGCACTTGCTGCAAGCTGTGCCAGCGCCCGATGCGTGAACTTTATGGTGCAGAGGCAGAAATGGTCTGCGCGCCGTGCATGGCAGAGCCGCCCAAGCATTCCGGCATCGCCGCTGCCACGCTCTACAACGAACCTTCACGCGCGCTGGTGCTGGCTCTCAAGCATGGGCGGCGGATCGGGCTGGTGCCGATGATGGCGCGGATGATCTTGCCAAGGCTCGGCGGGCTTGAAGGAGACTGGCTCGTCGTGCCAGTGCCGCTCCACCGATGGCGGTTGATGCGGCGCGGGTTCAATCAGTCGGCCCTGCTGGCGCGGGAGCTGGCAAGGCTGACAGGCAAGCAACTGATGGTGGACGGACTTGTCCGCCCGAAGGCAACGCCGTCACTCGGCGGTCTCAATCGCAAGTCTCGCGCCCGGGTGTTGACCGGCGCAATCCAGCCAAATCCGCGCCTCGCACATCGCCTGACCGGAGCGCGTGTACTGTTGGTCGACGACGTGATGACCAGTGGCGCTACCACTGATGCCTGCATGTTGGCCCTGCGCCGTGCCACGGTGGCAGAGGTACAGATAGCCTGCTTTTCGCGCGTGCTTGACGAAGCTCTCGATGGTCTGCGCGTTTCGCCGGAGCCGGACGCATAGACTGAGGTGCGCCCGAAAAGGAAACGCCCGAAACCGAAGTTCCGGGCGCCCTCGTGACGAAATTGCGCGGAGTTCGCGTTGAGCGCGATACCGACGGCCCCCTGACCGTCCCGCTTTTACCCTCACCATCCGGTCTCGCTTCGCGCGGCCCCTTTGGGCCTGCTGCGAGGCAGCCAACCGGCCCCTCATCAAGTGTCCCTGAACATTGGCGCTACGTCCACTGCCGCCCGGTTGCGGGCTGGCGGTTCAGTTCGCGGTTCCCTCAAACCGCTGAGTCTTAATCACCCATTCATGCTTCCGACGGAAGCGGATTGTGCGCGGTGTTATGGATTTTGCCCGCCTGTGTGGTTATCCTGCAACAAATCCGCCATGAAGCGGCAACCCGGAAAAGGCAGCGACCACTTTGTCAACCACCAGCGACACCGCTTTGCGCGAGCAAGGCACTGAATTGATGCCGAAGTTCGACTCCAACGGGCTGCTGACGGCTGTGGCGGTGGACCATGGCACGAATGCACTCCTGATGCTGGCGCACATGAATCGCGAAGCTCTGGATCAGACGCTGGAGACCGGCTTCGCGCACTTCTTCTCACGCTCGCGGGGGAAGCTGTGGATGAAGGGTGAAACTTCGGGGCACGTGCTAAAGATCGTCGAGATTCGCGTGGATTGCGATCAAGACGCGCTGGAACTGCGTGTCGAGCCCGCAGGTCCTGCCTGCCACACGCTGGCGCCGACCTGCTTCTATCGCCGCATTACACCGGAAGGCTCTTTGCAACGCATCGTCGATTGACGCTTACGTAAAGGTTAGATAGCTTGGTGACATGTCACAGCATGCCGCCACAGCGACTCGCGATCCGTCTGCACAGAACGAGCACACCGGGCATCTCGATCAGCCCGATGCGCTCAAGCGTGACCAGTTCACCATTTCCGACCTCTCAGGCGAGTTCGGGGTGACGGCGCGCGCGTTGCGTTTCTACGAGGACGAAGGCCTGATTGCGCCCGAGCGTGTCGGTCTTTCGCGCATCTATTCCAAGCGGGACCGTGCGCGGCTCGCCTGGATCATGCGCGCCAAGAACGTGGGCTTCAGCCTCGCAGAAATCCGCGACATGATCGATCTTTACGACATGGGCGACGGCCGCGCGGAGCAGCGCCGCGTCACCATTGCCAAGTGTCGTGAGCGGATCGAGAACCTGCGTCGCCAACAGGCGGACATTGCTGCGACCATCGACGAACTGACCAGCTTCGTCGATCTCGTCATCGCCAAGGAGCGGTCCGAAGGCCGCGATCCAACGGCCTGAAGGCCGAACGCTTAAAGGGACAGGACAAATGCCGATCTATAACGCGCCGACCCGCGACACCCGTTTCGTCGTCAACGAACTGATCCGCCTTGAAAGCTACGGCAACCTGCCCGGCTTCGAAAGCGCTACGCCCGACATGACCGATGCGATCATCGAGGAAGCAGGGCGCTTTGTTTCAGAAGTCATCGCTCCGCTCAATCTCTCGGGTGACAAGGAAGGTTGCACGCGTCACGCCGATGGCAGCGTCACCACGCCGACCGGTTTCAAGGATGCCTACCGTCAGTATGTGGAAGGCGGTTGGGGCACGCTCTCTGCGCCCGAGGCGTACGGCGGTCAGGGCCTGCCGCACGTGATGGGCTTCATCATGGAGAAGTACCTCGCCACCGCAAACCAGGCTTTCGCGATGTACCCGGGTCTTGCCAACGGAGCGATCTCGGCGATCATCGCCAAGGGTTCGCCCGAGCAGCAGGCGAAGTACCTGCCGAAGATGGTGACCGGCGAGTGGCTCGGCACCATGAACCTGACCGAGCCGCATTGCGGCACCGACCTCGGCATGATCCGCACCCGCGCCGAACCGCAGGCCGATGGGTCCTATGCGATCACCGGCACCAAGATCTTCATTTCGGCGGGCGACCATGACCTGACCGAGAACATCATCCATCTCGTGCTCGCCAAGACGCCGGGGGCGCCGGAATCGAGCAAGGGCATCTCGCTGTTCATTGTCCCGAAGTTCATCGTCAATGACGATGGCTCGCTCGGTGAAAAGAACGGCGTTTCGGTCGGCTCCATCGAAGAGAAGATGGGCATCCACGGCAACGCCACCTGCGTCATGAACTACGATGGCGCAAAGGGCTGGATGGTCGGCGAGGAGAACAAGGGCCTTGCCGCAATGTTCATCATGATGAACGCGGCGCGCCTTGGCGTGGGCATGCAGGGGCTGGCGCAGGCGGAAGTCGCCTACCAGAACGGCCTTGCCTATGCGCTCGACCGCCGCCAAGGCCGCGCGCTGACCGGGCCGGTCGATCCGCAGGCCAAGGCCGATCCGATCATCGTCCATCCCGACGTGCGCCGCATGCTGATGGACGCCAAGACCTTCATCGAAGGCATGCGCGCGTTGTGCCTGTGGGGTGCCCTGCAGGTCGACCTGTCACACAAGGCGGCAACGGCGGAAGAGCGCCAGATGGCCGACGATCTGATCAGCCTGCTGACGCCGGTGATCAAGGGCTATGGCACCGACATGGGCTATAAGGTCGCCACCGACATGCAGCAGGTGTGGGGTGGCCACGGCTACATCGCCGAGAACGGCATGGATCAGTTCGTGCGCGATGCCCGTATTGCCATGATCTATGAAGGCACAAACGGCGTTCAGGCGATGGACCTCGTCGGCCGCAAGCTGGCGCTGAACGGTGGCCGCGCAATTCAGGCGTTCTTCGCGCTGGTCGATGCCGAATGCGCCGAGGAAACCACCGACGAGACGGTCAAGCTGGTGGCTGAGCGCCTCGCCAAGGCCAATGGCGAACTCAAGGCCGCGACGATGTGGTTCATGCAGAACGCGATGGGCAATCCCAACAACCTCGGCGCCGGCGCGTATGCCTACATGACGCTGACCGGCATCGTGTCGCTTGGCCTGATGTGGTTGCGCATGGCCAAGGTTGCGGCTGCGGCAATTGCGGACGGCACTGAGGACACGGCGTTCTACGAAGCCAAGCTGACCTGCGCCCGCCACTGGGCGACGCGCTACACCACCGAGGCTGGCGCGCTGCGCCGTCAGGTGGAAGCAGGGGGCGAGACGATCATGGCGCTGACGCCTGAGCAGCTCACCATCGCGTGATCAGGTGAGGGGAGGCGACGAACGCCTCCCCGATCAACCCAGTACCTCGTCGAGCAGGCCCATCAGCGCTGCCCAGCTCTGGCGGTCGGCGCTGGCGTCGTAGCCGATGGCGGCCATGCCGCGCTCGTCGCTGTCCGGGTCGGTGAAGCCGTGCTTTACGCCACTGTAGCTGTGGAAGTGCCAGTTGGCTCCGGCAGCGTCCATTTCCTCCCAGAACGCATTGACTTGCGAGCGCGGGACCATGGGGTCGGCATCACCGTGGCAGACGAGGATACGTGCTTTCACTGCCCCGGGTGAGGCGGGGGCTTGCGTATCGAGCAGGCCGTGGAAGCTGGCTGCGAGGACAATGTCGGCCCCATCACGCGCCAGTTCGAGTGCGGCTTGCCCGCCCATGCAGAAGCCGATGGCTGCAACCGGCAGGCCTTGTGCCTCAGGCAGTGCGGTCAGCGCAGAAAGGCCTGCGTGCAGGCGCTGGCGGTAGCCATCGGCGCTGGCGCGCAGAGGTCCAGCGAGTTCGCGCGCATGGTCGAAATCGCGGACCTGCACGCCGTAGAAATCGGCAATCATCGCCAGATAACCCGCCTGCGCCAGCATGTGGGCACGGCGGATCATCGGCGTGTTGCAGTTGGCGATCGTTGGCAGCACCAGCACTGCGGCGCGGGGGTGACCCTCAGGCTTTACGAGAAAGCCGGTGAGGGCCACGTCATCATCGGCGTAATCGAACTGTTCGACCGCCATCGCATTTACTCCGGCAGGAAGTCCGGCACCGAGAGATAGCGTTCGCCGGTGTCGTAGTTGAAGCCGAGCACGCGGCTGCCGACAGGCAGGGTTTCAAGCTTCTGGGCAATCGCTGCCAAGGTCGCGCCTGAAGAGATGCCGACAAGGATGCCCTCCTTGGCCGCGCACTGGCGAGCCATTTCCTTGGCGTCGGCCGGATCGACGGTGATGGCGCCGTCGATCGACTTGGTATGCAGGTTGCCCGGGATGAAGCCAGCGCCGATGCCCTGGATCGGGTGGGGGGCGGGCTGGCCACCGGAGATGACCGGCGAAAGCGTCGGCTCGACAGCGTAGGCCTTCATCGAGGGCCAATGCTTCTTCAGCTCCTCGGCGCAACCGGTGAGGTGGCCGCCCGTGCCGACGCCGGTGATCAGCGCATCGATCGGTTCGCTGGCGAAGTCCTTGAGGATTTCCTGCGCGGTCGTCCGCACGTGGATGGCGACATTGGCAGGGTTGTCGAACTGCTGGGGCATCCACGCGCCCTCGGTTGATTCGACGAGTTCGCGGGCACGTTCGATCGCGCCCTTCATGCCTTTTTCGCGAGGGGTGAGATCGAAGGTGGCGCCATAGGCAAGCATCAGGCGGCGCCGTTCGAGCGACATCGATTCGGGCATGACGAGTACGAGCTTGTAGCCCTTGACCGCCGCCGCCATGGCGAGGCCGATGCCGGTGTTGCCCGAGGTCGGCTCGATGATCGTGCCGCCGGGCTTCAGGCTGCCGTCAGCCTCCGCAGCCTCGATCATGGCGAGGCCGATCCTGTCCTTGATCGAGCCGCCGGGATTGGCGCGCTCGTTCTTCACCCATACCTCGTGGTCGGGAAACAGGCGGGACAGGCGAACATGCGGGGTGTTGCCGATAGTGGCGAGGATGGAATCCGCTCTCATGTCGCTTGGCTCCTTGGTGAAGGGATTGGTTGGAGTCTTGAGGACAACCTAGGACTATCTGTACCGCGCTGCAAAGGTTCGCGCGTTCTTCAGTTCCGGGAAAAAGAAAAACCATGCCGCTGTCACGGCGATGGCGCTGATGCCGCCGAAGATCACGGCGCCGACAGCACCAATCAGGGCGGCAGCCACACCCGATTGCATCTCGCCCAGTTCGTTGGAGGCGGAGATGGCGAGGCCGGAGATGGACGAGACTCGTCCACGAACGTCATCCGGGGTGTGCAGCTGCACGAGCGTGCTGCGGATGAATACCGAAACCATGTCTCCCGCGCCGATGCCGACGAGCATCAGCAGCGACAGGTAATAGTTCGTCGAAATCCCGAAGCCGATGGTGAACAGGCCGAAGATGACGACGCCCAAAAGCATCTTGTTGCCGACATTCTGCGTGATCGGCTTGCGCGCCAGGACGAACGCGACCAGCGCCGCGCCGAGACCCGGCATTGCGCGCATCAAGCCGAGACCATCGGCGCCGACCGGCTGTCCGTCGATGAAGAGAATGTCGCGAGCGAAGACGGGCAACAGGGCGGTGGCCCCGCCAAGGAGTACGGCAAAAAGATCGAGCGTGACGCAACCAAGCAGGAACCGGTCATTCCACACGAACGAGAGCCCCTGGAGAATCTGGCGCAAGGGATGCGTGTTGCGGTTGCCTTCCGGCGGCGGAATCCTGCGGATGCCGAAGATGCAGAAAGCGCCCAGCGCCAGGAGCCCGGTCGACAACCAATAGGGCAAGGACGGGTGCCCTGCAAAAAGCAGGCCTGCGATCGCCGGCCCGCCGACCGAGCCGGTCTGCCACGCCATCGAATTGATCGCCACGGCCTTTGGCATCAGTTCTGCAGGTACGACATTGGGGGCAATGGAGGACAGCGCAGGGCCGATAAAGACGCGCGCGGTTCCATGGAGAGCGCCAAGCCCGAACAGCAGCGGTAGCGACAGGACATCGGCATAAGTGCAGGTTGCGAGTGACAGGGCGACCATCAGGTCGATGCACATCGCAAGCCCGGCGACGTTGCGCCGGTCGAACCGGTCGGCAACCACTCCTGCCACGGGCGTCAGCAGAAACAGCGGCAGAAACTGCGCAAGTCCAAGCAAACCAAGCTGAAATGCGGCTTGGGCGATCGACATCCCGTATTGTCCGCGGGCGACGTCATAAAGCTGGTATCCCAGGATCACCACCATTCCCGATGTCGCAAGTACCGAGAAGAAGCGGGCGATCCAGAAGCGCCGGTAATCGGGAATGGCAAGGGGCGAGGATGGCGAAGCCGAAGTCGCGGAATCAGGAGAAGCTGTGGTCACGGCTGGTGCAATGCCAGCCGACCGTGAAGTTGCCAAGAAAGCAAAATTTGGGTCCGGCGCAGCAACCGGGCTGCGACGCTTCCCAAGGGCGCTACGTCAGCCCTGGCTGCGCGATCGGGGGCCGGGCTGCATGGCGCGGATCAGCTTGTTGAAATCATCAAGTCGGATGATTCGTTCGAACTGGAAACCGGCGCGATCGCCGTCGGTCCACACGAGGAAGGCCTCGATGCGTCCGATGACCGGGAGCCGCACCGTAACGCGTTCGCCCCGGCCAAGATCACTGCAGCCAGTGGCCATGAACCCGGTTGTCGAGATATTCGCGAGGTGAAGCATGATATCGCCGCGCGCGCGATGCTCGCCGATGATCGGCAGATTCACGGGGTGCCGGGTCGAACGACGCAGGTCGGTGACTGAAAGCTGTGCTCCGCCGCGCATCGTTCCTCCTGGCGCATGAGTGACTATGCCGGAAGATATAGAACCGAAATGGCGAACAATTCGTAAAGCCGCGGCAAAGGCTTGCCGGAACCGGCAAGCCTTTGCCGTTATTCATCCCGTAAGGTTGACGGCTGGGCGTGTTTTCAGGCGCGGCGAAGGATGCCGTGCTTCTTCTTGCCCGACGAAATGCGGATCTCTTCGGACGACAAGGCAATGCGATAGCTGTCGTCGGTCACAGACTCGCCTGCGACTTTCGCCCCGCCACCGGCGACAAGGCGCTTCGCTTCCCCTCGGCTGTTCGCAAAGCCAAGCCCCACAAGCGCGTCGATAATCCCGATGCTGTCTTCCGTTGTTGCGAAAACGGGAAGATCCTGGCCGAGTCCGCCGCCAGCGAAGGTTGCCGATGCGGTTGCTTCGGCGGCCTTCGCAGCTTCTTCGCCACGCACCAGACGGGTCACCTCGTTGGCCAGAACCACCTTCGCGGCATTGATCTCGCTGCCTTGGAGTGCCTCGAGCCGCTTGATTTCGTCGAGCGGAAGATCGGTGAACAGACGCAGGAACTTGCCGACATCGCGGTCATCCGTGTTGCGCCAGAACTGCCAGAAGTCCCAGGCGGGCAGGGCGTCCTCGTTAAGCCACACCGCGCCCGCCGCAGTCTTGCCCATCTTCTTGCCATCGGCAGTGGTGAGCAGCGGCGTCGTCAGGCCGAAGACTTCCTTGCCATCCTTGCGGCGCGTCAGTTCGATACCGTTGACGATATTGCCCCACTGGTCCGAGCCGCCCATCTGGAGGCGCACGCCCATGTCCTTGTTGAGGTGCCGGAAATCGTAGCCCTGCAGGATCATGTAGTTGAATTCGAGGAAGGTCATCGGCTGTTCGCGCTCAAGCCGCAGCTTGACCGAATCGAACGTCAGCATGCGGTTGACCGTGAAGTGCGTGCCGACTTCCTGGAGCAGCTCAATGTAGCCGAGCTTGCCCAGCCAATCGTGGTTGTTGACCATCACGGCGTCGGTCGGGCCATCGCCGAACTTGAGCAGCTTCGAAAAAACCGTGAAGATCGAGGCGATATTGTCCTCGATCGTCTGGTCGGACAGCATCTTGCGGCTCTCGTCACGTCCGGTGGGATCGCCAATGCGGGTTGTGCCGCCACCCATCAGCACCACCGGCTTGTGCCCGGCCTGCTGCAGGCGGCGCAGCATCATGATCTGCACGAGACTGCCGACATGAAGCGACGGCGCCGTCGCGTCGAAGCCGATATATCCCGGCACCACGCCCTCGTTGGCCAACTTGTCGAGCCCTTCGGCATCGGTCAGCTGATGGATGTAGCCGCGCTCGTCGAGCAGGCGAAGGAGGGTGGAGCTGTAGTTCGTCATAGTGCGGCGCGCCTAGCACGCCGGCACGAGCAAACAAAGTGCCTGGCTTGGGTTCGAGGCCCGGATTACTGGCCGCCAGCTTCGAAGATGGCTGCAACCGCTTGCTGATGACTGGCGCTCTCGCAGCTTTCAGAGGCGATCGAGACGTTGTGGACTGCCGCGCCGAGCCGGATGGTGCCGGTGGTTACGCAGCCTGTGGGGTAGCCGGGTGCGACGTTTAAACCCGCCCCAGGCCTGGGATGGAGCGTGACATAGGCCCGCACCGTATCACCCTTGCGATGGACCGTCGGAACAGGCTGTTCTTCAGCGGCCTGTGTCCCGTAGATCGTCTTTGCGGCTTTCACGACGTTGGCGCCGTCGTCGACCGCGATGTCCTTGGCTGGCTTGTCGGTCTTGAACTTCATGTAGGACACGAGCACCCCAGTGCCGGGTCTGCGCAGACGGCTTTCGGTGGCTTCGTCCATCATGTCTTTCATGCCGCCGAACTTCATCGCCGGATTCTGCATGGAAGTTCCGGTCCACGTTTCATCCAGTGTGACACTGATCCCGCCGCCGATGGAGAAATCGCGCGCGCTGGCCTTTCCTGCAACCAACAACACCGCGGCCATGCCGAGAATAGTGCTCCTGCGAAGTGCCGTCATTGCATTCCCTCCCGTGCAGCGGTTAGTCCGGCTTCATGCCGAACTTGTCTAGCCACCCCGCGCATCCCCCTGCAACCGTAACCTCCGTCGAGGCCCGAATCCTGTCGGTCGACAACGTCTGGATGACGCTGCGTTGGCGGGTGGAGGGCACGCAGCGGCTTGTCGTCCCACCCTTCGCGGGCAAGGTTCGCGCCGATGGGCTGTGGCAGACGACCTGTTTCGAGCTGTTCCTGAAGCCGGCCGGCGGCGATGCCTATGCCGAGTTCAACTTTTCACCGTCGCAGGCGTGGGCGGCCTACGATTTTTCCGGCTATCGCGACGGGATGATTGAGCGCGCCGTGCCCCGTCCACCGGTCTGCACGCCACGCCGGGGACAGTCAGTGCTGATCTTCGATGTCGCGCTGCCCACCGCGGCATTGCCCGCGCTGCCGTTCGCCTATGGGTTGACCGCGGTGATCGACGAGGAAGGTGGGCACAAGTCCTACTGGGCCATCGCGCACCGCGAGGATCGGCCAGACTTCCACCACGCATCTTGCTTCGCGGCCTCGCTTGAGGCACCGCGCTAGCCATGAAATTCGGCATCGACCGGCTGCTCGCCGACCCCGCACTCAGAAAGCCACTCGAAGGCAAGCGCGTCGCGCTGGTGGCCCATCCCGCCTCGGTGACCGAGGGTCTGGTTCATTCGCTTGATGCGCTGGTTGCTGCCGGAGTGAACATCACCTCGGCATTCGGTCCGCAGCACGGCCTCAAGGGCGACAAGCAGGACAACATGGTCGAGACCGCCGACGAGCTCGACCCGACCTACGGCATCCCGGTGTTCAGCCTCTACGGCGAGGTGCGCCGCCCGACCGCAGCCATGATGGACACGGCAGACGTCTTTCTGTTCGACCTGCAGGACCTTGGCTGCCGCATCTACACCTTCGTGACTACGTTGCTCTATCTGCTTGAAGCCACCAGTGGCACCGGCAAGGCGGTGTGGGTGCTTGACCGGCCCAATCCCGCCGGGCGCCCGGTCGAGGGCACCACTCTGCTGCCGGGTTGGGAGAGCTTCGTCGGTGCGGGGCCGATGCCAATGCGGCACGGCATGACGCTGGGCGAGATGGGCGCGTGGTTTGTCGATCACTTCAAGCTCGACGTCGACTACCGCGTGATCACGATGGAAGGGTGGGAGCCGGAAGGCCCCGGCTTCGGTTGGCCGGAAAGCCGGATCTGGATCAACCCTTCGCCCAACGCGGCCAGCCTCAACATGGCGCGAGCCTATGCCGGGACGGTGATGATCGAGGGCGCGACCTTGTCTGAAGGGCGCGGCACGACGCGGCCGCTGGAAGTGCTGTTCGGTGCGCCGGACATTGATGCCAAGGCTGTCCTTGCCGAAATGCGCAGCTTCGCGCCGCAGTGGATGCAGGGCTGCGCGATCCGTGAATGCTGGTTCGAGCCGACATTCCATAAGCATGCCAAGAGCCTGTGCAGTGCGCTGATGATTCATGCCGAGGGCGCATTCTACGATCACCATGCGTTCCGTCCGTGGCGGCTGCAGGCCTTGGCGTTCAAGGCAATCCGCAGGCTCTATCCGGATTACCCGATCTGGCGCGATTTTCCCTACGAGTACGTGTTCGACAAGCTGGCGATCGACGTGATCAACGGCGGCACGGCGCTACGCGAGTGGGTCGACGACGTGGCCAGCGCTGCGGGCGATCTCGACGCCTTGGCAGGAGCCGATGAAGCGGCGTGGATCGAAGAGCGGGCGCGCTTCCTGCTCTATTGATTGGTGGGGGGGGGCGGATCAGGTGGAGGCCGCCGCTGCTTTCCTGGGCGCGCTTTCGTGAATCAGGAACATCGCGAGCAGGGCCACCGCGGCGGCTGATACCATGTACCATGCTACCGCCATCGGTTCTCCGGTGACCTTGAGCAGCCAGGTGATCACCAGTTGCGTCGATCCGCCGAGGAACGTGACGGGCAGGGCATAGACCAGCGCAAAGGTGCGGGCGCGGCTTGGCTTGGGAAGGCTTTCGGCAACTGCGGCATAGACGGCCCCGCTGGGAAGGGTCGAGACGAAGGCGAGCAAGCCGTTGACGACGATGAACATCACCGGGTCATGCGCGCTGGTCAGGATGATGTAGGCGGGAACGATGGCCAGGGTGAAGGCCAGGGTTGGCCAGATCATCAGCGGCCGCCGCCCGAACCGGTCGCTCATCCAGCCGCCGAGAAGGATCGAGAAGAACCGCGCGACATTAACCGCCAGCGTGCTGCCCAGCGAGATGCTGGCCGAATAGCCGAGCGTGTTCTGGCCATAAGTCGCCATATAGTTAAACAGATAGGTGGCGATGGTCGCGCCCGAGATCATCATCGCGCCGAGAATTACCGTGCGCCAGACCCCGGCAGGAACATGGCCGGCAGGCAAGTGGTCCGGCGCGTGGATCGTTTCTGGCAAGGACCGGCGGATCAGCAGCGAGAACGGCACGATCACCGTGCCCAGCAGCAGGGCCACTCGCCACCCCCAGTCGGTCAACTGGTCCGGCGTGAGGACAAGGCTGAGGCCAAGCCCGACGAGCGATCCGGCCGAGGATGCGATGGCCTGGCTGGCGCCCTGCCAGCTGATCGACCAGCCGCGCCGATGTTCTTGCGCGGTTTCGAGCATGTAGGTCGTGGCCGAGCCCACTTCGCCACCCAAGGCAAACCCCTGCAGCAGGCGCGCCAGCACGACGATCACCGGTGCAGTGGCGCCGATGGTGGCATAGGACGGCGTGAGCGCGAGGACGGCGACCGAGACGCCCATCAGGGTCATGCTCAAAAGCATTGCGGGCTTGCGCCCGTGCCGGTCTGCCCATGCGCCGATCGCCCAAGCGCCAAGCGGGCGGCCGACAAAGCCGACGCCGAAAGTTGCCAGAGAGGCCATCAGGCTGACGAACGGATCTTCCGACGGGAAGAATACCTTGCCGATCTGGATGGCAAAGAAGCTGAACGTAATGAAGTCGTAGAATTCCAGCGCGTTGCCGGTTGTGGCGGCAAACACCGCGCGGCGGGCAAGCTTACGCTCTTCAACGGTATGCCCTGCCACGATCACCCCCGCCGATCGGTTCCCGCTCAAACGCTGGCAGATGCGGGGCCGGTGTCAAGGATTTCGCAGCCCCCTTCAGTGTGCCTTGGCCGGGACAAGCGCGTCCCACTTTTCCCAACTGATCGTGCGGCCGGGGTAGGCCACCTTCTTGAATGGCCAATCACGGGCAATCCATTGCATGACCCACGCCTGCAGGTCCTTGTCGAAGCCGGCATCGTACTCTGTCTTGGTCACCCACATCAGAACGGCGGCATCATAACCCGCGACCGGGCTGGGCTGCACATAGACACACCCACGCTCGCGCTTGCCATCGGGCGTCAGCACGGCGTAGGCAAACGACTTGCGCTGCGCGAAACGGGCCTGCTCGGTCTGCATGTCAGTCATCGCCTCGGCGTCGGTTATCCCGGCGTGCGGCCATGACGTGCTGCGCGTAAAGGTCTTCTGCAAATGCTCGATCGACGACATGTAAGCGTCGTAGTCGATCTTCGCGAGTGCGGGGCCGAGTGGAACGAGCTTGAAGTCTGGCGTTTCGACCCGGAGCGGGGGCGCAACGCCTTCAGGTAGCAAGACAGTTGTCCGCGCTTCTATCGTCGTTTCTTGCGCGTTGGCACATGGCGAAAATCCAGCAGCTTCGATGAGGGCGGCCAAAACCAGCGATACCTTCTCAATGCGTGGCAAGGCTCGTCTCCATGTGGTGAATGCGCGCGATTGGTGCTTGATGCTCTGCGGGACGAAACTGGGAAATACGCTTTTCGCGTCAAAAGGAGCCGTGTGGAATCGTTGCGTCCGCGCAGAGAAGCGTCTGGTCCGGATGTTATGCGGATCTATCGCGGCGAAGGTTATGTTCGCGTGCTAACAGAAGTTCGAAAGTCGGCGCGGCATGCCATCTTGTCGAGACATTTCCGAACTGGCGCAGCTGACTGTGGTGAAACAGGGATTGCTGAATGGCGCTGCGCGGTCGGGTTTTGCAAATCGTACATTATGGGACCGTGCTGACGATCTTGAGCGTTCTAGGCCGTAGACTCATAAACGCGGAGCCACAGCCGCATTGAAGCGAGTTGAACC
>OFDC01001007.1_pt1 | contig 16827 bp, 12 predicted proteins | sample 1520941 | NCBI WGS metagenome assembly OFDC01 (sample SAMEA94258168, study PRJEB24077) | hot springs metagenome | biome: Aquatic biome; feature: Water | place: India | collected 2012-12-06 | depth 5 m | reverse complement strand
AAGGGAGCCGCCGGCATCACGGGGGCCGGGGCCACGGCAGCGGCCGGCATGGCGACGCGACCGACCGGCGGCGCGGCCGGACGGCTGAGCGCCGGCTGGCCCGTCTGCATCGGACGGTTCATGTCGAGCGAGAGGTAGTTCGGCGCGGGCTGCTGCGCGGCCATCGCGGCGATGCCGGTGGCGACCACCGACACGCGCATGCGGCCCTGCATGCCGGCATCGAAGGTCGAGCCGAAGATGATGTTGGCGTCGCCGTCGACTTCCTCGCGGATGCGGTTGGCGGCTTCGTCCACCTCGTGCAGCGTCATGTCGAGGCCGCCGGTGATGTTGATGAGCACGCCCTTGGCGCCCTTCATCGAATGATCTTCCAGCAGCGGGTTGGAGATCGCCGACTCGGCCGCGACGCGGCTGCGATCCGGACCTTCCGCCTCGCCCGTGCCCATCATCGCCTTGCCCATCTCGCCCATGACGGTGCGGATGTCGGCGAAGTCGAGGTTGATCAGGCCCGGCATGACCATGAGATCGGTCACGCCGCGCACGCCCATGTGCAGCACGTCGTCGGCCATCTTGAAGGCATCGGCGAACGTCGTCTTCTCGTTGGCGATCTTGAACAGGTTCTGGTTGGGGATGACGATCAGCGTATCGACGACCTTCTCCAGCTCCGTGATGCCCTGCTCGGCCGACTGCATGCGGCGACGGCCTTCGAAGTGGAACGGCTTGGTGACGACACCGATGGTGAGGATGCCCTGCTCGCGCGCCGCGGCGGCGATGACGGGCGCCGCACCGGTGCCGGTGCCGCCGCCCATGCCGGCGGTGACGAACACCATGTTGGCACCGTCGAGAAGCTGGAGGATTTCCGGCAGCGCCTCTTCGGCGGCCTGACGGCCGACTTCCGGACGGGCGCCCGCGCCGAGACCCTGGGTGATGGTGATGCCGAGCTGGACGCGCCGGTCGGCGAGCGACTGGCTGAGCGCCTGCGAATCGGTGTTCGCGACGATGAACTCCACGCCTTCGAGCGCGGCGCTGATCATGTTGTTGACGGCGTTTCCGCCCGCGCCACCGACACCGACGACGGTGATGCGCGGCTTAATCTCGGACTCCGTCTGAGGGAGACTGAGGTTGATGGTCATTCGGTTTCTCCACGCAAACGAGGGGTTATCTGCTCGGAGCAACGGCGTGGGCATCCTGTTCGATTAGAAACCCTTCACCGCCACCGGCTTTTTCTTGTCTTTATGTCTATAGCCTGTGGGATTTGCCTCATCCCGCACAACATATTGCCTAAAAGTTTTCTCGAATCCAACTGCCGATCCGGCCGATGCGACTCGCCGGTGCTTCGCTCGACGCCGGTTGCGCCTGCGCGACGGCGTGGTTCTGGAGCGCGAAGGACAGAAGTCCGGCCGCTGCGGAAAACGCAGGCCCGCCGGTCGAATCCGCGAGTCCCGCCAGACGCAGCGGCGCGCCGGTGCGAACCTTCTTATTCAGAATCGCGGCGGCGACCTCGGGGACACCATCGAGCTGGCAGCCACCACCGACCAGAACGGCGCGTCCACCGGCCAACTTATCCACACCGGATGCTTCGAGTCGGCTGCGCACGAGCTCGAACGTCTCCTCGACGCGCGGACGAATGATGCCGACCAGGATCGAACGCGGAATGTGGTTGGGCCGCGTGCGATCCTCCTCGCCGATCAGCGGCACGTCGATGATGTCGTACTCGTCGTTGGGCTTGATGACGGCGCGGCCGATCTGCGTCTTCATCCGCTCTGCATGCGCGACCGGCGTCGACAGGCCACGGGCGATGTCGCGCGTCACGTGCTCGCCGCCCACCGGGATCGAATCGACGTGGACCAGATGGCCTTCGTAGAAGACGGCGATCGAGGTCGTGCCGGCGCCCATGTCGATCAGGGTAACGCCGAGGTCACGCTCGTCGGAGACCAGCGAGCTGAGGCCCGCGGCGTGGGCGGCGACGACGCGGTCGGCGATCTCGAGATGGGCGCGCCGCACGCAGACCTGCAGGTTGCGCATCGCACCGCTCGCCGCGGTCACCAGATGGACATCGACTCCCAGGCGCTCGCCGAACATGCCGCGCGCGTCGCGGACCGGGGTGCCGTCGACCGTGTAGCCGATGGCGGCGGAATGGATGATGTCGCGGTCGGCGGTCTCGGCCGGAAGCTGGATGTGCTGCTGGACACGACGGACGTCGCGCTCGCCGATCTCGTGATGGCCGATCGCCACTTCGAGGCTCTGATTGTGCGAGGCCGCCGATCCGCCGCTGACGCCGACGATGACGTCGCGGACCTGCTCCCCGCACATTTCCTCCGCGGTCGACACCGCCGAGGAGATCGCCCGGGTGGCCGCTTCCATGTCGATGATGTTGCCCGAGCGCATGCCGAGAGCGGGCTGGTGGCCGATACCGACCACCCGAAGTCCCTGGCCGTCGACCCGCGCCACGAAGCACACGACCTTGTTGGTGCCGATGTCGAGCGCCGCAATGACGCCATTTCTCGTCTTCGCCACGATGTCCCCCGTCTACGCGTACACTTCGAGTTTTCTTGATTCTACGCTGGCCCAGGCGTTCCGTCGCCAGGATTGCGCTTTCTCAGATAAAGTTTGTCTGGCAGTCGCAGATCGACGACGCCGAATTCACGCGACAGCAGTTTGTGCTGCCCGTCGAGCTTGGCGAGATTTTGAAGGGCCGCGACGGCGTCCTCCTCCGGCAACCAGATCTCGACACCGTTGTTCAGGATGAGATTCCAGCGGCGCTGTCCGACCCACACGGCGGAGCGAAGCTGCTGCGCCACGGTCGGCTCGTAGGTGAGCAGCAACAGCAGGTCGCCGACATGGTCGGGCGCACCGGGACCGCCCAGCAGCAGGAGCTTCTCGGCGCCGGGCGGCATGCGGCTTGCCCGCACGGTGCGACCGTTGGCATCGATCAGCGTGTACTCCGTGCCGTTCTGCCAGATCGCGACGGCGCGGCGCTCCTTCATCGTGACATAGAGCGTGTCCGGCAGGCGGCGCTCGACCGTCGCCCACTCGACCCAGTCGATCGCCTCGAGCCGCTTGCGGGACGCCTGCAGGTCGATGCCGAGCAGCGAATCGCCTCGGCTGACGTTCAGGGCGGCAAGAAGATCGGCGCGCTCGACATAGTCGCGGCCCTCGACGGTGACGTCGGCCAGCTTGAACGGCGTGATGGCGCCGACGACGGTGTGCGAGATGGCCTCCAGGCGGCTTTGCGCCTCGACCAGCCAGCCTTCGCGCCAGGCCCACCAGCCGCCCCCGCCGCCGCAGCCCAGCAACAGCACGATGGCACCCAGCAGGACCGGCTGCTTCCAGAACGGACGCGCAGCCTTGCGGATCGGTCCGCGCTTCTTGCGCCGGTCATAGTCGCGCTTCGGCGCGGCGCCGGCCTTGGGCGTGACTGCCTTCTTGGCGACACTCATGTCGGATGCCTCGCGTGCTCGACCATCCAGGTCATGAGCTGCGACCACGAAATGCCAGCCCACTTGGCCTGTTCCGGCGCCAGCGACAGCGGCGTCATGCCGGGCTGGGTGTTGAGTTCGAGGATGACGAGACCGGAGGTGCCGGGTTTCGAATCGTCCCATCGGAAGTCGGCGCGGCTCAGACCGCTGCACCCGAGTTCCTGGTACGCCGCCAGGGCCCATTGCTTGGCGGCTTCGTAGACATCCGCCGGCACCGGCGCGGGCACGAGATGCTCCGTGATGCCGTCGGTGTACTTGGCTTCGTAGTCGTAGAAGCGGGTGCGCGGGCGGAGTTCGGTGACGGCGATCGGCTTGTCGCCCATCACGGCGACCGTGAGTTCGCGTCCCGGCACGAACTTCTCGATCAGCACGCGTTCGCCGAACGCCGCTTCCGCCGCCTCCACCGCCGCCAGGTTGTCGCCGTCGCGCACGATATGGACACCGATGCTCGAACCCTGATCGATGGGCTTTACCACATAAGGCCGCGGCATGGGATCGCCGGCGGCGAGCGAACGGCGCTCGATCACGCGGCCTTCCGCCACGCGCAGGCCGAGCGATGCGAAGATATGCCGGGCCAGCGGCTTGTCCATCGCGATGGCCGAAGCCAGCACGCCGGAATGCGTATAGGGCACCCGCATGATCTCGAGGACGCCCTGGATGCAGCCGTCCTCGCCATAGCGACCGTGCAGCGCGTTGAAGACCACGTCGGGGCCGCCGCCGGCCGCCGGCCGCAGGAAATCGACCAGGGCGCGCAGGTCGCGCTTCACGTCGTATTCGATGACCTCGTGCCCGCCCTCGCGCAGCCCTTCGGCGCAGGCCTTGCCGCTGACCAGCGAGACCTCACGCTCGGGCGACCAGCCGCCCATCAGGACCGCGACGCGCTTCATCATTCTCTCCCCGCCGGTTCGCCGATGCGCCGGATCTCCCATTCGAGCTGCACGCCGGTCTTTTCCAGCACGCGGCGGCGCACTTCCTCGCCCAGCGCCTCGATGTCGGTCGCCGTGGCCTCGCCGAGATTGATGAGGAAGTTGCAATGCTTCTCGGACACCTGGGCCTCGCCGATGCGCAGGCCGCGGCACCCGGCCTCATCGATCAGCTCCCAGGCGCGCCGGCCCGGCGGATTGACGAAGGTCGAGCCGCCGGTGCGGCTGCGCGGCTGGGAATCCGTGCGGGCGGTGTCGATCTCGGCGATGCGGCGGGCGATGGCGAGCTGGTCGCCGGGCGTCCCGCGCAAACGTGCCGAGGTGAAGATCCAGTCGGCCGGCGCGTCGCTGTGGCGATAGCTGTAACCCAGGGCGCCGACCGGCACGGTATGGACCCTGCCCTGCCGGTCGACGGCCTCGGCCGACAGGAGAATTTGCGAGAGATCGCCCTCGTAGGCGCCGGCATTCATGCGCAGCGCACCGCCGATCGTGCCGGGAATGCCGCTCAGGAACTCGAGACCGGCCAGCGCATGATCGCGGGCCGACAGCGCGACGTTGAGATCGAGCGCGCCCGCACCGGCCACGACCTCGTTGCCTTCGACCGAGATGCCGGTGAAGCCGCGCATCAGACGCACGACCACGCCCTTCACGCCGCCATCGCGCACCAGGATGTTGGAGCTGACTCCCAGCACCGTGACCGGCACGTCCGACGGCAGGCCCGCCATGAAGCTCGCGAGATCCTCGACGTCGGCCGGCCGGAACAGGACCTCGGCCGGACCACCCGCGCGGAACCAGGTCTGCGGACCAAGGGCTGCGTCGGCGGTCAGCCGTCCGCGCGGCCTGGGCAGCCGGTCGATCAGGTGGGCGGTCGAGGTCGCGGGAGCCATCATGCAGCCGAGCCGCTCTGGGGGCCGCCGTGAGGGCCGGAATCGTTGGCGATGGCGCGCGGGCCGGCCTTCTCGGCCGCGAGCTGCTGGATCTGACCGGGCAGCGCATGCGCCCAGGCCGTGATGTTGCCGGCGCCGAGGCAGACCACGACGTCGCCCGGACGCGCCACCTGCCAGATCATTTCCGGCAGTTCGCCCGGGCCGCCGAGCGGCGCCACGTCGCGATGACCGGCACGCTGCACGAGGCCGACCAGCATGTCTCGACTGACACCTTCGATCGGTGCTTCGCCGGCCGCGTAGACGTCGGCGATGATCACCGCGTCGGCATCGGAGAAACAGGTGGCGAACTCGGCGCGCAGCGCGCCGAGACGTGAGTAACGATGCGGCTGCATGACGGCGATGACGCGGCCCGAGCCGCCATAGGCCTGGCGAGCGGCGCGCAGGACCGCCGCGATCTCGACCGGGTGATGGCCGTAATCGTCGATCACGGTGATGCCGTGGGCCTCGCCGGTCTTCGTGAAGCGGCGCTTCACGCCCGCGAACGAGGCCAGTGCGCGGCGGATCGTATCGTCCGGCAGGCCCATCTCCTGCGCAACGGCGATCGCCGCCAGGGCGTTCTGGACATTGTGCTGCCCGAACATCGGCAGCCTGATTCCGGTGATGGTGCGCGATTCGTTCGTGGCGCGATGCTCGACCATGACGTCGAAGTCGGCGCCGCCCCGATCGAGCTTGAGGTTGATGGCGCGCACATCGGCATTGGCGCCGATTCCGTAAGTGACGATTCGCCGGTCGGCGACACGCGGGATCAGCGCCTGGACCTCGGGATGGTCCGAGCAAAGCACGGCGAAACCATAGAAGGGAATGTTCTCGACGAAGCGCACGAAGGCATCGCGCAGCGCGTCGAAGGTGCCGTAATGGTCGAGATGCTCGGGATCGACGTTGGTCACCACCGCGATGGTGGCCGGCAGGCGCAGGAACGAACCGTCCGATTCGTCGGACTCCACGACCATCCAGTCGCCGTCGCCCAGGCGGGCGTTTGTGCCGTAGGCGTTGATGATGCCGCCGTTGATCACGGTGGGATCGAGGCCGCCTGCATCGAGCATCGAGGCGACCAGCGACGTCGTCGTCGTCTTGCCGTGCGTGCCGCCGACCGCAATCGACCATTTGAGTCGCATCAGCTCGCCCAGCATCTCGGCACGGCGCACGACCGGCACGTGACGCGTGCGCGCGGCCAGAACCTCGGGATTGTCCTTCTTGACGGCGCTCGACACGACGAGGACCTGGGCGCTGCCGACATTCTCGGCGCGGTGGCCGATCATCACCTTCATGCCGAGCTCGGCGATGCGGCGGGTATTGGCGCTCTCGGCGACGTCGCTGCCCTGCACCTTGTAGCCGAGGTTATGGAGGACCTCGGCGATGCCGGACATGCCGATGCCGCCGATGCCGACGAAGTGGATGAGTCCGAGGTCGAGCGGCAGCGCCCTCATGTGGCGACTCCTGGCGGCGAGAGAGGAAGGGAGATCATTTCGCCCACGACATCGGCAAGCTTCGCGGCGGCATCGGGACGGCCGGCGCCATGCGCCGCCGACGCCATCGCTGTAAGGCGCTCTGGCTCTTCGATCAACGCCATGAGATGGCCGAGCAGCGCGGCGGCGGTGAAAGACGCATGTGGCATCACGATGCAGGCCCCCGTCGCCTCGAAGGCGCGGGCGTTGGCGGTCTGATGATCGTCGGCGGCGTAAGGATACGGCACGAGGATCGACGGCCGGCCGATCGTTGCCAGTTCGGCCACGGTCGAGGCGCCGGAGCGGCCGATCACGAGATGCGCCGACGCAATGCGGCGCGGCAGGTCCTGGAAGAACGGCGCCAGTTCGGCCACGACGCCTGCCTTCACGTAGCTGGTCCGCACGCGGTCGATACTTTCCGGGCGGCATTGCTGCACGATGCGCAGCCGCGCCCGCACCGCCTGCGGCAGGGCCAATACCGCTTCGGGAATGACCTCGCCAAAGGACGCCGCGCCTTGGCTGCCGCCGAAGACCAGCAGATCGATCACCCTGCCCTCGCCCGGCGCGCGATAGGGCTGATCCCTAAGGGCACGCACCGTCTCGCGCACCGGATTGCCGACCAGTCGGGCTCGCGCGTCGCCGTCGAGGTAACGCGTCCGGGCAAACGAAGTGGCGACGCGCGCCGCACCGCCCAGCACGAGGCGATTGGCCCGTCCCAGAACCGCGTTCTGCTCGTGCAGCGCGGACGGCAGGCGGCGCAGGCGGGCCGCGAGCATGGTCGGGACCGAGGCATAGCCGCCGAAGCCGACCACGGCCGACGGACCGATCCGGCCAAGCGCACGCCAGGCGTCGAACAGGCCCAGCGCCAGCGAGAACAGGGCCAGCACCTTCTTCGCCATGGAGCCGGTCGGACTGGCTGAGTGGATATAGTGGATCGGCCGGCGCGACAGCGCGCCCTGCCATTGGCGGCCCCGCGAATCGGTGACCAGCGTGAATGGCACGCCGCGCGCCTCGAGTTCGCCGGCCAGCGCCTCGGCGGGGAACACGTGCCCGCCAGTGCCGCCGGTCGCCAGAACCACGGGGCGCACTGTCGCCATCAGACGGCCTCTCTCAGGCCGGCATGCTCACGCGTGAGCGACAGCAGCATCCCGACGCAGATCGCCATCGCGAGCGCCGAGGAGCCTCCGTAGGAGATGAACGGCAGCGTCATGCCCTTCGCCGGGATGAGCTGGATCGTCGAGGCCATGTTGATGGCGGCCTGCAGCCCGAACTGCACCGCAAGGCCCGTGGCCGCCAGGGTGATGAACAGGCTTGTCTCCTTCGAGGCGCGCGACATCGAGCGCAGGGTCACGAAGGCGAAGAGCGCGAGGATCATCAGGCAGACGACGAGGCCGAATTCCTCTCCGGCGACGGCCATGACGAAGTCGGTATGGGCGTCGGGAAGCTGTGCCTTCACCGTGCCCTCGCCGGGACCGCGGCCGAACAGCGAGCCGTTCATGAAGGCCTCGAGCGAGGTGTTGACCTGGTAGTTGTCGCCCGATGTCGGATCGAGGAAGCGGTCGAAGCGGCTTCGCACGTGGCTGAACAGGAAGTACGCGCCGACCAGGCCGGCGGCGCCGGCCGCCGCGCCGAATCCGGCGACCCACATCGGCAGGCCGACGACGAAGAGCTGGATGCCCCATACGGCGGCAACGACGACGCTCATGCCCAGATCGGGCTGCATCACCAGCAAGGCCAGCACGCCGCCGACCAGTACCGTCGACATCAGGTAGCCCGGTGCACGCCGCTCGGTGCGGCTCTGCGCCAGCAGCCAGGCCGAGATCACGGCGAGGCTCGGCTTCACGAATTCCGACGGCTGCAGGCTCGACAGGCCCGGCACGGAGATCCAGCGCCGCGCACCCTTGATTTCGACGCCTATGACGAACGTGGCGGCCAGGAGCACGATGCTGCCGCAGAAGACCAGCAGCGCCAGCCGTCGCACATGCCGCGGCGAGGCCAGCGAGATGCCCAGCATGACGAGCAGCGCCAGCGGCAGGAACATGAACTGCCGCTTTGCGAAGATGAACGAGTCGGCGCCGATGCGCTCGGCGGCCGGCGGCGAGGCGGCCAGCGTCAGCATCACGCCGAAGGCCATGATCGCCAGGATCGCGCCCAGCGACCAGCGGTCGACGGTCCACCACCATTGTCCGATCACGCTTCGATCGTCGCGCGGAACCTGGATCACGCCGCCCTCCCCAAAATCTCCGCGCCCGGCAACGCGCGCGCCATGGCCCGGAACGCATCCCCCCGGTGCTCGTAGCTCTTCCACTGGTCCCACGACGCGCAGGCGGGCGAGAGCAGCACGACGGCCGGTCCTTTGCCCTTCTCCTGCGCCTCGCGCTGCGCCAGCGCGTGCGCGGCATCGAGCGCCGACTGCAGGTCACCGCAGCGGCTGTACGGCAGCTTGCCCTCGAGCTGGCCGGCGAACAGCTCCGTCGCCTCGCCGATCAGGAAGGCATGACGGATGCGGTCGAAGTACGAAGCGAGCGGCGCGACGCCGCCCTCCTTCGCCTGACCGCCCAGGATCCAGTAGATGTCGTCGTAGCTGGACAGCGCACGCGCCGTGGCGTCGGCGTTCGTGGCCTTGCTGTCGTTGATGTAGACGATGTTGCCGACCGCAGCGACGCGCTCCTGCCGGTGCGGCAGGCCGGCATAGGTCTTCATCCCGGCAACGATCACCTCGCGCGGGACGTCGAGCCAGCGGCAGACGGCCCAGGCACAGGCCGCGTTCTGGCCGTTGTGATCGCCGGGCAGGGTCAGGACGTCGGAGAAGTCGACCGTGTAGCCGTCGGCATCGACCAGCACGCCAGCGCGGTAGGAGATCCCGTTGGCCACCGGCCGGTCGAGCGCCACCGGAATGCAGGCGATGCCGGGACGCGCCGCGATCTCGCGCTCGACCTCGCGCGAGGGCTCGTCCTCGATGCCGATCACCGCGCAATCTCCCGGGCGCTGGCGCAGGAAGATGTTCTTCTTGGCGGCCACGTAGCCCGGGATGTCGCCGTGCCGGTCGATATGGTCGGGCGTGATGTTGAGCCAGACCGCGACGTCGGCGCGGAAGGTCTGCAGCAGTTCGAGCTGGTAGGAAGACAGTTCCAGCACATAGAGCCCGCCCTGGCCGAGCGGATCGAGATCGAGCGCGCCACGACCGATATTGCCGCCAACCTGGCAGCGCAGGCCCGTCTGCTGAAGGATGTGACCGATCAGCGCCGTCGTCGTCGACTTGCCGTTGGTCCCGGTGATGGCGACGAACGTCGCCTCAGGCTGGGCCCGGGCCAGCAGCTCGACGTCGCAGATGATCGGCTTGCCCGCCGCCCGCGCCGCGACCGCGACCGGATGCGGCACCGGCAGGGTGCTCGGGATGCCGGGGCTGATCACCAGCGCCGTGACGCCTGACCAGTCGATGGTGGCCGGATCGGCCACGCGGGCGCCGGCCTGCGCAGCCGCGTCGCGCGACGCCGCGTTGTCGTCCCAGGCGACGCAGTCGATCCCGGCCGCCCGCAGGGCGCGCACGGTCGCCAGGCCGGAGCGCGCGAGCCCCAGCACGACGAACGACGAACCCTTGAGGACGGCGAGATCGATCATGCGCTCACCGCAGCTTCAGGGTGGCGAGACCGGCCATCGCCAGGATGGCGGCGATGATCCAGAAACGGAAGACGATGGTGGGCTCGGCCCATCCCTTCTGCTCGAAGTGATGATGCAGCGGCGCCATGCGGAAGACCCGCTTGCCGGTCCATTTATAAGAGAGCACCTGCACGATCACCGAGACCGTTTCGAGCACGAACAGGCCGCCCACGATCGACAGCACGATCTCGTGCTTGGTGACGACAGCGACCGCTCCCAGCGCGCCGCCGATGGCGAGCGAGCCGGTGTCGCCCATGAACACCATCGCGGGCGGGGCGTTGAACCACAGGAATCCCAGTCCCGCGCCCACCAGGGCCGCCAGCAGCACGGCGAGTTCGCCCGAACGCGGCACGTGATGGAGGAAAAGGTAGTTGGTGAGGATCGTGTTGCCGACCACATAGGCGATCAGGCCGAACACGGCCGAGGCCATGATGACCGGACCGATGGCGAGACCGTCCAGACCGTCCGTGAGGTTCACCGCGTTCGAGGTGCCGGCGATCACCAGGACGCCGAAGGCGATGAAGCCGACGATGCCCAGCGGGATCAGCACGTCCTTGAGGAACGGCACGGCGAGCTGGTAGCGCAGCGGCGCGGGCGAGGCCTGCGCGATCAGGTAGACCGCGATGGCGGAGGCGCCCACCGTGAGCGCAAGCTTGATCTTGCCCGGCACGCCCTTGGTGTTGCGCTTTGTGACCTTCAGGAAGTCGTCCCAGAAGCCCACCGCCCCGAAGGCCAGCGTGACGCCCAGCACGATCCAGACATAGCGGTTGGTGAGGTCGGCCCACAGCAGCGTGGCAACGGACAGCGTGATCAGGATCAGAAGCCCGCCCATCGTCGGCGTGCCCTTCTTGGTCATCAGGTGGCTGGCCGGACCGTCGTCGCGGATCGGCTGTCCCTGCTTCTGCTTGCTGCGCAGCCAGCGGATGAGCGCGCCGCCGATCAGGAAGCTCAGCACCAGTGCCGTAAGGAAGGCCGCGATGGAGCGGAACGTCAGGTAGCGGAACAGGTTGAACGGCGTGAACAGGTCCGCCAGCGGATAGAGAAAATTGTAGAACATCCTAGCGTCCCGCCTCGCCGCCGCTGGCCGCCACGATGGCGTCCACGACGATCTTCATTTTTGAACCCAGCGAACCCTTCACCGCGACCACGTCCCCTGCCCTGAGCACCGCGGGAAGATCGCCCGCCAGCGTCGCCGAATCCGGCCGGTGCACGCCCCGCTGTGCCGGCGCCAGCTTCTGCCACAGGGCCTGCATGTGCGGACCGCACAGGAACACCTGCGCAGCACCGCTCGCGGCCACCGCATCGGCCAGACCGGCGTGATAGCCGTCCGCGCCCTCGCCCAGCTCGCGCATGTCGCCGAGCACCAGAATCCGGCGTCCGCCGGGCTGCGGCTCGGTCCGCGCCAGGACCGCGAGCATCGCCTTCACCGAGACCGGATTGGCGTTGTAGCTCTCATCCAGCAGCTCGATCGTGCCCTTGCCGAACTTCAGCATCCGGCGCGCACCGCGACCCGCCCCCGCCTTCACGCCGGCCAGAACGGTCGACGCCTTCACCACATCGGCGCCGATTGCATCGACCACGGCCAGCGCCGCGACGCTGTTCAGCACCCAATGCTCGCCGGCCGCGCCCAGCCGATACTCGATCCGGCGACCGTGTATCAAGGCTGCAACATCGCTGCCCGAATCCTGCAGGTCGCAGGAGACAAGACGGGCGTCCGCAGCCTCGCTGCGCCCGAAGCCGACGATGCGCGAAACGCCGAAATGACGGGCTTTTCCGACCAAGCGCTCGTAGTGATGGCTGTCGCGATTGAGCACGGCGACTGCGCCTTCCGCCATGCCGGCGAACAGGCAGCCCTTCTCGTCGGCGATCGCTTCCTCGCTGCCCATGTGGCCGATATGGACCGGCCCCACATTGGTCACGACGCCGACATGCGCCTCGACCTGGCGGGCGAGCGGCTCGATCTCGCCGGGATGGTTCATGCCGATCTCGAACACGCCGTACTGCGCATCGCGCGGCAGGCGCGCGAGGCTGACCGGCACGCCGACATGGTTGTTGTAGCTCGCGACGCTGGCCGAGGTCGGCGCCTGGGCCGACAGCATGGCGCGCAGCGCGTCCTTGGTGCTGGTCTTGCCGACCGAGCCGGTGACGCTGGCGATGCGGGCCTTGCTGCGCCGACGCGCGGCGCGACCGAGTTCGATCAGCGCCTTCATCGTGTCGGGCACGCGAACCAGCGTGCCCTTGGCACCCTCGACGTCGCGCGACACGACGGCGGCCGCGGCGCCGCGCGACAAGGCATCGGCCACGAAGCCATGGCCGTCGGTCGTCTCGCCACTCAGCGCAAAGAAGAGATCGCCCGTGCCGACGGCGCGGCTGTCGAAGGTCACGCCCGTCGCCTCGAACGGCGCGGTAATCGACGCGGCCGTGAGCGCGGCCTTCACTTCATCGGCGGTCCAGAGCGCGCTCATGCCGTGCCTCCGGCCAGGGCGCGCGCCTCTTCCGCATCGTCGAAGTGATGCGTCACGCCCCTGATCGTCTGGCCGGTTTCGTGACCCTTGCCGGCGATCAGCAGCAGGTCGTCGGCGCTCGACAGCGCGTCCATGCCGGCGGCAATGGCGGCGTGCCGGCCGTCCGTTATTTCGATCCAGTTGCGGCGATCGTCGGCGATGCCGTGCACGATCTCGGCGCGGATCGCGGCCGGCTCCTCGCTGCGCGGATTGTCGTCGGTGACGATGGTGAGGTCGGCAAGGCGCGTGGCGATCTCGCCCATCACCGGCCGCTTGGCGCGATCGCGGTCGCCGCCGCAGCCGAACACGACGACGAGCTTGCCGCGCGCGAAGGGCCGCAGCGTGCGCAACACCGTCTCGAGCGCCTCGGGCTTGTGGGCATAATCGACATAGACGGCGGCACCGGTGCGATGGCGGGCGACGAGCTGCAGCCGGCCGGGCGCGCCGGTCAGATGCGCGAGTGCGGCGACGGCGCGGGCCGGATCGCCGCCGGTGGCCACGACGAGGCCGAGCGCCGCGAGCGCGTTGGAGGCCTGGAAGCCGCCGACCAGCGGCAGGTCGACTTCGTGGCGCGCGCCCATCACTTCGAGCGAGAGGTGCTGGCCGGTCGGCGTGGGATCGTCGGCCAGAAGGCGGAACTCGCTGCCCTTCGCACCATAGGTCCAGAAGCGGATGCCGCGGGAGCGGCAGATCGCGGCCAGTGCGTCGGCGCGGTCGCTGTCGGCGTTGACGATGGCCGTGCTGTTCGGCGGCAACAGCACGTCGAACAGCCGCGCCTTGGCGGAGAAGTAGGCATCCATCGACCGGTGATAATCGAGATGCTCGTGCGTGAGGTTGGTGAAGGCCGCCGCGGCGAGGCGCAGCCCGTCGAGCCGGGACTGGTCGATGCCGTGGCTCGACGCCTCGATGGCGAGATGCGAGACGCCCTCCCGCGCCAGGGTCGCCAGGTCCTCATGAAGCTGCACCGGATCGGGCGTGGTGAGGCCACCGTCGCGCAAGAGGCCGGGCGAAACGATTCCCAGCGTGCCGACGCTGGCGGCTTTCAGCCCCATCCGCTCCCAAATCTGGCGTACGAAATGCACCGTCGAGGACTTGCCGTTGGTACCGGTGACGGCGGCGATGGTGGCGGGCTGGGCGCCGGCAAAGGCCGAGGCCATCAACGCCACACGACGGCGCGGATTGGCGTCGCGCACGACCACGATGCCGGGATCGAGCGGCGGCAGCGCGGCATCGGGTGCGGCGAGGATCGCGACCGCACCGCGCTTCACGGCATCGGTCACGAAGGCGGCGCCATCCTGATGGCTCCCCGACAGGGCGGCGAAGAGATATCCCGGCTTTACCTTGCGGGAGTCGAGCGTCAGTCCGGCGAGAATGGGATCGCGCGGCAACGCGGGAGTAATCGCGGTTGCGTCTGCGCCCCGGCGCATCAGCTCACTCAGACGCAACGCGGCGCACTCCCGGACCGGGTGCCGCCGCCGTCTGACCGGGGGCCGGGCGGACCGGCAGGGCCTTGCGATGATCGCCGGGCGAGCGACGCACGCTCGCCGGTACGACCTGCGCCGGGACGACGGGAGCCGGCACCGGAGTCGAGGCGATCTCGATCGGGGGCAGGCCTTCTTTCAGGTCGCCCGGCAGGATGCCGTAGAGCGACACGATCTGTTCGATGATCACCTTGACCGACGGTGCCGCGACCCAGCCGGCGGTCGCGTAGCCGCCTGTCTCGGGCAGTCCCTTCGGCTCGTCGAGCGAGACGATGACGACGAACTTCGGGTCGTTCATCGGGAACGCGCCGACGAAGGAGCTGATCAGTGCCTTCTGGCGGTAGCCGCCGCGCCCCGGCTTCTCGGCGGTGCCGGTCTTGCCGCCGACCTCGTAGCCCGGGACGTTGGCGTTCTTGCCGGTTCCCTCGACCGCATTGAGGCGCAGCAGCTGGCGCATGTTGACCGACGTCTTCTGCTGGATGACCCGGCGGCCCTTGTCGCTGGCGGCCGTGCGCTTGACCAGCGAGGGCTGGTAGAGAATGCCGCCGTTGATCATGGCCGCGGACCCCATCGCCAGATGCAACGGCGTCACCGAGATGCCGTGACCGAAGGCGATGGTCATGGTGTTGATCTTCATCCAGTGCCGCGGCCAGAGCGGGCCGGCGACTTCGGGGAGCTGGGTCGTGACCGGCTTCAGGAAGCCGATCTTGTCGAAGAAGGCCCTCTGGCCCTCCGGCCCCATCACCTCGACCGCCATCTTGGCCGAGGCGATGTTCGAAGAATACTTGAAGATATCGGGCACCGACAGGGGACGGCGCTGGGCGTGATCGTCGTTGATGGTGAAGCGGTCGATCTTGATCGGCGACGTGGCATCGAAGACGCTGGTCATCGAGATCTTGCCCGTATCGAGCGCCATCGCCGTATTGAAGATCTTGAAGGTCGAACCCTGCTCGTAGACGCCGAGCGTGGCGCGATTGAAAAGCGCCTCGTTGGTCAGGGTGCGGGTGCTGTTGGGGTTGTAGGTGGGCAGCGACGCCATGGCGAGGACCTCGCCGTTGGTGACGTCCATCACGATCGCGGTGGCGCCGATCGCCGAGAATTTCTGGACGGCGCGCACGAGTTCCCGTTCGACGATGCGCTGCAGGCGCAGGTCGATCGACAGCTGCACGGTCTCGCCGCTCTGGAGCTGCTGATCGAAGTACCGCTCCATGCCCGCGAGACCGGTATTGTCGACGCTGGCATAACCCAGGATGTGTGCGGCCGCCGTTCCCTGCGGATAGATGCGACGTTCCTCGGCCTGGAATTCGAGGCCGGGAATGCCGAGGCGGTTGACGCGGTCGTGCTCGCGCGGGCTGAGGCCGCGCTTGATCCAGACGAAAGTCCGGTCGCCCTCTAGCTTCTCGCGGACGTCGTCGTATTTCAGGTCCGGGAGCGCCGTCACGATCTTGCGCGCGGCTTCCTGCGGGTCGAGCAGCAGGTGCGGATTGACGAAGGCCGACATGACCGGGACCGACGTCGCCAGCACGGCGCCATTGCGGTCCACGATGTCGGCACGCTCGGACTGGATCGAGCCGCCGCGGGCCGCGACACGCTGCGTCGGCTCGGCGCCGTCACGCAGCAGCGACACGTAGCCCATGCGCAGGCCGACCGCCGTGAAGGGAATGCCCAGGTCCGAGGCACTCTTGCAGTGGTCGCCGGCCAGCACACCCAGGCCGCCGGAGTAGATGGGCAGCGACTCGTGGTAGGCATACTCCATGGAGAAGTAGGCCACGGGTTTCATGTCGGGCACGTTCCGGGCGGCCCAGGTGTCCTTCTTGCCCATGTAGGCGTCGAAGTCGGCCATGACCTGCGCGTAGCGTTTCAGGTAGGCGGGGTCGGCCGCCACCTGTTGCAGGCGGGTCTGCGGAACCTCGAGCAGCGTGCGGACCGGGTTGTGCTGGAAGCGCTCCCAAATAGTGGAGTCCAGTTCCTGGTACAGCTCCTGCGCGCGGGGTGTCCACGACCAGTACAGGTTGTAAGCGAGTTCAGACAGCCTTGCGATGCCGGGCGGCAGCTGGGGCAGCACCGTGACCTTACCAATGACGTTCATACCAGATGAGCTTACACTAAGCCCATCTTGACCACCTAAATTCCCGGCAGGCGTGCAGCACGGCCCCCGGCGGCGGTTGTCCAGACAGCCGCCCGGCATGTCAGCATGACCCCATGACGCTTCCCGACCTCCCACCAGACACCGACTGGCCCGCCGATCCGCAGGCCGCCCTGATGGCCGAGGGCGACCGGCTGGCCCGGCACCTGACCCAGACGCTGGGCGCCACCCTGCCCGACCAGCCGCGCCTGACCCTGCTGGGCCGCAGCCTCGCCCTGAACCTCGTGAACGCCTTCGTGCCCACC
>OFDC01001005.1_pt1 | contig 16871 bp, 19 predicted proteins | sample 1520941 | NCBI WGS metagenome assembly OFDC01 (sample SAMEA94258168, study PRJEB24077) | hot springs metagenome | biome: Aquatic biome; feature: Water | place: India | collected 2012-12-06 | depth 5 m | reverse complement strand
GGAAGTCTCTCCGACCTTTCATGCCGGTGCGGCGCGATGAACTGAGAGCACGGCCGCGCGCAGCAGGGAGCCGGAGGCAGGGCCTGGCGTTGCCTAGACTTAGACCCAGCAAGGGCCGTGACGATGTCGACAAACGTGATCAATCCGCCGCCTTCCGGCGGACTCGTCTGGTCCAGCAACGAGAGCCCAGGCCTTACGCGCCGCCGGAGCGGGAGGGGTTTTTGCTATCGTGATCCAAAGGGGCGCCTGATCCGTGAGCGGAACATCCTGATGCGGATCGACGCCCTAGCCATTCCGCCGGCGTGGCAGGACGTCTGGATTTGTCCCGACCCAAACGGCCATATCCAGGCGACTGGGCGCGATACGCGCGGTCGCAAGCAGTACCGTTACCACCCCGATTGGGCCAGGGAGCGCGATGCCGGCAAGTTCGACCGCATCATCGCCTTTGGCGAGGCGTTGCCTACGCTGCGGCGGCGGCTGTCGCGGGCGGCGCGACGCGCGGGGGGACGCCTTTGGCGGGCGCGCTGACGGCCGGCGAGGTTTCGGCGCGGCTGCCCGGACTGTTCTCACCGCAGGCGGACACCGCCAAGCCGAGAAGCAAGGGCGCAAAGAAGGTCGGGGTGCGGCGCATGATCGGCGTCTCCATCGGTTCAGGAGACGAACGGTCAAGCCGCTGCGCGGTTCAGTCGGTCTTGGCCGGAACCAGTTCGATCAGGTCCAGGTTCGACTCATACTGCGGCCACGGCAGCACCAGACGCCAGCGCGCCTCGCCGATCCGTTCCAGAACGGCGACCAGATCGCGATCACTGTTGCGGCCATAGGAGTTGGCGGCCGGTTCCTGGGCCAGGGCCATGGACCCCAGCAACAGCATGTGCCGGTCGTTCTCGGGGAACAGGAGGCCCGAAGGCCTCTGGGAGCCGGTCAATTTGGTGAACTTCAGACCGCGCGGCGTCTGTTCGATGCGACAGGCGAACCAGCCGTAAACCACATAGCCCAGTCCGTCCTCGCCGCCCTGGGAGCCCAGTTTCACGGTGCGGCAGCGGTAGTCGCCGGTCGGCGGGGTCACGCCGGGGCGTGCGGCGGACGGATCGATCAGATCGCCCAGACTGTTCAAATCGCCCGAACCGCGCTGGCGTCGCGCCTGTTGCAGGGCCAGATCCCAGGCGGCGTCACGACGCTGATAGCGATCCCGATCGGTCGAGGTGATGACGCCGCGCCAGTCCATCAGAACCCCGCCCGTTCCGGAAGAGGGCGGCGGCGGGGGCGGAGGCGGCGGCGGGGTGGAGGCGCAGGCCGCCAGAGCGAGAAGGCCCGCCAGAGCCAGACCGCCCTTCGGCCCGGCCCCTGAGGCCAGGCGTCTAAGCGAGGGACAAGGCGGACGTATCTGGCGCATCAACGCTTCCCTGTGAAAAGGCGTCCGAGGGGACGGACCTTGCGGCGAAGTCGGTCTTTTAGGCCCTTGGTCGGCGGCCCGCGTCAAGACCGCAGCCGCAGATCACGGCTTGGCGGGGGATCAGCCTTCGCTCTCGGCCGCAGCCTCGGCCTTGCGGCGGGGCGCGCGGCGGCGCGGGGCCGGCTCGCCCTCCTCGACCGTCGGAGCGGGGGCGGACGAGCGGGTCAGAAAGCCGGGCAGAGCCGTCGGAGTCTCATCATCGCCCGTTTCGGCTGCAACGGCGGGACGGCGCGACCGGCGCGCCGGCCGCTCGTCCGTCTGAGGGACGTCGCTCTGATCCGAGACCGGAGCCACCGACTCGGTCTGGGCCGAGGCGGCGGCGTCATCGGCGACCGCTTCGATCAGGCGGCCTTCGCCCGACTGGCCTTCGCCCTGGGTGTCGAATCGGCGCTGGCGCTCCTCGCGACGCCGCTCCCAGCGCTCACGGCGGGTTTCGCGGCGACCGCCGCCTTCGCCCTCGGCGCGCATCTCGCCGTCGTCGCGCGGCGACTGGCCGTCGCGGTCGCGGTTCTGATCGCGGTTCTGGTCGCGGTCGCGATTGTAGTCGCGCTCCCGGTTTTGATCCCGGTTTTGGTCGCGGTTTTGGGACTGCTCCGCGCGCTCCGCCGCTTCCTGAGCCTGGCGATCCGCCGCCTGCTGCGCCGCCATGAAGGCCGCGGCCTGGGCGCCGGATTCGTCTTCGAAATCGATATCGAAGCCCTGGTTCGACAGTTCGCGCGCGGCGATGTCGGAGAAGGAGCGTTGGGGCTGAAGCGCGCGCAGAACCCGGTAATAGTGTTCGGCGTGCTGTTGGTAGTTCTCGGCCAGCACCCGGTCGCCGCTGGACGCCGCGTCGCGGGCCAGCTGCTGATAGCGCTCATAGACGGTCTGGGCGTTGCCGCGGACCTTGATGTTTTCGGGGCCTTGCGAATCCCACGAACGATTCGGATTGGCGTTGTTGGCGTTATTGGCGCCCGCCTTGTTCCGATTGCGTCCGCGCTGACGCTTCATGCCCTTGAAATCTCTCATTCGCGCTACCGTGTGCAGGGATGGAGCCAAGCCGTCGGGCCGGGTCCGTCCGTTTCGTGGTTCCGTTTCGCTCGGGGCCGATCCCCGATTGTCGATCTGTCGGAATGCCTTGTCGCCCGCATGGTGCGCCGGCCCTGTGGGGACCGACCGTCATGGCCGGCTCAAGCCGCGAACAGCCGGGCGAAAACCCGTAAAGCTGCGTTTGAGTGGGAGACGAGAGAGACTTAGCGTGTGCGCCGTCCCTTTCCAAGGGGTTTTCGACAAAGCGTCGCACCTTGGGCCACGGCTCCGCTTTGCCGACGAGCGTCGGGTGGGCTAGGCAGGTTCTTTAAGGCGACGATGAGGCATTCTTCCATGCGGGTTCTGGTTCTAGGCGGCGACGGCTTCTGCGGCTGGCCGACGGCCCTGCATCTCTCGGCCCAGGGCTGGGACGTGACCATCGTCGACAATCTGAGCCGGCGGAATATCGACAATGAGCTGGAGGTCCAGTCGCTGACGCCGATCCGCACCATGGGCGAGCGGATCAAGGCCTGGAAAGAGGTGTCGGGCCGCGACATCGGCTTCGTCAACATGACCGTAGGCAAGGAGTTCGACCGTCTGGTGGCCCTGATCCGCGACCTGACGCCCGACAGCGTGGTCCATTTCGCCGAACAGCGCGCCGCCCCCTATTCGATGAAGTCGGCGCGGCACAAGCTGTACACGGTCGACAACAACATCAATGCGACCAACCACCTGCTGGCCGCCATCGTCGAAAGCGGGCTGGACGTGCATCTGGCCCACCTGGGCACCATGGGGGTCTATGGCTACGGCACCGCGGGCCTGCGCATCCCCGAGGGCTATCTGAAGGTGACGGTCGAGACCGACAACGGCCCGGCCGAGCAGGAGATTCTGTTCCCGCCGAACCCCGGCAGCATCTATCACATGACCAAGACTCAGGACGCCCTGCTGTTCCAGTTCTACGCCCGCAACGACGGCCTGCGGATCACAGACCTGCATCAGGGCATCGTCTGGGGCGCCCAAACGGCCGAGACCAGGCTGGACGAACGTCTGATCAATCGCTTCGACTACGACGGCGACTACGGCACGGTGCTGAACCGGTTCCTGATGCAGGCGGCGGTCGGCTATCCGCTGACGGTGCACGGATCGGGCGGCCAGACCCGGGCCTTCATCCATATTCAGGACACGGTGCGCTGCGTCGAACTGGCGCTGAACAATCCGCCCAAGCGCGGCGATCGGGTCAAGATCCTGAACCAGATGACCGAGAGTCGGCGTGTGCGCGACCTGGCCCGGATGGTCGCCGACATGACCGGCGCCGAAGTCCACAATGTGCCCAACCCCCGCCAAGAGGCCGACGAAAACGATCTGGTCGTCGCCAACGACCAGTTCCGGGAACTGGGGCTGAAGCCGATCACCTTGGCTGAAGGTCTGATGCAGGACGTCACCGAGATCGCCCGGCGCTACGCCGAGCGGGCCGATCTGAGCCGCATTCCTTGCGTCTCGGCCTGGAACCAACGCCGCGCCAAGGCGCTGGAAAGCCAAGCGCGGCCGTGCGCGAGTTCGCCCGGTTCGCCCAACATTCTGACCGCCTGAGCCTGCCGATGAACCGCCCCGTCACCGCCCCCTCCCTGCTGGTCTTCGGCGGCGGCTATCTGGGGCGGGCCGCAGCGCGCGAAGCCTTGAAGCGGGGCGGCCAGGCGACAGCCACCTCTCGCGATCCTGAACGCCGGCGTTCCCTCGCGGCTGAGGGTGTTTCGGCCATCGACCCTGCGGACGCCGACGCCCTCAGGACCGCGCTGGAGTCGGCGACGGCCGTGCTGATCACAGCGGCGCCGGACGCCCACGGCTGTCCGGGCCTGCGCGCCTTGGCCCCCGTCGCGTCCCAGGCCTGGCCCGATTGGATCGGCTATGTCTCCTCAACCAGCGTCTATGGCGACCGAGCCGGCGGCTGGGTGTTCGAGGACGGGCCGCTGAACGCCGCCAGCCTGGAGGGCGCCCGTCGAGTGCGGGCCGAACGCGACTGGCTGGACGGGGCGCAGGGCATGGGGCTGACAGTCCAGATTTTCCGTCTGCCCGGTTTTTACGGCCCCGGTCGCAGCTTCATCGATCGGCTGAGAGACGGCACGGCGAGACTCGTTCGGAAGCCGGGCCAGGTGTTCAACCGCATCCATGTCGATGACGTGGTGTCGGCCTTGTTCGCCTCCATGGACCGGCCCAGGCCCGGCGCCGCCTATAATCTGACCGACGATGAGCCCTCGCCCGCCAACATGGTGGTGGAATGGGCGGCCGACCGGATGGGCCTGCCCCGTCCGCCGGAAGTCGATTGGACCGATGACAGCGTCAGCGAGGCGATGCGCCGCTTCTATCTCGATTCCAAGCGGGTCTCGAACGCCCTGGCCAAGGCCGAACTGGACTGGCGACCGGCCTATCCCAGTTGGCGGGAAGGCCTGGAGGCCTTGCTGGACGCGCCGCCGCCGCTTCGCCTGGTCAGCTGATCGCGCGTCTCAAGCGCCTCTGTTCTTCTTCAGGAGGCGGTCCCGCGCCGCATTGACTCGGATCGCCAACCCGGCCGTGCCGCCTTGGTCGGGATGGACGCGGCTCATGGCGTGTTTCCAAGCCGCGCGAATCTGCGCCTCGTCCGCGTCCGGAGGGACGCCGAGCACTGCGCGCGCCTCGGCCTCGGTGATCGGCTCGGAACGTACGGGCGTCCGCATCCGCGACGACCAGACCAGATAGAGGCCCGCCGCCGCGAGGCCTGCGCCCCACAGCCAAGCGCCCCTGAAGGCCGCCAAAGCCCCGCCGGCCAGAAGCGCAGACGCGAGCAGGGTCGCCGTCACCCGCCAATGGGCCCGACCACGTCTTTCCGTCTGTCGTCCCAGTCGCACCAGGGCCCAGACGGCGACGGCCGCCAGGGCCAGTCCAATCAGAGCCACGCGGTCATCCGGCCTTTCAGGCCGCCACGTCCAGCGGCGCCAGGGCCTGTTCCAGACCCATGGCCTTCATCAGATTGCGCAGCTCCTGGCGGGCCGCGACATGGGCCAGGGACACCGCCACCGGCCGCACCTCATTGGACAGGTCTGCAACCGTCAGGCCGAAGGGGAACAGCTCGCGATAGATGACCCGATCACGCAAGCCCGGCCCGACGCGGAAGCCGACCCGCTTGGCCAGCTTGTTCATCCGCTCTTCCAGTCGCTTGCGGTTGCGCGCCTCGGCGACGGCGAGACGGTTCGTCACGACCAGCCAGTCGATGGTCGCTTGCCGGCCCTGGGTGATCGCCCGGACCTTGCGGGCCTCCCAGACGCTTTCGGAATAGATGGAGGGCTTCAGCAGCTCCAGCGAGACTGGGTCCACCTCGCCCAGCAGGTCGAAGTCGACAAAACTGTCGTTCATGGGGGTCACGATCTGATCGGCGCGCGCATGGGCGGCGCTGGACACCGCCGTGTCGCCGCCGGGGGTGTCGATCAATATGGCGTCCACGCCTGCGGCCGCAGCCTCGGCGAAGGCCTTTTCGAAGGCCGCGATCTGCTCATCTGTCCCGCCCTTGGCCAAGGCCTTGCCGTCGCCCATGTCGGGCATGAACGGCTGGGGCAGCGTTTGGCCGTTCGCGGCCAGCCAAGCCTGACGGTTGGTGAAGAAGCGCTGCATGGAGCGCTGGCGCAGATCCAGATCGATGATCGCCACCGTCCGCCCCGCATGCAGCAGGCCGGTGACGATGTGGATCGCCAGGGTGGACTTGCCCGCCCCGCCCTTCTCATTGCCGAGGACGATCACGTGTGGCTGCGTCATGGAGGAAACCCTCTGTGGCGGCCGACGCGACTCAGTGCAGCGCGGCCTTCGGACGCCTTAGACTCGGCGCACAGAGGCCAAACGTCAACGCGGCGTTAACGGCCATCTGTGGACTTTGCTCTGGTGGAAGGGACGCCCGCCGGTCAGCCGGCGCGACGGCACCAGGGATCGGCCACCTGGGCGGCCGCGCACAGGGCGCTGGCGGTCTCGGTTGGAATAGGCCCAACCCGCAGCCGGGTCAGACGACGACCGGCGACCTCGACGTCCTCGAATCGCGGCGAAAAGTCGGACAGATCCGCCTGGGTTCTCAGCCGCGCCCAGGCGGCCCGCGCCGCAGCTTCGCTGGAAAAGGCGCCCAGCTGGATCAGTCGACCCTCCGCCGACGAGGTCGGCCGCGGCTCCGACCGGATGACGGCGGGGCGCAGAACCGGCCTGTCGGCACGATCGACCGCCTCGACAAGCGCAGGAGCGGCGGCGCGCATGGCGGGCTGGACGGCCGGTTGGACCATCCGCGTCACCGCACCCCTTAGACCGGGCTCCCGGTCAGGCTCGGGTTCCGTCCGCCTTTCGTCCGCGCCAAGCCGCCCCGCCATGGCGTCGCGGGCGTCCCACATCTCATAGGGCGTCATCAGGGCGATTTTCACGGGCGAGAATTTTGCGGGCCGCAACCCCTGGGTTTCGGCGCGAGTTTCGTGCGCAGCTGCGGGCCTCGGGGCGTCCGGGTCCATCGGAATCTCGATCGCAGCGATCCGATCGGCGGCGGACTGGAAGGAATGACGGTCGCCTTCGACGGCCCCGCACCCCGCAAGCCCGAGGGTGAGGGCGATCAGAACTGGACGGGTCGCTGCTGCCGGCGTCATAAGCACCACCCTAGTCGCCAGGGCTTGAGGTCTGGTGCATCGACACGCTTAAGGCACAAGGTTAACCGGTTCACCATGACCCAGCCCGCTTCTCTCCTCGTCGTCCGCTCCGTCGCGGAACTGCGCGCCGCGGTAAGCGACTGGAAGAGACAAGGCCTGACGGTGGGCCTGGTTCCGACCATGGGCGCCCTGCATGACGGCCATCTGGCCCTGGTGCGCGAAGCCGTTCAGCGCGCCGATCGAGTGGTGGTCTCCAACTTCGTCAATCCGACCCAGTTCGCCCCGACCGAGGATCTGGCCCGCTATCCACGCCAGCAGGCGGAGGATGCGCGGCTGTTGTCCGGCGTCGGCTGCCCTCTGATGTTCGCGCCCGCGCCAGAGGACATGTACCCCGAAGGCTTCGCCACCAGCATCGCCGTGACGGGTCCGGCGATGGGCCTGGAAGGCGATTTCAGGCCTCAGATGTTCGGCGGGGTCGCCCTGGTGGTGACCAAGCTGTTCAACCAGGTTCAGCCGGACTTGGCCGTGTTCGGCGAGAAGGACTATCAGCAGCTGATGGTGATCCGGCGCTTCGTCCGCGACCTGGATCTGCCGATCGACATCGTCGCCGTTCCGACCCAGAGGGACGAGGCCGGCTTGGCCCTGTCGTCGCGAAACGCCTATTTGTCGCAAGACGAATTGGCCGTGGCCCGCCGGCTCAACCGCATCCTGGCGGCGGCGGCGGCCGATGCCGCGTCGGGGCGTCCCCTGCCCGGCGTCGAACGAGACGCCTATGCCGCCGTGCTGAAGGCCGGCTTTGAGCGCATCGACTATGTGGCGGTCCGGCGGGCCGAAGACCTGTCGGTCTTTCGCGACGGCGTGGTCGACGCCCCCGCGCGCATTCTGGCCGCCGCCTGGCTGGGCAAGACCCGACTGATTGACAATATGGCGGTCGGCTGACCTGGAGCCCGCAACAAACGCAGAACCAGACTGGATTAGCCGATCGGGCGCAGCGCCAGCAGCAGCCCGCCGACCAAGCCTACGAACAGCATCCCCACCCCCAAGGCGGCATAACCGGACTTCATCGTCGTCCCTCCAGTCCCCGCCGATGAGAAAACACTCGCACCGGTTGCCATTCTGCTAACGCGCCCGCGCAAGTTACCAAGCGCCGAGCTCTCGCAACTGGCGCGCCAAGTCAGCGGGCAAATCCGCAGATTCAGCCTCGGTCAGATCGGGCGGCGCGTCTTCGGGCTTCAGATAGCGCCAGCCCTGAAACGCCCGCCGAGGCTGCGGCGCCACGCGGATGATCGGCGGATCCACCGTCACCTCACAACGCGAGGCCGCGCCGGAGCCGATGGTGTCGATGGCCAAGATCTTCTGTCGGCACAGCACTTGTCCCTTGAACACCCGATAGAGCGAGCCGCCGTCCAGCACCTCATCGATGCGCTTGGGCGTCATGCGCGTATGCATGACCCAGGGTTCGCCGGTCTTATGCCAGGCCAGAAGGTCGTCGATCGTATCGCACCCGACGACCAGTTTGATGATGTGCAACGCCATGGGGCGTAGATAGCGCGCGATCGGGGCAAGGCAACATTTCGGTTCGCCCAACGGGAGAAACGTGTCGACGCCTGCATGACAGCGTTATCCCCTAGCCCCAATCGCGTTCATGTGGGGGCGCGGGAGGGTCCAGGAGACCCCATGCCGCCGTTACGGACGTCTTGTGGGAGACGTTCGCAGCGGCGGTCTCGTTTTTGGCCGGCGCCACGCTATAGCCTCAATCTTGGTCCCCGGCCTGACCCTTGGCCCGTCGAGACAGGGTGATGAGGTCTTGGACGGTCGCGCCTTGGTCACCGAAAGCCAGGCTTGGCCACTCGGGCATCAGGCCTTCCAAGGCCAACATGGCGCCAAGTCCGGCGTCCTGGCTCCACCAGCGCCGTCCGCCGCGGATGAACGCCGTTGCATCCTCGCGCGCCATGGCCCCGCCGGCCGGATCGGTGAGCCAAGCCCAAGCCGCCCAGTTCCCCGTTCCTTCGAAGGTCAGGAACACGTCGTCGGCCTCGCGCCAGAGCGGCTTGTCCGCGAGATAGGTGGCGCGCCGGCTTTCCATGGCGACGGCGGCCTCATCCAGCTTCGCCCGCCGGACCTCATACGTTTCAGCCTTTGCCGACGCGTAAAGAAGATCACGCTCATGCTCATACGCCTTCACGTAGTCTGGAACAGCGCTCCAGGTCTTCTGGAGGCTGTCGTCGTCGGCGTCTTCAGGCAGGCCTCGCCGGATCAGATCGTCGATCCGGCGCCCAAGACCCGCGCCCTGCTGGGTGTGCGCGAACTCGTGCATGAACACGACCATGGCCAGTCGCTCCGGATCGCGCGCCTCGGCCTTGTCCGCCCTCCACACCGCCGGCAGGCTCATGACGAAGAACATCCCTCCGCCATCCAGGGGCGCGGCGAAGGAAAGCTTGCGGGCGGGAACCTGACCGCCTCCCGGCAGATCGACCGCGCCCGAATGACTTTCTGCGCGCACAGAATAGGTTCGCTGACCAACCTGAAACGGGCCGGCTGTCGTGGGCGTGAACCTGTAGACGCAGGCTTCGTCGAACAGGATCAAGGTCGGCGTCGTCGGCGCCCGCATGCGGATGCGATCGTGATCAAGCCGATCCCACGCCTGTAGCGCCTGCTGGGTCCAGCGCCGAGACTCGCCTTCGAAAGCGCAGTTTGACGAAGCCGATGTGGTGAGCAGCAGTGCTGATAACAGGGCGATCATGGCTGCGATTCATGATCCGCCCGCCGTTACGATGCAAATGAACTCGCGGTCAGCAAAACACCCGTCGCGGACTCCCCTCCTCCATCAGGAGAGGATTTCCCCGGCCCGCCCTTGACTTCCGTAGCGAAAGAAAACGAACACTGCCAGCATGACACGCTACACCGATCTCGTCGCCGCCATCGCTCCGACCGATACCGGCTTTACCGCTCACGTCTCAGACGACTGGAAACAAGGCCGCACCACCTATGGCGGCTTGAGCGGCGCCCTGTGCGTCGAGGCCGCCTTGCGGGCCTTTCCAGAGGCCCCTCCCCTGCGCTCGGCGCAGTTCGCGTTCGTCGGACCTGCCTCGGGTGAGTTGGCGATCTCGGTGCGACCGCTGCGTCAGGGCAAGTCGACGCTGTTTGTCGCCGTCGACCTGATCGGGGAACAGGGCGTGGCCACCCATGGCGTGCTGACGTTCGGCGCGGCGCGGACCTCGGCCCTGTCCTACGAGGAAGTGCTCTGCCCGCCTGTGGCCCCGGCCAACGCCTGCGAACTGTTCTTCCCGGAAAGCCGTCAGGGCGCGCCGCATTTCTCGGCGCAGTTCGAGGTGCGCAAGGCCGGCGGCACACGCCCCCTGGCGGGCGGGGAGCCTGAATACCTGCTGTGGATCCGACATCGCGACGCGGCTGCAACCTCGATCTCGGCACTGGTGGCCCTGGCCGACATGCCGCCGCCCCCGGCCATGGCCCTGTTCCCGCAGTTCGGGCCCATCTCGACCATGACCTGGTCGCTGGATATTGTTGGGCTACCTGAAGCCGACGATGACGGCTGGCGCCTGCTGCGCACGCGCGCGGAAACCATCGGCGACGGTTACTCGACCCAGGAAATGCACCTGTGGGACGCCAAGGGCCGCCCTCTGGTCTTGGCGAGACAGAATGTAGCGATCTTCGTCTGATCACGCACGACTGTGGCGGTTGGCGCTTGGCGAACCGCGATTTTTGACCCCATGCTCCGCGCCGTTCGGTCGCCGGAGTCGCGGCCGCGTTCGGGGAAACGCTTCATGACCAAGATCGCCATTCTGGCCGGCGCGGCCGCCATCGCCTTGCTCGCCGGAAACGCCACGGCCCAGACCGCCGAAGACGCCACCAAGGCGGCGCTGGCCACGATCCGGCAGCGCAACCCCGTTCTGCGTGCGGTGATCGCCACCAACCCGAACGCCCTGACCGACGCCAAGGCGCTCGACGCCGAACGCAAGGCGGGCAAGGTCCGCTCCGCCCTGCATGGCGTTCCGATCCTCCTGAAGGACAATATCGAGAGCGCTGACCCCCTGCCCACCACCGCCGGCTCGCTGGCGCTGAAGGACAACATCACCGGCCGCGACGCGCCCGTGGCCAAGCGTCTGCGCGACGCGGGCCTGGTCATCCTGGGCAAGGCCAATCTGTCGGAGTGGGCCAACATCCGCTCTAACCACTCGATCAGCGGCTGGAGCGCGGTGGGCGGCACGGTGCGCAATCCCTATGCCCTGGACCGCAGCGCCTGCGGCTCGTCCAGCGGTTCCGGCGCGGCGGTGGCGGCGGGCCTGGCGCCGCTGGCCATCGGCACCGAGACCGACGGCTCGATCACCTGCCCTTCGGCGATCAACGGGCTGGTGGGCCTGAAGCCGACGGTGGGTCTGGTCTCGCGCACCCACATCGTGCCGATCAGCCACAGTCAGGACACCGCCGGCCCCATGACCTTGACGGTCGAGGACGCCGCCAAGGTGCTGACCATCATCGCCGGCTCTGACCCGGCCGACCCGGCGACCAAGGAAGCCGACGCCCGCAAGACCGACTATGCCGCCGGCCTTTCCAAGACGGCCCTGAAGGGCGTCAAGCTTGCCGTGGCCCGCTTCTACACCGGCTACTCGCCCAAGACCGACGCGGTGTTCGAAGGCGCGCTGAAGGACCTGGAAGCCCAGGGCGCGACCCTGGTCGACGTCAAGGACTTCGATGAAAGCCCGATCGGCCGGGCCGAGGGCGTGGTGCTCTACACCGAGCTGAAGGCAGACCTCGCCGCTTACCTCGCCTCGACCGATCCGAAGAAGGTGCCGACCCGCACCCTGGCCGACGTAATCGCCTTCAACAAGGCCACCCCGAAGGAGTTCGAGTGGTTCGGCCAGGAGAGCTTTGAGCGCGCCGAGAAGACCAAGGGTCTGGACGATCCAGACTATCTGAAGGCGCTGGCGGACTCCAAGCGCATGGCCGGTCCCGAAGGCATCGACAAGATCCTGAAGGACACCGGCGCAGTGGCCATCATCGCCCCGACCACCGGCCCGGCTTGGACCATCGACCCGCTGAACGGCGACAACTACGGCGGCTCCTCGACCACCCTGCCCGCCGTGGCCGGCTATCCGCACCTGACCGTGCCGATGGGCGACGTGTCAGGCCTGCCGGTCGGCCTGTCGTTCATCGGCCCGGCCTGGAGCGAGAAGCTGTTGCTGAACCTGGGCTACGCCTATGAGCAGGCGACGAAGCACCGCAAGGCGCCGACCTTCAAGGCGACGATCGCGCCGTGAGCCTTCAGCTGCTGTGATCGGCGATGATGCGCCAGCCGCCGGGCTCCAGGGCCATCACCAGGCTGGTGTATCCCTTCGCCGAGGTCCCGTTGGGATAGGCCAGCGCCCACCGACCCACGTACAGCGCGTGGGTCGGATCCAGCAGGCGGAAATCGACCGAGGTGAAGGTCAGTACGCCGCGTTTGGCCGGATCGCCGAAGTCATACTTGGCCTTGTAGCGGGCCAGCATGGCGGCCTTGCCGCGCACCAGGCCTTCCTCGGTGACGAAGCTGGTTTCCGGCGCGTCGGAATAGCTGGCCATGAAGCGCGCGACATCGCCGGCATTCCAACCGGCGGCGCTGTCGGCGATCACCGCCTCGACCGCCCGCTGCTGCGGCGATATCTCGGCGAACGCCAGAGACGGCGCCAGCATGAGCGCCAGGATCGACAGAAGCTTCAGCATTGGGGCCTCTACAAGGGGCTGGTCGGCGCCCTCAGTAACGCGGCCGGATCGCCTCAATCGGCGGCGGCGGCGGGGTCACCTTGGCGCGGTTGGGAGTCGATGGTGCGGGCGGGCCATGCGCTCGCGGCGACGCGCAGGCCGTCAGGCCGATGACAAGCAGGCCAACCGCCAGCGCCGTTCTCAGCATCCGACGAGGCCCGCGCCGACGAAGTTGCGGTTGGCGCCCACACCGACGCCGCCAAAGTGCTGACCGGCCGCGATGCCAACGCCGATCGCGCCCGGCGGAGTGGCCAAGGCCACCCCATAGCCGCCAGCGGGCGTGAAGATGCCCAGACCCGACTTGAAGCAGCGGTTGTCGCCGCGCGGGTCCCAGACCTCGACTTTGCCGTCGGCGCGCGTGAACGCCCAGCGCTCGCCGCGTTCATCACGACCCGAAACGACCACCTGCCCGGGACGCGTCGCGTCAACACCGTAGGCCTGGCGGCTGAACCCGTCGACCGAGCAGGAAGACACCAGACCCGGACGGCTCAGATCGCCGGCGAACTGGGCCGCCGATCCGCTCTGGGCGTTGTAGGCCGAGACGTCGGTCCCGGTTCCCCGGCCGCTGTTGACGAACACCTGCGTCCCGGTCGCGCTGTCATAGCTCATGATATCGGGGGCGGCGCCCGTCATCGGCGAACCACAGACCTCGCGTCCACGTCCTGGACCGCCAGGACCGCCCGGACCGCTTTGGGCCCAGGCCTGCGTCGCCACGAGGCTGGACACCGTCACCAGCGCGCAGAGGGAAACGGTCAGTCGGCTGCGAACAGACGTGCTCATCGCGGAGCTTCCCCTTGCTGAGGCGCGGGACCGGCAGCGCCGGCGGGCGGCGGGCCGGCGAGTTCCGCCGGCGGTTGGGTGGTCACGCCGGCGACAACGGCGGGCGCGGGCCAATAGCTGTCAAAGTCCAGACGGGCTCGGTCACGCGGCGTGCGATAAAGCTCCGGCGCCTCGAACCAGGGACGGCAGGTCAGTTCGCCGTTGAAGAAGCCCGTCACCAGGGCGCGGCAGCCTTCGGGACGCGCATAGACGCGGTTGTCGACAGCGCGAACCTGACCGCCGGCATCGGCGTAGATGCCCGAGCGCATGACACCCATGATCTTGTTGTTCGACGCAAACACCACGCCCGATGCGGCGTAGATGCCGACATCCACGGCTTCGAGCTCGCCCTCGACCACACGCAGGTTTGCGTTCTCGAGCGTCACGGCCCAGTCGCTGTCGCGCACCACCGGACGCAACAGCGTCGTCTCGTCGCCACCGCCGACATAGATCCCGCGCGAGAAGCCGTCGACGTACAGACCGTCGATCTGGACCAGTTGCTGGCGGTTCATGCCGGCGATGATGAAGCCGGCCGAGTTGCGGGTGCGCGAGGAGCCCGTCCAGTCGCCCAGACGCACCACACGGACGTCGCGCAGACGGCTGTCGCCTGAAGTCTCCAGCGCTGCGCCGATCGCCGTGGCGGCGATCTCGACATCGGCGGCCATGATCGTGCCGGTCGCCTTGACCACAGGCTGGCGCGTGCGGCCGATGAAGGTGGTCTGGGCCAGCTCGATGCGGCTGTCGCCGACGTCGAAAGCGGAGCCTTCGCCGTCATACCGCACGGTCACGCCGCGCATCGCGATCTCGGTGGCGCGGCCAACGATGCACGAGGCGGCGCCGGCGCGGGTGGCCTCGATGCCGAGACCGTCCAGCACGACGTACTGAACGCCGGCCTGGATCTTGATGCAGGGCTGGCCGCTGCCGGCGATCAGGATCGGACGGGTGCGGCTGGGCGAATAGTCGCGCACCACGATGCTGATCGCCTTGGTGATGTTCAGCGAGTCGACGCAGGCGCCGCCATTGGTCGAGGTCAGGGTCAGCACATCGCCTTCGTATAGGCGATAGAGCGTGTCGGAGATCTGGCCCGGATAGGCGTAGTCGCAGTTGATCTCGCGAGAGACATAGCCGTAGCCCCCGCCGTTGTTGTACGGCACGACGCAGCGCCCCCTCGAGCGGATCGTGCCCCGGGGACAGGGCTTGGGCCGCACGTCGCGCACCTTGCACCCGTGGGCCAGGTTGGGCTGCAGCAGCAGGCCGAAGCACGGGCGGATTTGCTGATCGATCTTGGCGTCCGGCGAGGCGACGGCCAGCTCGGGCGCAGAGGCGACGGCGGCGCCCAGGGTCAAGGCGGCCCAAAGCGCCAGCAGGCGGCTGAGGCGGCGCATCTAGTAATTCCCTTCGTTGTAAGGACGTCCGCCCCTGTCGGGTCCAGGCTGCTCCTGGCGCGGGTCACGGTCTTCGGCACGCGGCGCGGCGCGATAGTCGTCGGCGCCGTAGATCGGCCGGGGCTGTGGCCGCTCGCCAGCGCCACGCGGCGGTCGGGAAACCTGCGCCAGCAACTGCTGCAGTCGCCAGGCCGACGGCTTGAAGCCAGCCAGGGCGCCATCGATCTGGTAGACCACCGCCTTGGCGCGATCCTGATCGGCCACGCCCTGCAGGCCCAGCGAGAAGAAGGTCGACATGGCGTACTTGGCTTCCGCTGATCCCTGGCGCTCGGCCTCTTCGTACCAGTGATAGGCGCGGGCGTAATCGCGCGGCACGCCGACGCCTTCGGAGTACATCACCGCCAGCACCAGTTGGGCCTTCGAGGAGCCATTCACCGCTGCGTACTGCACGGCGCGCACCTTTTCGATGGGCGACAGGCGACCGGTGTTGGGGCGCCCGATCATGCTCTGCAGGGTCTGGACCTCGGTCATGCTGAGCATCTTCTCGTCCAAGACCGCCGTGGGGATCACGCGCAGGTAGGACAGCGCCTCGCCGACATGGACGAATGGCAGTTCGGAGATGCGATACAGCGCCGCCTCGCGCGCCTCGCCCGACAGGTCGGCCTCGTCGGAGTGCGGCACGCCGGAGTCCGGCGATTCGGGCGGATAGAACTCGTAGGGCGGGATCCAGCGCTTGGCTTTGGTCTCCACGAACGAGCCGTAAGACGCCCGCTGGGGCGAGGACCGCTCGAAGTCCTTCAGCATCACATAGGCCGAGACGTCGCCCGTCTGCACCGCCAGATAGTTGTAGAGATAGGCGTCGACGTCATTGCGACGGAAGAGGTCCAAGGCCGCCGGCGCGCCAGGCTGGCTGGGCTTTCCGTAGGCCTCGATGGCCTGAAGGTTGTCCGAAGGCTCGCCAAAGGGACCGAAGTAGCCGTCGTGCATCCGCGCCAGGGTCCGGAAGCCGTCCGCGCTCTGGGTCGACAGGATATAGATCACGCGATTGCGGACCTTCTCGCGCTCTTCGGTCGACATGCGCGACAGCAAGCGATCCAGGGCGCCATAGGCGCTGCGGCGTTCGAAGGCGCGACAGTCGTCGAAGCGCGAAACCGCCCGCGATTCCTTGCCACGGCGCTCATAGGCGGCGATCGGCGCGTAGCCACCAGAATTAGCCAGCGCCATGGCGTACCACACCGCCGCTTCCACCGGATCTTCCAGGTTCTTGTCGGCGGCGCGCTGGCCCTCATAGCGCCGCGCAAGCTCGAGTTGGGCGAAGAAATCGCCGCGGAAACCGCCCTGACGCAACGAGCGTATTTCCTGTTGCTGCTGGTTGAACTGTCCCGAAACGCCTTGAGCGACCTGGGGCCGCGGGCATGCGCTGGCCCGCTTATGGAACCAGAAGCTGGGGCCGGTGTCACAGCCCACAAGCGGAATCACCACCGCTGCGACGACGAGCCCCACAGGCGCCCGGCGCAGCAGGGAGGCACGGCGGGCGACAAGACGCTCAGCCGCGTCGCGGAGCGTGCGAAGGCGCGTATTTGCGTCCCCGGCCTCGCGCATGAATCCCCCTTCAGCCGTCGCCGTTAACCATAAAACAACGATCTCTCATGTGCCCGGGATTGGCCACTGTCAAGGTCAGCTCAACCCGCGAAGCAATGAAGCCTTCGTCATGACAGCCAAGGTTCGCTTGGCAGGCGAATTTTGGGGATTTCCGCAGGTTTCCAGAGGTCGGAAACAACTAGGCGAAGTGTCGGCGAGTCG
>OFDC01001003.1_pt1 | contig 16910 bp, 20 predicted proteins | sample 1520941 | NCBI WGS metagenome assembly OFDC01 (sample SAMEA94258168, study PRJEB24077) | hot springs metagenome | biome: Aquatic biome; feature: Water | place: India | collected 2012-12-06 | depth 5 m | reverse complement strand
TGCGCTGGGGCGGTTGGGGGAGCGCCTGGGGTGGGCGGCGGGTGCCTCCGGCGGGGATATTTGGGGACATGAAATGGTATGGGGTTTCGGAGGGGGCCAGTGGGGTCTGGTGTGGTAGGGTGAGGCGGTGCGGTTGGGGTTCGGTGATTTGGGATGAAAGTGGTTGTGGGAGTTCGGACAGCGTTGGTGCTGTTCCTTTCCGTTCTGACGTTGTCGTCATGTACCAATGAAACCACCTGGAACCAGCGCCTGACGCTGGTGATTGAGACGCCGCAAGGCGAGGTGCGCGGGTCGGCGGTGACTCGGGTCACCAAGACGGAGATGAGGGGGTCGCTTGTTCTGCCGGAAGCGCGCGGGGTGGTGTCGGAGATCACGGGCGAGGCGGTCGTTGTCGAAGTCGCGCCCGGCAAGTTCCTGTTTGCGCTGCTGAGTGGGTCCGGGAAAGAGATGCGGGATGCGACGCATTGGGTCCGTCCGGCCTATTATCTTGGCGCGGCAGTTGGGCTTGACAGCAGGCCGAGCTATGGCGCGGCAATGATGAAGCTGCAGTCGCAGCCTTACGACACGCCGGTTCCGCTGCCGCCGGAGGGTTGGCCGATGCTGGTGACCTTTGACGACATCACCAAGCCAGAGACGGTGCGACGGGTGAACCCGGAAGACCTTGCGGCGGTGTTTGGTGAGGGGGTGCGGTTGAAGGCGGTGACGTTGGAGATCACGGCGGAGGCGGTGACGGAGGGGCGGGTTGAGGGGGTGTTGGGGTGGTTGGGGCCATATCCTGAACCGCACCTGATTCCGGGCGACGGGCGCACATCGGACATCCCATTTGGAATGACCGTGAGCCATGGCGACTTTGTTCGGCGACCATAGTACCATCCTGTCATCCCCGCGAAAGCGGGGATCCACAGGCCGGACACATGGTTCCCCGCCTTCGCGGGGATGACAGGGTGGAGGGAGTTGGGGTGAACCCCGACCTACGGTTCACCCCTTCGCCGAGAAGTAGTCTGCGATGGGCTTGGCCATAGCCTGGAACCCCGCCGATGGCCTGCAGGGCCTCGATGGCCGCGGTGTTTCTGGCGCGGAGGGAAGGTGGGGATCGTGGCTTCGGGTCAGGCATCCGGCAAAGGGCAGGGGACTGCCGTCCACTACTCGGCCTTGCTGGCGGGTTTGGCGTTCAGCAGGCCATATTGCTGTTCGCCGAGGCTGTCGAACAGCGACAGCTGGGTTTCGAGAAAGTCGATATGGCCTTCCTCGTCCGCGATCAGGTCGTCGAAGAGGCCGCGCGTCACGAAATCGCCGACGGCGTCGCAGTGGCGGCGGGCCTCGATGTAGAGGGTGCGGGCGTCGTGTTCGGCGGCGAGGTCAGCTTCCAGCGTCTCGCGCACGGTCTGGCCGATGCGCAGCGGGTCGAGCTTTTGCAGGTTCGGGTGACCTTCCAGAAAGATGATCCGCGCGATCAGGCGGTCGGCGTGGTGCATCTCCTCGATCGATTCCGCCCGGGACTTGTCGGCGAGATGGCCGAAGCCCCAGTCCTCTTGCAGGCGGTAATGCAGCCAATACTGGCTGACAGCGGTCAGTTCCGACCGGAGCGCAGAGTTGAGAAATTCGATGACCTTGGCGTCGCCCTTCATGGCCGCTTCCTTCCGCATGGGTGGGGGCGATCCTGGCTGGCACGTCCGGCTTGGCTGGGATCACGCCAAACCTAGGCCCTTGGCACCACCCTGTCCAGAGTGGGGCACAAATTTTTCAATCTTTCCAATAGTTTACAAAAACTATCGGCTATTCTGCGGCAATCAGGCGAGGCTTGTGGCGCAGGATTGGCACCGCTTCCCTGCCCGGAACGCGGAAGTTCGCGTTTGTCCGCATTGTGTTGAGAAACAAGGGCATGCACCCCCCGCAATCGGCGCGCTTGCCGAGCGCGTGGTAGATCTTGCCGGGGGTGATGACGGTATCGGGGTCGGCGGTGCGCATCCAGTCCACTGCCGCGCGGATGTCATGGACGGTGATGCACTGGCAGTGGCAGACGATCATGGGGTCACTGGAAAACGGCGTTGGGGTTGTCGAGGCTGTCGGAGCCTTCGAAGCTGATTTTCGAAAGGCCAAGCGCGGTCACGGCGCGGTCGATGGAAGCGGTCTGGGTGACAAGGGCGTTGACCGCGCCCATGATCAGCTCTTCGCCCTTGGCATCGCCGGCGGCGAGCATCTGGTCGTAGGCCATGCCGGTTTCGGCTGCGGCCTTGATGGCGCCGAGAGCGGCGACCGAGGCGTCAAGCTCGGCCTTCAGTTGGGTGTCGACGGCCGGGTCTGTTGCGGCGACGAGATCGGACAGCGAGGGGCCGGCAACGGCCGAGCCGTCGATGCGGGTGTAAGACCCGAGGTAGACGTTCCGGATCCCCAGGCCGTTGTAGTAGTGGCTGTTGTGGGTGTTGTCCGAGAAGCAGTCCTGTTCCTCTTCCGGGTCGTTCAGCATGAGGCCGAGCTTGATCCGTTCGCCCGCCAGTTCGCCATAGGACAGGCTGCCCATGCCGGTGAGGATCGCCAGAAGTCCCGCCTGCGGGTCAGCGGTCACGGCAGCGCGGGCGGGTCCGTCGGCATCCCAGTTGTCAACCATCTCGGTCAGGTCGGCGACCAGCAGGTCGGTCGCGGCCTGCAGATAGGCAGCGCGGCGGTCGCAGTTGCCGCCGGTACAGCTGTCACCCGCGGCAAAATCGGTGAAGGGCCGCGCGCCTGCCCCCGGCCCGGTGCCATTCAGGTCCTGGCCCCAAAGCAGGAACTCGATGGCATGGTAGCCCGAGGCGACATTGGCTTCGATGCCGTCCGCCTCGTGCAGGGTGCCGGAGATGAGGGCCGGGGTGATGGTCGTGGCGTCGACCTCGGTCCCGGACAGGGTGAAGGTCGGCGTGGCGATGACGTTCAGGGTGGCCAGCGCGTTTTCCTCGTTGCCGGAATCGGCGGCGGTGTAGTCGATCAGGCCTTCGTCCAGCGGCCAGGCGTTCACCCGGCCCTCCCAGTCGTCGACGATGGGGTTGCCAAAGCGGAAGGCCTCGGTCTGCGGGTACGGCACGCGGGCGGCGAGCCAGGCGTCGCGGGCGGCCTGCAGGGTGGCGTCCGAGGGGGTGGCGATCAGCGCCGAGACGGCCTGTTGCAGGGCCTGGGCAGTGGTCAGGCTGTCTTCGTACCCGGCGAGCGCGATGTCGGCGTAGGTCTTGACGACGCCTTCGGGCGTTGCGGCAAGGGCCGGGCTGGCGGTCAGGAGGAGGGCAGTGAAGAGGCGCATGGGAAGACCTTCGGCTGGAGTTGCCGAATGTCTGACTAATTTGCTGGGTTTTGTAAACCCGATTCTTTCACTTGGGAAATACCCTGCGGGGATGATCGGGGTTCTGGCGCTACGGAAGCTCGGCGATCACGGCGCGGGCTGCGGCGGATGGGTCCCTGGCCTGCCAGATCGGGCGGCCGACGACGATATGGTCGGCGCCGTCGGCGATGGCCTGATGCGGGGTGGCGATGCGCTTCTGGTCGCCGGTCGCGGCCCCGGACGGGCGGACGCCGGGGGTGACGATCAGTTTGCCCGCGGCCTCAGGCAGTGCGCGGATCAGCGCGGCTTCCTGGGGCGAGGCGATGACGCCATCGGCCCCGGCCTGCAAGGCGCGAGCGGCGCGTTCCAGAGTGATGGCGTGGATGTCACCGGGCTTGATGAGATTCGCGTCGAGATCGGCGCGGTCGAGCGAGGTGAGGATCGTGACGGCGAGGATCTTGAGGTTCGTCGCGCCTTTGCCGGTCGCGGCGGCCCTGACCACCTGCGGGTCGCCGTGGACGGTCAGGAAGTCGAGGTCGTATTGCGCAAGGCCCCGGACGGCGGCCTCGATCGTCGCGCCGATGTCGAAAAGCTTCATGTCCAGGAAGATGCGCTTGCCCTGTTCGTGCTTGAGCTCGTTGGCCAGCGCAAGGCCCCCGCCCGTCAGCATTCCGAGGCCGATCTTGTAGAAACTGGCGGCATCGCCGATCCGGGCGACAAGGTCGAGGCCCTGCACCACGTTCGGCACGTCCAGCGCCACGATCAGGCGGTCATCCATTGCGTCCTCCAGTGTCCGGCCTCTGGCGTCCTAGGCCGGGAGGGGCGCGTTGTCCACGGGCAGGCGGGAAATGTTGATGTCACCCCATCTGGCCTGTGGCACGGGCATGGCAAGCGGCGGGCCCGCGACCCACCAGCCGTCGGGGCCACAGCCAAGCTGGTGGGGGCGAAGTCGGACCGGGCTTGCCGAGCGGGCGGCGAGGGTCAGCGTGCGGCCGTGGCGGATGGCCTCGGCGATGGCTGGGATGCGAGGGTCGGGGGCCGGGTCGGAGGCTATCTCTTGCGGGAAACGCGTCTGGGTCTGCGTGGCGATGGCGCGGCTGCGGTCGGGGAGGCTTTCCAGGAACTTGGCCCTGGCGCGGCGCGCGGCGTCGGCCATCCCCAAGGCCTGCAGTGCCGGTGGCAGGGCGGACAGCCAAAGCGCCAGCGCCTCGGCTTCGTCCTCGGACAATCCGGTCAGGCGGGTGCGGTAGTTGAAGCCAAGCTCCACCCCGCCCTGCGCGCCGCGGTGGGTGATGACGGGGAGGCCTGCCTCGGTCAGGGCGTCGATGTCGCGCAGGATGGTGCGGGGGTGGACCTCAACCTCGGCGGCGAGCGCGGGGGCGGTCAAACGCCCCCGGTTCTGCAGGAGGAGGAGGATATGCAGCAGTCGCGAGGCGCGCATGGCGGGCATACCTGGCAAAAGATGTCCTGATTGACCGCTTATACGCGATTCGGAACCGTGTGGGGGCCGAAGATGAAGCGGATCGAGACCGGCCGGACGATTGCAGCGCGCCCCGAAGCGGTCTGGGCGATCCTGACCGATCCGGCGCGGATCCTGGCGGGCGGGTTTGGCATCCTGCGGCTGGAGGGGGTTATCGCCCCAGGGCGGCACGCTGCGACTGGAGACCGCGGTCGCCCCAGGCAGGATCTTCGCGCTGACGGTCGAGGAGGCGACTCCGCCCCGGCGGAAGGTCTGGGCTGGCGGTTTTCCCCTGATCTTCGGCGGCAAGCGGACCTTTACCTTGACCCAGGTTCCCGGCGGGACCGACTTTCACATGGCCGAGGTCTTCCGGGGCCTGATGCTGCCCTTGATCTGGCGCAGCCTGCCGGACATGCAGCCGGGGTTTGAAACCTTTGCCGAAGGACTGAAACGCATGGCGGAGAGCACGGGATGAACATGATTACCTACGGCAGCGGCACGGCCGAAGACCCGTGGTTGCTGAAGACGCCGTCCCTGGCTTCGGACTATCAGGCCTGGCGGGACGAGGCCAAGGGCGAGCTGGTGGTGCAGGTCGGCTCGACGCGGTTGGGCTATCAGCTGCGGTGCATCGAGGACCTGGCGGCGATGCTGAAAGCGCGGGGGGATTGGGTGGCGCTGGGCAATGCCGACGAGGGCAAGCCCGTGCAGGACGGCAGCGTCGAGGCCTGGGCGCGGGATGCGGCGAACCCGGTCGGCGGCTACTACGGCACGCGGAAGGGCTATCGCGGGCGGTTCGGGAACTATGTGCCGCCGGTCATGGAGCTGCTGGGGCTGGCCGAGGTCGAGCACAACGCGCGCGGCAACCGGATGCGGGCACGGTAGACCCTGGGGAAGCCTCCTGCCAAGGCTTTGACAAGGCCCTGTCTTTCGGCTCTGACTGGCCGGAAAGACGGGGTGAGGGATGATCCTGGCATTCGATATCGGCGGCAGCCGGATCAAGGCGGCGCTGTGGGACGGCGTGTTGCGGCCGCTGGGCGACGTGGTCACGCCGCTGGGCGACAAGGCGGCGTTCACCGAGGCGATTGCCAGGTTCGTCACCGGGCGGGAAACGGGCATTGCGATCTCGATCGCCGGGGTGGTCGATCCCGTCAGCGGCGTGGGCAAGGTTGCGAACATTCCGGCGATTGACGGGCTGAGCCTTGGTCCGGAAATCACGGCGGCGACGGGGCTGCCGGTCCGGGTGCTGAACGATGCCGATTGCTTTGCACTGGCCGAAGCCTCGCACGGCGCTGGGCGCGGTCATGTGACGGTGTTCGGGGTGATCCTGGGGTCGGGTGTCGGGGGCGGGCTGGTGCTGGGTGGACGGGTGGTCACCGGGGCAGGCGGCTATGCCGGGGAATGGGGCCATGGCCCGGTGATCCGGGGCGAGTTCGCCTTTGCCTGCGGCTGCGGGCAGGTCGGCTGCGTCGATACGGTGGGGTCGGCGCGGGGGCTGGAAAGGCTGCACCGCAAGCGGACGGCAGAGCTGCTGGGGTCGGAGGCGATCATCGCGGGCTGGATGGCGGGAGAGGCCGAGGCCGGTGCAACGATGGCGCTTTGGCGCGAGCTGGTGGCAGGCCCGCTGGCGATGGTGGTGAACGTTGTCGGCGCGGATGTGGTGCCGGTTGGCGGCGGGCTGTCGAAAGCGCCGGGCCTGGTCGGCTATCTGGACGAGGCAGTGCGGGTTCGCCTTCTGCGCCGGACCACGCGGCCGCTGCTGGTTCCGGCGGAATGCGGGGCCGACGCGGGGTTGTTGGGTGCGGCCATGGCGGGGGTTGCGGCATGGCGTTGAAGGCTGGGGGGGGTGACGCTGGAGGTCTGCGTCGACAGCGCCGAAGGGCTGGCCGAGGCCATCGTGGGCGGGGCGGACCGGATCGAGCTGTGCTCAGCCCTGGCGCTGGGTGGGCTGACGCCCTCGGCCGGGCTGATCGGGTTGGCGGCGGGCTGCGGGGTGCCGGTGGTGGCGATCATCCGGCCCCGCGCGGGAGATTTCGTCTGGACCGATGCCGAAGTCGCGATGATGGAGGCCGAGATTGCGGCCATTTGCGCGGCAGGGCTGGCGGGGGTCGTGTTGGGGGCCTCGCTGCCGGACGGGCGGCTGGACGTGCCGGTTCTGCGGCGTTTGGTGGCAGTGGCGCGGGGTGACCGATTTCTTCAAAGAAATCGGGACGGAGCCTTTGCAGGCTCCGGTCCGGAGTTTTCGAAAACTCCGGCCGCCCTTGAACTGGTGTTGCACCGCTGCATTGATCTGGTGCCGGACATGGGCGCGGCGTTGGAGGAGGCGGTGGGGTTGGGGTTCCAGCGCATCCTGACCTCGGGCGGCGAGACCACGGCCGTGGCAGGGGCGAACCGGATCGCCGCGCTGCTCCGGCAGGCGGCGGGGCGGATCACGGTGATGCCGGGATCTGGCATCGGTCCTGCCAATGCCGTGTTGTGGAAGGGGCTTGGTATCGCCGAGATTCACGCGTCATGTTCGGTGTCGACCCCGGTCTCGGGCCGGGTGGTGGAAATGGGTTTCGCGCCCGCAACCCGGCGGCAGACGTCGGCAGATCAGGTGCGGGCCTTGCGCAGGGCGCTGGAATAGGAGCGGGCGATGGACATCAACCTTTCTTTCGAGCGCCCAGAGGAGGGCCCGGAGTCCGGCCCGCTGACCGTCGGCTGGTTCCTGGCGCAGGAAAAGGGCGCGGTCCTGTACGATGCACCCGAGCGGGTGGTGATCCGTCCACCCAACAAGGCGCATGCGAAATCGGCAAGCCGCTGCCCGGCAGTGATCCAGCTGGAAAGCCGGTATTTCATGGTGAAATGCCCGTTCGATCTGCACATCGGCTTTCAGCGCGACGACAAGGGCAAGCCGGTCCTGGTGAACCGGGCGGGTGCGTCCTCGCCCATCCGGTCGTCGAAGCTGAACGAGGTGCTGACGCTGGTGTCGGAGGCCGAATGGCGCTTTCCCGACCGAGCCACGGTGCAGTTGCACCTGCCCTACTACTTCATCGCCGACGAGATGGTGTACCTGTCGCAACTGTCGGCCTTCGCGCATTACCGGCCCGATCCGTTGCCCGGGACGATCTTCGGTGGGCGCTTCCCGATCTCGATCTGGCCGCGGCCCCTGATGTGGGCCTTCGAGTGGCACGAGCCGCAAAAGGACCTGATCCTGCGCCGGGGCGAGCCGTTGTTCTATGTGCAGTTCGAGGGGGTGGACCCCTCGCGGTCGGTGCAGCTGGTCGAGGCCGAGCGGACGGCGGAAGTGCAGGCCTATCTGGACAGCATCTCGGGCGTGGTGAACTACGTCAGTCAGACGTTTTCGCTGTTCAAGGCGGCGGAGGGGTTGCGGCCTAAGAAGCTGTTGGTTGTGAAGGACCGTGGGTAGCGCTTTTGGCCAGCCCCGGGGGCCTTCGCGTCCCCCGGACCCCCGGCGGGATATTTGTGCAAAGATGAAAGCGCAATTTTAATCGAATTGGAGAGATCGCGTGCGCAGCATCATCGAGACCTATGAGGTCGGCTCGGGCCGGGTGAGGGAGGTGCTGGCGGTCGAGGGTCGGATCGAGGCTCCGAACTGGGCTCCTTCCGGGGACTGGCTGCTGGTGAACGGCGAGGGGCGGCTCTACCGGGTGCCGCTGGCGAAGCCCGCGCTGGAGGAGGTGCCCTCGGGCGCGGCGGTGAAATGCAACAACGATCACGGGATCAGCCCGGACGGAACGACGATCATCCTGTCCTCGCACCATGAAGGGGCGGGGAGCCAAGTCTATGTGATGCCGATGGCGGGGGGCGAGCCGGTGAAGGTGTCGCCCGACAGCCCCAGCTGGTGGCATGGCATTTCGCCCGACGGCAAGACCCTGACCTATGTCGCGGCAAGGGGTGGCAGCCGGGTGATCGACGTCTACACGTTGGTTCCGGGGGAGACCGAGAAGCGGCTTACCTTCGGCGAGGGGCATTGTGACGGGCCGGACTTCTCCCCCGATGGCACGCGCATCTACTACAACTGCGACCGGACGGGGCATGCGCAGATCTGGGTGATGGCGGCGGACGGGTCGGGCCAGCGCAGGCTTTTCGAGGACGACTGCGTCAATTGGTTCCCGCATCCTTCGCCGGACGGGCAGCACCTGTTGTATCTGGCCTATCCGGCCGGGACGACAGGCCACCCGGCCGACTTGCAGGTGGCGCTGGTTCTCTGCGATCCCGAGGGCGGCAACCGGCGGCGGGTGCGGGAGTTCACGGGCGGGCAGGGAACGATCAACGTCCCCTGCTGGGCGCCGGATTCCAGCGCCTTCGCCTATGTCCGCTACGAGCCTTAGCGTCCGTCTTGCCGGGTGATCGCCGGGTTCTCTTCCAGCAGCGCGGGCAGCCGGATGAGCTGCCAGATCGCGCACAGGCCGACGAGGATGTAGACCAGCCGGGCGAGCGCAGTATCCGGCCCGCCGAAGATTGCGGCGACGAGATCGAACTGGAAGGCTCCGACGAGCAGCCAATTGAGGCCGCCGACAATGAGCAGGATCTGGGTGATGATATCGAGGCCGCGCATGGAATGCTCCTTCAGCTGTGAAGGAGTGCAACCGGCGGGACGGCCCGATGTTCCTCAGGCCGGGCGGAGGCCGCTGAGGCCCTTGGGTGTCCGTGGCTTCGGGTCCGGTTTCTGGTCTGGCCTGAGGTCGGGTGGGGGAAGGTCCACCCTTTGCAGGATCGGCTGCAGGTGGCGCGGGTCGCCCCAGACCGAGATGTAGACCTCGGGCGGGTAGCCGTTCGACAGGTGTTCCGGCGTCAGGTCGATGATCCGCACGCGCAGGTCGTCGCCATGGGCGAGGCTGGGGGCGATGATCTCTTCGGCCACGGGACCCAGATGGCCGACGAGGCCTTCCTTGTGATGCGGAAGGATGCCCAGGATCGGTTTCTTCAACCGGGCAAAGACACCGACGCGCCCGTCCGACAGCCGGTCGAGCCGGGCCTGATCGCCGATGGCAAGACCCGCGCGCGCGACATGGATGGCAAGGCCCTCGACGGGCGCTTTATGGATCAGGGGGAGCTTGGTGTCGCTCATGGGCCATCCTTTCGCATTCCGAAGGGCTGACCATGTGGGCGCAAGTGCCGTGAGGGCAAGCCATCGGCGCGGGCTACTGGGCGGGCAGGCCCGTTACCGCCGATGCGGGGCATCGGGATCGGCAAGGAAAGGCCGATCCGGTTGATTTGCGGCAGCTATTCTCACCCTGTGGTTTTTCCGCACGCGGGCATTGCAAAGCTGTCCCGATGCGCCCAGATCATGGGCAAGGCCCTTGGCGTCGTGCTGGAGTTCCGGGCGGCGCGTCTGGGGTGCTTCACACAAGGAGTATGGCCGATGAATTTGGAGAAATTCACGGAACGGTCGCGCGGGTTCCTTCAGGCCGCCCAGACCATCGCGATGCGGGAAAGCCACCAGCGCGTGCTGCCCGATCACTTGCTGAAGGCGCTTATGGATGACGACCAGGGGCTGGCCGCGAACCTGATCCGCAAGGCGGGCGGCTCGCCCGAACAGGTCAATGCGGCGGTCAATGCGGCGATTGCCAAGCTGCCCAAGGTCACGGGCGGCGATGCGCAGACCTATGTCGATCCGCAGCTGGTGCGGGTGCTGGACGAGGCGGAGGCGGTGGCGAAGAAGGCCGGGGATTCCTTCGTTCCGGTGGAGCGGCTGCTGACGGCGCTGGCGCTGGTGAACACGCGGGCCAAGGATGCGCTGACAGCGGGGGCGGTGACAGCCCAGGGGCTGAACACGGCCATCAACGAGGTCCGCAAGGGGCGGACGGCGGATTCGGCTTCGTCGGAAGACACGATGGAGGCCTTGAAGAAATACGCCCGCGACCTGACCGAGGCGGCGCGGGATGGGAAGATCGACCCGATCATTGGCCGGGACGAGGAAATCCGTCGTGCGATGCAGGTGCTGTCGCGGCGGACGAAGAACAACCCGGTGCTGATCGGTGAGCCCGGCGTCGGCAAGACCGCGATTGCGGAAGGCTTGGCCCTGCGCATCGTGAATGGCGACGTGCCGGAAAGCCTGAAGAACAAGAAGCTGATGGCGCTGGACATGGGTGCCTTGATTGCCGGGGCGAAGTACCGCGGTGAATTCGAGGAGCGGCTGAAGGCCATCCTGAAAGAAATCGAGGCGGCAGCCGGAGAGGTGATCCTCTTCATCGACGAGATGCACACACTGGTTGGCGCGGGCAAATCCGAAGGCGCGATGGATGCGGCGAACCTGATTAAACCCGCGCTGGCCCGGGGTGAGTTGCATTGCGTGGGTGCGACGACCTTGGACGAGTATCGAAAGCACGTGGAGAAGGACGCGGCGCTGGCACGTCGCTTCCAGCCGGTGTTTGTCGAGGAGCCGACGGTGGAGGATTCGATCTCCATCCTGCGCGGGATCAAGGAGAAGTATGAGCTGCACCACGGGGTGCGGATCACCGATGCGGCCTTGGTCGCGGCGGCGACGCTCAGCCATCGCTACATCACCGACCGATTCCTGCCGGACAAGGCCATCGACCTGATGGACGAAGCCGCCTCCCGTCTGCGGATGGAGGTGGATTCCAAGCCCGAAGAGCTGGACGCGCTGGATCGCCAGATCCTGCAGTTCCAGATCGAGGCTGAGGCCCTGAAAAAGGAAGACGACGCGGCGTCGAAGGACCGGCTGGAGAAGCTGGAACGCGAGCTTGCCGACCTGCAGCAGAAATCGGCGGAAGTGACGGCGAAGTGGCAGGCCGAACGCGCGAGCCTTGAGGCCGCGCGGACGCTGAAAGAGCAGCTGGACCACGCAAGGGCGGAACTGGAGCAGGCCAAGCGCGAGGGGAACTTCGCCAAGGCCGGTGAGCTGCAGTATGGCCGCATCCCGCAGCTGGAGAAGGATCTGGCCGAGGCGGAAGCCAAGGAAGGCCAGGCCCTGGTGGCCGAGGCCGTGCGGCCGGAGCAGATCGCCGAGGTGGTGGAGCGCTGGACGGGCATCCCGACCACGAAAATGCTGGAAGGAGAGAAGGAGAAGCTTCTCAAGATGGAAGAGGAGCTTGGGAAGCGCGTCGTGGGGCAACGGGCGGCGGTGGAAGCCGTGAGCCGTGCCGTCAGGCGGTCGCGCGCCGGGCTGTCGGATGAAGACCGGCCGTTGGGGTCGTTCCTGTTTCTGGGGCCGACCGGCGTCGGCAAGACGGAACTGACCAAGGCGCTGGCGGCGTATCTGTTTGACGACGACAGCGCGATGGTCCGCATTGACATGTCGGAGTTCATGGAGAAGCACTCCGTCGCCCGGCTGATCGGCGCGCCCCCCGGCTATGTCGGCTATGATGAGGGCGGGGCGCTGACCGAAGCGGTGCGGCGGCGGCCCTATCAGGTGGTGCTGTTCGACGAGGTCGAAAAGGCGCATCCGGACGTGTTCAACGTGCTGTTGCAGGTGCTGGACGACGGGCGGCTGACCGATGGCCAGGGGCGCACCGTGGACTTCAAGCAGACGCTGATCATCCTGACCTCGAACCTTGGGGCGCGGGCGTTGTCCGAGTTGCCGGAGGGCGTGGATGCCAGCGGCGCGAAGGCCGAGGTGATGGAGGCGGTCCGGGCGCATTTCCGGCCGGAGTTCCTGAACCGCCTGGACGAGCAGATCATCTTCGACCGGCTGAACCGGGCGGATATGTCGGGGATCGTCGAGATCCAGTTGCACCGGCTGGAGGCGCGGCTGGCGGCGCGGAAGATCACGCTGGACCTGGACGACACGGCGAAGGCCTGGCTGGCCGAGGAAGGTTATGATCCGGTCTTTGGAGCGCGTCCCTTGAAGCGGGTGATCCAGCGGCAGCTGCAGGACCCGCTGGCCGAGATGCTGCTGGCCGGGGAAATCCTGGACGGAAGCGTGATCCGGGTGACGGCGGGGCCGGAGGGCCTGATCATCGGGGACCGGGTGGTGCAGAGCCGCCGCGAACGGCCGCAGTCGGCGGTCGTCCACTAAGGCTGTCCACGCAGGACAGGACGCGGGAGCCCAAGGTTTTCAAGGCCTTGGGCTTTTCCATTTACCGAATCTCAACACATGTCCACGGGTTGCCCCCCACCCTCTCCTTCCCCACGGAGGGGGGAGGGAAGCGCCTTGTGGTCGATGATGCCGCCAAGGGAACCGCCGTGTGCTTCCGAACGTTTCGGGTGTGACACGCGGCGACTGTGCCGCTTCCCGAAATCCAAGGACACGCACAATGACCCTTGTCAGCGACCACGGCGACACGCCGAACCCGACCCCCTCAGAACCCGCAGGCAGCCCGGTGTCGGCGGACCGGGTCTGGGAGATCATTCAGGCCATCGACATCGCGATGCTGGTCACGCGGTGGTCCGAGGGGCTGCGGGGACGCCCGATGTCGACCATCCCGACGCCCGAGAAGGGGGTCATCTACATCCTGACCGAGACGGATTCCTCGGCCGCAAAGGATATCCGCGTCGATGGCGCGGTCTTCCTGTCCTACCAGGGCCGGGGTGATCACGTCGCGCTGCAGGGCTTGGCGCGGGTCAATCCGGACAAGGGGCTGGTCAAGGACCTGTGGAATCCCGGAGCCGAGCTGTTCTGGCCGAACGGGCCCGACGCCCATGACGTGGTTGTGCTGGAGATCGATCCCGGCCATGCCGATATCTGGGACGGACCGGGGCTTCTGGGCGGGATCGCCAGCATCGTGGCGGCTGCGGTCACGCGTCGTCCGCCCGACATGGGGGAACGCGGCGAGGTCGATCTCTGACCGGATAATGGAAAGGGCCCCGCACCAATGGTGCCGGGGCCCTTTGCCTGGACGGTCAGGCCGAGATCACTTCGGCAAGAGGACCTTGTCGATCACGTGGATCACGCCGTTCGAGGCGATGATGTCGGCCGTGGTCACGCGCGACTTGTTGACCTTGACGCCCTTGCGGCCGTCGATGTGGACGGTCTGGCCCTGCACGGTGGCGACGTCCATGCGCTTGCCCGCCAGCTGGTCCGAGGTCACGGCACCCGGAACGACGTGGTAGGTAAGGACCTTGATCAGTTGGTCCTTGTTTTCAGGCTTGAGCAGGTTCTCGACCGTGCCGGCGGGAAGGGCCGCAAAGGCGGCATTGGTGGGGGCGAAGACGGTGAAGGGACCGTCGCCCTTCAGCGTGTCGACAAGGCCAGCGGCGCTGACGGCGGCGACCAGGGTCGAGAAGTCCTCGTTCGACGAGGCGATGTCGACAATATCGGGCTCGGTCTCGGCGGGCACGCAGGCGGCGATCAGCGAGGCGAGCGAGACGGCTCCGGCAAGCCGGAAAAGGGTGCGGCGGTTCATGTTCAATGTCCCTGCTGGATGAAAGGAAAAGGGGGCGCCGGTCGCGCCCCCTTCCTGGTCCCTTAGCCTTCCGGCGGCATGATGACGCTGTCGATGACGTGGATCACCCCGTTCGAGGCGGCAACGTCCGGACCGGAGATGACGGCGCCGTTCACTTTCGGCCCACCGTCCAGGGTGATGGTCACTTCAGCGCCGTTCACGGTGGCGGCCTTCATGCCTTCGGTCAGGTCGCCCGACATGACCTTGCCCGGCACGACGTGGTAGGTGAGGATCGCGGTCAGCTTGTCCTTGTTTTCCGGCTTCAGCAGGTCCTCGACGGTGCCAGCGGGCAGCGCGGCGAAGGCGGCGTCGGTCGGCGCGAAGACGGTGAACGGGCCTTCGCCCTTCAGCGTCTCCACGAGGCCGGCGGCGGTCAGCGCGGCGGCCAGCGTGTTGAACGTGCCCGCGGCGACAGCGGTGTCGACGATGTCCTTGTCCTGCGCGAAGGCAGGCATCGCAAAGGCGGTGGCGGCGGTCAGAGCCAGGAAAGTTCTGCGGATCATGTGGTGTCACTCCCGTTATGATCGGTATGCCGTCATTGGCGTGAGGTCATATGGGTGGGATGCGACAATGGATCAGACCAAAATGCGCGTGACCTTGGGTTGACCGGAAAGGGGCGTGCGCTAAGCCAGACCCTCTGCCGTTTTCCAGTCAAACTGCCGTGAGCATTGTTCAACAGTCGTGAACCGAAGACCCAGATTGTTTCATGCATTCTGCAGACACGACGGATGCGGCATAGGGATCATGCGCCCCGGCAGCCCCAGGCTTTGTCTGCGAGCGGCGTCGAGGGATGACCGCGTGTCAGGTTCGACCGGCAGGGGGAGGCTGCAGATTGCTGCAGTCTTTCCCAAAGCCGTGAGCGTCCCCGAAACATGAAACATTTTTCGGCCTTCAGCCGTATATGCACAGTGACCGAAGAATGGAGCAGATGATGCGCGGCAAGGAACGACTTGGATGGTCTGATGTCACGCCGAAGCCTTTGTGGCTGAACCGTCGCCAGCTGATTGCCGGGGCTGCGGCCCTTGCGGCGACACCGGCCATGGCCCGGATCGAGGCCGCGCCCAGCAAATATTCGACGGATGTCGAGCCGACGGCGCTGGAGGACATCACCAGCTACAACAACTTCTACGAGTTCGGGACCGGCAAGGGCGATCCGGCGGAATATGCCGGTGCGCTGACGGTCGACCCGTGGTCCATCGTGATCGACGGCCTCGTCGACAAGCCGGGGACCTATGACCTGGCCGATGTGATGAAGGACCAGCCGCTGGAAGAGCGCATCTACCGCTTCCGCTGCGTCGAGGCCTGGGCGATGGTGGTGCCCTGGATCGGGTTCGAGCTTGCTGGCCTGTTGAACCGGGTGGGCGTGCAGCCGGGGGCGAAATTCGTGGCCTTTGAAACCCTGGTCCGCCCCGAGGAGATGCCCGGGCAGAACAGCCCCTTCATCGAATGGCCCTATCGAGAGGGGCTCCGGCTGGACGAGGCGATGCATCCGCTGACGATCCTGGCCACGGGCCTCTACGGCGAGCCGATGCCCAAGCAGAACGGCGCGCCGATCCGGTTGGTGGTGCCGTGGAAGTATGGCTTCAAGTCGATCAAGTCGATCGTGCGGATTTCTCTGGTGGACAAGATGCCCCAGACGACCTGGAACATGCTGCAGCCGCAGGAATACGGGTTCTATTCCAACGTGAACCCGAACGTGAACCACCCGCGCTGGAGCCAGGCCTCGGAACGGGTGATCGGCTCGGGGCTGTTCGGGGGGCGGCAGGACACGCTGATGTTCAACGGCTATGAGGCCGAGGTGGCGTCGATGTACGCGGGTCAGGATCTGGCGGTGGATTACTGATGGACCGACTGAATGCCGTCGCCCGAAGGGTGCCGACCTGGGTGGTCTATGGGCTGGGGCTGGTGCCGCTGGGTCTTCTGGTCTGGGGTGCCGTCTTCGACACGCTGGGGCCGGACCCGGTGAAGGCGATCGAGCGGACGCTGGGAGAGCGCGGGTTGCAGTTCCTGCTGGCCTCGCTGGCAATCACGCCGTTGCGGCGGGTGGGGCTGAACCTGCTGCGGTTCCGCCGGGCGCTTGGGCTGCTGGCGTTCCTTTATGTCGCGCTGCACCTGACGGCCTGGGTCTGGCTGGACATGGGCCTGCGGTGGAGCGAGATGGCCGCCGACCTGACGAAGCGGCCCTATATCATCATCGGCATGGTCGGGTTCCTGGTGATGGTGCCGCTGGCTGCGACCTCGTGGAACGGCGCGATCCGCCGGATGGGGGCGGCGGCCTGGGGGCGGCTCCACCGGCTGGCCTATGTGGCGATTCTGGCCGGGGTGCTGCATCTGTCGCTTCTCGTGAAGGTCTGGACAGTCGAGACGCTGGTCTATGTCGCGCTTGCGGTTGGACTGCTGGCAGTGCGCCTTGTGCCCAAGGCGGGGCGGGCGCGTCCGGCGAGAGCCTGACACACCCCGGACGATGCTGCGGACGCAAGAAAGTTGCCGCAGAGCAGCGTTCATAGTGGCGTAGATTGCGCCAACCACCAGATTTTGCGATGTTTTCGGTTACCCACAAAAATTTTGGCCGAAAGGTGTTTTTTGCTCTTGCGGGTTTCCGGCGGCATCCGTAAATACCCCTCCACCGAAGCGGGAACGCGACGGTGACGGATCGAAGCAGACGGGAACGGCAGCATCGATTCGGAAAATCTGAAGGCAAGGCGCGAAGGGATACGCCAAGGAATTGGCGGATCGCATGTTTTTTGTCTGACGATGGCTCTTTGACAGGTTTGGAAATGAAGGGATATGCGGGCGGTTTGGGCGCATCGGC
>OFDC01001002.1_pt1 | contig 16911 bp, 15 predicted proteins | sample 1520941 | NCBI WGS metagenome assembly OFDC01 (sample SAMEA94258168, study PRJEB24077) | hot springs metagenome | biome: Aquatic biome; feature: Water | place: India | collected 2012-12-06 | depth 5 m | reverse complement strand
CCTAAAGTTAAGGAAATCTGGGGACAGTTTACTAATTAAAACTAAAACCATCTGACTCGGTTTTAGCTAATTAGAAGTTTTGTTCCCCAGTTTCTTACAGACTTTAATAATCGAAAATATGCTCAATCTTAAAATTATTTTCGATAAGGCTGTTGAGAGTTTCAGATAGAGAGAAAATCGGAGTCAGAACAAGAATTCTTTCTTCATCTTGATTGGTGACAACTTTTGAAGTGCCAACAATGTTGGAAATTTTTAAAGATTCAGAATTACCTTTTTTGCCTAGTGCAGTCAGCAATATTTTATCATTTCCGGAAACTTCTCTAAACTGCACATCTTCTTTTGCCATTGCAATTGCAAGATCTCTAAACTCGTCATATCTAGGGATCAGAATCAATTTAAAATCTTGCTCTTCGGCTTTTATTTTAATTTTTTCTGATTCTTTAACGAAGTTTTTTGGATCTTTTATCACGGCATAAATTGTGGTTGCCTCTGGTTCGTAAGAAAGTTTTGTGCCGAGTTTTATGGTTGAGGCGTAAAGCGATTTAAGCAGCATTTCACTGCTGAAATAAATTTTTCTTTCCCATTTGCGGATCATATTTTTCCCAAGCAAATCCCCTTCTTTCCAGAAAAGTTTTAGCTGGTTTAAGAATGAAAATTCATACCACGGATAAATGTGAACATAATCGCCATATTCCTTATAAGTTTTTGCCATCAAATCATCTTCCTGAGTTCTTTTGTTGAAGCTGGTAAGCTCAGTTAATTTTCCAATAGTATTTTCATAAACACCTTTGATTGCTAATTCAGTTGAATAGCTACCTCCAATAACTCCAATCATTACATTATATCCGGAATTTCTTGGATATTCCCGTGACAATTCTTTCACTTTTGATTGCAAAGACCAAAATTCTTTAATGCTTTTAAAATAAGCAAAATCACTTGGTAAATTTTTGCTCAGAGCAGCGGCATATTCATCAGAGTTAAAAACAATATACCATTCGGGAACTGTTAGAAATGATTGCTCTTCGTTTCTTTTATAATTCGGAGTTGCGTCTATCGCTGCGGCAATTTTTTCTGGAAATGGCGGCTCGTAATATTTATCCCACAATTTGTTTCTGAATTTATAGTTTGGATCAACTTTGTGCTTCAGATCGAAAAATTTCTGATAGTTAGGGTAGGCTTGATGAAACTGATGCTGCGTTGCGTGAATCTGATAAGGTAAATAATAAGTGCCGCCAACGGAAATAACTTCGCCGATCATTTCGCGAGTCCAATTGGCTACGGCAAATTTGTCTTCGGCACTTGTTCCTTGTTTGTAATAAACCACAAAAGCGAAAACTTCTTCTCGAGCCCATGCCATCAAAGAACCCGGATCTGGAAAGGCGTGACGGATTGAAACGTTCATCACATTGACATCATTTTTTTTGAAAACATTGCGCATTTTGCCAACGAATTCTTCGAATTTTTCAACAGGAACGAAATATTCTTGCAAAACGTAAGTAGAATCTTTGCGGCTGCTGGGCTCAAGTTCGGCAACGTCGTAGCTTGCTTCGTGGTTGCGCCATGTCACCATATTTTCGGAGTAAACAATTGGATCAATTATTGCAGATCTGATTTCTTTGCCGAACCAAATTTTACTGACGGCACCCAGAATGAAATGCTCTAAAGTATATTTTTTGTCTCGTGGAATTAATCTTTCTTCAACGGTTAAAGCCTCGTCAGTATTGAACCAAGTGACAGAATTAATTTTGTCAAAATTAGGCGGATAAATATCTCCATTGTGAAAAACCGCTTCCTTATTGTTGCGGATCTCATCAAAAAAATATTTTTTATATTCACTCGTTGGCACAATTTTGGCGACTCGTTTTACTTTTTGATTATCGGTTAATTGTAGCGTGGCTTCAACAATTACACCAATCGCGCCATATCCACCGATTGCGCCATAAAAAATATCGGAATGAATTTTTGGTGAAGCTGTAACCAAAGATCCATCAGCTAAAACAACTTTGATCGAATCAACCGATCGAATCAGAGAACCTTGTCCAACATAGCGGCCGTGAACATTAACACTGAGCGAACCACCAACAGTAAAGTTGGAATAAGTTTGCATGATTTTTATCGAGAGATTGTGTGGATCAATAACGTCTTGAATATCTCTCCATCTAATTCCCGCCTGCACCGTAATTTTTTTTCTTTTCTCATCCAGCTTTACGACTTTATTAAATTGTCGCATGTCGATTTGTAGTGTGCTTTCGGTCGCAGTTTGACCACCCATGCTATATCTTCCGCCGCCAATTGAGATGGGGCCTTTGTGAGATTTAACGGCTTTTTGAATTTCTTCGATCGTTTGTGGTACGATTATTTCATCAACAACGATAGGATTAATTTGCGTTACATCATTAACAATTTCTTTGGCAAAAACAGAGTAAGAAAAAAATGCCAAAAAGAAGATCGAAAAAAAGGAAAGTTTATTAAATTTTTTGTGTAAGAATGTTGCGAGATTCGCATTAATTTTTTTATCAAAAGTGGTCATATGAAAAATTTGGAAAGAAGAAAATTATTAAAACTTTCAGCAATAGGATTCGCTTTTTTAATGGCTAGAGGAGCTTTTGCAAAGCCGCTTCAAACTGGTTTTATAAGCAAAGATTTGGCGGATTTTGTTTTAAAAAACGTTAATGACAACCCGGGAAATTTTCATGCGATTTACGACGATAAAATTTTGAAAGATCAGTTTCTTTCGTTCCTAAAAAATGTTTACAATATTTACCCAGAACAAAAGCTGCACGCCTTGATTACGCAAGTCACCTCAGCACTTCAAACCGACAAAGAAATTTATAACGAAATTTTTGCAAGAATTGGTGAGGCGAAACCATTTTTTTCAGAATTTACTTACGCAATTCCAGCTCTTTCAAAACAAAAAAAAGAAATAACTGAGCAAACTTTGAGCCTTCTTGAAGATCAAAAAGTGATCGATGGATATTTGGAAATTGGCACTCCGGGAAGATATATCAGCGATTTGGAAGATGTTTTAGAAATGAAAGGTAAGGCGTTTTTATTGGATAAAATTGAGCCGCAATACCGTCCGTTGGATATAGTTGAGCGCGGTCAACTTACAAAGATTGCTGACTTTCTGCCGTTAAATGATTACGCGCCAATTCCAAATTCAATCATAGAAGAAGGCAGTCTGGATTTGGTTACAAACTATATTGGTTTTCATCACAGCCCTTTAGAAAAATTAGAAGATTTTGTGATGTCGATAAATCGCGTCTTGAAAAAAGGCGGCAGTTTTATCTTAAGAGAGCATGACGTAATCAACAGCGACATGAATCATATGGTCGCTTTGGCTCATGATGTTTTCAATGTCGGCTTAAAAGTTGATTGGAAAACTAATCACCAAGAAATCAGAAATTTCCGTACCTTAGAAAACTGGGTTTCATACCTCGAAAAACGCGGCTTCAAATTCCAACAAAAAATCCTTTTCCAAAAAGGTGACCCAACCAAGAACGGATTAATGAAGTTTGTGAAGATGGGGTAGATTTGAGAAAGATGTGGCTCTGCGAAGGCACCTTTTCGAACTTTTTCTCCAAAGTGATCTCTAGCGTTGATACATAGGGGCTGAGGACTTGGCTTTTTATTTCGATATTTTTTGACCGCTCTAGCGGGGATACCTATATCGAACTTGGTCTCCAAAACTTTTTTGGTAAAAAACTAGTTCTTAATTATTTCCCAAATTGAAGCTATTAAAAAATTTGCCACCACATCTCTTTTTTCAAATAGAAATTTTTGAATATCTTTTAACTCAATTCTCCTTCCAGTACTTAGTATAAGAAACGATTCTCCAGAATCTTTGTCATGAAATGTGTTTATCGTTCCTAAAGTTATATACTTTTGATGGGTTAATATATTTCTTACAGTTTTATCGTTATGTGATAAAATTAAGTCATCGTTTAAATCGGATTTATACTTTTCATAAATTGGGTCAAGATTACTTGGTAAAGATCTAATTAAATCAGTAAAATAATCAGAATTTACTTCTTTGTGGCATATGCGTACCGCTGCGTTAAAGTAATCAAGCGGTGCTCTAATTTTTAAAATAAAGGCCTGAAACTCATAATCTAATTTTCTTGTATAAAGATTGCCATAAGCCATCGTTTGGTTATGAATTTGTTGAAATCGTTTTCTCAGAGATTGTTCTAAAGATATCTGTAGATCATCTATTTGTTTAATATGGTAATCTGCTGAATAAATTATGTCCCGTATGCTGTGTATTTGTTCTATAAAGTTTTTCCAGTTTTCATAATCTTTTGAGTACAGGTCTCTGATTGTCTGAGAAGGTTCTGGTAAATTTTTATCTCTAATTCTGGGGTCAGCTAAGAAATTACAAATTTCCGTAAATTGTTTTTCTAATTTTAGATCTGGTTTTACATACCAAGTTTTCTCAAATTCAAAAACATTGTCAGGTACGCTTTCCAAAATGTTTAGAAATTCTTGAGGTGGAAATTGTCCTTCATAATTTCCGCTTTCTTTAGCCAAAGAGATTGCCTGTAAGAGATCTATTTTAGTTAAGTTAATTATGTCCTCTTCTTTCATTATAGGATTGTGTAGTTAATGATTCAAAATTTGATCGTTGATCTTATCAAGATCCATTAAACTTTCAATTAATTGATCTCCGATCTCCATCATCACCTGGCTTTTAGCAAGTCTACAGCATAAACAGTTCAGAAAATATTTCTTAAAAAATAAGATCAAAAATTCCTAACTTCAGCATTTCTTAATCACCAATTTCAGCTTAAAACCATTTGGTTAAAATCTTCAAAGCCAAGTGGTCTAAATATCTGGAGAGCATTGATTTTATTGATGAGAGAGCGATGTGTAAGGCTAAACGGAGATCATTTCGAACCCCTAGCGCTAAAAATTGAAAAACCTTTTGAAGCCTTGCGGCTGTAGGGTTGGAAAAGATGTGGCTCCCCAGGAAGGATTCGAACCTCCGACCAAGTGATTAACAGTCACTTGCTCTACCACTGAGCTACTGAGGAATATTTGCAAAGATTAACCTGTGAAGATCAATCTTGTAAAGCCTTGTTTGGCAAGGCTTTGAGGGATTTTTGGAGTTTTGTCCAAAAACGAGGCGCGCATGCTATTTTTGACTTTAGCAAAAAGCAACCCGCTTTTTTTGGGTTTTGTGGTGTTTTTTAAAACTTATCTTGCGAACTACTTTCCTCCGAAAATTCCAGAGAAGAAACCGCCAATTCCTGAGCGTTTTTTGTTACGATCATTATTGTTGCGATTGTCGAATTTTTTACGATTACGACGATTGCGTTTAAAATTGTTGTCTCTGCGGTTGCGCGAACGGTCTTGGTTTGTTTCGTTATTATATTCGGTTTCTTCGCCAGAATAATTATCGAGATAACTTTTTTCCAAACCAAGTTGGTTAACTTTTCCGGTTACAACTTCCATTTCGATTTCGCGTCTTTCGTCGTCAGACAAGCTTTTGCGTTTTTTAAGTGTGAAACCTTGGCTGCCAACATCATCACTTTGGTGGAGGAAGATGTGAATATTGTAATTTTTTTCAGTCGAAATGATTTCATTTTTCTTGAAGTTCATCATGTAAGTAATGACTTCTGGAGTAGTGTAAATGTAGATCACACCAACTTGATTGTCGGTGCAAGCGTAGCGAATTGAACGTAAAATGCTGACGGCCAAAATTTCAACTGAACGAACGTAGCCAGTTCCGTTGCAATGTTTGCAAGGTTCAGTGATGGTTTCAAAAAATGAAGCGCCAAGTCTTTGACGAGACATTTCCAACAAACCAAACACGCTAATTCTGCCAAGTTGGATGCGAGCGCGATCATTTTGCAATTCATCGCGAAGTGCGCGTTCAATGTTGCGGCGATGTTTTTGATCGTACATATCGATGAAGTCGATCACAACTAAACCAGCCAAATCGCGTAAACGAAGTTGACGAGCGATTTCGCGAACTGCTTCCAAGTTAGTTGTAAATGCAGTTTCTTCGACGCCACTTTCTTTAGTAGAACGACCAGAGTTGACGTCGATCGCAACCAAGGCTTCAGTATGGTCAATCACGATTGAACCGCCAGAAGGCAAAGAAATTTGTTTTTCGTAAAGTGATGAGATTTGTTGCTCAACACGATATTTGTTGAAGATCGGAATTCTTTCTTCGTGCAGCTTCACATTGTTTGCGCTGCCCGGCATGGTAAGTTTGATGAAGTTGGTAACTTCTGCAAAAGCGCGCTCGCCTTCAACAACAACTTCGCTGACTTGTTCGTTGTAAACGTCACGAATACATCTTTTGATCACGTCATCTTCAGCGTGGATGAATGAAGGAGCTTTTGAGGTTGCGGACGCATCTTTAATGCTGTCCCACAATCTTGAGAGGTAATCGTAGTCGCGTTTGATATCTTCGGGTTTTTTGCCAACGCCAGCAGTTCTGATAATAACTGATCTATCGTTTGGAACGTTGAGTTCGTTTAAAGTTGATTTCAGCAATTTACGATCGCGGAAATTATCAACTTTTTTCGACACGCCGCCTTTATTTGGGGTGTTGCTCATCAAGACGCAATATTTGCCAGCGAGTGAAATGTAAGAAGTCATCGAAGCGCCTTTGTTACCGCGTTCTTCTTTCGCAACTTGAATCAAAATTAACTGACCAGGTTTGATAACGTCTTGGATGTTATATTTTCTGTAAATGTTGTGGATGTTGCCAGAGTAGTTGTTGCCGCCAGTTTCGTCTTCAACTGAGTAAGAACCAACAGTGAAAGATTCGCTGTGATCGTCGTTAGAATCTTCGCGACGATTTTGACTATTGCCACGATCACGATCATTTTGCGGATAGTTATCGTCTTCATCAGATTTTGGTTGCTGATCTTTGGCTAAATCACGCAGCTTTTGTTTTTCAGCTTCTGAAAGTTGGAAGTAATCTGGATGAATGTCAGCGAAAGGCAAAAAGCCGTGACGATTGCCGTCGTAATCAACGAAGGCCGCTTGAAGTGAAGGTTCAACTCTGGTGACTTTGGCAAGGTAAATATTGCCTTTGATTTGTTTGATTGCGATCGCTTCGCGGTCGAAATCTTGTAAAATGCCGTCTTCTAGAACGGCAACTCGAGTCTCTTCGCGGTGCGCCGAGTCGATGATGATAGTTTTGTTTTTCATTTGTTTCCCAAAAATTAATTAAGGGAACAATTATTTCTCAAAAATGGACAAACGCTTGTAGATTTAAGAGTCTGTAGTCTTCATAAAGATTTTATTTACAAAATGTAGTCGTTCAAAAATGACGACCAGAAAAGAAATAACTGTTCCAGCGGATGAATCGATATGTCTTTTTTAAGGATAAAGACCTGAGGCCGTTAATAGGGCCAGCGATTAAAAACCTTTGTCCGACTTTATGAATCGCCAACTTATTATGCCAGTTTTTATTTGGCGGATTTGGTATTTGACTCAATCCAAGAAAAATAGGATTGGAAGCCGTTTTCGATTGAGTTCATGATGATTTGCGGAACTTCGTAACAATGGTTTTTTAAAATAATTTTTTCGATTTCGTCGTAAAGTTCCAAACGAGTTTTGAGGGTGACTAAAATTTCTAATTCGCGGCAAATTTTTTCTTCCCAAACATAACAACTTTCGATTTTGGAAAATTGCACACAAGCGGCCAATTTTTTTTCTAAAAGAAGCGTACTCAAATTTTGCGCTAGCTTTTTGCCTTTCGCAGAATTTGGATAAGTTGTGGTAACTGTTACGAATTTATTTTTCATAAATATGGCTAGATTATTTGCACATCGCGGTTTCGTTACAGAATCGCATCCGGAAAATACAGTTTCAAGTTTGAAAGAGGCGGTGGATCAAGGTTTTGATGCAATAGAATTCGATCTGTGGTTTGCATCGCGCCGCATCGTAATCAAACACAATATGCCGGAAGAAAGAGAAATCGATATTTTGCCAAATTTAGCCGAATTTTTTGCCTACAAAAATGCTCTAACTTACTGGTGCGATTTCAAAAATTTGGAAGAAGAGAACGTTGCAAAGGCTTTGCTAGCAACTAAAAGCGAAATTGAAGCGGCAGAGATTAAATTAGAACAAATTTACTTCGCGCCCTACATTACTGATTTTTCAAAGGCTGAAAAAATTTACATTCATATCCGAAATATTTTTGGCGCCAAAGCCAAGATAGTTGCGGTTTGCGATAGTTTGGAACATGAGCAAGACGTTATATCTTTAAGACAATTTTTGGATAAAAATAACATCAAAGCTTTGTCAATTTTTCACCAGCTTTTGAATAAAAGCTCGATGCAGGTTTTATCCGATATTGAGATTTTTGCTTGGACGGTAAATGATCTGACAAGAATGAAAGAGCTTGAGGCTCTTGGAGTCGCAAATTTCGCTACTGACAAAATCACACCACAAATTTATGCCGGAAAAACTACACCACGGACATCGTAAACGCGTTAAAGAAAAATTTATTTCATCGCTAGGCAAAGAATTACACGACTATGAATTGCTCGAAATTCTGCTATTTGCCGCTAATTCCAGATCTGATACCAAACCGTTGGCTAAAAAATTAATCGCGAAATTTGGCGATATTTCTGCGGTTGTTAATGCTGATGTTGATATGTTGCGTGATGTTGAAGGAGTCGGCGAGGGAGCAATAGTTTCAATCAAGATTATCGCCGAGATTATTAATCGTACTTTAAAAAAATCAGCACGCGCCAAAACTGTTTTGAACAATTGGCAAGCAGTTCTGGAATATGCTCAAGTTGTTTTGAAAGATCTGAATTATGAAGTTTTTCGGGTGCTGTTTCTAGATAAAAAATATCAGCTGATTGAAGATGAATTAATTAGTATCGGTGAAAATGATCATGTCCACGTGAGTTCGCGAATGATTGCCAAAAAAGCTTTGTTGCTGCAGGCCTCGTCGATTATTTTAATGCATAATCATCCAAGCGGCGATTTGCGTGCTTCTGCGAGCGATATTAAAACGACTAACGAAATTATTGTGACGCTGAAGAATTTAGAAATAAAAGTTCTGGATCACTTAATTATCAGTTCGAGCGGCTATTTTAGTTTTAAGGAAAACTCTTTGATTTAGTTGTGAAAATTATCTAAAACTCTTCATCGCCATTATAGCTTTTTGCTGGTTTTTCATCTTCAGTCATCGCGTCCTTTAGCGAGTCAATTTGATGTACCATGCGATATTTGCCGTTATTTTGTTCTTCGAAAATTTCGAAATATTCTCTGAATTTATCTTCAACTTTAAAAATAAGTTTCGGGTTTTTGTCTTTCTCATCAGTTTGGTAAAGATCCCATAAAACATATTGTTTGTGGCCGTTTTCGTAGGCTAAATCTAGTTTCATGTTACTGTCGAAAATTACTTCTATGATACTCAAATTCCATACTTCGCCATGTTTTTGGGCGACGGCAGTCAAGGAAGTAACATTGCCAAATTTTGGCCCCAATTCGAAATCTTTGCTGTCACGCAATAAATAAAGACGAAACACTACGGTTTGTGGTTTTTTCTTCACTTTCCAGAAATAAACCGTGGAAAGGTTGTCGATGGTGTTTTGGTCAACTTGGTGGCTGCGTAAGAATCTTTCGATTTTTTCAATTAGGATCGGGAATCTTTTGAAATCATCTTTCCAAGCTACTGGGAAATTACGTGAATCAGCTGGAATTAGACGTAGAATGTCAACTTTAGGATCGTAGTTGCGCTGCCATTTTGTGACGTAATTGCGATCGACGATTTTATTATTGGCAAAAAATTTCATGCGGTTGTCGATAACGATTCCGACGTTCTTTTTGTCAGAATCGTTAAGATAATTTTCCTTCAAGAATTTTTTTAACTCGTCTTCTTTGATTGAGCTTTTCTTAGCAGCTAATTCTTTGAGAACTTTGTCTTCTTTGAGCTTATCGCCAGCGTATTGCAAAGCATCAGCGTTGGATTTGACAGCAAGTGTTACTAGTTTTTTATCATTCTTAATCGTGTCCGGAGCATATTTTAGAAGCATGCCATTATCGGCAAAAGCGATCTCGGCAAATTCAGCAATTTCTTTCAAGCGATCAGAAGCAAAAATGTAATTTTGTGGATCAATTTTGATGATGCTGCGCATAAATATTTTGTTATCGAGCAGCTTAGGATCGGCATATTTTAAAGCATCGCGGTTCAAGTAGGTTGCCTGCTCCATAAAATCAGCGTTGCGACGTAAAGAGGCAGCGGCGAACTTTAAAACTTCGGGATTAATTTCGATCATACGATGTACGAAACTTTCATCTTCTTTCAAAATATCAGATGCATATTCAAACTCTGAAGGATCGGTAATCGCCGCGCGTATCATCAGGCTGCGATTTAGTTTCAAACAATCTGGTAAAGTTTTTATGACGTTATTTTTGCGTTTTTTAACTTCGGCTATGATTTCGTTGATGCCATCTTCATCAATGTCGCAGCTAGCGTTTGAGAAATCAAAATCTGGTTCTGGTTCTTCTTGTCGGGCTGGAGCTTGCGGAATAAAAATTGGTCGAGTCATTGCGGTATTTTCACCATTGTTTGGTGCTGTTGGAGCAGTGTTGGCGTAAGGATTTGGATAGTACGGTGTCGTATTTGTTGGTACAGTTTGACTAAAATTGTTTGTTTGATTTGTAGAAGCTGGCGCTGGATTCTGAGTTTGAGATGGAACTACGTTGTCTGGTATAGTTTGTGTTGGCGCGGCAAAAGATGGAGCATTCGTTGGCAATGAATTTGGAGCAAAATTCATGCCGGGAATTGATGGTGCTGCCGAAGGTGTTTGTGAGAAAGGGCTTGGTATAGAAGCAGTGTTGGCTGAATTACCAGTAGAAGCGGTTGAATCTTGAGATAAAAAACCGTTTGGTGCTGGAGGACGACCCGGAATAGCACCGGGAGATTCAGAATTTAATGCTTGATAAAGCGGATCTTCTTCAGGTGGAGGTGGAGCGTTAGAAACACATCCTGCGACTAAAACAGACAAAGAAAAAAATAAGCAGAGCGAAAGATAAGAAAATTTCTTCGTGCTGATATTTTTCAATTTTATCCCTTCATTGTTGAAATGTCGCTGGTGTCAATTGTACGACGATTTTGGAAATAGATGACCAGAATAGCGAGGCCAATTGCAGCTTCAGCGCCGGCAACAGTTAAAACAAAAATCGCGTAAATTTGGCCAACTAAATTGTTTAAAGCCGCTGAGAAAGTTACGAAATTAATATTAACTGCAAGCAACATCAACTCGATCGACATCAAGATTGAAATGATGTTTTTGCGGTTGATGAAAATTCCGCTTAAGCCAATACAAAATAAAATGGCGGCTAAGATAATAAAATTTTCTGTTGGGATATTGTTGATTTGGTTCATAGATCGATGCCTTCTCCTGATTTAACTTGAACAACTTGAAGCGAATTTTCTTTGGTACGGAAAACTTGATCGCTGATTTTTTGTTTTCTGATGAAACGAGTTTCGTCTTTTAGCGTCAAAACAATAGCGCCAATCATGGCTACGAAAAGTACTGCACCGCTAAGTTCGAAAGGTAAAATGAAATTAGTGTAAAGCACATCGCCGATAGCGTTGATGTTGTGCTGATCTTTTGGAATGTCGTATAGAGAATTAGTTTCGTAAGATTTAACTGACGAAGCTTTGACAGCTAAGAGAATTTCAGTGAATAAAATTACCGAAACTAGTACCAATAAAGGGATGTGACGATTAACTTCTTTCTTAATTTGTTTGGTGTCGATGTTGAGCATCATCACCACGAAAAGGAACAAGACAGCGATTGCACCGACATAGACAACGACCAGCAACATTGCCAAAAATTCGGCGTTAAGCAATACGAACAAAACGGCAGCATTTATGAATGCCAAAACAAGAAACATTACGCAATGAACCATATTTCTGGCGCTTACAACCATCAAGGCTGAGATGATTAGAACAGTGGAAAAAAGATAAAAAATATCGAGAGTGAAGTTCATCTTAAAAAAATTAATTTATTGCGATTTTATCTGTGTTTCGCGTCAGCTTCAATTGACTGACGTAACATGTATTCGTAACGATCGCCGTTAGCCAAAAGTTTTTCTTTATTGTAGTAAAGCTCTTCTCTGGTTTCGGTCGAAAATTCAAAATTTGGAGATTCAACAATTGCGTCAACTGGGCAGGCTTCTTGGCACAATCCGCAATAAATGCACTTCAACATGTCGATATCGTATTTGGTAGTACGACGTGAGCCATCTTCTCTTTCTTCAGCTTCGATAGTGATAGCTTGGGCTGGACAAACTGCTTCGCAAAGTTTGCAGGCGATACATCTTTCTTCACCGTTAGCGTAACGGCGCAAAGCGTGTTCACCACGGAAGCGCGGGCTAACTGGGCCTTTTTCGTAAGGGTAGTTAATCGTAACTTTTGGCTTAAAGAAATATTTCAAGGTCAGGTAGTGACCGTAAACTATCTCTTTTAAAATGAAGGCTTTAGCAATTTTGAGAAATTTCATATCTATTTAAATACAATAAAGGCGGCGGTTCCAACAACCCAAACTAAAGAAAGAGGCAGGAAAACTTTCCAACCCAATCTCATTAATTGATCGTAGCGATAGCGTGGCAAAGTGGCACGTACCCAGATAAAACAGAAAAGCAAAATAAATACTTTCAAACACAACCAAATTGGGCCTGGAATGAAATTTAAAAATTCGCAAGGAGCCAGCCAGCCACCAAGGAAAAGGATCGAAGCGAAAGCGCAAATTAAGATCATGTTAGCATATTCGCCAAGGAAGAACATTGAGAAAGGCATCGAACTATATTCAACGTTGTAACCAGCGACAAGTTCAGATTCAGCTTCTGGTAAGTCGAAAGGCAAACGGTTAGTTTCAGCCAAAGCCGAAACGAAGAACAATACGAACATTGGGAAGTGATAAAGTACGAACCAGTGATCTTTCTGTGCTAAAACAATTTCACTTAAGTTGAGAGAACCAGCAGAAAGGATAACTGAAATGATAATCAGACCAATTGAAACTTCATACGAAACCATTTGTGCAGAAGAGCGAATCGCACCAAGGAAAGCGTATTTTGAGTTACTTGCCCAACCAGAAATAATGATGCCGTAAACCCCAAGAGAAGAGGTTGCAAGAAGATAAGTAACGCCGACATTGATGTTGGAAATAGCGAAATGTTCGTTGAAAGGAACTACAGCCCAACCGATCAAGGCCAAAACGAAAGTGATAATTGGAGCCAAAATGAACAAAGCTTTGTTAGCATGCGTTGGCAAAATAACTTCTTTGAACATCAATTTCACGCCGTCAGCCAGAGGTTGCAATAAACCGAAAGGGCCAACAACGTTCGGACCTTTGCGAAGCTGCATTGCACCAATTACTTTTCTTTCCATCAAAGTAAGGTAGGCAACTGCGCCAATTAAAGGTGCGACGACCAAAATAATGCAACCAACCGTTGGCAAAATTACATTCATAAGCAACTCGAAAAGCTGCTGAAAAATCTGATCCATTTGGAGAATTTTAAGGAAATTTAAAAAGAATTGAGGTCGCGCAATTTATTTAGCGAATCGTCAATGTCAATTTTAAGAAAATAAAAGAAATAATTCCGGCTAAAATACCGCTGATTAAATCGTCAAACATTACGCCGAAGCCGTTTTTAAAGTTGCGGTCGCAATATCCAATGAATAATGGTTTTTTAATATCGAGAAACCGAAAGAATAAAAAAGATAAAAATAAATGGGCAGCGATCAATTTAGTTTGGGAAAAGTAATCTGTGCTTATGAAATGAAAGCTGATTTGCAGAGCTAAAATTTGTCCGACAGTTTCATCCAAAACAATTGAACCGTGATCGATTTCGCCAAATTGTTTGGCATAAATTGGTGATGCAAAACAGCCGTAAATAAAAGCTGTGGTTAGAAAAATTCCCCAAAAAATATTTTGAGTCAGAAGCGAAATTTGGTGGTTGAAAAATGTTGCGGTAATTCCCAACCAAAAAAGTAGCGAAGCAAAAGATCCAACAGTTCCCGGCGCTTTTTTAGCTTTGCCAAAATAAAGAAAAGTTAGGAAAAATTCGTGAAGTTTGAGCATTAGAATTGGCGTAAAATTTCTAAATAAGTTTGTTGTAACTGATTGATTTCAGAAACTTCGGCACATTCGTTAATTTTATGAGCAGTTTCGTTTACCAAACCAATCTCAACAACTTCGGCATAATTTTTGATAAAACGTGCGTCTGAAGTTCCGCCAGTTGTACTTAAAACTGGTTTTTTACCGGTAATTTTTTCTGAAGCGGCAACAACCAAAGGTGCTAAAAATTTTGGATCACTTAAAAAACTTTCGCCTGAAGTGCGATAAGTCAGCTCATATTTTGCACCCAAAGAACCAATTCCGCCGACAGTTTTTTCGCAAGCATATTTCACTAAATCAATGATTGATTGCGAAGTGTGTAAATCGTTGAAACGTATGTTAAACGCGGCTTCAGCTTCATTTGGAATTACATTTCCACCAAGATTTTGCGACACAATCGAAGTGATTTCTAAATTGCTTGGATCAAAGAATTTTGTGCCTTCGTCAAGCTTGTGATCTTTCAAAATTTTAAGCAGCGAAATCAAAATTGTGATCGGATTTAGTGCAATGTCGGGATAGGCGACGTGGCCTTGTTTGCCGATGATTTTGATTTTAAAACCAATTGATCCGCGACGACCAATTTTAATCATTTCACCAAACTTTTTTGGATTGGTTGGTTCGCCCACTAAACAATGAGTGATTTTTTTGTTATTATCGCGCATCCATTCCAGCACTTTCGCGGTGCCGTTTACGCCATCAGCTTCTTCGTCATTTGTGATTAAAAATCCGATGCCAAAATTTGGCGATTTGTTTTGTGCTAAAAATTCTTCGACTGCGGTAACAAAACAGGCAATCGCGCATTTCATATCAGCAGCGCCGCGACCAAAAAGTGTGCCGTCAACAATTTCAGCAGCGAATGGATCGTGTGTCCACGAAGCTCGGTCACCTTCTTTTACAACATCTGTGTGACCGGCAAAATAAATTACGCGCTCAGAATTATTGGGATTAAAAACGGCGTGAAGATTGTTTACAGGGTAAGAATCTGAGCCGTCATATTCCAAATAATCGCAAGTAAATCCGAGATTTTTTAAATAATTTCCCAAAAATTCTAACACTTGCGAATTTACTCCGCTGTAAGAAGGAATCTGGATTAATTTTTGTGAAAGTTCGACGGCGTTCAGTTTCATTGCTTGAAATTTTTGGCTTAAAAAAAGAGAATGGTTTCAGTCTTATTCCTCTTCAAAATAAATCAATCACACAATGTTAGATATTAAATGGATCCGCGAAAATGCTGCGGATTTTGATGCTGCAATGCAAAAGCGCGGAGCGGAATTTCGTGCTGCTGAAATTTTAAAATTAGATGAAGAAAAGCGTAAAAAAACTTTTTTGATTCAAGAGTTACAAGCGAAGCGCAATAAGTTGGCGCAAGAAGTGGCGATTGCAAAAAAATCTGGCGGTGATGCTTCAGCTTTGCTTGAAGAGTCGAAAAAAACTAATCAAGAATTGGCCGCGGCAGAAAATGATTTTTCAATTGATGAAAAATTAAACGCGCTTTTAGCTACAATTCCCAACGCTCCGCATCAATCAGTTCCACAGGGAAAAGATGAAAACGATAACGTTGAAATCGAAAAATTTGGTACGCCAAAACAATTTTCTTTCACGCCAAAATCTCATGACGAACTTGGCGAAAAGCTTGGTATGCTTGATTTTGAGCAATCAGCTTTGATGTCAGGCGCGCGTTTTTCAACTTTAAGCGGATTGTTGGCTCGCCTAGAGCGTGCGCTTTCCAACTTCATGTTGGATGTCGCTTTAGAAAATAATTACACCGAAGTTTCACCGCCAAATTTGGTGCGCGACAATGCGATGTTTGGTTCGGGACAATTGCCAAAATTCGCTGAAGAAGCTTTTGTGACAACAAATGGTTATTGGTTGATTCCAACTTCAGAAGTTTCGCTCGTCAATTTAGCCGCCAAAAAAACTTTAGCGGAAACGCAATTGCCAATTCGTTATACTGCATTTACGCCTTGTTTCCGTAGCGAAGCTGGCTCGGCGGGAAAAGATACTAAAGGCTTAATTCGCCAACATCAGTTCAAAAAAGTCGAATTAGTTTCAATCACTTCGGCAGAAACTTCGCACGAAGAACATGAAAGAATGACCAACGTTTCTTGCGAAATTTTACGTCGTTTGAATTTGCCGTTTCGCAAGATTTTACTTTGTTCTGGTGACATGGGATTCGCTGCGATTAAAACTTACGATTTGGAAGTTTGGCTTCCTTCGCAAGATAAATATCGCGAGATTTCGAGCTGTTCAAATTGCGGCGATTTCCAAGCGCGCCGAGCAGGAATCAAATATAAAAATAAAGACGGCAAACCACAATTTGCTCACACTTTAAACGGCTCAGCTTTGGCAGTCGGTCGCACGCTTCTAGCGATTTTAGAAAATTACCAAAATGCAGATGGCTCGATTACCGTGCCAGAAGTTTTGGTGGGTTATATGAATGGTATTGATGTAATAAAATGTTAAAGACGTTGACATCTTCAATATCGCCAATATTTTCCGCGACCTTCAAAAAATCTTCCTTGCTTAAAATAATTTTAAAAAAACATGGCTAATACTAAAGCAGCTCAGAAAGCACTTCGCGCTAGTGCAGCAAAAAAAGAAATTAACAACGCTCGTAAAAATCGTATCAGAAGTTTCATCAGAAAAGTTGATGACGCTATTAAAGCTGGCGATCAACCAAAAGCTCGTGAAGCTTTCAAAGCCCTTGAGCCAGAAATCATGCGCGGCGTAACTAAAAAAGTTTACAAGCTAAACACAGCTGCCAGAAAATTGACAAGAATGTCAGCAGCAATTCGCAAAATTG
>OFDC01001001.1_pt1 | contig 16916 bp, 13 predicted proteins | sample 1520941 | NCBI WGS metagenome assembly OFDC01 (sample SAMEA94258168, study PRJEB24077) | hot springs metagenome | biome: Aquatic biome; feature: Water | place: India | collected 2012-12-06 | depth 5 m | reverse complement strand
CAGAACGAATGGACCAAGGTGGTCCTGAAGCCGCACTGAGGCTTCAGCAGCCGCAGGCGAAGCGATGAAGGCGCGCGGGGTCGGTGACGATCATCCGACCCCGCGACAGCTTCAGCGCGCCGTCCCGCTCCAGGGCCTTGACGGCCGCATTGACGCTGGTGCGTTGAACGCCCATGGCCTGGGCCAGGATGGACTGGGTGGTGCGCAGTTCAGGGCCCGAAGTCTCGTACAGACGGCGAATCCAATTGGCCGTGCGGTGGGGCACTTGGTGGACGGCGTTGCAGGCCGCCTCGGCCTGCACCCGCGACAGACGGTCCAAGGCATGGCGGGCGAAAACGTGTTCGACCCAGGCCTGCCCCATCAGATCCGACAGATCGGTGGCCGGCGCCTCGATCCAGTGGGTGTCGATCAGAGGTAGAAAACGCACGGGATAGAAGGCGGAGGCCAGCGAGGCTTCCCAACCGAACATCGCGCCTCGGCCATGAAGGCCGACGCAGGCCATGTTCTTGCGGTCGAAGGCCGCCAAGGCGCCGTCCAGCACAAAGCCCACCGCCGCACGCCCTTCCAGGCTTTCGCCGGCGCGGCCGCTCCGCATCTGACCCTTCCGTCGGACCAGATCCTGGACCTCGTCCGGCATCAGCCGCAGCACCGGGTGATCCCTCACGCCTTGCGGACGATGGTCTTCCGAAATCGGATCCCCCGAGGAGACCGCGAGGGCTGAAGCGGCGTCATACATGCACCCACCCTGCACGGCGCGTAAGGCCAAGGCATTCACATGGGTTAAGCGAGGGCGGCGATCACCGCGCCTTGTGCGTTTCTTTTTCCCGTTCGGACCGGACCGCCCGGCAAGGAGGTAGGGCGAACGCCGCCCAGCCTCGGATACGGGGGTCGAGGGGGGCGCGTTTCTTTCATTGGATCATCCGGCCGCCGTGTCTGAACCGAGCGGGGCATGGACGTCCCCGTGATCCGGCCGCGGAACCCGCCGCAGCGGCTGGCCTTTCCTTAGGAACAAGGAGCCGCACGATGACGATGAAGTTTTACCAGATAGACCTGGAGCAAGGCGGGATGACGCGAACCGTGCGCGTTCCGTCCGAGACCGATGTCCAGGCGGCCGACGCGGCCGCGCCTCTGATGAAGGCGGGCGAGCGGATCATCGCCATTCGCCAGGTCGTCGATGACGGATTGCAGAAGGCCGACGCCCTGCCGCCGGTCTCCCAGGCGGAGTCGTTCGCCGAGATCACGCCGGGCGCGGCGGCAAAGGGGCCGCCTCCCACCAGCTGACGCCGCAGCCGGCGCCGGGTCGCGCTGAAGACTGACCTGGGTAAGCTGAGGCGTTGCGCTGAAGGAGGGTTGACGGCATTGTCGGGCGGCAGACGAGTGAACCATGGCCGACCAAACAACAAACATCGACGACGCCTCTCCGCAGTTGGGGCGAGACGATTTAGTGACGATGGTTCAGGCGGTTGTCGGCTAAGGTGTCCGAGACGACGACATCGGTGAACGTCGCCCAGCGCCTGACGCCTATGGAGGCGGCCTGTCTGCGCCGTGTGCGCGACGGTCTTCAGTCGAAGGAAATCGCGCTCGAGTTGGGCCGCTCCGCCAAGACCATAGACAAGCATATCGAGAACGCCTGTCGCAAACTGGGCGTCAGCAGCCGCCGGCAAGCGGCGCGCCTCTATTTCGAACCTCTACGGGACGATTCCGTAGGGGCGTCATTCCCCCTGCCCACCGCTCCCGACGCCGGCTCTGATGACGGTCGGAAAGGAGGCTTGGATGCCGCACTCGGGATGTCATCTGCCGCCCGTCACATGGGAGGAGCTGGAGGCGATCTTCGAGGATTTGGCGGCGACGAACGAGGAACGCGAGACGGCTCTGCGGTTGCTGGATCTGACACGGACCCTTCAGCCCTATCTCTCGCCGCTCGATTTGATGCGCGAGATACTCTGCATCGCGCTCGTTCTCCCCAGCGAGAACGATCGGCCGCCAAGACGGCCGGCGTTGCCGAGCGAGTTCGTGAACTGGCGATGATCCCGATCTTCGCCGCCGTCGCACTCGCCGTTCTCGCCGCCATTCTCGGAGGCAGCGTGCAGCTTCAGCTCGCTGTGCAAGCGCTCGATCGTCTGCTGTCCGGCCGCTAGGTCTCTCTTTCCGCTGATCAACAGTTGAGGCGGCGCCGACAGCTCGGCGTCGGGGAGCGGACAATGCAAAGACTTGAAATCGCGCAAACGATCGCGAACGCCCTGTTTCGGGCGGAGGACCAGGCCGACCAAGGTCTGATGGCGGCGAGCGCCCTCGTCAGCCTGATGGCGGAGACGCGGCTGGATCATCGCCTTTCGGCCGTCTTGGCCGCTCAGGCCGTTTCGGAGACCACCGAGGCCATTCGGGCTTTCGGCGAAGCGCGCGCCCGTCTGGTGGCGGCCCATGCGGCGCTGGAACAGGCCGCGCCGGCGCTCATTGGGCGTGAGACGCGACTGATGGGGCCGCTGACAGGCAAGCCTGAAACCGACCAGCCCAGGACCGCTCGTCTTCGGGCCGCCGCCTGATGGTGACGATGGACTTGCAAGGTCGGACGGCGCGCGCCACGAAGACCTATGCAATCGCTACACACGCCGCTGCAAATCGGTCTGACCGTCGCCATGGCGGTCTGCCTTCTCGTCGCCCTCTGGAAGGGCGACGGGTCGGCGCGGCTGGCGGCCCTGGGCATGGTGGCGGGGTCGGTGCTCAGCGCCTTGGTGCAGGATCGCGCCAACCCCGACGCCGCCCAGTGGCTGATCATGGGGGTGGACGCGGCCTATCTGGGGCTGTTGGCGGCGATGGCTTGGCGCAGGCCCGCGCGCTGGCTGGTCTGGGCGGCGGCGTTCCAACTCGCCCAGGCGGTGACGCATCTCAGCTTTGCGCTCAATCCGGAGATTCTCGGCCGGGCCTATATCAGCACCTCCTATGTGCTGTTCGCGGGTCTGCTCGCCGCCCTGTTCGCAGGGCTTCTGCGATCGGAGGCCGCCCATGAGCATGACGGCCGAACCGATCGATGCGACTGACCGCTATGTAGGCGACCGCCTGTCGGAACTGCGCAGGGAGATGGGGTTGAATCTCTCCGAGCTGGCGAGGACCAGTGCGATTTCGATTGCGGAGCTGTCGGCCATCGAGGCGGGCAGGGGGAAGGTCTACAGCGCCACCCTCTGGCGTCTTTGCCGCGCCCTCCACGCCGACCTGGACGACGTCCTGCCGCCCCGCGACCTCACGGTCAGCGGTCGCGCCTGAAGGCGTCGGACAAGTCTTGATGGAGGAAGGCGACGATGGTGGGTGATCACAGGTTCGAACTGTGGACCCGCTGATTAAGAGGCGCGATGGGCCCACTTTGAGCGTCGCGAGTAATTTTCAAAACGATTGATTTCCAGGCTGGCGAAATCAATGCCTTACGAGAGGCCTGCAAAACGATCGCGCCGCATGAAATTGCGCCGTCTAGTTTTTGTGAGGTCCGCAGCTCGGCATAGGGCGATTATGGAAAACTCTTCTGATCCCCTGCGGAACAGGTCTTGTTCTGCTGCTTTTGAGAGGCTCTCGAGTGGCGACGAAATTGCTCATCGCGATTAATCTGCTTTCGTTTATTTCAAAGTCGCAATACACCGCTCGCGCGAGTGACGCGGGGGCTTTGAGTGGTGTTGGGTGAGTTGGGGGCTGAAGCGCCGGTCGCGCAGGATACGGGTCTGTCCTGCCTGACCCTGTTGCTCGGGTTCCACCAGATGCCGGCGGATCAGAGCCAGCTTCGGCATGACCTTGGACACGCCGCGCCGGCCGATGACGCCGATCTCGTCCGTCTCGCCAAACGCGTCGGGGCCAAGGCCAAGACCGCTACTCTGGATTTGGCCGCCCTTGAGAATTCGCCCCTGCCGGCGATCGTGCGGGATCGGCAGGGTCTGTATCTCCTCGTCGGCGCCTTCCGAAATGGTCAGGTTTTGATCCAGCGTCCGGCCGAGGCGCCGACCGCCCTAACGTTGGAGGCATTCCAGCAGCTGTGGTCCGGCAAGGCCGTCTTTATCACGACGCGGGTCTCAGGCGCGGCGTCCTCCAAGTTCGACGTAACCTGGTTTATCCCAGCCTTGGTCAAGTACCGCTGGATGTTGGGCGACGTGCTCGCGGCCTCGCTGGCGCTGCAACTGTTCGCCCTGGCGACACCGATGATCTTCCAGGTCGTCATCGACAAGGTGCTGGTGCACCAGGGGCTGACCACGCTGGATGTCCTGGCCATCGGCTTAATGACCGTCGTGGTGTTCGAGAGCTTCCTGGGCGGCCTGAGGGCCTATGTCTTCTCGCACACCACCAGCCGGGTCGATGTCGAGCTGGGCGCGAAGCTCTATCGCCACCTGCTCAACCTGCCGCTGGCCTATTTCGAATCCAGGCGGGTCGGCGACACCATCGCCCGGGTGCGCGAACTGGAGACGATCCGGGAGTTCCTGACCTCCTCGTCCGTGACCCTGTTCGTGGACCTGCTGTTCACCGTCATCTTCCTGGTGGTGATGTGGTTCTATTCGCCCTTCCTGCTGGCGATCGTGGTGGGGACCATCGTCCTCTACGCCATAATCTGTTTCGTCATCACGCCGCCGCTGCGTCGCCGGATCGAGGAGCGGTTCCAGCGCGGCGCCGAGAGCCAGGCCTTCCTGGTCGAGAGCGTGACCGGGGTTCAGACCCTTAAGGCCGCCGCCGTCGAGCCGCAGATGCAGAGCCGCTGGGAGAAGCTGCTGGCCGCCTACGTCAAGGCCGGCTTCAAGGCGGCCCAGCTGAATATCTGGGGCGGTCAGGCCATCCAGCTTGTCAACAAGGTCTCCACGGCCCTGATCCTCTATGTCGGGGCGCGGCTGGTGATCGGCGGGAACCTGTCCGTCGGCGAACTGGTCGCCTTCAACATGCTAGCGGGTCGGGTCGCCGAACCGGTGCTGCGCCTGGCCGGGCTGTGGCAGCAGTTCCAAGAGGCCCGCGTCGGTGTGGACCGGCTGGGCGATGTGCTGAACGCCCCGACTGAATCCCAGTTCTCCGCCTCGCGCGCCGCCCTGCCGCCCGTGAAGGGGGCTGTGGCCTTCGACGACGTCACCTTCCGCTATCGTCCCGGCGGGCGCGAGGTTCTGCGGCGGGTGTCGCTGGACGTGAAGCCCGGCGAGGTGCTCGGCATCGTCGGCCCCTCGGGCTCCGGCAAATCGACCCTGACCAAGCTGGTGCAGCGCCTCTATGTGCCCGAGAGCGGGCGGGTCATGGTGGACGGCACGGACCTGTCCATGGTCGATCCGGCCTGGCTGCGGCGTCAGGTCGGGGTGGTGCTGCAGGAGAACCTGCTGTTCAACCGCTCGGTCCGTGACAACATCGCCCTGGCCGACCCCGGCATGGCGACCGAACGGGTGATCGCCGCCGCCACCCTGGCCGGGGCGCACGAGTTCATCCTCGAACTGCCCGAGGCCTACGACACCCAGATCGAGGAGCGCGGCTCCAACCTTTCAGGCGGTCAGCGCCAGCGGGTCGCCATCGCCCGCGCCCTGGTCACCAATCCCCGCATCCTGATTCTGGACGAGGCGACCTCGGCCCTGGACGCCGAATCCGAGGCCATCATCCACCGCAACATGCGCGCCATCGCCAAGGGCCGCACGGTGATGATCATCGCCCACCGGCTGTCAGCGATCCGCATGGCCGACCGGATCATCACCATGGAGAACGGGGCCATCACCGAGATGGGCACGCACGACAGCCTGATGGCCGCCGGCGGTCGCTACGCCCAGCTGTGGCGCACCCAGATGCACGGCGACGTCGTGGAGGCCGAGGCATGAGCCTGAGACGCCACCTATCGGTCCTCAAGGATGCCTGGAAGGAAGAGAACGCCCGGCGCCGCGCCGGGGTGAAGGACTGGCGCGAGAAGGAGTTCCTGCCTGCTGCGCTGGAGATCTCCGAAACGCCGCCATCGCCGATCGGCCGGGCGATCCTGTGGACCATCATCGCGGCGGTCGTCGCCGCCCTGCTGTGGTCCATGCTCAGCTTCGTGGACGTGGTGGCGGTGGGCGAAGGGCGGTTGGTGCCCACCGGACGCCTACGCAGCGTCGAGGCGGCCGAGGCGGGCGTGATCCGCGCCATCGATGTGCGCGAGGGCCAGCACGTCACGGCCGGTCAGCCCCTGATCGAACTGGACCCCACCCTGGCCGACGCCGATGTGGACACGGCGCGGGCGGAACTGGCCTCGGCCCGCCTGACCCGCGCTCGCGCCGACGCCATCCTGGGCTTCCTGGCCACCGGCCGCATCCAGTTCGTCCCGCCCGAGGGCGCCGAGCCCGCCGCCGTCGCCGCCGAGCGTCAGGTGGTCGAGGCCCGTATCCGCGAACACCAGGCCAATCTGGCGGCCCTGGCTGCGCGTCGCTCAGGCGCAGTTTCGGCGGCCATGACCTCGGCCGAGAACATCGCCCGCTACGAAGAGGTTCAGCCCCTGGCGCGTCAGCAGCTGACCGCCCGCCAGGATCTGGAGCGCAGAGGCTACGGCGCCCGGCTGCGGGTGCTGGAGCAGGAGGAGCGGTATATCTCAGTCAGCCGCGAACTGGCGGCCGAACGCCACCGCGAGGCCGAAGCCCGAGCCCAGGCTCGGATGATCGACCGCGAACGCGCCCAGGCCCTGGAGCAGTTCCGCGGTCAGGCGGCGCAGGAAAAGGCCGAGGCCGAAGCTGTCGTCGCCACCCGCACCGAAAGCCTGACCAAGGCCGACCAGCGGCAATCCCTACAGCGGCTGAAGGCGCCGGTGTCCGGCACGATCAACGAGGTCTCGGTGACAACCCTGGGCGAGGTGGCCGAGGCGGGGCAGGCCCTGGTCACCCTGGTGCCCGATGGCGAGGCCCTGATCGTCGAGGCCCTGATCCTGAACCGCGACGTCGGCTTCGTGCGGCCGGGCATGCGCACCATCGTCAAGCTGGAGGCCTATCCCTTCACCCGCCACGGCAGCCTGACGGGCGTGGTGGAGCATGTTTCGCCCGACGCGACGGTAGACGAAACGCGCGGACTGGTGTTCCCTGCACGCATACGACTGGTTGCGTCGAAGTTGCGCACCGGAACGGGGGAACAAGCCGTGATGCAGCCAGGCATGGCCGCGACCGTGGAGATCGTCACCGGGCGTCGGCGGGTGATCGACTATGTGCTGTCGCCGATCGCGCGGGCGGTCGGGACGGCTGGGAGAGAGAGATGAACCGAAAGAATAGTTCCGTCCGCCCGTGGCAAGTCGGCTTACAGGCCTGGCCGCGATGGCTCTGCGCCGTCTTGGGGATGGCGTCGCTCTCCGCCTGTACAACGACAGAGAATGCCATGGCTGACTTATTCGTCAGCGAGACGCAGCTTCCGGTCGAAGTGCGAACTCATGAAGCTCTTTCGACCGAAGAGTTGATGGTCTTTGGCCAGTCTGGTGTGAAAGAGTTCGAGATCGCTAGGCGGTTTGAGGCGGGGAGAGCGGGCTTCCCGCAATCCGACGAATGCGCCCTAGCATTCTTTGAGATCTCTGGGCGGACTCGCACAGTCATTCGAGAAGATCGTCTGGCGGGAGGGGCGGGGCAGCCGATCACCTATCTCGGCTTTCCGCCCGCGCGAGCAGCGGCCCGTAGGCTCACAGGTCAAGGCGTCGTTTCAGCGAACTCAGAAACGACCTGCTTATCTCGGGTGGATCGGGCTGCATGATGATCGCAACATCAATTTTTGCTGCCGCCATGCTTAGCGGCAGCGTACCGCCCGCTTCGATCGAGGAGGGTTGGAAAAGCTGCGAACGAGAAGGCCGGACGCAACAGTTTGCTCCAGTCGATCATGTGACGCGATTGCTCGTGATGGAAAGCGACGGCCAATCCGAAGGGGCGCCCGCGCCTGGAGGTCTTCAGGCGATTAATGTGACGCACGAGCACGTCGCCTACATGCGGGCGCTGAACCTAGACAGCGTCGATATCCTCATGGATGGAAAACCCTCCTTCACGCCAGGGTTTGGCGTGACGGAAAGCGGCATCTATCGGCTGAGCCTAGAGGACCTCAACCATCCGGGTTGCAAGCCCTATCTCGATGCGCTCGCTAAGCTTCGCGAAGTGGGTCTCGATGGGTCGGAGGATATTGATATCGCCCCGGCCGGCCGGTGCTTGGTCCTAAAAAAGGTTGAGCGAGACCTTTCCATATATTCACATTTCGTTGTGAGCTTTACTGAAAGCTCCGCAACGAGAGCTGGTTTCTTTCTTCGACGGACGCAGCTGCGGACGAATGACAGCAATGTCGCCGTCCAGGCGTCGCTCTATGTGTTTGAGCCCCCGCGGGCGCCGACGTGTTCGGAGAACCGCAACGCACCCACCCTCGCCAAATTTCTCTCGGATATGAATTGATGCCTGGTCCGACCCACCCGAGCGTTATCAACAACACTGAACTGCTTAGCAAGGGTGTAATCGAGGCGCTGACCTATACCTTCAAGTATAATTCCGGAAATTCCAATCTGCCCATGACCGACGGGAGTGGCGGGTGGAATATGGCGTTTCTGTATAAAACATTCGAGACTGCTCGAAATAAGGAGGTTCTTGTTGACTTTGTTAGAACGAGATTCTCTCCAGTGGCCCAATCGGGCAATGTAGGCGACATCTATGGTATCGAAGTCAGGGACAATATAACTGGGAAGCATCTGTTCGGCTTCAGTGGTACTGAGGTCAATGCGGGTATGGGGCCGGCGGTCAGCACGATTGGCTCAGACATACAGCTTGCGATAGGCGTAACCTGGTTGTCGGGGTCGCCGTATCAAACAATATACAATGGTATGTCGAGCTGGCTTGGACAGCGTCTGTCTTCGCTGCCGGCGGGAACGTCGCCTCAAATCGTGGGGCAGTCACTGGGCGGATATATCGCTCGTGACATGGCCCAAGCGTTCGGCCTTCCCATGTCGGACGTCACGCTCTTTCAGGCCCCAGGTGAGTTTGGTTTGTTTGGTCAGGTTGCGACCCTGGCGACCTTCGGCATCTTCAACGATGGGAACTTCAACTACGTTCGGAGCCCGGATATCGTTCCTTCTGCGGGTTTGGGCTCGCGCTACATCTATCTTGGCGGAGAATTATCGACAGATGGCCTTGGCGGCGCGCTGATTGGCGCGCATGGCATGAACAAGGTGAACGATGAGCTCGTTGATCTTGCAAGACGTAGTATGTCGTTGATGGGCCTGTCTAGTCTTGCTGAGTATGGAACTTCGGGTTGGCTGAATAATTACTCAACCTTGTCCATTGCTGGGGTGGGTGTCGCCTTGATGAGTTCCGGAGTACAGTCCTACCTCGTTTCTTTGGACGGTGGGAATGTAAACGGGTTTGCAACCGTGTCATTGCGGGATTTCCGAAGCGGAAATCTCAGCACGCCTATGGCGCAAGCTGCGCGAGATCAGGCGAGTGGTATGGATGCGCGCGTGCTGCCTACAAGCAATCTCGGCGCACAGTTGGGTAGCGCCTTAGGGAGCAGCGTCGGGGTTATGCTCGGCGGGTCAAATCCCCTGGCTCAGATTGGAGCCGGTACCCTTCTCGGTGCAATCGGATCTGCTTTTGGCCAGTGGCTGGATCACGACCTCGCTGGCGTGCAGATGAGAATTGGCGATGGCCTGGCTCAAAGTTTTGGTCAGCAACTTCAGGCGTCCTTCCAAAGCACCGGCATTCAAGTTGTAAGTTCTCAGCTGACGAATATTGCGATGCAGGCAATCGGCGTCACGGGCTTCGGCGGTCAGCTTGCCGGCGTGGTGGTCAACACGGCGATCACTCACGGCGTTCAGCTCGCCCTCAGCCGGTTGCCAGGGCTATCGGGTGCCGCGCCTTCAAACTTCATGGGCGCCGCAAAAGGGAATGTCGCGGCCTTCTTTGGCGCTAAGCTTGGAAGTTTGGTCGTTTCTGCGCAAACCCAGGCCGGGTCGATCTTGGGATCGCTAGGATCGACGCTGGGGCAAATCGCCGCCCGACAGATTTTCGTCAGTATGGGATGGATGGCTGGACCGGTGGGGGCCTTTATCGGGACCGTTCTCGGGACGCTGATAGGCAACCTCTTCGGCCGGAAAAAGCCGAAGATTCCGACTGCGAACGCAGAGGTTTATCTCAACTATACGACCGATAAGTTTGAGGCTGGGCCGTCTGTAGTCGCCAACGGGGGAAATCTATCCCTCGTCAAGTCAATGGCTTCGAGCGCAGAAATGACGCTCAATGGTTTTGTCCAGGCCTTGGCGGGGGACATGCCGTTCTCGACATCCAGTTGGTCGGCGGGGCTCTGGCGGAACGGCAAGCTTGTTGATGTGAATGGTGGCCTGCAAACCTTCTATGGTCATACAGGTGGTCAGCTTTGGGTGAAGTTGGGCGCGCAGAATGCTGCGCAGCAAAATGTCACCACAGCTGATGATGCGGTGAGCCGCGGCGTTCTGTGGTCACTCTCGGGGCTGAATGTCATCGGCGGTGATATCTTCGCCAAGAGGGCGCTGGCCAACTCATCTAAAGAGAATATTTCTATACTATTGGCCGATCTTCAGGTGGCTGAAGACTATGCAAAGTATAGGAACGATTATCACACAATCAATGCTGTAATTGGGCAAAATCCAAACTCGGCACTGACTGCCGGGTGGATTCAGACATTCCAGCGCGCCGGTGAACTCAAGCTGAATGACTGGTCCACATCAGACTTCTTCGGCGGCCTTCAGGGCTTCCTGACCAGCATGGGTCTGGGAAGCTACGGCGCCTATATGGAGAACGTGCGGGTCACGGACCTGCTCGGCGGCATGACCCTGTCGGTGAAAAGCGCCGGCGCCCTCCAGAACGGCGTCTTCTCCATCCTGCCCCAGGCGCTGGACAAGCCGCTGGGCAACGATCTGCTGAACCCGCACTTTTCACAAGGGGCGGCCGGCTGGAACGCGGCGACCTGGCAAGCGGTTGGACCCGCCTTCGGCGTCAACTTGAACGCCGACTGGTCGGGCAGCGGCAACGACGTCCTGTGGAACCGGTTGTCGGCGGCGTCTCCATCCGGAAGCGTCCAGGACATCTGGTCCGAGTTCAAAGACGCTAGGGCCGGCGCGACCTACGAGTTCAGCGTGAAGGCGGCCGAGCATCGGGGTTGGGCCCGTCTTGTCGTTCAGTTCCTGGACGCCAACAACAATCAGGTCGGTTGGGCCGAAATGCCGGGCGGCGGCCGCAACTACGGCGGCTGGCACGGCGATCTGGCGAATTTCGACACCATCTCGGGTACTGCAGTGGCGCCGCCCGGAACGGTGAAATACCGGATGGGGCTGCGCCTGGTCGCGCTCGGCGACCCGACTGACGCCTACGCCTTCTTCACTCAGCCCGTGACGCGCGAAGTCGGCGGCCCGGCGATCGACTGGAACGCCGACGGGAACGCCATCCGCGTCGATGACCTTTCCAAGATCGGCTACACCAAGCTGACCGACGGCAATACGGCGGGCCGCGACTTCCTGGACTTCTCGCAGCGGACGTCAGGCGTCACTTGGTACGACTGGACCGAACACACGACCGAAGGGCACTGGGAGTGGCAAGGGGGCTATGGACCGGGTGGGCCCGTGATCTCTCCCGACCCCGATCAGGGCGGCGGTGAATATGTCTGGGTCGAGGGGCAAACCTATGTCGTAACGGGCGGCGACGACATTGCAGTCGGCAGCCGGTACGGCGATCATCTCTTCGGCGCGGCCGGCTGGGACTGGCTGGACGGTGGTGAAGGCGACGACATTCTGGAGGGCGGCGACGGCAATGACGTGCTGCTGGGTCGCCAGGGCCGGGACCGGCTGATCGGCGGCGCCGGCGACGACTATCTCTGGGGCGGCGCAGATGACGACAACCCCTGGGACGGCAATCCCAACAGCGGCATGTGGGGCGGCACGGGCGACGACACCTTCGTGCTCGTCGGCGGACGGGACGCCGGCTTCGGCGAGGATGGCGACGACACCTTCCTGATGGAGCAGGACGGCTATACGTCGGGGCTTGAAGCCAGCGGCAACCACGACTGGTCCAAAATGGACTTTGTCGATGCAGGCGCAGGCTCGGACACCGTTTCATATGAGCGGTTTACGACACCCTACACCCACAATCTCGACGTCAACTTCTGGCCCTGGGCGACGAATACGAGCGCCATGCCCGTCGGCGGGATCAACGGCGTGGTCGTCTATCTGGGCAACCATCCGTCCAGCTGGAATAATGGCGACGCCTATTGGGCCGACGCCAAATACATCATGGGGGACTGGATCAAGGGCGTCGAAAACGTCACGGGCAGCAAGTTCAACGACTACCTCTGGGGCGACGCCGGGAACAACGTCCTCAAGGGCGGCGACGGCGACGACTTCCTCGACGGGCATGACGGCGCTGACATCCTGGAAGGCGGCGCAGGCGCCGACTATCTCACCGGCGGTGGCGGCGGCAATGATACGGCCTCTTACGAAAGCTCGAATGCCGGTGTGTACGTCGATTACACGGTTGGTGAAGCATTCGGCGGGCACGCCACGGGCGACAAGTTCCACAACATCCAAAACATCCGAGGCTCACGCTTCGCCGACGAGTTGAAGGGCGACGCCCAAGGCAATCGGATTGAAGGCTTGGCTGGCGACGATTGGATTGTCGCGACCAAGGGCTCTGACACCTATGACGGCGGCGAGGGTCTCGACACCGTCGACTATTCCGAAGGCTTTGTGACGGGAACCTCGACCTATCAGGTTCAGATGGGCGGCGGTCACTGGGAGTGGGACGATTGGCAGCAGCAAAACGTATGGGTCGATGAACCCGTCTATTATGAGACGGTCACCTCGACTCGTATCGGCCTGAATGTCATGGGCGGCGTGGCGGAATGGCGCGCCGTTGACGGGACGGCTGGCGCGCACAGCCTGGTCGGCGTTGAGCACATCATCGGAACAGCTGGCGACGATTACATCGCCATGACGGAAACCGACGACTACATCACCGGCGGCAAGGGCAATGATACGCTCGCAGGCGGCGGCGGCGGCGATACCTACTACTTCAACGTGGGCGACGGCGCTGACACGATCAATGACAACAACGTCGGTGGAAACGTCGTATCGTTCGGAGCCGGGATCGGTTTCAACCAGCTCACCTTCTCCGCCCAGGATGGAGCCGGAGGCCATCTGACGATCTACTACACCGCCACGGACTCGGTGCGCATCAACGGCAATATCCCGAGCGTGAACCAGGGCAAGCTGGCGTCAGCCGACGACAACCGCATCAAGACGATCGACATGAACGGCTCGGGACAGCTCGATGTCTCGCAGTTCGAGATCTATCGTGGCGGTTCGGCCTGGGGTGAAACCATCAGCGGCATCCGGACACTGGGCGATTTCATTGCGAGCTTTGGTGGCAACGACACCATCTACGGCATGCAGCCCGGCCAGTGGGAAGACCACGGCAACATCATCATCGGCGGCGCCGGCGATGATACGATCTACACCTCGGCCGGCGACGACCAGTTCGCCTTCGAGCGCGGATCCGGCCGCGACACGATCAATGACACTGGCGGTGAGGACGTCCTCGTCTTCGGTCCGAACGTCGCCGCTGACGATGTGATCTACAAGGTGGTCGGCAACGACCTCTATATCGGTATCCGCGACGCCGCTTCGCCCAATCTGGAGGCGCATCAGGTCGCCGACTATGTCCGGGTGGTGAACGGCGGCGTGAAGTGGGAGGACGCCTACGGCGGCGGAGCCTCTTTCAGTACCGTGGAATTCATCAACGCGGGCGGAACCTGGATCGACCTTCGCAAGCTCGATCTCAACTGGACAGTTCAGAATACCTACAACGGCGGCGTCATGCCGATCGTCTTCGACCTGGGCGGAGAGGGTCTTGAGTTGACCGGAGTCGAGTCCTCGAACGTGGTGTCTCGCCTGGCTTCCGGACAGTACGCCCGCACCTCTTGGGTCGGTCCGACCAACGGCATCCTGGCCTACGACCGAAACGGCGACGGTCAGATCAACAATCTGGCGGAAATCTCGTTCGTCCAGGATCGCGAAGGCGCCAAGACGGATCTGGAAGGTCTGCAGGCTTGGGACACCAATGGCGACGGCAAGCTGAACGCTCTGGACGCGGGGTGGTCGAACCTGAAGATGTGGGTCGATCGCAACCAGAACGGTCGCTCGACCGAACAGGAACTTCGCACGCTTGAACAGGTCGGGATCACCGAGATCGATCTGAAGGGCGTAGCGACCGGCAACACCGCCGCCACGACGCGCGACAGCTTCGTGCACAACACCCTGTCGTTCACCTGGGCCTCCGGAGAGAAGGGAACGGCCTACGACGTCCAACTCGCGCGTCGTCTGCTCAACGAACTGGGTCTGTCCGCCGAGCAGGTCCGGGCGGCCTGGGGCGATGGATCGGCTACGGGCGAACTGGGTCGTTTGGCGTCCAACCCGACCGTCGCCGCGGCGGCTCGGGCGGTGTTGGGCGCTCCAACTGATCCGGTCAGCCCCCGGTCGAGCTTCGGATTGGATCGCCAGGACATGGCGGTGCTTCGCGACGATGCAGACTGGGGAGCAGGGTTCGTTGCCGACCATGCGCTGGATGACAGCGATCAGAGCGTCGACATCTCCGTCGATTTCAGCGACCACGACGGTCTTTACGCGGATGACGAAGTCCGTTGGTCTGACGTCCTGAACGGTATTGTCTCCAATGGCGGGACGATCAATGACACCGACGCGCGTGTTCGGGCGACGCTCGAAGTGCTGCAGCAGTCCGAGGGTCGCGGGGCATTTGGCCAGGCCTTTGGTCGCCCGGAGATCGAAGACCCGACCGCTGCGATGGTCCCGGTAAACGATCAGTCCGAGGGGCAGCGCACCTTCGCCGCCTCTTCTGTTTCGAGTGCTTGGATCGGCGCGGAGGAACGGATCGACGCCGTTGGCGTGGACGGGCGACCGTCGAACTATGGCCAACTCTTTGACGTGGACGAAGCGGCCAACCTGTTGAGCGCTGTATCGGATGCTGATGATGTCTGGGCGCCAGCGGAGTTCAGCCGGGCGTCGGTTGCACAGGGTCACGAGTGGTGGCGATCCGCTGTCGTGTCGCCAGAGGGCCTGCCGATGCTGACGCCCTTCGCAACCTTTGATCAGGCTCCCGAGATCGAAGGAGGAGGTCGCCCCTCGTCGGCGTCGCAGCACCAGCAACTTGTCCAGGCGCTGGCTGCGTTCGGTCCGAAGAACGGAGGAGGAAGCTCGGCGATCTGGAAACGTTCGGGTGAAGTCGATGCGGACGCCATGACCGGCGTTGCATCTGACAACCGCTGGCGGTTCGCCGGGCCGTCGCGTATCCAAGCCTAAGCCTTCTGTTCGAGTAGCTGTATGACCGACACCAACCCCGCCCCGAAAACCGTTGCTCAGATGCTGGGTGAGATCACCTGGCTGATGACCCAGTCGCCGATCCACAAGCAGTTGTTCATCGGCGATCTGGAATGGTTCGCCATGCCGGCCATATTGGTCGAGCAGTTCCGCATCTTCTACGGCCCCAACAGCCCGGCGGCCGTGGCGCTTTGGGCCATGGTGTCCGAGGACACCGAGGAGCGATTGAAGGCTGGAGCGAACAAGCTTCGCGCCGACGAATGGCAAGGCGGGGATCGGCCGTGGCTCATTGAGTTGGTCGCCCCCTTTGGCGCTCAGGACGAAATCCTCGCCGACCTCTCCAAGACCGTCTTCGGCGGCAAGCCGTTTAGCTTCCATACGACGACGCCGGACGGCCAACGTGTGGTGAAAGTCTATGAAGCCGCCGAACCATCGACGCTCAACTAGAGCTTGGGCCACCGTTTGGCTGACGGCAGCCACAGCCTTGGCCGCCTGCCAAAGCTTGGTCACGGCCGTCCCCTTGTCGGAACAGTTGGCGCCGCTCGACATGGCGCTGTCAGAGGATCCTGACGCTGTGGAAGCGCGCGCCAACAGCGGCGACGGACAGGCGCAGCTGGCGATGTCGATCGTGTCTATGTACGGCTTGCATGGTCGGACGCCGGATATCGTGGCTGCAGGCCGCTGGCGAGATCAGGCGCTGGCCAACCGGCGCGTCATGCCCATCACCCAGTACACGGCCGCCTTCAACGGGTCGCCGTCGCGAGTGAGCATCATCAACGTACCGGTCCAAACCATCTCGCCCGTGCAGTGGCAGGCAGTCGATCAGTGTCTGACGCTTCTGTCTCACGGGCTTGCGATGAATACGATTGTTTGCGGTTCTGCGGATGAATCAAGAATGCGCGCGACGCATTGGGCGCGGGTGGTCCGAAAATGAGGAAAGCTCGCCGAAGTCGTCGATCCTGATCTCTCGCCGACCAATAAGCAGGTTTATCACTGTCAACGTCTCGAACAGTGAGATTTTCCGAAATACAGCAGCGAAGTTTGACCTGCCGATCACGGTTCAACGGCTTAACCATCTGGATTCGGGCAGCAGGCCAACGTCTGCTCCTGGCGCGTGTCCGTCGTTCAGTGCACATTGCGAAAAATGCTCTGAATGGCCGATTTGGGCTCAAAGCGGCGGTTGGGAATGTCCGCTGCTGGGCGATAGGTGCAACGCTGGCGATGATGGGCGAGTGGGTCGTCAGCACGAGCGATTGAAATTCGTCCTTCTCGTTGAACAGCTTTTGGAAGACCGTCCTTTGAAGATGCGGATGGAGATGCGCCTCGGGCTCTTCGACGCAAAGAACCGTGTAGTTGCGCTCCTTCTTCGTGCGCTTCCATGAGAAGCTTGCGAGCTTGAGCGCCAACAGAGCGAGATTGGCGGAGCCTACGCTCGCCTCTGACAGGCCGCGTTTCCCGTCGTCGATGAACAGCCCGATGGACCTAAAGAGTCTCATGGGGTCGGTAGGCGTGAAGCCAAGCCTCGCATCGATGTCTTGATCTTCCCCCGTAAAAGTGGACGGGGTTAAGCCGCTTTGCGCTCGGCCTCAGC
>OFDC01001000.1_pt1 | contig 16922 bp, 4 predicted proteins | sample 1520941 | NCBI WGS metagenome assembly OFDC01 (sample SAMEA94258168, study PRJEB24077) | hot springs metagenome | biome: Aquatic biome; feature: Water | place: India | collected 2012-12-06 | depth 5 m | reverse complement strand
CGGGCGGGTCGGTGACGCTGAACGCGGGCGGGACGCTGACGTTCACGCCGTCGGCAAACTACAACGGCGCGCCGTCGTTCACGTACACGGTGTCGGACGGGGCGCTCACTTCGACGGCGACGGTCAACGGGACCGTGACGCCCGTACCGGAGTTTGTCGACACTAATTCCGAAGGCGGGCCGGCTGAGCTGGACGAATTCAAGGTGTTGGCACGCCGCTTAGGCGAAGAGGAACTTGGCATTGTAAGGGGGCCCTTGACGGGCGCTGTCCGCGTGGTCGAAGACCTGCGTAGCACGACGGACTTCGGTCTGTCGGGCGTCATACTCAAGGCGGTCAACGGTGTCGCCAACCTGGATTCCATCGCAGGTCCGGTGACTTACTCGACGTCCGATCCAACCGACCGGTTGGATTGGTCGCAGGATCTTGGCGGAAATCATGGAATTTCGCATGGGGCCGGACTGCAGGCGATCTCGGACCAGAGAAGCGCATCGCTCGTTCTATCAGGGTGGCCGTCGGGCGGGGATGGACGGGGGCCGGCGTCGGTCGTCGAAACAAATCTGAAGGACGGTACGCTGATCGTCGACCTTTCCCGCAAGGTCGGGGGACTTGCGGCGCCACATGGCGAGGTGCGTTTCATGCAGTCGGACGGAAACGCGCTGCCGGCCTGGCTTGAGCGCGCCGGCCCCACCGGCTTGATCGGGAAAGTTCCGCCCAATGTCGATAGCGTCAGCGTGCGCGCGGTCGTCGTCGAAAGGGATGGCAGCCAGGCGCAGCACTATTTCGAGATTGATCTTCGGACGGGACAGATCAGCGAGTTGCCGCAGACCATCGAGATGGCACCGCGAAGCATGTTCGATTTCGGGACAATGCCGTTCGGCGTGCTACGGCCGGAGGAAGTAGAGGCTCTGGGACGGCAGCTCGGCGCTGATTTCCCGTCGCCCTAGGGGTCGGGTGACGCCAAGGCCGCCGTGGCTTGATTTCCGGCCTCGGCGGCCGCAGGGTCGATACCGATGGGGCGGTCTGACAGAAATGGCGCGTCTTGATGTTTACGTTGGCCCTTGCAGGGGCCATTGTAGGCTTGGCCGGGTCATCAGAGGTTCGATTTCAAAAGGTGCACAGGCCGACCAGTTGCTGGGAGCTGCCAGCGCCCTCGGGTAACTATAAACTGGTGACCAAGAGCCATGGTCCGAAGCTTGCTTAGGCTCGTGCTGTTCTCATTCGACTGGCGTCCAAGAGACGTCGTCAACGAACATACCGGATTACCAGACCATGCGTCTGCTGCTGCTGGAAGATAATCAGCGATGCGGAGACCTCATTCGAGAGCATCTTCGCGACGCTGGTTACCTTGTCGATCTCTCCGCGACGATTTCAGATTTCTGGACGATGGTCGCGGCGCAGGGGCATGATCTCTATATCCTCGATCTCGGGCTGCCGGATGGGGATGCGATGGATCTCATTCGCGACCTCAGGCTGCAACAGAATCGCGTGCCGATCCTGGTGACATCTGGCCGATCCCAGGTTTGCGACCGCATTGCGGGCCTCGAGAACGGGGCGGACGATTATCTCGTGAAGCCGTTCCACTGCGACGAACTGACGGCGAGGGTGCGCGCTCTGCTGAGAAGGCCGCCGGCGATCGAGGCGAGGCGGCTGACGGTCGGGTTGCTCGACCTCGATAGCGCTTCTGGAGAGATATCGCTCGCCGGTGAGAGACTTGATCTGAGCCCCAGCGAGAGGCGCCTGCTGACCGTGCTCATGAAGCGGCACAACCAGGTCGTGCCCAAGCCTGTCCTCGAACGCTTGCTCTACGAGGCCGAGGCCACGAGCACGCCCAATGCAATCGAGAAGCTGGTGTCGCGGCTGCGCAAGAGGCTCGGGAGCGCCATGGGCGTCGAGGTCAGGACTATTCACGGCGACGGGTATCTACTCGTCGAGCTGCCTTAGCGTGGTGGAGGGCCGGCCGTGACCTCAACGACTGCAACCGCGATTCCGGCGAGATGGTTTGCGGGCGTGCGTGGGACCGAGATTGCCGGATATGTGCTGCTCTCGGTGTTGTGCGTGATCCTCACCGCGCAGTTAGCCCGCGAGCTGGAGGCCGCCCATGGTGCGGCGCTTTCGGCATTCCGTGCGACGCGTCACTCCGACAGCCGAGGGACGGCCGCGAAGGTAGAGGCGAGCTTCAGGGAGATGTACCAGGGGCTTCGGACGATCGCCCGCCTGCCAGGGGTGCGCAAGCTTGATGCTGGAACGTCGTCGATGCCGGAGGATGCGCGCATCAGCGCCCAGGAGATCTATAACAACCTGGCCGAGAACGTTTCCGTCTCGGAACTCTACATCGTTTCCGCGTCGTTCGATCCCGATGCGGCCGAGCCTGCGACCGGCGCTCCGCAGAAGCCGCTCATGACATTCGACGAGTTGATCGTCGGGCGAAATGCCGATCAGCAGGCAATATCGAAGCCCATCGCGGCCATCAAAGCAGATGAGATCGAAATCTACGAATACCGCGAGATGAAGCGGCAGATCGATTGGTTCAAGGCTCACTATCCGACCGAAGCTTCCGCGCCGGCTCTTGCCTATCCTGCGATCGTGAGCCGGGAGGTCGTGACCTGCGACAATACCCGCTTTTCGCCGGCGGCCCCGAACGACAAGGACCGGTCCGGCGTCGTCTATTCGGTGCCCATCTATGGCCAGGACGGTGCCCTGACCGGCATCGTCTCGGCCGTCATCTTGACGAGCGTCGTCTCCGAGCTTCTGCCGGATGGGTTCCATGCGCTGAACAACGAAGAACTTGGATACGTGGCAGCACCACGCATCGACCTGTGGAGGCGGTTTGCGTCGGGTGATCAGCCGGCCGATGGGGTGGACGGACTTTCCCATTCCGAGTTCATCAGGCTGAGCTTTCCTGACGCGTCCAGCGCCTGGCGGATGTGGGCGGCGACGCCGATGCAAGTTTTTGCGGACAATGCCGAGGTCAAGGCGGCCAGAGACTGGTATCACATCAAGCTTGCCGCACTGCTCGTGTGCGCGTTCGGATTGGCAGCAGGGCTGCGCTGGCAGGCCGCGCGTCATCATGCGATCACGTTGCGCAGCAACATGCTCGAGGCGAAGATCGCCGAGCGAACGGCAGCACTGGCGAGCGCCAAGCAGGAGGCTGAGCAGGCAAATGCAGCCAAGAGCCGATTTCTTGCTAGTGTAAGTCATGAAATACGCACGCCGATGCATGCCATCGTCAGTGCGGCGGATCTGCTTGCGGCCTCGGAGCCTGGCGAGACATTCGACACCAAGATCGGGGTCATTCGAGGCGCTAGCGCGGCCCTTCTCGACCTCGTCAATCAGGTGCTCGACCTATCGGCCATCGAGCAGGGGAGGATGGAGCTAGCACTCGAGCGGTTCGCACCGGCAATGCTGGTGGGCGAGGCATGCGCCATGCTCAAGGCCAGCGCAGACCTGAAGGCGCTGGATCTCACTTGCGAGATTGCGGAAGGGACGCCCGAGGCCGTCGTGGCGGACGCGTCGAGACTTCGTCAGGTTCTGATCAATCTCATCGGCAACGCCATCAAGTTCACCGATCGCGGAAAAGTCGTGGTTCGCGTCGCTCCGGCGGAGAATGAGGCAGCGGCGTGTGTGGCCCCACGGCTTCTATTCGAGGTGCGCGATACCGGTCGAGGCATTCCCCCCGAGCAGCGCGCCCGGCTCTTTCAGCCATTCGAACCGGGGAGACGGCCAACCAGCAGCGGGGAAGGCGTGGGGTTGGGACTGGCGATCAGCAAACAACTCGTCGAGCTGATGGGCGGTGACATCGCGATCGGCGAAGAGGCACGCGAGGGCGGGGACAGTGGGGCCTGCGCTACCGGAACCTTGTTTCGCTTCAATATTCCATTTTTGCCCGACGGCGAATTCAACGCCGCTATGGGCGCGACGACAACGGAACGTCGACAGTCCGAGGTGGATGCTCGTCACTTACGAGGCGCAAGGGTGCTGCTGGCCGAGGATCATCCGGAATTGCTGGCGCTGACGGTCGAGATGCTGCAACGCCTGGGGTGCGAGGTGACGGTCGCCCACGACGGGCGGGAGGCGGTCGAACTCGCCTCCCTGACCCGCTTTGACATCGTGTTGATGGACAGCCGAATGCCTGAGCTCAACGGGCTCGCGGCGGCTCGGCTCATAAGGGCGCGGGAGGCGGAGACCGCAGAGGCCGGTGTGCCGATCGTGGCATTTACGGCAAACGCGTTCGCGAGCGACCGGGCGGCCTGCATCGAAGCTGGAATGTCCGACTTTCTGAGCAAGCCATTTTCGCTCGTGACGCTGGCAGAAACGTTGAAGCGGAACCTCTCCGCCCGCTGACACTCCGGCGATATCGGCTGCTTGGGCGTTTCTGATATGGTTCAGGCGCGGAATTGGTTTCGATCGCCGGAATGAGCGAGATCGCAGGGTTTCTCATTCCGTGAAACGTCGTCCAGCCCTTCAGGCGAGCCCGACAAATTCACGATCAATGGCAGGCTTGAGAATGCAAATCGCGCCGCTAAAGCTTTTTGCGTCGACGATGACCTAGCGGTCACCCGTTCGCTCAGACGAGCCGCATTGCTGAGCACCAGAATTGCTCTCTGGTCGAATGGTGGCCATGATTGCATAATAGCCAGCATACTTCCCCTGGACGAGACCGAGACAAGGGAGGGCAGCATGGTCGAAAAGGCTGGACCCTATTCAGGCAACGGGAGTGGCTCGGGCGCAGGCGAGCAGACCGCATCCGGCGGCAAGGCTAATGCAGATGATGTGCTGCCCAGGGTGAGCGGCGGCGTCGAGCGGCCGGCTGCGGACGACCAGACTGGCGACGCTGACATGAATGACGCCGCAGACGATGGCGGCCAAGCCTCCCTATCGTCCATGGTCGTTTACCTCGGTGTTGCCCATCCCACAATCGACGAAACGGTCTTTGCGAATTCCGTCGACGACGAGACCCGATCCGAACTCGAGCAGGCGGGATACCACCCTGTCACTTGCGCGCCGGTCGACGGGGAAGCGTCTCACGGGATCGAGGACATTATCGACGGCGCCGCCAACGATACGACCGCCGTCAGGGATGGTGTGAACGTGATGGCCGGAGGGCTCGGTGGCGACTCGTTTGTGTTCTTCACGATCGGTGCGATCCACGGGGATGCATTCTGCGACCTTCACTCTGGCGACCGCGTCGAGCTGTCTGAGGTCGGCGGGTTCGACGCGCTCGACGGGGATCAATCGTTCGCGCTCATGGACCAGCCGACCATCAGCACGTTGGGGCATGTGAACTTCCGCCAGGAGCAGGCGGTGGACGGGAAGCACGCGCCGGGCCAATCCGATGACGACCGCGACAGGCCTGCCGACCCCGGCCTCGACATCGATGGGCGGCCTTTGACCAAGCCGAACGACTTCTTCAGCTGACGCTGTTCGGCGTGAGAATATCGTTGGCCGCCGCTGGCGCGGACGGGGCTCGGCTGCCCGTCAGATCAGTGCCTGCTCGGCGCTTTCATACGCGTCTGTGGCGGAAAGCCAGGCTTCCTCAGCTTCGGCCAGTTTCTTGGCGGCCAAGCCACGCTCGAGGGTGAGCTTGCGGACGCGCTCCGGGTCGCGAGCATAGAGTTCCGGGTCGGCCAGGGATGCGTCGATGCGGGCGACGTCGCCAGTAAGTTTTTCGACGGTTTTTTCGGCGGCCTGCATCGCCTTCTTGAGGGGCGCGAGCTCGGTTCGCCGTTGTGCCGCTGCGCGGCGGTCCTCGGCGCGCCTGTCGCCGCCGTTGGCGGACTTTGCCCGGCCTGCGCCATCCGCGCGTCCGCCCCGCTCGGCGAGCATTTCAGAACTGTAGGTGTCAAGATCTCCATCATAGGATCGAACGGACCCACCCCGTACAATCCAGAGGCGGTCGGCGGAGGCCTCGATCAGGCGGCGGTCGTGACTGATGAGGATAACGGCGCCGTCATAGTCGGCGAGCGCGTGGATTAACGCCTCGCGGCTGTCGACGTCAAGGTGGTTCGTCGGCTCGTCGAGGATCAGGAGGTGCGGGGCGTGGAATGCGGTCAGCGCGAGTAGCAGCCGAGCCTTTTCTCCGCCCGAGAGATTGCCGCATTGGGTGTCTGCCTTGGCGGCGGAGAAACCGAACGTGCCGAGGCGAGCCCGCTTCTGGGCCTCGGTCGCCTCGGGCATCAACTTCACGATGTAGTCGTATGGGGTCGCGGTATCGGCGAGGTCGTCGAGCTGATGTTGGGCGAAGTAGCCAACCTCGAGCTTGTTTGAAGCGTGGACCGAGCCGGAGAGCGCCTTGAGGCGCCCGGCAAGCAGCTTGGCGAAGGTCGATTTGCCGTTGCCGTTCTGGCCGAGCAGCGCGATGCGGTCGTCGTGGTCCACGCGCAGGTTCAGCCGGGTCAGGACCGGGCGGCCCGGCTCGTAGCCGACGCTGGCGTCCTCCATCAGGATCAGCGGGCTGGCGAGCTCTTTCTGCGGACTTGGAAGAACGATCGGGGCGACGGCGCTATCGGCTTCGACGACGATCGGCTTCATCTTGGCCAGCAGTTTGACGCGACTTTGGGCCTGAGCGGCTTTGGTCGCCTTGGCCTTGAAGCGGTCTACGAAGGCCTGGATGCGGCGGCGCTCGTCGTCTTGCCGTTTCTTTGCCTTGAGGTCGAGGGCGAGCCGTTCGGAGCGCCGCTCCTCGAAGGCATCGTAGCCGCCGGCCCACAGCGTCAGTTTGCCCCTGTCGAGATGCAGGATGGCGCCGACGGAGCGGTTGAGCAGATCGCGGTCGTGGCTGACGATGATGATTGTGTGCGGATAGCGCTCTAGCTCCCTCTCGAGCCAAAGTGCACCCTCGAGATCGAGGTAGTTCGTCGGCTCGTCGAGGAGCAGGATCTCGGGCTCAAGAAACAGTACGCTCGCCAGTGCGGCGCGCATACGCCAGCCGCCAGAGAATGCGCTGCAGGGGCGGTTCTGAGCCTCCTCGTCGAAGCCGAGGCCGGCCAGGATGCCAGCGGCGCGGGAAGCCGCCGAATGGGCACGGATGTCGGCCAGCCTTTGGTGGATATCGGCAATCCGTCCCGGATCGGTGGCGGTTTCGGCTTCGGCCAGGAGGTTCGCGCGTTCCGTGTCGGTCGATACGACCCAATCGAGAATCGTGGTCGCGCCGCCGGGCGCCTCCTGGGCCACATGGCCGATGCGGAAGCCGCGAGCGACCTCGATATTGCCGGTCTCTGGCGACAATTCACCCAAGATCAGCTTCAGAAGCGTTGTCTTTCCGGTGCCGTTGCGGCCGACGAGCCCGACCTTATGGCCGTAGGGTATCGTCGCGCTGGCGCCATCGAGGATGAGCCGGCCCTCGATCCGATAGGTGAGGTCGTTGATCTGAAGCACGTCGGAGGGACCGTCATTGGTTCGTCGGGGGGCGCAGGCCCGCTGCCGGCGCTGGCGAACCGCTAATGCAGAACCGTCGGGCTGTGAAGCACCGGTGCCGGGTCATTGGGAGCGTCATGCGGCCCTCCGGCCGGTCAAGTGACGGATTTCTCCTCGCACCTTTCAAGCCTGCCAAGCGCGGACCATAGGACCAAAACCGTACCAAAAGGCCGGGACCTACGGACCGACCATAGTCGGATTGGGGGCTGACCTCGGTCGCGGAGGCATCGTGACCTCAGTCGCCAATGTTAACCGGACGTTGACACGTGGCGGGCCGGACCCTGCGACGAATAATCCTAAATCCCCAAAGAGGTGTCCGGGACCGTCACGGCAGCCGAGAGGCGTGCAGGCGAGAGTGTCTTCCAGGCCACCCGAAACAATTGCCGTGCAGGCGCGTTTTGAGGAGTTGGCCATGGTTACGATGATCCGCAGCGATCTGGATTTCATTCTTGCCCAGATCAAAATCGCCGAAGCGGATGCGAGGGGGGAACAGCTCCTCGGAACGTATCTTCCCAACAGCGAACTGCCTTGGGGACTGCGCCGGGTCGACGGCTCCAACAACAACCTGCTACCGGGCCAGGACGGTTACGGCGCTGCCGACCAGCCCTTTCCGCGGGCGACCGACCCTGCCTACACAAGCGGAAGCGGCTTCCTGGCGTTCGGTCCTCCGAACCCTGCTTTCCCCGGCGATCCTGCCAACGGCGTACCGCCCGGATATCAGGCGGGCGTAAACTGGCTCAACGTAAACCAGTACGGCACTCCCGTTCCCAACACGAGCAGCGATCCGAGAGCGATCCAGCCGAGCGATGTCGCCGACGCTGATCCGCGCATCATCTCGAACCTGATCGTCGACCAAACCCTCAACAATCCGGCTGTCATCGCCGCCGCGCTGAAAGGGGCCGGGAGCGATCCGGCCACCGTGCTCGAAGATACGGCCACGATCCGAAACGCGTTCCTTGCATTGCAGGCCGCTCAAGCAGCGCAGGCGGGCAATCCAGGTGCGGCCGCGACGCTCGCGACGGCCACGGCCAATCTCGCCACGGCGCAGGGCGAGTTCAATGCGGCGCAGGTAGCGCTGACAACGGCGCAGAATACAACGGCAGCCTATTCGACGGCGACGCTTCTCGACAACGGCGCGGCCACGGGCGCCGAGCTTACGCAAGTGCGGGTGGCACAGCTCGAGAGCGCACTCAATTCGTTGATTCCGATCATCAGTCAGGGCGACATCGATGCGGCCGATGCGGCCGTCTCGGCGGCGACCAACGCCGCTTCGGCCGCAGCGATCCTGCTTTCGTCGTTGACCGCGGCGGCAGCGCCAAATTCCGTTTCCACAGTCGACATTCAATTGCTTACTGCGCTTTCCAACGAAGCCAGTCAAATCCGTGACAGCCTGATTGCGCTTCGCGCCAGCCTGACGGTTGGTGATCTGGTTACGCTGGGGCAGCGGGACAGCGCTTCGGCGCTGAGCACCCAGGCAACGCAATTCGCAGACGATTTCCAGGCGGTGTCGGCGGCGCTCGATGCATCGCTTGCAACGGCTCAATCGAACGAGGCGACGGCTCAGGGCACTTTCAACACGGAGCAAGGCGAACTCAACATCGCGCAGCAGGACTACGATCTTGCAGTCTCGGTCGCCAACAACGCCGATGTGATCGCGCAAACCGAGGCACTCAAGGCCATTCTCGACGGTTTCGGCATCACCTACGAGGAGAGCCTCACTGGGGATTTTGGAAAGGCGACGCTGTTCATCCAGAACGTGGCTCCAGACGAGGGTCTTTCGGCACCGTTCAACGGCTGGATGACGCTGTTCGGCCAGTTCTTCGACCACGGGCTCGATCTCGTGGGGAAGGGCGGGTTCGGAACGGTCTACATTCCACTTCAGCCGGATGATCCACTCTACGTTCCGGGCAGCAACACCAACTTCATGGCGCTGACGAGGGCGTCGCTCGGTCCCGATGGCCAGCCGGTCAACAAGGTCACGCCGTTCGTCGATCAGAACCAGACCTATACGTCGAATCCCTCGGCGCAGGTGTTCCATCGCGCGTACGAGCTGCGTCCGACCGAGGTGCGCAATCCCGATCAGCCGGATGCGACAGCGCCCGATGCCTTCATCACAGTGATGGCGCCGCATGCGACCGGACGTCTGCTCAACGGCGTGGACGGCGGCCTTGCGACCTGGGCCGACATCAAGGCGCAGGCGCTAAACGTGCTTGGGATCGAGCTCGACGACTTCGACATCCACAATATCCCCGAGCTTGTCGTCGATCCTTACGGCAATTTCATCCCAGGTCCCAACGGCTTCCCGCAGGTCGTCACGGCGATCGATCCGGTGACCGGCGTCGTCACGGCGATATCTGGCTCTCCCAATGCTCCCGCGGATGCCTCGCTTGCCGTCAAGACGGGTCACGCCTTCCTCGACGACATCGCCCACAACGCGAACCCCGGGCAGTTCGACTCCCAGCCGGGTCCAGGCGTGACCCTGGTCAACGAAACGGCAGATGCCGACACCGGCATCAGCAGGGCGGGACAGCTGCAGCCCAACGGCACCTACGACAACGAGTTGCTCGATCGCCATTTCATAACGGGTGACGGTCGTGGCAACGAGAATATCGGCCTTACCGCGGTCCACCACGTGTTTCATTCCGAACACAACCGGCAGGTGGACCTCATTCAGAACCTGCTGCTCACCGAGGCGCAGGCGGCCGCAGTCATCGACCCGCTGTTGACGGGCGACGATCTTGCGCGTGCACAGGCCAACGCCGCCGAGAAGCTCGCGTTCCTCAACGAATGGCTCGATGTCGACCTCTCGGCGGACACACTTGGGGGTGCGACGGTCAATACGGTCGTGTGGGATGGCGAGCGCATCTTCCAGGCCGCGAAGCTCCCGACGGAGATGCAGTATCAGCATCTCGTGTTCGAGGAGTTCGCTCGCAAGGTTCAGCCGTTCGTCAATCTTTTCAACGACTACGACGGCCAACTCGATGCGGCCATTCTCGCCGAGTTCGCCCACACGGTCTATCGTTTCGGCCATTCTATGCTGACAGAGACCGTGGACCGCTACGACGAGAACTTCAACGTCATCGGCTCGGGTGGTGTCGCCGGTGCGGACCAGCAGCAGATCGGCCTCATCGAGGCGTTCCTCAATCCGTTAGAGTTCAACGCCGGAGGCCTGACCGCCGACGAAGCGGCCGGCGCCATCGCTCGCGGCATGACGCGCCAGTACGGAAACGAAATCGACGAGTTCGTAACGGAAGCGCTTCGCAACAACCTCGTCGGACTGCCACTCGACCTTGCCGCGCTCAACATCGCGCGTGGGCGCGAAACCGGTGTTCCCAGTCTCAATCTGGCGCGCGCGGAGTTCTATGCCGGGACGTCCGACAGCCAGCTCAAGCCCTATGCGAGCTGGTATGAGTTTGCCCTGAACCTCAAGAACCCTGCTTCGATCGTCAACTTCATCGCCGCCTATGGTACGCACGCGACGATCGTGGGGACGGCTGAAGAAAAGCGCGACGCGGCGATGAAGCTGGTATTCGGCGGCGCTGGCGCGCCGGCTGACCGGCTCGACTTCCTCAACGCCACGGGTGCCTACGCGGCAGACGGCGCCAACCCGAACGACGACAGCCTCGGTGGACTGAACAAGGTTGACTTCTGGATCGGCGGCCTCGCCGAAAAGAAGATGGTGTTCGGCGGAATGCTGGGCTCGACTTTCAATTTCGTCTTCGAGCAGCAGCTCGAGAACCTTCAGAACGGCGACCGGTTCTACTATCTTTCGCGTCTCGCCAACCTCAACCTGACGGCGCAGCTCGAGAACAACAAATTCTCGGAGATGATCCATCGCAACTCTAGCGCAACACACCTACCCGGCGATGCGTTCGCGCGGCCCGACTTCTTCCTCGAGGCCGACAAGTCGAAGCAATTCAACCTCGGGGTCAACGATCCCGGTGCCGACGGCATCCTCGGCGACAATCCCGCGACCATCGGCGTCGACGAGGGGGCCGATGACATTGCCAACCGGGGCGATCCGACCGGCGGCGACGTCTTCCTCTCTGCCATCAATCCGTTTGTCTACCGTACGGACGTCAACGGCGACGGTATCGCCGAGCGGCTCGAGTTCACGGGGGCCGAGCACGTCGTACTCGGTGGCACCGGGGGCAACGATCACCTGATTGGCGGGCTTGGTGACGACACGCTATGGGGCGATGGCGGCGACGACCGTCTGGAAGGCGGGGAAGGCAACGACTTCTTCTTCGGCGGTCTCGGCAACGACATCATCACCGACAAGTTTGGCGATGACGAAGTCCGCTCGGGTGGCGGCGACGACGTGGTCAATGGCGGGCAGGGCCTCAATCTCATCATCACGGACACCGGCCGCGACTTCATCTGGGGCGGTGTGGACGATGAAGAGTTCCTGGCCGGCCAGGACGACGACTTCGTGGACGGCGGTCCCGGTGCAGATTTCATCATCGGCGGCGAGGGCAACGACTGGCTCGAAAGCGGCACCGAGAACGGCCTGATGCTCGGCGACAACGGCGATCTCGTGCAGGGCCTGCCGATCAAGCGGAGCGTCGACAGCAAGATCGTCGGGCACGACGTGCTGGTGGCGACGGGCGGCAACGCCGACTTCGACGCCGAGACGGGCGACGACGTCATGGTTGGCGGCCTCGGCACGGATCGCTTCTTCGGCCAGTTCGGCTTCGACTGGGCGACCTACAAGAACGACCCGTACGGCATAGAGGCGGACATGAATTTGCGGCTGTTCGCGCCGCCGTCGCTGCCGGCTTCGCCCGGTGCGATTCTCGACCGCTACGCGCAGACCGAAGCTTTGTCCGGCTCGCGCAAGAGCGACATTCTCCGCGGCGACGACATCGGCGATCTTGCGGGGGCTGGCGGGGACGCCGGCGCAGTGGTGCCGGGGCTCGACCATGCGCTGAAGGACTTCAATGTGTCGCTGGTTCGCGGCCTCAACGAGTTCCTCGGCAACGGGGTCAACGAGGATGGCGAGAACCGCTTCAGCGGAGGCAACATCCTGCTAGGCGGCTCGGGTAGCGACATCATCGAGGGGCGCGGCGGGAACGACATCATCGACGGCAACCGGTGGCTCAACGTTCGCATCGAGGTGATGAGCCTCGACGGCGCGACGGTGCTCGAGACGGTCGACGGCATGAAGGACATCCAGGAGCGGATGTTCACCGGGGAAATCAAGGTCAGCCAGCTCCGCATCGTGCGCGAACTGATCCAGACGAACCCCGAGACCGGTGTCGACAACGCCGCCGACATCGACAACGTCGATATCGCGGAGTTCTCGGCCCGCCGCGAAGACTACGTCATCGAGGGCCTCGATCCGAACGTTGCGGGTGATTTCGCGAGCGACGTGGACGGCGATGGCTTCATCTCGGTCACGCACGTGACGCGGGATGCGGCCGGCGAGGTCATCGAGAACGCATTCGGCACCGACGGCGTCGACAGGCTCAGCAACATCGAACGCGCGATGTTCTCGGATGGCACGATCAAGATCGTCGCCCACGAAAACACGATCGCCGCCGGTACGCCTACGATTTCGGGCAATCTCACGGTCGGGAGCGTGCTGACGGCCAATCTGGCAGACCTTGCCGACGCCGACGGCGTGTCTGGCGACGTCGTGTTCTACTGGCAGGTCGAGCTCGCTCCCGGATCGGGCGTGTTCACCAATATCCTTTCGATCCTTGCCGACGAATTCGCACCCGTAACTGGGCCGATCTTCACACTGACGGCGGCCGAGGCCGGTCTCAGCATCCGCGTTCTCGCGCGCTTCAAGGACGCTGACGGCGTGCTGGAGACGGTCGTCTCTGCGACGACCGATCCGGTCGGCGGCGGGCCCGGCGGCGGCGTGCCGGGTGTTGGGACGGCAGGCGACGATCTGCTGATCGGCACAGCGGCCGCGGACATTCTGCAGGGCTTTGGCGGCAATGATACGCTCGTGGGCCTCGCCGACAGCGATATCCTGGATGGTGGGATCGGCACGGACACCGCGGTGTTCTTCGGTCCGGTCCGCGACTTCACCTTCGCGCGCACACCCACGGGTACGATCGAGGTCGTCAACAACGTGACGGGCGAGGAGGACGAACTCATCGGTATCGAGTTCGTGCGGTTCGTCGATGGCGGCGTCGTAAACGGTCAGATCGCCGGAACGACGCTTGCCTTGTTCACGATCGCCGAAGTCGAATTGTTTGCCGACGGGCTGGCGCTTCCGCCCAACAATCTCGCTACGGCCGGGGACGATATCCTGGTTGACGTCGCCAACAACCAGTTTGTCATCGACGGTCTTGGCGGTAACGACGAGATCCACGGTCTCGACCTTGCAGATCAACTCACCGGCGGCGCCGGGGACGACCTGCTCTTTGGAGGCGCGGGGAACGATACGCTGACGGGCGGCATCGGCAGCGACATCATCGATGGCGGCGCAGGCGGCAACGACCGCGCGCTGTTCACTGGACCCCAGGCGAACTTCGCATTTACCATCGCGGCCAACGGCAACCTCGAGGTTACGGAGACCGCGAGCGGCGACGTCGATGAACTCTCCAATGTTGAGACGCTGGTGTTCGGCGGAGCGGCGGCCTTGAGCCTGGCTGCTGCCCGGACGGCGGCCGGCGCGGTTCAACTGGCGCCTGGCGTCGTGGTGTTCAACGGAACGGCGGCTGACGAGGCCGTGTTCGGTAACAACGTCGCCGAGACCTTCAACGGAGCAGGTGGAGACGACGTCTTCGTGGCTGCGGGCGGAGCCGACGTGCTGAACGGCGGGGCCGGACGCGACGGGCTGACCGGCGGCGCGGGCAACGATACCATCAACGGCGGTGCGAACGACGATACCATTTTCTGGAACGTCGGCGATGGTCGCGACGTGGTGAACGGCGGCACGGAAGACGGCGGGGATACGCTCGAAATCAACGGGGACGCGGCGGTCGCGGAAACGTTCCGCGTTTTCACGGCGGCGGAAGCGGCACTTGCCGGTCTCAATGCCGGTGGCGCCGAAATTGTCGTCACGCGGACGGTTGGAAATGCGGCGGCCACGAACGCGGACCGCATCGCGCTCGTAAACGAGATCGAGGAGATCGTCATCAATGCCCGTCCACTGCGCGATGGGACGACGGCGATCGCGGGCGATACCATCGAGATCATCGGCGACTTCACGACGACGTCGCTGGCTCTGAATACGATCCACGGTCACGGCGGACGGGGTCACGACACCTACGACCTCTCGCGGCTGACATCGGCTCATCGGCTTGTCGTCGACGACGACGGCGGCAACAACACGTTCATCGGCGGGCGCGCCCAGGATCAGTTCAAGTTGCTGCCGGGCACGTCGCTCGCCGACTATACGGCGACCGTCAATAACGACGGAACGACGACCTACACGCTCGGGAGCTTCTCGGTTACGGTCGGCAACACGGCGCAGCCGACGCTCCTCAATGGTGACGGCAGTCCGGTGCCGGGCGGCGGTACGGGCGACGGGTTCGCGTTCACCGCGCGAGACGTGGCCGAACTATTGAAGCTTGTCCGCAGGCAGTCTTCCGACCTTTCGGAGGACTTCGCGACCGGGGTCCGAGACCTCGAAGGCACGGGCAACAACGCAGCCAATCCGAACTACGGTTCCGCAGACCAGGCCTTCATCCGCCTGACGGATGCTCGCTTCGGCGACAATGGCGGGGTCAACCCGATCCACGCAGGGCTCGACCCGCGTACGATCTCCAATGTAATTGGAGCGCAGGAAGCGGATCTGCCGAAGAACGCATCCGATGCCAACATCTTCTTCATGGCGTTCGGTCAATACTTCGACCACGGGCTCGATTTCCTGCCCAAGGGCGGTAACGGCAAAATCGCCATCGGCTCAGGTGGCGACAACCCGGCCGACCTCGATCGAGGTACGGTCGCGGGGTATGACGCCAACGGTACGCCGATCAACATCAACAAGGCGTCGCCGTTCGTCGACCAGAACCAGGCCTATGGCTCGACCGAGATGGTCGGGCAGCTCCTACGCGAGAGCGATGGCGAGGGTGGCGTCGGCTCGCGACTGCTGCAGGGCGGGGTCGATCCGTCGAATGCGAGCTTCAACCTGCTGCCGACACTGCGCGAGGCGATCCTGCATCACTGGAACGCCGAGACAGTGTTCCACGACGCAGGCAAGGCGGGCGATGGAAAGACGCTGAAGGAATTCTATCCGACGCTCATCGACGCCAATGGCACCTTCAACGCGGCGGCGCTGAAGAGCCTCAACGAGAATTTCATGGGCTCGGGATTTGCGTTGGTCGGCGACAGCAATCCATTCGTGAACATCCTCGACCACTACGTGGCCGGCGACCTGCGTGCGAACGAGAACTACACGCTGACGTCGATGCACACCGTGTGGGCGCGCAACCACAACTATCACGTGGAGAAACTTCTCGATGCGGGCTTCAATGGCACCGAGGAGGAGTTGTTCCAGGCTGCCAAGATCGTTAACGAGGCCGAGTACCAGAAGGTCGTGTTCGGTGAGTTCGCCGACTATCTGATCGGCGGAATCAAGGGTGGCGGCCATCATGGCCACGACGAATACAACCCCACGGCCGATGCCCAGATCAGCCACGAGTTCGCGGCCGCCGTCTACCGCGTCGGCCACTCGCTGATCGGCCAGACGATCACCGTGCTCGACGCCGACGGGCAGCCGAAATCGGTGCCGCTGTTCGATGCATTCCTGAACCCGACCAACGAGGCGGGCGCGTTCACCGCGCCGCTGCCACCAGGGTATGTCCCGCAGGCGGGCTTCGAGCAGCTCGGCGTCGATCGCATTCTGGGCGGGATCGTGCAGCAGCAGGCCGAGGAGGTCGACTTCAACCTCGTCGATGCGGTCCGCAACGACCTCGTCCGCATTCGCGCGGATCTGTTCTCCTTCAACGTCGCACGTGGCTGGGATGTGGGTCTCGGTACGCTCAATCAAGTCCGGGCCAGTCTGCTCGCGTCGAGCGACTTCTACGTCCAGGATGCGGTCGATCTGTCGGGGGCCGATCTCACGCCTTACACATCGTGGGATGACTTCCAGGATCGCAATGGCCTCTCGGACGCGGTGATTGCGCAGTTCAAGCAGGCGTATCCGGATCTCGTGCTCGGATCGCAGGCGGAGATCGACACCTTCACCGCGGCAAATCCGGACATCGAACTCGTCGGCGGCAACACGGTTAAGGGTATCGACCGCGTCGACCTGTGGGTTGGCGGACTTGCCGAGAAGCACATCAACGGCGGGATGGTGGGCGCCACGTTCTGGGTCGTCCTTCACGAGCAGTTCGACCGGCTGCAGGAGGCCGATCGTTTCTACTACACGGATCGCGTGGGCGACTTCGACTTCTACCTGGCACTCGACGGCGTTGATTTTGCGGACATCATTGCCCGCAATACGGGCCTCACGGGGCTTCCGGAAGACATCTTCTCGGCAGGCGACAACGCGGGCGGTGGCACGGGCGGTGCTGACGACGGCGCGGGTTCCGGGGTTGATGATAGCG
>OFDC01000998.1_pt1 | contig 16930 bp, 13 predicted proteins | sample 1520941 | NCBI WGS metagenome assembly OFDC01 (sample SAMEA94258168, study PRJEB24077) | hot springs metagenome | biome: Aquatic biome; feature: Water | place: India | collected 2012-12-06 | depth 5 m | reverse complement strand
CGAAGAAATCGCAATGGCTGCCAACGGTGTTGCAGTTGGAACTTGAGTTAACCCCGCCCTAACGTCCGCGACCAAAATATTGATTTCACACGGCAATCAGAGATTGTCCACCGTGGACACTATCCCGCCTTGACCCGCAGCCGCCAGGCGTGGAGCAGGGGCTCGGTATACCCCGAAGGCTGCTCCCGCCCCTTGAAGACCAGATCGCAGGCCGCCTGGAACGCCGCCCCCTGGAAGGCCGGGGCCATCGGCCGGTACAGCGGATCACCGGAGTTCTGCCGGTCCACCACCGCCGCCATCTTCCGCATCGCCTCCATCACCTCGGCCTCGCTGACCACCCCATGATGCAGCCAGTTCGCGATGTGCTGGGCCGAGATCCTGCAGGTCGCCCGGTCCTCCATCAGCCCGACATCGTTCACGTCCGGCACCTTGGAACAGCCCACCCCCTGGTCGATCCACCTGACCACATAGCCCAGGATTCCCTGCGTGTTGTTCTCGACCTCCCGGCCGACCTGCGCCTTGGACCAGGCCTGGAAGCTCGCCAGCGGGATGTCCAGGATCCCGTCCACATGCGCCCGGCGTCCCCCCTTCGCCAGCCGCGCCTGCACCGCGAAGACGTCGACCTTGTGGTAGTGCAAGGCGTGCAAGGTGGCCGCCGTCGGAGACGGAACCCAGGCGGTATTCGCCCCCGCGCGGGGATGGGCGATCTTTTCGTCCAGCATCGCCGCCATCAGGTCCGGCATCGCCCACATCCCCTTGCCGATCTGGGCCTTTCCCGACAACCCGCACTCCAGCCCGATATCGACGTTCAGGTTCTCATAGGCCGTGATCCAGGACTTCCGTTTGATGAAGTCCTTCCGGCTGAACGCCCCCGCTTCCATGCTGGTGTGGATCTCGTCCCCGGTCCGATCGAGGAACCCAGTGTTGATGAACGCGACCCGCCCCTTCGCCGCCCGGATGCATTCCTTCAGGTTCACGGACGTCCGCCGCTCCTCGTCCATGATTCCCAGCTTTACCGTCGCCTTCGGGAGCCCCAGCACCGCCTCCACCCGCGCCATCACCGCATCCGCAAAGGCTACTTCCTCCGGCCCGTGCATCTTCGGCTTCACCACATAGACCGACCCCATCACCGAGTTCCGCATGCCTTCCGTCTTCTTCAGGTCATGCAGCGCGATGGCCACGGTCACCATCGCGTCCATCAGCCCCTCGGGCACCTCCGACCCGTCCGGCAACAGGATCGCCGGGTTGGTCATCAGGTGGCCCACGTTACGAACCCACATCAGCGCGCGGCCCTTCAGTGTGAAGGGCGAGCCGTTGGAGTCCAGATACTCCCGATCCCCGTTCAGCCGCCGCTCCACCCGCTTGCCAGCCTTCTCGAAGCTTTCCGACAGCGTGCCTTTCATCAGCCCCAGCCAGTTGCGGTAGGCCCCGACCTTGTCCTCGGCATCGACGCAGGCAACCGAATCCTCGCAGTCCATGATCGCCGTCAGCGCGCTTTCCAGCTGCACATCGGCCAGCAGCGCCTGATCCCGCGAGCCGATGAAATGCGCCCGGTCGAAGACCAGCTCGACATGCAGACCGTTGTTTCGCAGCAGCACTGCGTCCGGCGCCTTGGGATTGCCCCGGTAGCCCGCGAACTTCGACGCGTCCACCAGCGGAAGGTCGTCAACCAGCAAGGCCCCGTCCTTCACCACATAGCGGCGCACATCGGCATGGCTGGTCCCCGCAATCGGAAACGCCTCGTCCAGGAACACCCGCGACCGCGCCACGACCCGCGCGCCGCGCCCGCGCTCATAGCCGCCTGAAGGGGGCAGGGACCCCATCGCGTCCGTCCCATACAGGCAGTCATAAAGGCTTCCCCACCGGGCATTGGCTGCGTTCAGCGCATAGCGGGCGTTCGTCACCGGGACGACCAACTGCGGCCCGGGGACCTTGGCGACCTCGGGGTCGACGTTGGTCGTTTCGATCGTGAAGGCTGGCCCCTCTGGAAGCAGATACCCGATCTCGGAGAGAAACGCCTTGTAGGCTGCATGGTCATGCGGCTGGCCGCGCCGGGCGATGTGCCAGGAGTCGATCCGGGCCTGCAGCGCGTCCCGTTTTGCCAGCAGCGCCCGGTTCTGCGGCGCGAAATCGGCCAGCAGGCCCGCAAATCCGGTCCAGAACCGCCCAGCTTCGATCCCGGTACCGGGCAAGGCCTCATCCTCGATGAAGCTGGCCAGAACCGCGTCCACCTTCAGCCCCTCACGATCCAGACGCTCGGTCATCCTGTCCCCCATCGCCCCGGAAGGGCCATTGTATGCTGTGGCACACAATAGGCGAGCGCGCGGGCAGGGGCAAAGGAAACAGCCCAGGGAATTTCAAGCAAAGCCGAAAATCACTTGTCGGGAAATTCGGAAGACCAAGAAAACTTTGCCGATTGGCTAACTTTGTGCTTTCCCGACTCGGCGAAAGGTGATTGGTTAGCGATATGGCTAAGCATGATCCCCACCTCGACCTCCTGTTCCACGCCCTGTCCGACCCGACCCGGCGGATGATGCTGAACCGGCTGGCCAAGGGACCCGCGCCGGTGACGGAACTGGCCGGGCTTTCGGGGTTCAAGCTTCCGACGATCCTGCGCCATCTTTCGGTGCTGGAGGAGGCAGGTCTTGTCGCCACCCAGAAGGACGGCCGCGTGCGATCCTGCGCGTTCCAGCCCAAGGCGATGCAGCCGATGACCGACTGGCTGGAAGACCAACGCAAGCTGTGGGAGGCGCGGCTGGACCGCCTGGACGACTACGTGATGAACCTGATGAAGGAGCGCGAGAAATGACTGCCCAAATGACACTGGACCTTGACCCCGAACTTGACCTTGTCATCACCCGTGAGGTCAATGCCCCGCGCGAAATCCTGTACATGTGCTGGACCACGCCCGAGCATCTGGTCCACTGGTTCGTGCCAAAGCCGCACAGCGTGTCGAAATGCGAACTGGACGTGCGCGTCGGCGGGGCCTGCAACACGACGTTCAACGTCGATGGCAACGAGATGGAGAACAACGGGGTCTACCTGGAGGTTGTCCCCAATGAAAAGCTTGTCTTTACCGATGCCTACGAGGCTGGATGGAAGCCGAAGCCTGATCCGTTCATGACCGCGATCATTCATTTCGAAGACATCGGCGGCGGCCGCACCAAATACACCGCCATCGCGCGGCATCGCAGCGCCGAGACCGCCAAGGCGCACAAGGACATGGGGTTCTACGACGGCTGGGGCACGGTCATCACGCAGCTGGAAGACTATGCGCAGGGGCTGAAGTCATGAGCCGGGATGAAGTAGGCGACCGATTTGCCATGCTGACGTTTGAACGCAGGGTCGCGGCTCCGGTGGCAACGCTTTACGCTGCCTGGACGTCACCCGCCGCGCGCGCCGTCTGGGCCTCGCCCGCGCCATCGGTAACGGTGGAGTTCCTGGAGGCCGACAGTCGGGTAGGGGGCCGCGAGATCTCGCTTTGCAAGGTGGCGGGAGAGCCCGACCTGAGGGTCGAGGCGGGGTGGCTGGACCTTGTCCCCGAGGAGCGGACCGTGGGATATGAGGTCGTGTCACGCGATGGGGCGAACCTCTCGGCAGCCCTGGTCACCGCAGACTTCGCGGCCGAGGGCGAAGACAGCCGCATCGCCGTGACGGTCCAGCTTTCCTCTTTGACCGAAGACATGGCCGGGGGTTACCGGCAAGGATTCGACGCCGGGATCGCCAACCTCGGTGGGGTGGCCGAACGCACGATGGTTCTGCAGCGCATCATCAAGGCCCCCGTGCCAGTGGTCTGGGGTGCCTGGATGAACGCCGAGTCGCTTCCGAAATGGTGGGGGCCGGATGGCTTCTCCTGCCGCACCTCGCGCATCGACTTGCGTGAGGGCGGGGAATGGGTCTTCGACATGATCGCGCCCGACGGGACGGTCTTCCCCAACCACCACAAATATGGCGCGATGGTCCCAGAACAGCGGCTGTCCTATACCCTGCACTGGGGCGAGAACGGGCCGAAGCATGCCGATGCCTGGGCGATGTTCGACAATGTGGATGGGGACACCAAGGTAACCCTCGGGATGGTTTTCGCCACAGCGCAGGAATACCACGAGGCCAAGGGCTTTGGCGCGCCCGAGCTTGGGTTGCAGACGCTTGGCAAGCTGGCAAAGGCGGTCGGTGCCGCGTAGGCTTAGTTCGTCGGGGCCCCGCCCTCGGCCTTGCGGCGCGCGACGAAGGCCTCCAACGCCTCACGGACGCCGTCGTCCAGCGGTGGCTGTTCGTACCCCGTCAGCAGGTCCTTCCAGATCCGATTGGCGCGGGCCGGGGCCTCCTCGGCCCCTTTCGCCAGCCAGTTGGGATAGCTGTCCCAGTTCGACAGCATTGGCAGATGAAATGCGGTTTCATACATGGCCATCGTTTGGGCGGTGCCGAAGAAATGCCCGCCCACCCCGGCTTCGGCGATGGCGTCGAGCGATAGGGCCTCGTCCGTCACGCTGATCGGGCGGAAGTAGCTTTGCATCATCCCCAGAAGTTCTGCATCCAGCACCAGTTTCTCGAAACCTGCCGTCAGGCCGCCGTGCATCCAGCCCGCGCCATGGATCACCAGATGCGCGCCGCCCATCAGGCAACCCCACAGCGACATCATCGACTCGTAGGCCGCCTGCGCGTCCAAGGCATTCGCCGCCGTGGTGTTCGACGACCGGAACGGCACCCTGATCCGCCGGGCGAGCTGCCCCGCCGCCTGGGCGGCCTTGGCATATTCTGGTGTGCCAAAGGCCGGGGCGCCGGTCTTCATGTCGACGTTCGAGGTGAAGCCCCCGTACATCACCGGCACCCCCGGTCGCACGATCTGGGTCAGCGCCACGCCGAACATCGCCTCGGCATGCTGCAGCACCAGCGCGCCCGCCAGCGATACCGGAGCCATCGCCCCCGCCAAAGTGAAGGGCGTGACGATCGCCACCTGCCCATGTTCCGCAAGCGCGATCAGCCCCTCGGCCATCGGCACGTCCAGCTGGCGCGGGGAGTTCGTGTTGATCACCCCCATCATCATCGGCTGCCGCGCCAGGTCGTCCAGCGACCAGCCCATCAGGATCGCCGCCATCTCGATCCCGTCCATCGTCCGCTCGCGCCCCAGGGCATTCAGCTGCCAGCTTTTGTCCAGAAGCGTGCATTGCGACAGGTAGAGGTCCAAATGCCGGGTCGCCGCGGGCAGGTCCATCGGCTCCAAGGGCCCGCCGGATTCCTGCTGGATCACGTTCAGGCTTTGGCAGAGGCGCAGGAAATCCTGCATGTCCTGCAAGGTCCCGTCCCGCCGCCCGCGGTCGAGGTCCATCACATAGGCCGGCCCGCCAACGCTGGCGAAAACCATGTCGTTGCCACCAAAGCGCAGGTCCTTGGCGCGGTTCCGGGCGGCGATGGTGAAGGTGGGCGGGACGGTCGTCAGAAGGCTCTCGATCAGGCCGGGGTCGGGGTAGACCATCTGGCCGTCAACCTTCGCACCGGCCCTTCGGAAAAGATCGAGCGCGGTCCCGTTCAGCACCCGCATCCCTTGCATCGCCAAAAGGTGAAGCGCGGCCTGATGGATCGCCTCGACCTGATCTTCGGACAGGACCCGGATCGGGTCATACGGCCGCGACACCTGCCCGAAGGGCGGCTGTGGGATCGCGTTGGGGTTACGGGCCGGGCGGCGCTGGCGCATCAGGGGCTCCTTGCGGGCGCGCGCTCCCGGCGCGGGGGCAGGTCGGGCTCGCCCAGAAGGCGGGCATAGCGGTGGGCAGAGTGAACCGCATCGGCGATGGAGGAGGGCGCAAGGCAATCCCCGATCCGGGTGGCGGGGATGCCCTGTGCGGTGAGGTCGTCAAAAAGGCCAGTGTCAGGCAGCCGCCCGGTGCACAGGATCAACGTCCCGCAGGGCAAGGCTTCCTCGCGCCCGGTGTAGACGCAGGCGAGCCGCACTTCGCCGTTTCCTCGCGCTTTCAGCGCCTTGAGCGGATGCAGCCGCACCCCGCCTTCGATCAGCCGGGCCTGCAGGAAGTCCTGCTCGTTGGTCATCACCGTCCAGGAAGACGCAACGGCGGCGGTGGTCACGTAGTGGACCTCAAGCCCCGCAAGAGCCAGCTTTTCGGCCATCGCACCCCCCATGAAATAGTGCTCGTCGTCGTAGATGACGACCGGCCCCGTGACCTTGGCCCCGGCAAAAACATCGTCTGGCGTCAGGGCATCTGGCAGCACCAGGGGCCGGATCGCGTAGACGCCCACCCCGTCCCGCCGCCAGGTTGATCCCGTCGCCAGCACCACATGATCCGCTCCGAACTCAACGATGTCTGCTACCCCCATCCGGCTGGCCGGAAACAGCTCCACGTTGGGCAGCTTGCCGATCATGTGCAACCGCCAGTCCCTGACCCGCATCCAGGTCTGCAAGCCCGGCAAAGTTGCCTCGCGTAACAGCCGCCCGCCGAAACTGTCGGAAGCCTCGGCCAAAGCCACCTCCAGCCCTCGCCGCCCCAGCGTCAGCGCCGCTTCCAGCCCCGCCGGACCTCCGCCGATCACCAGCGCCTTCTCGCGCTTTGGGTAGACCGCGATCCGCTCTGGATGCCAGCCGCGCCGCCATTCCTCGCCCATCGTCGGGTTCTGCGTGCAGCGGAGGCCCACGCCTTCGTTGTTCGCGGCCCGGCAGATGTTGCAGCCGATGCATTCCCGGATCTCGTCCTCGCGCCCGTCGCGGATCTTGGCAGGCAGGAACGGGTCGGCAATCGAAGGCCGCGCCGCGCCAATGAAATCCTGCACCCCGCGCCTGATCTGGCTGACCATCCGATCCGGAGAGGTGAACCGGCCCACCGACACCACGGGCTTGGTGGTGAGCGACTTCACGAAAGCGACGTTTTCCTCCTGATACCCTTCGGCCGAGAACCGCGCCGACCGCGAGTCATTCCCCAGTGCCCCGGCCACGTTCACGTCCCACAGGTCCGGCAGCTCGGCCAGCATCGCGATGATCTCGCGCCCCTCGCCTTCGGAGGTGATCCCCTCCGGCCCGTGCAGCTCATCCACCGCCAGCCGCACCGCCACGGCGCAGGTATCGCCGACGGCGTCCTTCGTGTCCTCGATCATCTCGCGCAGCAGGCGGACGCGGTTCTGCAAAGTTCCGCCATAGGCGTCGCCCCGGTGGTTTGTCCGGCGCGACAGGAACTGGAACGGCAGGTAGTCGTGCCCGGCATAGACATAGATGATGTCGAACCCCGCCCGCTTGGCGCGGATCGCTGCATCGCGCTGCCAGCCCCGGAAGGCCTTGATATCGCTTGCATCCATCGCCCGCGCCGTCGAGGGCAGGTGATACAGCGCCGGCTGCACATCGGGCGCGATCCCCGGCACCCGTGTCATCCGGTTCGAGGCATGGGCTCCCCCGTGCCACAGCTCGATCCCGGCCAGCGATCCATGCGCATGGATGGCATCCGCTGTCAGCGCCAGGGGCGCAATATCGTCGTCGTCCCACAGCGTCAGGAACGCGTAGGGGCTGTCGTCAGACGAGGGGTGGATCGAGCAATACTCGGTGCAGACCACCCCCCAGCCGCCCTCGGCCTTTACCCCACGTAACGCCGCGCCGGACTGCGGCCGCTGCCAGCCGAAACCGGTGGCATGTGGCGTCTGGTAGAACCGGTTGGGGGCGGTCACTGGCCCGATGCGGACGGTTTCGAACAGGATGTCGTAACGCGGATCGCGGGGCATCGGGGGGCCTTGTGGACTGTGCGGACAGTAGGGGCCGGGCAGAACAGCCGTCAAGCGGCGTGGCAGAGGCGTCAGAAGGGCAGGGTCAGCTGGGCCGTGGCTGGTTTGCGGACCGGACGCCGCCCCTCGCGGTTGCCGGACCGGCTGGCGTGGCGCTGGACAATCTCGCCCGCGACGGCTGCAAAACCGGCGCTGCGCCGGGCCTGCCAGATCCGATCCCGCGCCTCACGCGCGGCCGAGGCCACGTCGATGATCGGTTCCGGATAGCGGTGGCCCAGAAGCCGCCGTGCCTCGGGCCACAGCCAGGGCTCCTGCAGGAAGGCATCCGGCACCCCCGCCAGTTCCGGCAGCCAGCGGCGGGTGAAGGCGCCCGTGGGGTCCTGGTCCAGCCCCTGCTTCACCGGGTTGTAGATGCGGGGGATGTTGATGCCCGTCGTCCCCGACTGCATCTGCACCTGCGGCCAGTGGATGCCGGGCTCATAATCCGTGAACATCCGCGCCAGTTGCGCCCCCGTGGCCCGCCAGTCGAGCCAAAGGTGATAGGACGCGACCGAAATCACCATCGCCCGCATCCGGAAGTTCAGCCAGCCCGTGGCGCGCAGGTAGCGCATGCAGGCGTCAAGGAAGGGCAATCCGGTTTCGCCCGCCGCCCATGCCGCCAGCCGGGCCGGATCGCTGTCACGGGGCCGGGTCGTAGCCATCGGATGCAGGTCACGGACTTCGATTGATGGCTGATCCTCCAGCTTCTGCATGAAGTGGTCCCGCCAGGCCAGCCGCGACTGGAAACTGGAGAGCGACCCGCCCCACTTGCCCCCGGGTCGTTCCGCCTGCCGCGCCGCCGTCGCCTGCACCACCTCACGCACCGACAGCGCCCCCAGCGCGAAATGCGGGGACAGCCGCGAACAGGCCCTCTCCGCTGACAGGGGAGAGGACATGGCCACCCGGTAAGGCTCGCCCCGGCGGGACAGAAAGCTGTCCATCAACTCCATCCCCCGCGACCGCCCGCCCAGTTGGCGATGCGGGCAGGGGTCCGGTGCCAGCTTCAACGCGCGGGCCGTAGGGATCAGGCCTGGCTCCACCCCCTCTACCGCCTGCAGGACCGGGGCAGGCAGCACCGGCTGCGCCATGAACCCGTCCCGGCTGGCTGCCCAGATATCGCGCGAGGGCAAGCGACGCACCACGCCGGACTGCGCAACTTCCACCCATTCCACCCCCGCCGACCGCGCCCATTCCGCCACCCGCCGGTCGCGGGCGTAAGTCCAGAGCGTCCCGGTTTCCTCATGGCTGACGATCCGGCTGATCCGATGTCGCTTGCACAGGCCCGCGAGCACTTGCACCGCATCCCCCACCCGCACCACCAAGGGCGCGCCGATCCCTGCCAGGGCCTCCCGCAGGTCTGCCAGCGCCTCGGCCACGCAGTCCCACTGCCGAGCCGAGGCATCGGGCTGCATCCAAAGCTCCGGCTCGACCACATAGACCGGCAAGACCGACCCCGGCCCCGCCGCCAGGGTCAGCGCGGGGTGGTCATGGACGCGCAGGTCGCGCTTCAGCCAGACGAGAACATTCATGGAACATAGATGTAGCTGCGCCCACAGATTCGTAAAGCGGCAAAAGACTGTTACCGGCCGCCCCCTTGCGTCCCGGCCCATTCCCCGTAGCTTTGTTACAAAGGAGTTACCGATGACCGAGCAGAAGACCGTCTACCTGGCCGACTACCTGCCCTACAGCCATCTTGTCGACAGCGTGGACCTGACCTTCCGCCTGCACCCCACGGCGACCCGTGTCCTCACCCGACTAAGCCTCCGTCCCAACCCCGACCGCAAGGACCGCAATCACCTCCGCCTTGATGGCGAGGGGCTGAACCTTGTCTCCTGCCGCCTGGATGGCCAGACGATCACACCGACGGTGGACGCCCAGTCCCTGACCATCGCCGCGCACGAGCTGCCCCATGGCCCGTTCACACTGGAAACCGAGGTCGAAATCGCGCCCAAGGCGAACACGGCTTTGGAAGGCCTCTACATGTCGAAAGGCCTGTATTGCACCCAGTGCGAGGCCGAGGGTTTCCGCAAGATCACCTACTACCCCGACCGCCCCGATGTCATGTCGCGCTTCAAGGTTCGCATTGAATCCGATCTGCCGGTGCTCCTCTCCAATGGCAATCCTACGGGGCAGGGTCCCGGTTGGGCCGAATGGGACGACCCCTGGCCAAAGCCCGCCTACCTTTTCGCGCTCGTTGCCGGAGATCTCCGCGCCCATTCGGCCAAGTTCACCACTGCCTCCGGCCGCCCTGTCGACCTGAACATCTGGGTCCGCCCCGGGGACGAGGACCGCTGCGCCTATGCGATGGACAGCCTGATCCGGTCGATGCGTTGGGACGAAATGACCTACGGTCGGGAATACGACCTTGACGTCTTCAACATCGTCGCCGTCGACGATTTCAACATGGGCGCGATGGAGAACAAGGGGCTGAACATCTTCAACTCCCGCTATGTCCTCGCCTCGCCCGAAACCGCCACCGACGACGACTATGCCCGGATCGAGGCGATCATCGCCCATGAGTATTTCCACAACTGGACTGGCAACCGCATCACCTGCCGCGACTGGTTCCAGCTGTGCCTGAAAGAGGGCCTCACCGTCTTCCGCGACCACCAGTTTTCCGGCGACATGCGGTCCGCCGCTGTCCGCCGCATCGAGGACGTGGCCGTTCTGCGGGCCCGCCAGTTCCGCGAGGACGCGGGACCACTCGCCCACCCCGTCCGCCCGGAAAGCTTTGTCGAGATCAACAACTTCTACACCGCCACGGTCTACGAAAAGGGCGCCGAGCTGATCGGGATGCTGAAATCCCTAGCGGGCGAAAGCGGCTACAAGCGCGCGCTCGACCTTTACTTCGACCGCCACGACGGCGACGCCGCCACGATCGAGGACTGGCTCAAGGTTTTCGAGGATGCGACCGACCGCGACCTTTCCCAGTTCAAGCTCTGGTACTCCGAGGCCGGCACGCCGCGCCTGAAAGTCACCGAGGATTGGGACAACGGCGTCTACACCCTGACCTTCACCCAGACGAACCCGCCCACCCCCGGCCAGCCGGAAAAGCAGCCCAAGGTCATCCCGATCAAGGTTGGCCTTCTGAACCCCAACGGCGACGAGGTCGTGCCGACGATCATGCTGGAAATGACGCGCGCGAAGCAGTCCTTCCGCTTTGACGGCCTTGCTGCCAGACCAATCCCGTCCATCCTGCGCGGCTTTTCCGCGCCCGTGGTCCTGGATCGCAAGGCCCCGGCCTCGGAACGCGCTTTCCTTCTGGCGCATGACACCGACGCCTTCAACAAATGGGAGGCCGGGCGGACCCTGGCCAAGGAGGTCGTGGCCGACATCGTGCTGAAGGGCGCAACCGTCAGTTCCGACTGGCTGGACGCCTTGGCCGCGGTCACCTTTGACGAAACGCTCGACCCCGCCTTCCGCGCACTTTGCCTGCGCCTGCCCGGCGAGGATGACATCGCCCAGACCATCCACGCCATGGGCCGCATCCCCGATCCCGCCAAGATCCACACCGCACGGCGCGAAATGGCAGGCGCGCTGGCGATCCGGCTTGGCGAAGGATTGGCGCGCCTTTACAAGGATTTGGACGACAACGCTCCGTTCTCGCCCTCGGCCGCTCAGGCGGGCAGGCGGGCCCTGAAACTTGCTGCGCTTGGCCTTCTGACCCGCCGCGACGGCGGCAAGCTTGCGGCTTCAGCCTTCGCCCGGGCCCGCAGCATGACCGAAGAAATCGGCGCGCTTGTAGCGCTTCTCGACATCCACCAGGGCCAGGCTGAACTTGCAGGCTTTGCCGCCCGCTGGGGCCGCGACGCCAATGTGATGGACAAATGGTATGCGATGCAGATCTCCGCAGCCGAACCCGGCGATGCGGCTGCGCTGACCGCGAAACTGATCGAAACGCCCGGGCTCGACTGGAAGAACCCAAATCGCTTCCGGTCGGTCATCGGCGCGCTCGGGGCCAATCACGCGGGCTTCCACCACCGGTCGGGCGAGGGCTACCGCACCGTGGCCGACTGGCTTCTCCGGCTCGATCCCCTGAACCCGCAAACCGCCGCCCGGGTGTCAACCGCCTTCGAGACCTGGCCGCGCTATGACGCCGCGCGGCGCAAGCAGGCGCAGACGGAACTGGAGCGCATCCTCGGCTTTTCCGACCTGTCGGGCGATCTGCGCGAGATGGTGGAAAGGATGCTCACGGCGGGCTGATCCTGCCATACTGTTGACGCAACTAGCCAGATAATGCCTGTCCATCGTGCATTGTTCGTTCGGAGTTTTCCTGTGCCCTACATCATCGCCCTCTTTGGCCTTGTGATCGGCGCCTACATCTGGATCCAGCGCGCCCGCATGGCGGCCGAGGCGACGCAGGAACTTGCTGGTGTTGCTCAGGACGTGATCGCCGCCGCCAAACGCTTCGGCTTTCGCCGCAAGCTGAACCTGCATCCTGTCGAATCACTGGAAGACCCCGATGTCGCGATTGCCGGGGCAGGGGTCGCCTTCCTGGAACTCGGCGGCCTGCCCTCGGCCGAACAGCAGGACAAGCTGATCGCCAGCCTGCAAAGCCATCTCGACCAAAGCCGGAACAAGGCGGAAGAGGCGGCGATCCTGGGCCGCTGGCTGGTCGCGGAAAGCGGGTGGGCCCAGCAGGGGCTGGAACGCCTGACCCGCCGCCTGCAGATGATTCGCGGAATGCAGGGATTTCAGCCGCTCATTTCGGTGTTGAAGGACGTGGCCGCTGCCAGCCGCGACGGATCGCTTTCCGCGCGCCAGAACGACGCCCTGCAGGAAATCGCCCGGCTGTTCCGGATCAGCTAAGCCTTCAGCCCGCGTTGCAATACGGCTGCTGGCTGGTCCAGGAGGCCATCGCCGACCGCTTTTCGTTCGACCGCAGAGGTGCCCAGTCGCGCCCGATCCCCCGGTTCCCTTCCCCGGCGACCAGCCCGTCCTTGGCCACTTGCGTCGACATGATCTCGACGGCGCATTCCAGGTTCTGCTCGCCGTCTTTCAGCGCCACGACCGAGGTCGCCTCGCAGCCATAGTTCCTGGCCGACCGCGGGTCGATCTGCATCAGCCCGATCCAGCGCCCGCCCCCGCCCGAGGCCGCCGGGTTCCAGGTGCTTTCATACTTCGCCACCGCCGACAGCAGCCCCGCCCAGAAGGCCCGACGCTCATCGACCGTCGCGTCGACATAGCCCGGACACCAGGTTTCAATGTCGGCAGGAACCCTCTCGGACAGGAGCTGATCCTTGGTCGACAGCGCGACCAGGGTCGATTCGGTCCACTCTGCCCCTTCCGGGTGATGGTCCCACTGCATTGGCGGCGCAACAAAGGCCACCGGCTCGGGTGCCTTGGTGTTGACGCAAGCCGCCAGCGAAGCCGCTGCAAACATTCCGAAAATCCCGCGTGTCAGCATGGCGACGTCACCCGAAAATCACTGCATTTCCCTTTTTTCGCCCTGATCCGCGGTCAGATTTCAACCAGCGGAGGACGAATTCCGCCCAGGGGGCGTTGCGATGCTGGTTACACCATCACTCATGCATGTGAAAACCCGTACGGGTCGCAGTCAGCAGGAAGACGCCTTCTCGCTGCGGGGCCGGTCCGGCTCGGCTGCGGCGCTCCCCGATGGCATGACCGCCGATCAGGTGCTTGCGCGCGTCGATGCGCCGGTGCTGCGGATGGGGGCGGAAAAGACCGAATGGCAGTGCATCCGGGATGACCATGCCGCGATGGCCGCTGCCGGGGAATGGGCCGACCTCCTCGACGCGCTGCGCTATACCGACCAGGAACGCGTGATGGCCTCGGGCGGGCATCGTGTGGCACCGCTGATCAGCCAGGGGATGCGTGCGGACCTGACCGCCGCCATCACCCGCCGCGACTGGACCGCCGCTCTGGCAGAGCTCGAAAAGCTCGAAGGCCTCTACGACCGCAACCCCGAGGATTACTGCGCCGCCCAGGTCGTGGCCCAGGGTCACATCGACTATGCCACCGCCCGCCGCAAGGCCGCGCCGCAGGGGCAGCTGTCCCGCGAAGTCTGGTCCGAGGGCGCTGTGCATTTCGACCGGGCCGAAACGCTCGTCACCCTCTTCGACCCGATCGAGGAGATGTCCCCGCTTCTGGCCGCCACCCGCTACGGCCTGCTCGCCGGGATCGAGGACGCAAGCGCGGTCTGCCGCGAATGGTACCAGGACTGGGTCGACCTCGACCCCGAGGATGCCACCGCCCATGCCGCGCACGCCGTCAACATGTTGCCCGGCTGGTATGGGTCCCTGACGGCCTTCGAAAAGGAAGCCCGCCGCGCCGTGCGGATGACCGAGGGCGCGACCGGCAAGGCCGCCTATGCCGTCTTCCACATCACGGCGGTCGAGGCGCTGGGTGATCTCGCACCGACCATCGACCTCGCCTACTTCTGCGAAGCCATCGCCGACTATCAGTCCGCAACCGGCTGCCAGCACCGGGCCAACGTCTCGGCGGAACTTCTCTCGCGCCTCGCGATGGACTTCCGCAAGCAGGGCGCGGACGCCGCCTGGCAGTTGACCAAGGTCCGTGCCGCGCTGTCGGATGTCCTGTGGAACCGTCTGCGCGAAATCCAGATGGACTGCTGGGAAAACGGCACCGAAAGCCTGGCCTTCGCCATGGCCGAGGTCTTCGGTCCCGCCCTGAAACGCGGCGCGCGGATCGTGCGGCGCGGCGAAGGGCTTGGCACGCTGGTCCGCCGGACCTGACGCCCCCTTGCCCCGCGCGGCGCGGCGGCCTAAACCCGGCCCCAAGTCCATTCGGAGGCCGCCATGCTCGACCTGACCTATACCGCGCCCAGCCCCAAGGTGATCGCCGGGGCCAAGCACGACTGGGAACTGGTCATCGGGATGGAAATCCACGCCCAGGTATCGTCAAACGCCAAACTCTTCTCCGGCGCCTCCACCGCCTTCGGGGCGGAGCCGAATTCCAACGTCTCGTTCGTCGATTGCGCGATGCCGGGGATGCTGCCGGTCATCAACGAATTCTGCGTCGAACAGGCCGTCCGCACCGGGCTAGGGCTGAAGGCACAGATCAACCTGACCTCGGCCTTCGACCGCAAGAACTATTTCTACCCCGACCTGCCGCAGGGCTATCAGATCAGCCAGCTTTACCACCCCATTGTCGGCGAGGGCGAGGTGATCGTCGAAATGGCCCCCGGCGTCGCCCGCCGCGTGCGGATCGAGCGTATCCATCTGGAACAGGACGCCGGGAAATCCATCCACGACATGGACCCGAACCTGTCCTTCGTCGACTTCAACCGCACCGGCGTCGCACTGATGGAGATCGTCTCGCGCCCCGACATCCGGGGCCCAGAGGAAGCCGCCGCCTACGTCACCAAGCTCCGCCAGATCCTGCGCTACCTTGGCACCTGCGACGGCAACATGCAGAACGGCAACCTGCGCGCCGACGTCAACGTCTCGGTCTGCCGCCCCGGCCAGTATGAGAAATACCAGGCGAGCCAGGACTTCGGCCACCTGGGAACGCGCTGCGAAATCAAGAACATGAACTCGATGCGCTTCATCCAGGCCGCCATCGAGTATGAGGCCCGCCGCCAGATCGCCATCATCGAGGACGGCGGTTCCGTGGTGCAGGAAACCCGCCTCTACGACCCCGACAAGAACGAGACCCGCTCCATGCGGTCGAAGGAAGAGGCGCATGATTACCGCTACTTCCCCGATCCGGACCTTCTGCCGTTGGAGATCGAGCAGGCCTGGGTGGATGGCGTGGCGGCTTCGATGCCGGAACTGCCCGATGCCAAGAAGGCGCGCTTTATGGCCGACTACGGCCTGACCGACTATGACGCGAATGTTCTGACTGCCGAACTCGACAGCGCTCGCTACTTCGATGAGGTCGCCAAGGGCCGCGACGGCAAGATGGCTGCGAACTGGGTCATCAACGAACTGTTTGGCCGGCTGAAGAAGGAAGGCCACGATATCACCGAAAGCCCGGTTTCGGCCGCGCAGCTGGGCGGGATCATCGACCTGATCGCCGCTGGCACCATCAGCGGCAAGATGGCCAAGGACCTGTTCGAGATCGTCTACACCGAAGGCGGCGACCCGGCCGAAGTGGCCAAGGCGCGGGGCATGCAGCAGGTCACCGACACGGGAGCCATCGAAAAGGCGGTCGACGAGATCATCGCCGCGAACCCCGACCAGGTGGAAAAAGCCAGGGCGAATCCCAAGCTGGCGGGCTGGTTCACCGGTCAGGTCATCAAGGCCTCGGGAGGCAAGGCGAACCCTGCCACGGTCAACGCGCTGGTCGCCAGGAAGCTCGGGTTGTAAGCCGGGCCCGCAAGACTTTTCGAAAAGTCTTGCAAAATCCTTCGAAGGATTTTGACCCACCGGCTGTTGCAGGGCAGGCGCGGTTCGGCCGGAAAACGCCGCAGTGATTTGCGCGCAAGCGCAGAATAATCTATGTCTCTGTCCGGACATAACGGGAGAAACCCGATGCAACGCTTTGAATACAAAGTCATTCCCGCCCCCAAGCGCGGCGAGAAGGCGCGGGGCGTCAAGACCACCGAAGACCGTTTCGCCTATGCGCTGACCAACCTGATGAACCAGCTTGGCGCGGAAGGCTGGGACTATGTCCGCGCCGATTCGCTGCCGTGCGAGGAACGTGTCGGTTTCACCGGCACCAAGACGACCTTCCAGAATGTGCTCGTGTTCCGCCGTGCGCTGGCCCTAACCGCTGACCCGCAAGCGACAGCCCGCCTTCTGCTGCAAGAGCCGCTTCCGGCGGCAAAGCGCCTGGGTCCGGCCGAAACGCCTGCGCCCGGGAATGCGCCCGCCCTCGGCCCCGCCAAGCCCGATCTCGCGGCCGAGTGATCAGCCTGCCGCGTTCAGGGCAAGTGGCAAGGTTTCCTCAAGAATATCAAGCGTCTGGTCGTCACCCAGGCTGATCCGGACGCAGCGGTCCAAGGGTGCTACGCCCGGCATCCGGATGAAGACGCCAAGCGCTCCCAGTTCCGCCAGCACCCGGCGCGCGTAATCCCCGTCCCGCCCGCAGTCGATGGTGACGAAATTGGTGGCCGAGGGCAGGGGACAGAGGCCGTTGGCCGCAGCAATCTCTGACACCCGCCGCCGTGCCGCGACAGTCCGGTCCTGCACGCTGGCTAGCTGTGACTTCTCATCAGGTTGTTCACCCTTGAGAGGGGTGGTAGGCCATC
>OFDC01000997.1_pt1 | contig 16947 bp, 16 predicted proteins | sample 1520941 | NCBI WGS metagenome assembly OFDC01 (sample SAMEA94258168, study PRJEB24077) | hot springs metagenome | biome: Aquatic biome; feature: Water | place: India | collected 2012-12-06 | depth 5 m | reverse complement strand
GTGATTCTCGCGTGGATCGGCGCGGCCCTGATCGGCCTGAGCCTGGGGCTGCTCGGCTCGGGCGGCAGCATCCTGACCGTGCCGGTCCTGGTGTACCTGGTGGGCGAACCCGAGAAGCTCGCCATTGCCGAGAGCCTGGCCATCGTGGGCGGCATCAGCCTGTTCGGGGCCATTCCCTACGCCCTGAAACGCCAGATCGACTGGCGCAGCGTGGGGTACTTCGGGGTGCCCGGCGTGACCGGCACGCCGGCCTTGATCATGCTGCGACGGGCTTCGGTCTTGTCGCCCATGCGGCGAATCACGTCTGCCGAAGGCCCGACGAACTTGATCCCGCGCTCGGCGCAGATTTCCGCCAGTTCGGCGTTCTCGGAAAGGAATCCATAGCCGGGATGCAGGGCATCGCAGCCGGTCTCTACCGCCAGGTTCACCAGCTTGCGCGGGTTCAGGTAGCCGGCCAGCGGGTCCTCGCCGATGAAATAGGCCTCGTCGGCGCGCTTGACGTGCAGCGCATGGCGGTCGGCTTCGGAGAACACCGCCACCGAGCGGACGCCCATTTCGGCACAGGCGCGGACGATGCAGGCGACCTCCGCCGTGCGTCTCGGCCGGGCCAAGGCGCCCGCCCGGCCGGTCCAGCGGCCCCGCGGCTCTTCCAGATGGCGCGGCTCGGGCGCGGACAGGATGCCCTCTGGCAAAGCCTCGGCCAGACGGCGGACAAAATCGGTATCGCAAGGGTTCAGCATCCAGGGCCCTCCTGCCCCTTGCTACCCCGCGTCCAAGACCGCTGCCAGAGGTCAGTCGATATAGGCCGGTTCCAGCACCATCACCGTGGGTTCGGACGGCAGATCGTCCAGCGACAGCGCAAGCTGCGCGCCCCCGGTTTCGACCACGGTGAACCGGCCCGACATCTCGACCAGGAAGGCATCGAGCGAGTCCCGGCTGAACCAGTGCATCGGGATCACGACCGAGGACCGCAGCCGCTGCACCACCCCTGCCATGTCCTGCAGCCGCATCGTATAGCCGCCATCGACCGGCACCATCACCACGTCCAGCCGCCCGATCGCCGCATACTGTTCGTCCGACGGGATCTGGTGCAGGTGCCCCAGATGGCCGATGCACAGGCCCCCCGCCTCGAAGATGAAGATCGAATTGCCGTCCCGCCGCGCGCCTTCGCCGAAGGGTCCGCGCGTATCCGTCGTCACGTTGCGCACCAGCATCGCCCCAAGGTCCAGCCGATGCTCGGCAGGGCCTTCGCCGTTCGGCCAGCCATCCAGCACATGCGGGATGCGCGGGTCCGGCGCGGCGGTCCAATGCGTGGAATGCGCATTGTTCATCGTGACCACGTCCGGCACCAGGTCCGCCGTGCCAAGGTAGCCGGTGTAGTCCGTCACCGCCACGGTCCCGTCCGGCGTGACGATGGCAAAGCTCGCGTGGTCGATGTAGCGGATCAGGACGCTGTCCGGCCCCAGCCCCTCTTCCAGCGCCACCGGCACCACGCTGGGCTCTCCGGCCGCCAAGGCAATGCAATGCGACGGGATGCGGTCCTGCCCCAGCACGGGCGTCGCAAGCAAGAGAAGGGCGGGAAGCAGGCGCATGGGTCACCTCCGGGTCAGATCGAAGGGTAACCCGGATTGCCCCTGCGTCATCCGGTTCCCTGATCACGGATGCGCGATCATCTCCTGCAAGGCCGCCAGCGTGTGCAAGTTTCGGGCAGTCATCGGCTTTGGCAGCAGGCGCGGCAGCTTGTCAGCCAGCTTCGACGTGCCAAAGCCCGCCGGCGTGTGCAGGGTGAACCGGTGCGGGCCGATGTGCCAACCATCCCCCGGCAAGGCCAGCAGCCGCATCGCCGCTTGATCCGGAACCGGCGTCTCGCGCAGGAAGCAGACATGGACAAACTTCGGATCGGCCTCCCGAAACGGGTGGTCGGTCAGTGCCCCGGCCAGTTCCTGCGCCGTCAGGACAAAGGTTTCCGGTTGAAAGCCAAAACGTGCCGCCACTCCGTCCCGGATCGCCTCTTCAAGCTCTGCCGCAGGCCGGTCGCTCGCGAACACCGCATTCCCCGACTGGATGTAGGTCCTGACCGCCCCAAGCCCCATACCGGCCAGCATCGCCCGGAACTCCGCCATCGGCAGCTTCCCCGCGCCCGAGACATTCACCCCCCGCAAAAGTGCCACCCGAACGTCCATGCTTTCACCTGGCTCCAAATATCCCCTGCGGAGCACGTCCGAGCGGTTTTGTGTCCTTCACACAAAATCGCGAGACAAAGAGTCTTCGCGCGTCAGCGCTCAATTCAACTGACGCCAACCCATCAGCCGACGTCGGTTCGCCCGCGCCGGTCACTCCTCAGGTTCGCGTAAAGCACGTGATTGCGCCAGCGCCCGTTGATCTGCAGATAGCTCTGCGCCACGCCTTCGTACTTGAAGCCGCATTTCTCCAGCACCCCGCGCGAGGCGACGTTCTCGGGCAGGCAGGCCGCCTCAAGCCGCGACAGGTCAAGACGCGTGAAGGCGTGGTGGGTCAGCGCCAGGATCGCTTCGCGCATGTAGCCCTGCCGGGCAAAGGGCTCGCCGATCCAGTAACCAAAAGTCCCGGTCTGCGCCGGCCCCCGGCGGATGTTGTCCAGGGTCAGCGCGCCCAGAAGCTGGTTGTCCGACCGCCGGACCAGCAGCATCGGCAGTGCCTGGCCCTGCGCCTCGGCCCGCTGGGCCCAGTAGACCCGGTTGGTGAAGGCCCGCCGCGTCAGGTGGTCATTGGCCCAGACCGGCTCCCATTTCACCAGGAACTCGGCCGAGGCCTCGCGGACCTCGGACCATTGCCGCCAGTCGCCATGTTCGGGTAACCGCAGCGTCATCCGCTCGGTCTCGACCCGGACGCGGCGCTTCAGCCCCAGCATCAGGCGGCAAGCCCCTTGCGGACCTCATCGACGCCGGGGGCAGCCTCGACCGGCCCGTAGATCGCCAGTGCCGACCGCGCTGCCGTCATCTCGGCCGCATAGCCGCGCACCGACGCCGTATCGACCGCGTCGATCCTCGCCACCGCCTCGGCCAAGTCGGGCACCCGGCCCCAGATCGACAAAAGCCGCGCGTTGCGCTCGGCGCGCGAGGACGGGCTTTCCAGCCCCATCAGCAGCCCCGCCCGCAACTGCGCCCTCGCCCGCGCGACCTCGGCCTCGCTCATGTCATCGGCTGCCCGTTTCAGCTCATCCACCGTCAGCTGGGTCAACTCGCCGATCTCCTCTTTCGAGGTCCCGGCATAGATCGTCAGTTGCCCGGTATCTTCATAGGCCGCCGACTGGGCATAGATCGAATAGCACAGTCCCCGGTCCTCGCGGATCTTCTGGAAGAGGCGGCTCGACATCCCGCCCCCCATCGCCATCGAATAGACCTGCGCGGTGTAGACCTTGTCGTCGCGGTAGCCCGGGGCCTCGAAGGACAGCGCGAAATGCACCTGCTCCAGATCCTTCACCTCGCGCCGCTCGCCCCCGACGAAGCGGGCGGGTTCCATCTTCGAGGCCCCGACCGGCTTCAGCCCCCCGAAAATCCGCTCGGCCGCCGCAACGATGGCATCATGATCCACGCCGCCCGCCGCCGACAGGATCATCTGGTCCGGCCCGTAATGCGCGCCGGTGAACCCCTCGAAATCCGCTTTGCGGAACGAGGCGACCCGCTCTTCCGGTCCCAGTATGGTGCGGCCGAAGGGCTGGTCGGGGTAGCTGACCTCATGCAGCCAGTCGAAGATGATGTCGTCCGGCGTGTCCAGCGCCTGCCCGATCTCCTGCAGGATCACGTGGCGTTCCGTCTCAATGTCGGCCTTGCGGAACAGGGGGTTGAGGACGATGTCCGCGATCACATCCAGCGCCATCACCACGTCGCCGGACAGGACGCGGGCGTAATAGGCGGTCATCTCGCGGCTGGTATAGGCGTTGATGTAGCCGCCCACATCCTCGATTTCCTCGGCAATCCGCAAGGCGCTGCGCCGCCGGGTGCCCTTGAACGCCATATGCTCCAGGAAATGCGCGATGCCATTCTGGGCCGAGGTCTCGTGCCGCCCCCCAGCCTCCACCCACAGGCCGACCGAGGCGGATTGCAGCCCCGGCATTGCTTCGGTCACGATACGAAAGCCGTTTGGCAGCGTGTGCAGCTTCTGCATCAGCGGGCAATCCTTTCCCGGACCAGCGCCTGCAATGCGCCAAGGTCATTCGGCACCCGCGTCATCCGCTCCGGCCGGTCAAAGAGGTCCGCCATATGCGGCGGCAGGCCGGGGCGGATGCCCGTCGCGCGCTCGACCGCATCGGGGAACTTCGCCGGATGCGCCGTCGCCAGGGTAATCATCGGCGCACCGCCCAGATGCTCCTCTGCCACCTTCACACCAACCGCGGAATGCGGGCAAAGCAACTCCCCCGTCGTCTTCCAGTGCCGCGCGATCACCGCCAGCGTCTCGTCCTCGTCGCAGCGGCCCGAGGCAAAGGTCGCCCGCAGGGCCTCGATCGCCCCCTGGCTGATCCGGAACCCGCCCGCCTTCATCTCGCCCATCAGCGCCGCCACCGCCGCCCCATCCCGCCCATAGGCGTCAAACAGCGCGCGTTCGAAGTTAGAGGACACCTGAATGTCCATCGACGGGCTGATCGAAGGCTTCACGCCGTTCGTCCGGTACTCCCCGGACCGGATCGCCCGGTCCAGGATGTCGTTCTGGTTCGTGGCGATCACCAGCTTGTCGATCGGCAGGCCCATCTTCTTGGCGATGTAGCCCGCGAAGATGTCGCCGAAATTGCCGGTGGGCACGGTGAAGCTGACTTCGCGGTGCGGCGCGCCGAGCGCGGTGCCCGCATGGAAATAGTAGACCACCTGCGCCAGCACCCGCGCCCAGTTGATGCTGTTCACCCCCGCCAGCCGCACCCCGTCGCGGAAGGCGAAGTCGTTGAACATGTCCTTCACGCGCGCTTGTGCGTCGTCGAAATCGCCGTCGATGGCCAGCGCATGGACGTTCGCCTCGGACGGAGTGGTCATCTGCCGCCGCTGCACATCCGACACCCGGCCGTGCGGGAACAGGATGAACACATCCACATTGGCGAGGCCCCGGAATGCCTCCATCGCCGCCGACCCGGTATCGCCCGAGGTCGCGCCCACAATCGTGATCCGCTCCCCCGTCTTGGCCAAAGCCGCCTGCATCATCTGCCCGATCAGCTGCATGGCAAAGTCCTTGAAGGCCAGCGTCGGCCCGTGGAACAGCTCCAGAAGGAAGTGGTTCGACCCCAGCTGCACCATCGGCGCGCGGGCGGCGTGGTGGAAGCCCTGATAGGCCTTTGCGATCAGGCCCCTGAATTCGTCGTCACTGAAGAACCCGCCCAGATAGGGCCGCATCACCTTGAACGCGACCTCCTCATACGGAGCCCCCGCCAGCGCCGCGATTTCCGCCTTGGTCAGGGTCGGGATGGTCTCCGGCACGTAAAGCCCGCCGTCGCGGGCCAGGCCCGTCATCATCGCCTCGCCGAAACCAAGAACCGGGGCCGCGCCGCGGGTGGAGACATAGTGCATGGTCATCGCCTTCAAACCTTCCGCGCCCTGATACGCCACAGGAGGAACAGTGTCATCCCCGCCCAGGTTGCGGCGAGGAGGAACCACTGGATCGCATAGCCCCAATGGTCGTTGGGTATACCCGCGGTATCCACCGGCATCGGTGCGATCCCATCACCGGTTGGCGCACTGGCGACAATCAATGTCGGCTCTGTCTCCAGTTTTTCGGCCATCGCCGGAACGTCCCTGGCAAACCAGAGGCCGGTCTTCACATCCGGGGGCGGAGTGGAACTGTTGGCGTCCTGCGGCCAGTGCAGATTGCCCTCTACTTTCGCCTCGCGTGGCGCACGCGGAAGGCCGCGCGCTTCCTCCTCGACAAAGCCGCGCTGGACCATGATCCGGCGACCATCCGGCAGCGCAAAGGCCTCGATCACCATCACTCCGGGGCTTGCCCCCTTCCGGCCTGCCAGAACCTCAAGGTATTCACCCGTGAACCGCCCCTCGGCTGTGACCGCCTGGAACTTGTCCCGGCCCTCCTCGGGTCGGGCAGGCAAGGGGATCGGCGCGTCGGAAATCCGCGCCGCGATCTCGTCCAGATAGACCCGCTTCTCCTCCATCCGGCGCAACTGCCAGAAACCGAGGCTCATCAGGATCGCGACCCCGACGATGCCCATCAGGACCGGAAAGACGTAACGGCGCATTGGATACCCCCGAAATGAAAGCGCAGGCCCGAAGGCCCGCGCCAAGCCTTGTCAGCGGGAAGGATCAGCCCTGGCCCCAGACGTAGACGGCGGCGAAGAGGAACAGCCAGACCACGTCGACGAAGTGCCAGTACCAGGCGGCAGCCTCGAAGCCCACGTGCTTTTCGGGGGTGAAGTGCCCCTTCAGCGCGCGGATCAGGCAGACGGTCAGGAAGATCGTCCCGATGATGACGTGGAGACCGTGGAAGCCCGTCGCCATGAAGAACGAGGCGCCATAGATGTTGCCCGCAAACCCGAAGGACGCGTGGATGTACTCATAGGCCTGCATGCCGGTGAAGATCACGCCCAGAACGATGGCCAGGATCAGGCCGTTCACCAGGTCCTTGCGGTTGTTCTCATGCACCAGCGCGTGGTGCGCCCAGGTTGCAGCACAGCCCGACAGGAGAAGGATCAGCGTGTTGATGAACGGCAGGTGCCAGGGGTCAAAGGTCTCGATCCCGGCGGGGGGCCAGACACCGTCGACGGCGGGCGATTGCGGCCCCATCGGGTACAGCCGGTGCTTGAAGAAGGTCCAGAACCAGGCCGCGAAGAACATCACTTCCGACATGATGAACAGGATGAAACCGTAACGCAGACCCAGCCGCACAACCGGCGTGTGGTCTCCGACCTGGCTTTCATGCACCACGTCCGCCCACCAGGCGTACATCACGTACAGCACACCGGCGAGGCCGATGAGTCCCATCCAGGGACCAGAGCCCTGCATCCACAGGACGGACCCGAACAGCATCACGAAGGCTGCCACGGCGGCGAACAGCGGCCAGATCGACGGTGGCAGGACGTGGTAGTCGTGGTTCTTTGCGTGGGCCATGGCCGGTCGTTCCCTCGTTTCTTGTCTCAGTTCACTGCGGCTGCGTCTGCGGCAGGGGATGGGGTCAGCGCCGCCTGCTCTTCCGGCAGGGGCGTTTCGTGGAAAGTGTAGCTTAGCGTGATCTCGCGCACAAACGCGGCATCGGGATCGTCGACCATCGCCGGGTCGACGAAGAAGGTCACCGGCATCTGCACCGTCTCGCCCGGCTGGAGGATCTGCTCGGTAAAGCAGAAGCAGGCAATCTTGTTGAAATAGCCACCCGTCGTGTCGGGGAAGACATTGAAGCTTGCCGTGCCCGCGATCACGCGGTCGGTCGGATTGTGCGCCTCATAGAAGGCCAGGCCCGTCTCGCCGATGCGGATGTCCATCGTGCGGACCACGGGCTTGAACTCCCACGGCATGCCCTGTTCGACCGATGCATCGAAGCGGATCTTCACGGTCTGGTCAAGGATCGTGTCCGGAGCGGCTTCGGCGACCTGCGGCGTTCCACCATAGCCCGTGACCCGGCAGAACCAGTTGTAGAACGGTACGGCCGCAAAGGACAGCGACCCCATCGTGACCACCAGCGCCACGGTTTGCACCAGCGTCCGGTTCTTGCCCTGAAGCTTCGGAAAGATCATTCGGTCTTCTCCTGCGGCACCTGCGACGGGTCGATCGTATGGTCAAACCCCTTCATCGGATCGCCGCGCTTGACCTTCACCACGGTCAGCGCAAAGACCAGCACGACAAAGGCTGCCAGCGTCAGGCCAAGGCCAAGGTTGCGGCTAAAGCGCCGCTTGTGCAGATCGTGTTCAGGCCGGAATGTCATCTCACCACCCCCCAAGATCCGCCGACTTCAGCGCCGCTTCCGCCAGGAAGGCGGCGAAATGCAGGAACAGATACAAGAGCGAGAACCGGAAGAACGCCTTTTCGACCGCATATTTGTCCGCCTCGGCCACCGCTTCGTCGCGCGTCCAGATGCGGTAAGCCCCCAGCACGAACCAGGCGTTCAGGACCACCGCCACCGCCAGCGTCAGCGGCCCGCCGATGGTGGTCATCGCCGCCCCCAGCGCCACTGGCACGAGGAGGAGCGTGTAGACCAGGATATGCACCCGTGTGGCCTTCCGGCCATGCGTCACCGTCAGCATCGGCACGCCCGCGGTGTGGTAGTCTTCCTTCATGAACAAGGCCAGTGCCCAGAAATGCGGCGGGGTCCACATGAAGATCAGCGCGAACATCAGAAAGGCCTCTATCGACACGGACCCCGTCGCGCAGACCCAGCCAATCATCGGCGGGAAGGCCCCGGCTGCGCCGCCGATCACGATGTTCTGCGGGGTCAGACGTTTCAGCCACATCGAATAGACGACGGCATAGAAGAAGATCGTGAAGGCCAGCAGCGCCGCCGCGACCCAGTTGGTCGACAGCCACAGCATGACGACACTGATCCCCGACAGCGCCAGACCCACGGCCAGCGCCTCGCCCGCCTGCACCCTGCCCGCCGGGACCGGGCGCTTGGCCGTACGCTTCATCACCGCGTCGATGTCGGCGTCCCACCACATGTTCAGGGCACCACTGGCCCCTGCCCCAAGGGCAATAAAGAGGATCGCCGAAAACGCCTCGACCGGGTGCAGCGACACCGGCGCGACCAGAAGGCCCACCAGCGCGGTGAACACCACCAGCGACATCACGCGCGGCTTCAGCAGTTGCACGTAGTCGCCGAACCCCGGCTCATGCGGAGTGGCGGTCGCACCCTGATATGCTGTGGTGTCGGTCATTCCGGTTCCGTTTCAGACAGAGGGGGCCTGACCCCCGGCCAAGCCCCACCCGTTTCGCTGCGCCAGGGCTCAGTCGTTCGCCGCGACCTGCGTCTCAGCCGGTGCCGCGACCGAAGACAGCTGCACGTCGCCCGCCTTGGCCTTCTCCAGCCATTCGGCATAGGCCGCTTCGGACACGACCTTCACCGTGATCGGCATGTAGGCGTGCATCTGCCCGCAAAGTTCCGAACATTGGCCAAAATAGATGCCTTCCTTCTCCGCCGTGAACCACAGCGCAGCGGTCCGGCCCGGGACGGCGTCCTGCATCACGCCAAAGGCCGGGATCTTCCAGGAATGGATCACGTCCGCCCCGGTCACCTGCACGACGATGGTCTTGCCCACGGGCACGACGACGGCGGTGTCGGTGGCCAGCAGGAATTGTTCCTTGGTGTAGCCCGCCTCGACCAGCTGCGCCTCGACTTCGGGGGTCAGCATGTTGGTGCCGCCCGTTGCCGGGGATCCGATCATGTAGCTGTCGAAGGCGATGCCCTCGTCGACATATTCATAGCCCCAGTACCACTGGTAGCCGGTCGCCTTGATCGTCACGTCGCCGACCGGAATTTCCTGCTGCTTGAACAGGATGGGCAGCGAGAACGCGCCGATGAACACCAGGATCACGATCGGGATCAGGGTCCATGCCACCTCAAGCGGCGTGTTGTGGGTGAACCGCGCCGGGGTCGGGTTGGCACGCTGGTTGAACCGGACGATGGTGTAGATCAGCAGCGCCGTCACGAAGACCACGATGGCGCCGATGATATAGTTGATCATCGTGTCCAGCCAGACGATGTCGTGCTTCAGCTCCGTCACCGACGGCTGGAAGCCCACTCCGCCCGGCTCGGGCTGACCGATGATTTCCAGGGCCTGCTGGGCCAAGGCCGATCCGGCCACCAGCATGCCGAAGCCTGCCGCCGAAATCCCGCTCATCACAGTCGAAAGACGCATGTCGTGTATCCCGTTCACGTCGCGGCTTTGCGCCGCCTGTATCGGGGTCCGCCACAAGGGGCAGAATCCCGCTGGTTCCCTTGCGCCCTCAAACCATATTCGCCTGCCCGGGACAAGCGAAACCATTGCGACAGATCGGCGCTGCCGCCCGCTTGCGCCATCGCGCCTTGACCCTGCCGCCCGCCCGGCCCATGTCTGACGTCAGCACCTGACGAGGCCCCGATGTCCGACGCCCCCTTCCGCCCTTTCGACACGCATCTTGACGAAGCTTCCGCCCTGCAGACCCTGCGCGCCGCGACGGCAGGGGCCGACGATGGCGAATTGTTCCTCGAACGCCGCCGGGCCGAATCCATCGTTCTTGACGACGGCCGCATCCGGCAAGCGACCTATGACGCAAGCCAGGGCTTCGGCCTCCGCGCCGTGCGCGGTGAGGTCGCAGGCTACGCCCATTCGACCGAGATCACCGAATCCTCGCTCCGCCGCGCGTCCGAGACCGCCCGCCTGGCCGTCGGCGCCGGTGGCGGAACGCTCGCCCCGCCCCCGCGCGGCACCAACACCCGGCTTTACCGCCCCGACGACCCGATGACGGATGCGACCTTTCCGGTGAAGATCGACACCTTGCGCGAAATCGACGCCTATGCCCGCGCGCTTGACCCCCGCGTGGTGCAGGTCTCGGCCACCCTCTCGGCCAGTCTGCAAGAGGTCGAAATCCTCCGCCCCGAAGGCACGCGGCTGTCGGACATCCGCCCGATGGCGCGCATCAACGTCAGCGTGATGCTGGAAGAAAACGGCCGCCGCGAACAGGGTGGCATGGGCAAGGGCGGGCGGCACGGGCTTGCCTCGCTGATGTCCCCCGAGACCTGGAAACCGATGATCGCCGAGGCCCTGCGGATCGCGCAGGTGAACCTCGGCGCGGTCGAGGCCCCGGCGGGCGTGATGGACGTGGTCCTCGGCCCTGGCTGGCCCGGCATCCTTCTGCACGAGGCCATCGGCCACGGGCTGGAGGGCGACTTCAATCGCAAGGAAACCTCGGCTTTTGCTGGGCTGATGGGGAAACAGATCGCCTCCAAAGGTGTTACTGTCCTTGATGACGGCACAATTCCGGACCGCCGTGGGTCAATCAGCATCGACGACGAAGGCACGCCCTCGGGCAAGAATGTGCTGATCGAAGACGGCGTCCTCGTCGGCTACATGCAGGACCGCCAGAACGCGCGCCTGATGGGGGTCGCCCCCACCGGGAACGGCAGACGCGAAAGCTTCGCCCATATCCCGATGCCCCGGATGACCAACACCTACATGCTGGCAGGCCAGGACGACCCCGCCGGGATCGTGGCCTCCCTCAAGGACGGCATCTACGCCGTGGGCTTCGGCGGGGGCCAGGTCGACATCACCTCCGGCAAGTTCGTCTTCTCCTGCACCGAGGCCTACCGGGTCCGCAACGGCGTGGTGGGCGAGGCGGTGAAGGGCGCCACCCTCATCGGCGACGGCGCGACCGCGCTGAAAGGCATCCGCGCCATCGGCAACGACCTGGCGCTCGACCCCGGCATCGGCAACTGCGGCAAGGCCGGGCAATGGGTGCCAGTGGGCGTGGGCCAGCCGACGCTGATGATCCAGGGCCTGACGGTCGGCGGCGCCGCCGCCTGACCGGGGTGCAAATCTTTTCGAAAAGATTTGCAAAATCCTTCGAAGGATTTTCGCCCCCCGACCTATAGTCGCGCCACCAGACCCGGGAGCCCCGCCATGATCCTCGTCGGCCAGTATGACAGCCCGCCCACCCGCCGCGTCGCCGTGGCGCTGCACCACTACGGGATGCCGTTCACCCGCGACACCCGCTCGATCTTCGGCGATGCCGCGGCAATCGCCACAATCAGCCCGCTGACCCGCATCCCGGCGCTGGTGCTGGACGACGGCGAGGTGTTGATCGACAGCGCGGCAATCCTTGACCACCTGGACGAACTGGCCGGTGACCGCGCCCTTTGCCCCGCTTCCGGCCCCGCCCGGCGCGAGGTCCAGCAGATGACCGCGCTGGCGCAAGGCACGCTCGAAAAGGCCGCCGCCATTGTTTACGAACGCTTCTATCACGCCGGCCCGATGCAAAGCCGCGACTGGCTTGACCGCTGCCTGGGACAGGCCCGCGCGGGGCTTGACGAACTGACCCGCCGCCTCGCCGCGCCCTATGCCTGCGGGTCGACGCTCTCCCATGCCGACGTGATGATCACCACGCTGATCTGGTACATGCAGGACCGGATGGACGAGGTCCTGTCGCCCGAAGCCCACGCCCCGCTGATCGCCCTGGCCCAACACTGCGAGACACTGCCATCTTTCCGCGCCGCTGCAATCAGTGATTTCGAGAAGATGCCGAAAGGCTGAAGACCGATTTCTTCAAAGAAATCGAACCGGAGCCTTCGAAGGCTCCGAACCGGAATTTTCGAAAATTCCGCCGCTTACCGTCCGAACTTGCCCTTCAACGCATCCGCAAAGGCATTCCCGCCCCCCTGCGGCCCCGCTTCCCGCGACCCCGACTGCATCGGCCCGCGCACCGGTCTCGACGGCCCCGCCCCCCGCTCCCGCGCCTGATCCTTGGCACTCGCTCCGCCGTCCGACTTCATCGTCAGCCCGATCCGCTTCCGGGCCACGTCAACCTCGACCACCAGGACCTTGACCACATCTCCGGCCTTCACCACCGCATGGGGGTCCTTCACGAAGCTGTCCGACAGCTGGCTGACGTGCACGAGGCCATCTTGGTGAACGCCGATGTCCACGAAGGCCCCGAACGCCGCGACGTTCGTCACGGTCCCCTCCAGCACCATCCCGGGGCGAAGGTCGGTGATCTCGTTCACGCCTTCCGCAAATGTCGCCGTCTTGAAGCTGGGCCGAGGGTCTCGACCCGGCTTCTCCAGTTCCGCCAGGATGTCCTTCACCGTCGGCAACCCGAACCGATCGTCCACGAAAGCGCCCGGGTTCAGCTTCTTCAGCGCCGCCCCGTCGCCCATCAGGCTGCGAATGTCCCGCCCGCAGGCCGCGACGATCTTGCGCGCCACGTCATAGGCTTCCGGGTGGACGGAGGACGCATCCAGCGGCTCCTTCCCACCGCTGATCCGCAGGAACCCCGCCGCCTGTTCAAACGCCTTCGGCCCCAACCGCGCGACCTTGAGCAAATCCTTCCGCGTCGCGAACGGCCCGTTCTGGTCGCGGTGCGCCACGATGGCCTCGGCCAGCCCCGGCCCCACCCCCGACACCCGCGCCAGAAGGGGGGCGGAGGCCGTGTTCAGGTCCACCCCCACCGCATTCACTGCATCCTCAACCACCGCATCCAGCGACTTCGCCAGCCGATGCTGGTCGACGTCATGCTGGTACTGCCCCACGCCAATCGCCTTCGGCTCGATCTTCACCAGCTCGGCCAAGGGGTCCTGCAACCTCCGCGCAATCGACACCGCGCCGCGCAAGCTGACATCCAGCTCCGGGAACTCCCGCGCCGCCAACTCGCTCGCCGAATAGACCGAGGCACCGGCCTCGCTCACCACCACCTTGACCGGCTTCTCCGTGCCCCCCGGCAACAGCGCCAGGAGGTCCGCCACCAGCTTCTCCGTCTCGCGGCTGGCAGTCCCGTTGCCAATGGCGATCAGCTTGACCCCGTGCTGCCCGATCGCCCTCGCAATGGCGACCTGCGCGCCCTTCAGGTCCATCTTCGGCTGGAACGGATAAACCGTGTCCGTCGCGACCAGCTTCCCCGTCGCATCCACCACCGCGACCTTCACCCCCGTCCGGATCCCGGGGTCGAGCCCCATCGTCGCCTTCCCCCCGGCCGGAGCGGCCAGCAGCAAGTCCTTCAGGTTCCGCGCGAAAACCCGGATCGCCTCAGCCTCCGCCGCCTCGCGGAGTTCCGCCATCAGGTCTAGCGTCAGCGAGGTCCTGATCTTCACCCGCCAGGCCCAGGCCGCCGCCTCGCGCAGCCACTTGTCCCCCGGCCCCTGCCCCGAGGCCCCCACCGCCGCCCCGCAGGCCCGTTCCGCCGGGCTTTCGCCACGCGGGGCCTCCGCATCAACCTCCAGGTCCAGCACCAGCACGTCCTCGTTCCGTCCCCGGAACATCGCTAAGGCCCGATGTGAAGGAACCCGCGCAAACTCCTCGGAATGCGCGAAATAATCGGAAAACTTTGCCCCGGCGGCCTCCTTCCCCTCGACCACCCTGGCGGACAGCTTCCCCATCTTCCGCATATGATCCCGCAACCGGCCCAGCAGCGAGGCATCCTCCGCCAGCCCTTCAGCCAGAATATCCCGCGCGCCCTCCAGCGCGGCCTTGGCATCGGCGAACCCTTCCGAGAGGAACCCGCCCGCCAGCACCATCGGGTCCGCAGAACGGTCGGCCAGAATCGCATCCATCAGCCCCTGCAACCCCGCCTCGCGCGCGATCATCGCCTTGGTGCGGCGCTTGGGCTTGAAAGGAAGGTAGATGTCCTCCAGCTCGGCCTTCGTCCCAGCCCCCGCAATCGCCCGCGCCAGCTCATCCGTCATCTTGCCCTGACTGGTGATCGACTCGGCAATCGCCCCCCGCCGCGCCTCCAGCTCGCGCAGGTAGCCCAAGCGCTCCTCCAGCTTGCGCAGCTGGGTGTCGTCCAGGCCCCCCGTCACCTCCTTGCGATACCGCGCGATGAAGGGCACCGTTGCACCGCCGTCCAGAAGCTCGACCGCCGACCCGACCTGGGCTGGCGTCGCGCCGATTTCCGTGGCGATCAGACGGGCGATCCGGGGGGCGTCGGACGTCGGGGTCATGCGAATCCTCAAAACTCAGGGGCAGGCACCTTAGCCGCGCCCCCGGGCCGGGTGAAGCCCGCTACCGCGTCCGGGCCGGGTGAAGCCCGCTACCGCGTTCGGGCCGGGCTCTGTCCGAACCGGTTCTTGTAAGCCTTGGAAAAACTCGACCGCGAATTGAACCCCGTCGCGATCGCCACTTCCAGGATCGACAGCGTGGTGTCCGCCAAAAGGTCCCGCGCTTCTTCCAGCCGCAGGCCCAGGTAGTACCCCTTCGGCGTCTCCTGCACGACCGCCTGGAAAATCCGCTCCAGGTGCCGGGGCGACCGGCCGAAGACCGCGGCCAGCTGCTCGCGGTCCAGCGGAGTCGCAATATTCGCCTGCATCGCCGCGATGACCCGCGCCACGGCCGGATGCCGCGCCAGCATCGGGGCCGGATAGACCTTCTTCTGCGTCGCATTCGCTTCGCGCCGGCGCGAGTGCAGGCACATCTCGGCCACCGCATCCGCCAGCTTTTGCCCATGGTCCCGGGTGATCAGCGCCAGCATCAGGTCGACCCCGGCCTCGCCCCCGGCGCAGGAAAAGTGCTTCCGACCAATGACATAGATCTGCTCCAGCGGCTCCATGTCGAACAGTTCGCGGAAAGCGGGCCGGTTCTCCCAATGCACCGCCGGGGTGTCGTCGCCCAGAAGCCCCGCCCGCGCCAACGTGTAGGCCCCGGTGCAGATCGCCCCCAAGCCCCCGCCGCGCCGCGCATGGTCGCGCAGCCAGGCCAGCACCCGCCTGTCCGCCGCCTGGCTGGCATCCGTCCCCGAACAGACGATGGCCGTCGTCTCTCGGCTCAAGGGCTCCAGCCCCTGATCGACCTCGATCCGCACCCCGGCCGAGCTTTCCACCGGCTGCCCATCCATGCTGACCAGTCGGTAGCGGTACAGCGGCTGTTGCGTCAGCTGGTTGGCGATCCGCAAGGGGTCGATGGCCGAGGCAAAGGCCAGAAACGTGAACCGCGGCAGGACCAGAAAAGCGAAATCCCGGGTGACCACCGGCCCCTCCAGCCGCACATGCGCCACCCCGCGCGGGATGACGGCATGGGCGCGGGCAAAGCTCTGATCGTCGGCAGGGCGGGTCACGGGCAAGGCCCCCAGGCAGGCAAGGCGGAAAAATGCGCCATCTGTCGCTTCTCTACCCACCTACGGGGGCTGTCAACCGGCATGGCGCGAAAAGCCAAAAGGCCCGGGCAGGTCAGCCCGGGCCTTTGAAGATATGGTACCGCCTCCCCGGCTCGAACGGGGGACCCCCAGATCCACAATCTGGTGCTCTAACCAACTGAGCTAAGGCGGCACTTGCCGGGCGATTTAGCCCCGCTCCCCCCTGAATGCAAGCCTGAATCCAAGGCCTCACTCAAGCCCGACCGAACGGTTTTTCCTTGCGCGCCGCCCCGCCGACCGCTACCCGACCCGCAAAGAGGGGAGCATCATCATGGGCATCAACAACCCCAGCGACATCGCCGCCAACCTGCAGATCGGCCCGACCGACGCCGGCATGGTCCGCATCTACATCGAGGCCGAGGGCGGCATCGACCTGCCCTTGGACTTCGACCCCGAGGAAGCCGAGGAAATCGCCGAGGAACTTCGCGCCGCCGCCGAGGCCGCGCGGGCCGCCGGGGCGCGGGTCGTGCTGATGGCCCACACCGCCGACGACGCAGCCGAGGCCGATCTGATGCGGGCCGAGGGCTCGACCCTGGGGCGGGTGCGCGAATGGGCGCCCTCGCCGGCCTGGCCCGAGGGGCGGGGGCTGATGCTGCTGCGGCCCCTCTTGGGCGAACGGCGCGAGACCCTTCGGGCTTGGCTGAGAGATCAGGGCGCCGACTGGATCGAAGACCCCGCCAACGCCGATCCGCGTTTCGGCCGCAGCCGGGCGCGGCAAGCCTTGGCCGATCGGGCCGTAGCGGACCTCCCTGCCGAAGCCCCCCCGGCCACAGCTCCCAGAAAGTCCGGCGCCGTCCAGCCTGTGCGTTTTTCTTCGGAGGGCTTGATCCAGACCTCGCGCGACATCGAGCCTCGCGTCCTGGCCACGGCCCTGGTCTGTATCGGGGGCGGATCGACCCCGCCGCGGGGCGAGCGGCTGGCGCGGCTGATCAGGCGATTGCGCGCGGGCGAGGATTTCGCCGTCGTCCTGTGCGGGGCGCGGATCGAGGCCGAGGGGCAGGCGGTCCTGATGATGCGGGAAGCCGGAGAGCTGGCCCGGGCGGCGCGGCCCGATCTGGACCTGATCCCTGGGGTGGAGACGGTCTGGGACGGCCGGTTCGTGTTTGAAGCCGACGAAGCGGGCTGGCGCGTCGGCGCGGCGCGAGGCCGTCTGGCCCAGTTGGCCCCGTCGGAC
>OFDC01000996.1_pt1 | contig 16950 bp, 16 predicted proteins | sample 1520941 | NCBI WGS metagenome assembly OFDC01 (sample SAMEA94258168, study PRJEB24077) | hot springs metagenome | biome: Aquatic biome; feature: Water | place: India | collected 2012-12-06 | depth 5 m | reverse complement strand
GCGTGCGCTGGCGCGTGTAGAACAGCGCAGATTCGCGGATCGCCTTGGCCTTGGCAGGCTCGGTATGATCGAGGTCGGCGGCAGCTTCCTCAAGCTTGGCGTCGAGCGTCTTGGAGATGTGGATCATCTGCTCGAGATTGCCCATCGCTTCCCACAGCTTCTGCCGCTCGACGTCGATCCCGGCGTTGTCCATGAGCAGCTCGTCCTTGCCCGAGGCGAGGCGTTCGAGGATGGCCTTGATGTGCCCCTGCGCCGAAGTATAGCCATCGAAATACTTCTTCAGGCTGTTGCCGAAGGGGATGATGCCCAAAAACTTGCGGCCCGAAGACAGGTTGCCCTGCCGGCCGGGATCAAGGTCCTCGATCGTCCGGCGCAGCGCGGCAAGATCAGCGCCGACGCCGCTGTCCTTGTCCATCGCGCGGATCGGCCGGTCGAGAAACCGGTTCGACATGCCCGCCGCCTGCGCAATCTCCTTGCGGCCCATGTTGGTCAGCTGGTCAACCTTCTTGCCGAATTCCGGGCTCTGCGCATCGACCGAGATCAGGTCGGCCACGAACGCATCGACCTTGGCCTCAAGCTTCGACCGGTTCTCGTCCGATACCGGCACCAGCCCTGCCGCCTGGGCGGGCGCAACCACCGGCACCGGATCGGGCGGGGTCAGGCTGATCGGGGTCATCGTGGCGGTTTCGGTCGGTGTGGAAGCCATCGTGCTGGGACTTTCGGAATTGAACGCGTTCAACATGCTATCTTGGCAACATGGTATGTCGCGCGGCCGGGCGCAAGCTGTCTTATACTCGCAACACAGCGCCATGCCTTGGGCCATATCGACGGAGCGTTGCCACAGCTCCATCAACGGCATGATGACCATGATGAAACGATGTGCCGTATTCGGTGCGAGTGGCGGCATCGGCGCCGCCCTGACCGCTCTTCTTGCCGCGCGTGCAGACGTGGCCGAAGTCCATGCCCTGTCGCGCAGCGGCGGCGGCGGCGATGGCAAAATCGTGCCCCACCGCTTCGACCTGCTTGATGAAAACTCCATCGCCCAGGCCTGCGCAGCGATCGGCGCCCCGCTCGACCTTGTGATCGTGGCGACCGGCCGTCTGGTTCGCGCAACTGGCGAAGGCCCCGAAAAGTCATGGCGCGCGCTGGATGCCGGTGCGATGGCGGAGCTCTACGCGATCAATACCATCGGCCCTGCCCTGATCGCCCGCCACACCCTGCCTCTGCTGCCGAGGGACCGGCCTGCCGTTTTCGCCGCGATCTCAGCCCGCGTCGGTTCGATCAGCGACAACCGCCTTGGCGGCTGGCACTCCTACCGTGCCTCGAAAGCGGCGCTGAACATGCTGATGAAGACTCTCGCCATCGAACTTGCCCGCACCCACCCGCAGGCCGTGGCCGTCACGCTGCATCCGGGCACGGTCGATACCCCCCTCTCACGGCCCTTCCAGCGCGGCGTGCCATCGGAAAGGCTGTTTACCGCCGAACGCTCGGCCGGACACTTGCTCGACGTGATCGACGGCCTGACACCGGCGCAATCCGGCAGGTTGATGGCCTGGGACGGTGCGGAGATCCCGTTCTGACGGTCGATCCGCACATCGACATATCGAAAGTGAGTCCAAAATGGAGCGGGCCGACGCGGACTATTGCGACTTCAGGCTATAGGGTGCCTTGAAGTTCGCCGTAACTTCCCCCGCACCCTATTCTCAGGTGACGCCGGCAGGAAGGCGAGCACAAACAAGGACCTATTGATACCATGCCGCACCCGGACTCAACGCCTGCGGCATCGCATATGGCTGATCAGACCTGCGAATGACCGGGATCAGGATGAAGTTGGCCATGATGGCAGTTCTGGTTCTGGCCGCAGCCTTGCGCCTTCAACACATCGATTTTGGTCTGCCCGCGCTCAACGATCCCGACGAACTGATGTTCGAGATGGGCGCCATCCGCATGCTGCGCACCGGAACGCTCAATCCCGGATGGTTCGGCCATCCTGCCACAACCACGATGTATGTTCTCGCGCTGGTCGACGTGCTCGTGTTCGGTGCGGGCTACGTCACCGGTCATTTCGCATCACCCGCGGCCTTTGCCGACGCGGTCTTTGCCGATCCGACCTTGATCATCCTTCCGGGGCGCATCGCCATGGCCGGGTTCGGAGTGCTCAGCGCCTGGCTGACTATGCGCTTCGCTTCCGAGCTTCTCGATGGCAAGGCAGCGCTGGGTGCGGGCCTCGTCCTTGCGGTTAGTCCTCTGGCGGTGACCTGGGCGCAAGTCATCAGGTCCGACATCATGGCGACAAGCTTTCTGCTTGCCTGCCTGATCGCCACTGCACGCTTTGCCCGCGAGGCCTCGAAAAGCCGCTTCGTGTGGGCCACGGTCTGGCTGGCGCTGGCAATCGCCACCAAATGGCCGTTTGCGCTGGGCGCCCTGGCGATGGTCGCGGTGCTGCTCGATCGCTGGAGGAAAGGTGAGGCTACCTTGCGCGAAAGCCTCGCCAGTCTAGCGGTGTTCGGCGCGCTGACCATCGCACTGCTGCTGCTGATTTCCCCCTACCTTGTACTGGATCACGAAACGCTTTGGCGCAACCTGCAGGGCGTGGCGCAGGCGCATCACCTTGGCGCAACCGGTGGCCCTCCCTGGCAGAACCTGGCGTGGTATGGGCAGGGTCCGGTCCTGACAGGTCTTGGCCTGGCGGGATTGCTGCTCGCAATCTGGGGCCTGTGGCTGATCGCGCGCCTCGGGCTGGCGGCAAGAGTGCTGCTGCCGGTGCTGCTGGGCTTCATCGTGGTATTGGCAGCGCAACGTCTGGTGTGGGACCGCTGGGCCTTGCCGTTGCTGCCGCTCATGGCGATTGCCATCGGTGCAGCCAGTAGCTGGATCACAAACCGGGCAGCCGCGCGTGGATCCTGGGCCCAAAGGCTCGCTCCTGCCGCCGTTCTCGCAGGGGTTGCCCTTCCCTTGGCCGCAGCCTCGCTCGATCGAACTGCGGCGCGGGCGCACGACACGCGTCAAGCGGCCTCCGCCTGGGCGCTGGCCAACATTCCGCCCGGCTCCACGGTGCTTATCGAACAGTTCGCCTTTGACCTGCAGGGTGCACCATGGCGCATCCTGTTTCCGATGGGCGATGCAGGCTGCGTCGATGCCAAAGCCATGCTGGCGGGCAAGATCGACTATGCCACGATCGAGTCCGCGCGGGGATCACGCGCCATCGTCGATTACGGCACACTTGCGCCTGAACGCGCCGGCTCCTGCGCAGCCGATTATGCGATCATCGCACAGTATGATCGCTACGCAGCCGAGAGCGATCGCTTCCGCGACGAAATGCGAATGTACCAGACGCTATTGCAAAAGGGACAGGAGCGGATCGTGCTTCGCCCGCAAGAAAATGCGCCAAGAAGCGGCCCGGTGGTCAGAATTATTAGCTTCTAAATGAAGGTAACTTTTCGCTTCTTCTCCAAAATGGACGCGAATGGCCGCGCTTTTGGCAAACCTAAGTAATAATGAGGAGTGGTTGGGGCGACGCCCTTATATCATACAATCATTCTGGGGTATACTTTGACCAAAGCGGTCATTCTGGCAGGCGGTCTGGGGACTCGCCTTGGCGAAGAAACGTCTGTTCGCCCAAAACCAATGGTCGAAGTCGGCGGATTTCCGATAATCTGGCACATCATGAAAATATACGCTGCCCATGGCGTGACCGATTTCGTGATATGCCTTGGCTACAAGGGATACGTCATCAAGGAGTTCTTCGCGAATTACTTCCTGCATTCGGCCGATGTAACCATTGATCTTTCGCGCAATGCCATCGAAGTACACCAGGCCAAGTGCGAGCCATGGAAGGTGACGCTGGTCGAAACCGGTGCCGAAGCGCAGACCGGCGGCCGCCTGCGCGCGGTCCGCTCCCATCTCGATGATGAGCCGTTCTGCTTCACTTATGGCGATGGCGTTGCCGATATCGACGTGACCGCCGAACTCGCCTTCCACCGCGCCCACGGTCGCAAGGCGACCATCGCGGCTGTCGCCCCTCCCGGGCGGTTCGGCGCGCTGGAGTTCGATGGTGACAAGGTGGTCGACTTCAAGGAAAAGCCCGCTGGCGACGGCGGGCTGATCAAGGGCGGCTTCTTTGTCCTCGATCCGTCAGTCATCGATCTGATCCCCAGCGCCGACACAATCTGGGAAAGCGGCCCGCTGGAAACACTCGCTCGGCAGGGCGAACTCGTCGCCTTCAGGCACAGCGGGTTCTGGCAACCCATGGATACCCTGCGCGACAAGCAATTGCTTGACCGCCTCTGGGCCGAAGGTTCCGCGCCCTGGAAGTGCTGGTAAGCATGGCGCACCAACACGATCCCGCTTTCTGGGCAGGACGCCGGGTCCTGCTGACCGGTCACACCGGTTTCAAGGGCAGCTGGCTATGTTTGTGGCTCACGCAAATGGGCGCCAAGGTCACCGGCCTGTCACTTCCGGCCGAAGAGACGAGCCTGTTCCGCCAGGCACGGATCGATGCGCTGGTCGACCATATCGAAGGCGACATTCGCGATCTGCCCACGTGCGTGGCTGCGGTCGAACGGAGCGATCCCGAAGTCGTATTCCACATGGCCGCGCAACCTCTCGTCCGCCTGTCGTATGATATGCCGGTCGAGACGTTTGCAACCAACGTCCAGGGTACGGTGCACGTGCTCGAAGCGTGCAGACGGGCAAAGGCCCTGCGGGCGATCGTATGCATCACTTCGGACAAGGCCTACGAGAACCGCGAATGGCTCTGGCCCTATCGCGAAAACGATCCGATGGGGGGGCACGATCCCTATTCCGCCAGCAAAGGCGCGGCAGAGATCGTGATCTCCGCCTATCGCCGCATCTTCTTCTCGGCCGAAGGGGCAGCTGGTCTTGCCTCGGTCCGCGCCGGCAACGTCATCGGCGGGGGCGACTGGGCACAGGATCGCCTGATCCCGGACATCGTCCGCGCGTTGATCGCCGGTGCGCGCCCGTTGATTCGCAACCCTCATGCCATCCGCCCGTGGCAACACGTACTGGAAGCTCTCGGCGGTTACCTGATGATTGCCGAAGCGCTAGCTTCTGGGAAATCCTGGGCGGCCGAGGGCTGGAACTTCGGCCCGGCGGATGACGACACTCGCCCGGTTGACTGGATTGCCGACAGGATGACCGCAGCGTGGGGCGCGTCCGGCTGGGACCGTCCGGAAACTGCGGCCAACCTGCACGAAGCACACAATCTCAGGCTCGATTGCGCAAAGGCGCGCAGCGTCCTCGGCTGGCGGCCGACCTGGCGGCTCGACGAAGCGCTGCAGCGCATCGTCTCCTGGCACCAGACCGTGGATCGCGGCGACTGCGCCAGAGCCACTTCGCTTGGCCAGCTCAGCGAATACCGCGAAAAATTCCAGCAATTCCAATCAGGCCCAACAATTCCAATCAGGCAGTGCATGACATGACAACCGACACCCTTCCCCGCGCTGCCGACGTTCAGGCCGTGGCCGCCCATGCCGACGAAGCCGAGCTGCGCCAGCTGATCTTGAGCCTTTCTGGCGAATATGCCCGCCGTTTCCACGGCCCTCGCCCCTTCGTGCCGGGACAGAGCCCAGTGCCGGTGTCCGGCAAGGTCGTGGGCGAAAGCGAGATGCGCAACCTGGTCGACGCCAGCCTCGACATGTGGCTGACGACAGGGCGCTACAATGCGCTTTTCGAGGAACAGCTGGCCAAACGCATGGGCGTAGCCCACGCGCTCACCACCAATTCCGGCTCGTCGGCAAACCTTCTCGCGCTGGCCGCGCTCACGTCGCACTACCATCGCAGCGAAGCGCTGAAGGCTGGTGACGAAGTCATCACCGTCGCCACCGGCTTTCCCACGACGGTCAATCCCTCGCTGCAATACGGGCTCGTGCCCGTGTTCGTCGACGTCGACATCCCGACCTACAACATCAAGCCGGAAATGATCGAAGCTGCGGTCTCGGAAAAGACCCGCGCGATCATGATCGCCCACACGCTGGGCAACCCGTTCGACCTTGCCGAGGTGATGCGCGTTGCCGAGAAGTACAACCTCTGGGTGGTCGAGGACACCTGCGACGCGCTTGGCGCCACTTATGACGACAAGCCGGTCGGAACCTTCGGCCATCTCGGTACGCTGTCGTTCTACCCTGCCCACCACATCACCATGGGCGAAGGCGGCGCTGTGTTCACCGACAAGCCGCGCCTCAAGCGCGTGGTCGAATCCATCCGCGACTGGGGCCGGGATTGCTGGTGCGCGCCCGGTCAGGACAACACCTGTGGCAAGCGCTTTGCCCGTCGCCTCGGCACCCTGCCGCACGGCTATGACCACAAGTACACGTACGGCCATGTCGGCTATAACCTGAAGATTACCGACATGCAGGCTGCCGTGGGCCTCGCCCAGCTTGCCCAGGTCGATGATTTCATTGCCGCGCGCAGTCGCAACTTTGCCAAGCTGATCGAACTGATGCGCCCGCTCGAGGATGTCTTCATCCTTCCGGAGGCCACCCCGCGCAGCAAGCCAAGCTGGTTCGGCTTCCCGCTGACGATCCGCCCCGAAAGCGGCCTGAACCGCGAAGAGCTCGTCCAGTACCTCAATGACAAGCAGGTCGGCACGCGCCTGCTGTTTGGCGGCAACCTGCTGCATCAGCCCTACATGAAGGGGCGCAATGTTCGTGTCGTTGGCGACCTTGCCAACGCCGATCTCGTGACGACCAACACCTTCTGGATTGGTCTCTATCCGGGTCTTACCGAAGACCATCTTTCCTACAGCGTGGAAATGCTCGCCAATTTCGTCAACGGCAAGCGCTGATCTGTTGGTTAAAAGGACAGGATGACAAGATGAATACTTACGAAAAGCAAATGCTTGCCATTCTCGAAAAGGGTCGGAAAGATCTCGGTTTCGTTGCGGTCAAGGCGGAATTCGAAGCCGAAGGCACACGCTCCGATGAATTCCTTCGCCTGCTCGAACTGGCGCGCCGCGCCGGACTCAAGGTGGCACTGAAGATCGGCGGGTGCGAGGCCATCCGCGATCTTATCGAAGCCCGCCAGTACGGCGTCGACATGATCATCGCCCCGATGGTCGAAACGCCCTATGCGCTCAGCAAGTTCATCGCTGCCAAGAACAAGGTGTTTCCGGCAAAGGAGCAGGAGGACATGTCCTTCCTGTTCAACGTCGAAACTGCGGCAACGTTCGGGCATCTCGAGGAACTTGGCGGCGTGGCGCAGGCAGGCAAGGTCGGCTTCGTCTTCGGCCGCGTGGATTTTGCAGGCTCGCTCGGCCAGGATCGCGGCTTCGTGAATTCACCGGACATGGCGGCCTACGTCAACCGCGTGGCGCAGGAAGCGCGCATTCGCGGCATCGAACTGGTCGTGGGCGGCGGTGTCAGCCCGGATTCGATCCCGCTTCTTTCGGGCGCGCGTCGCCACCGGCTTGACCGCTTCGAGACCCGCAAGGTCGTGTTCGATTCCATCGTGGCCGATGATGGCCGTGCCCAGGCCGGCATGGAACTTGCGATCGAGTTCGAACTGCTCTGGCTGAAGAACAAGCGCGATTTCTACCGCGGCATCGCCGAGGAGGACGCCGCCCGCATCGAGATGATGGAAGCCCGCCAGAAGGTGTCGGCCCGCACGGCGGAAGCAGCCTGACCCCATGGCGCAGACTATTCGTGTTGCAGACCTGATCGCGCGTCTGCTCGTCCAGCATGGCATCAGCGATTGCTTCATGCTGACGGGCGGAGGTGCCATGCACCTGAACGATGCGTTCGGCCGGGAAGCGGGCCTGCGCAAGATCTTCTCCCACCACGAACAGGCCTGCGCCATTGCCGCGGAAAGCTACGGGCGTCTCACGGGACGCCCCGCCCTGGTCAACGTGACGACCGGTCCGGGCGGCGTGAACGCCCTTAACGGCGTATATGGCGCCTATGTCGATTCCGTCCCGATGATCGTCGTTTCGGGGCAGGTGAAGCGCGAAACCATCGCGGGTAACTATCCGCAGATTCCCCTGCGCCAGCTTGGCGATCAGGAAGTCGACATCATCGCGATGGCGCGCCCGATTACCAAGTATGCCGTCTTGCTGCAGGACCCGCAGGACACGCGCCGGGTAGTCGAACGCGCCATTCACCTCGCCCGAAGGGGCAGGCCCGGCCCGGTTTGGATCGACGTACCGATCGACGTTCAGGCAGCCCCGGTAGATCCCGAAGCCTTGGCAGGTTATGATCCTGCGTCTGACGAAGGTCTGGCCGACCTTCCGAGCAATACCGATGCAGAGGCCGGCGCTCTCGAAGGCACTGATCTTGAAGCAGAAGTCGGCGCTTTGCTGGCAGAGATCACGGCAGCCGAACGCCCAGTCGTGTTCGTGGGCGCCGGTGTCCGCCTGTCAGGCACGCATGCCGCGTTTCTCGAATTCGTCGAACGTCTCGGTGCCCCGGTCGTGACCGGCTGGAACGCGCACGACGCCTTGCCGGATGCGCACCCGCTTTATGTCGGGCGGCCCGGCAGCGTGGGCGATCGTGGCGGCAACTTCGCGGTCCAGGCGGCAGACTACGTCCTCGTACTCGGCAGCCGCCTCAATGTCCGCCAGATCAGCTATAACTGGGGCAGCTTTGCCCGCAATGCACGGGTGGCCATGGTCGACATCGACAGCGCCGAACTCGCCAAGCCGACGCTGCGCCTTCACCGACCGATTCATGCTGACCTGCGAGCCTTCTTCGCCGCGGCACGGTCCATGCCCATTCCAGCGGCTGGCGAAGCGCACAGGGCAGCCTATCTCGCCCGCAGTCGCGAACGCTCTGCGCGATACCCCGCCGTGCTGGATTCGATGCGCTCAAGCGAGGGACCAAGCAACCCTTACGTGTTTGCCGAAGCCCTGTTCGAGGAACTGGACGAGGGTGACATCATCGTCACCGGTGACGGTACGGCCTGCGTCACGATTTTCCAGGCGGCACGCATCAAGGCCGGCCAGCGGCTCTACACCAACTCCGGCTGCGCCAGCATGGGTTACGATCTTCCCGCAGCGATCGGTGCATACTTCGGGGCCGCAGCCATGGGTGGCGCACCCAAGCGGATCGTCTGCCTTGCCGGTGACGGTTCGATCATGATGAACCTGCAGGAATTGCAGACGATCGTCGGCGCAAATCTGCCAATCAAGATTTTCGTCCTCAATAATGACGGCTACCATTCGATCCGCCAGTCCCAGGTTGCGCACTTCAGCGGCTTTTCGGTTGGTTGCGGGCCAGACAGCGGCCTGACATTCCCCGACTTCGCAAGACTGGCCGATGGTTTCGGACTTCCCGCACGCAAGGCCTGCCGCGATGGTGAGCTGCATTCGGCCATTCGGGCGACGCTGGATGGTCCGGGGCCCCAGCTGTGCGAAGTGATGATAGACAAGGGTCAGCAGTTCGAACCCAAGCTGTCCAGCCGCCGCCTGGCCGATGGCTCGATGGTGTCGCCGCCGCTGGAAGACCTTTCGCCTTTCCTCAGCGATGCCGAACTGGCAGAGGCCATGAGCCCCTGCGCCATCCTGAGATAGGCCATGGCGGGGGTGCAGAAATCGCTGATCTTCGACCTCGACGGCACGCTCGTCGATAGTTGCGCGATATGCGTCGAGATTCTCGACGACATGCTGCGCGACCGTGGCAGCGATCTCGTCATCGACCCGGAGTTTGCCCGGCCGTGGATGAGCGAAGGCGGTCCCCGCATGGTCGCCGCGCTGCTCGGTAGCGCCTGTGCCGATCCCGACGAGGAAATAGCCGAGTTCCGCGCGCGATATGCCACCAAGCGAACTGCGCGCAACTCGCTCTTCGCCGATGTCGAGAAAGGTCTGATCGACCTGCGCGAGGCGGGTTTCACGCTGGCAATCTGCTCGAACAAGCCACAGCCCCTCGTCGACCAGGTCCTCGCCGACACCGATCTGGCGCACCTGTTCTCTTCGGTCGTGGGCGGACGCCCGGGGATTCCGTCCAAACCTGCACCCGATCTTCTCGAAGCGGTCCTTGAGGAACTGCAGGTTCGGCCGCGCGATTGCCTGTTCATTGGCGACAGCGAAATCGATCACGCCGTGGCCGACTGCCTCGGCATTCCGTTCATGTTCCTCACCCACGGCTACGCAAAAGCTGACTACATCCCCGACCCCGACCGCAGCTTTGACCGGTTCGGAGACCTTGCCTCCACCATTCTGGCAGGCGTCCATGCTTGATCCGATCGTGGCGGAAGCTCTGCGCCGGGACGGGCATCGGATCGTCATCACCGGTTCGGGTGGATGGATCGGCCTTGCGCTGCTCGATCTGCTGAACGCCGCACTTGGTCCTGACGCTCTGCGCGCCCGGGTCCGCGCTTTCGGATCGAGCGCCAGAGAATTGACACTGGCTGACGGCAGCACTCTGCCGCAAGCCGCGCTTTCTTCCATTGCCGACCTCCCCCATGCCCTGACCTGGGTATTTCACACCGCCTTCCTGACCAAGGACCGCGCGTCGGTGATGGACGAGCGTGATTACGCCGCGGCCAATCGCGCCATCACCGGACAAGTGCTTGACGCACTGGACGCGATCGGCACCACCGGTCTGTTCGTTGCCTCGTCAGGCGCCGCCGCAAAAGCGGAAGACGGCAGCGCCCAAGGTGCGCTCGAACTCTACGGGCAGCTCAAGCTCGAAGAGGAAGAGCGCTTCGGCAAATGGGCACAGGATCGTCAGGCCACGGCCGCCATCGTGCGCATCTATGCCTTGCTCGGCCCCCGCATCAACAAGCCCGAAGCCTATGCCATTGCCAGCTTTATCCTTGACGCGCTGGCAGGCAGGCCGATCGCAGTGCGCAGTCCCCGCCAAGTCGTCCGCTCCTACGCCAGCTTGCGCGAACTGCTGAGCCTGGTCCTCGCCACAATGCTGCGCGGGCAGGGCGTATCGCGGTTCGACAGCGGTGGAGAGCCGATGGAGCTGGGGGACGTCGCCCGGCTCGTCGCCAGCCTGATGCCGGAAGGCAGCGTCGAGCGTGTGGCGATCACCGCGCCCGATGCCGACATCTATCACGGGGACGGCGCACGCTACGATGCCCTTCTCCGGACGCACGGGATCGCCCGCGTGCCGCTGCTTCAGGGCATCAGAGAAACGATGGACTGGCTCGGACAGTCGCACCCCAAGGCCCTTGTTCCCGGCGTGCCGGCTCCAGCCTGATCGAGAAAAGAAGACGTCATGCCTATCCCCCCCTCCCCCGCTCGCACCGCGCCTTTCGCGCGGGCCATTGTTCCCGCCCTCGCCGGGGGCTTGCTGGCCTTTGCCATGCCCGCACTTGCGCAGCAGGAATCGCAACAGAACTCGCAGCAGAATGGGCAGCGTGACAGCAGCGACAGCGAAAGCGCAAATACCTCGACCCTGTTCACGCCGCTCGACATCACGCCATCGGCAAGAAGCAGCACCGAGCGCGACGTTACCGCCGAAGGCTCGTCCGGTTCCGGCACCGACAAGGCCGCCCGCGTAACATCGGGCGGCGATACCGAACGCCCCGAACCGAAACTGAGCGAATTCGAACAGTTCCTCGCCAGCATGGCCGGCCGCAAGGTGCCGCGCTTCGGCGCCGATCTGCTGGTGCCAAGTGCCACCGATTACTCCGTGCCCTCGGCCCTCGTCATTCCGCCCGATTATCCCATCGGCGTGGGCGATGTCATTGCGATCAACCTGACCGGATCGGTCGTCGGCAGCGCCGAATTCCCGGTCGACGCCAACGGGCGCATCTTTCTCCCGAACATTGGCGAGGTCAGCCTCATCGGGTGCGCTATCGCGATCTCAAGCGGCACGTCTCGCAGGCGATCGGCGCGCAATATCGCGGCTACGACGTGTCTGTCAGCATCAAGAAGCTCCACGGCATCCGGGTGTTCGTGACAGGCTTCGCGCAGAAGCCGGGCGTCTACACCGTGAATTCCCTGTCTACGCTGCTCGGTGCTCTGGTCGCTGCGGGCGGCCCCAATGCGGGCGGCAGCCTGCGCAGCGTCAAGCTCTACCGCAACGGGCAGGAAGTGCAGGATTTCGATCTCTACGACATCCTGCGCAAGGGTGATCGTTCACGCGATCCGATACTGCGCAACGAGGACGTGCTGTTCGTGCCCGCAGTCGGCAAGTAGGTCGCGGTGATCGGCAGCGCGAACGAGGAAGCGATCTACGAACTGCGCGGACAGGAGACGCTGGAGGATCTTCTGGCCTACGCCGGCGGCCCGAACCAGCTGGCCGATCCCGATCGTGTCATCCTCTACCGCCTTGCAGACCGCGACAGCGTCGGCAGCCGCGAGCTGCCTCGCGCCCAGCTCGCCCTCTCCCCGGCCGAGGGCGGCGACGTTCTCCAGATCCTCGCCAAGGGCAGCCTCGCCCGCCCCATAGAAAAGCAGTCCGTGCTCGTGCGGCTCGAGGGCGAGGTTCAGCGGCCCGGAAACTACTTCGTCGCCCCCGGCACATCGGTCGGTGAAGTCGTCCGCCTTGCCGGCGGCTTCACCAGCCGGGCATTCGTCTATGGAACGGTGTTCAGCCGCGCCACGGTCCGCGAACAACAGCGCGAAAGCTTCAGGGCTGCAGTCGAACAGCTTGAACAGATGGTCAATGCCGCCGCCCTCACCGGCTATGCCTCGCAAAGCCAGCCTGACCGTGAAGCGCAACTGGCATCGGCCAGGGCCCTGCTGCAGAGAATGCGCACCGCAGAACCCGATGGGCGCCTGGTGATGAACATAACGCCGACCGCGACGAGTCTGCCCGAAACGGTCGTCCTCGAAAACAACGATCGCATCATCGTTCCGCCGCGCGTCGATACGGTGGGCGTATTCGGCGCGGTATACCGGCCGGCCTCGTTCCTGCTCGATCCGGCACGCAGCGGCAAGGTGAAGGACTATCTGGAATCGGCCGGCGGCGTCCAGCGCTCGGCCGACAAGGGCGCGATCTTCGTTGTCCACGCCAATGGCGCAGTGGAGACCAAACGCAAGGGCGCGCTCGACAGCACGGCGTTGCCGGGTGACGTGCTGTTCGTGCCGGTGCGCACGCAATCGTCCACGCTGCTGGCCAAGATCAAGGACATTACCCAGATCATCTTCCAGGCCGGCATCAGTGCCGCAGCCCTTGCGGCGATCAAGTGATGACACCGCGCAAGAGCCTTGTCGACAGCCTCGTGCACGGGCGTATCATCGGCAACGACCGCGTCCGTCGCACCGTTCTTGCTGTCGCGCTGGTGATCTGTGCCGTGTTGACGGTTTACCCGCAGAACTACCGCGCTGCGGTAAGCCTGACGCCAAGCGATCCCTCCACGCTCGGCCTTTCGGGCACGCTCAGCCAGCTTGGTGCCGGCGCCAACATCTTCGGCAACCAGACGGCGATCGAAGTCAGCCTGAAGGTCGCGCGCAGCGTCTATGTCCGCCAGCTCGTCGCCCGGCGCGTCAAGCTGGGTGAGCGGCTTGGCCTGAACGAGACGCAAGGCCTGCGCTGGCTCGAAAAGAACGTCGACGTACGCATCATGCGCGGCGGGATCATCGAGATCGAAATGGTCCGCCGTGACGGTGATTTCGCGCGCGATGTGGTCGCAACTTATGCCGATGCGGTGCGCGAGCAGCTTGGCGTGATCTCGCGCGAGCAAACCGCCTACAAGCGCCGCATTCTGGAACAATTGGTCGAACAGGCAGCGCAGCGGCTGGATCGGGCACAGGCCGAATTCGATACCTTCCGCCTCAACACGCGCTATGGCGATCCTCAGTCGGCGGTGCAGGAAGTGGCCAAGAAAGTCCCTGCGCTCGATGCGCAGATCGAGGCCAAGCAGTCCGAACTCAATGCGCTGCGCCGTTTCGCCACGGACCAGAACATTCTCGTTCAGCGCGCCCAGGTTGAACTGCAGGAACTGCTGCGGCGTCGCGCGCTTGCAGCCGAACCCCAGCCGCAACAGCGCGGCTCGGTCGGGCAGGTGGTCCAGGAATCGACCAAGGGCCTCAGGCTGCGGCGCGAGCTTGATGTCGCCCAGTCGCTCTACGACAACTACAAGCGCTTCCTGCAGGGCACGTCGGTCGAGGACCTGACTTCCACTGCCAACATCCGCATTCTCGAACCGGCCTATGTCGATCCGGACCGCCAGTACAACCTCCCTGCCCTGGCGATCGGGCTGCTCCTGTTGCTGCTCGGGCTGGCCGTGGAATTCTACAAGCTGCGTCCTCCCCCGGGAGAGCCGCGAAAGGCCGTGCAATGACCTGCGCCAGCACCGCCCCGACACGCGCTCTCGTTTCGGCAGATGCCACCGGGATCGAGGACATCTCGGTCGTGATCCCGTGCTACAACGAGGAACTCAACGCCGAAGCCATTGCCGCGGCGGTCATCGCCGAGCTTGAGAAGACCGGAGCCAGCTTCGAAATCCTGTTCATCGACAATTGCTCCACCGACCGCACGGTGCCGATCATCCGGGAAATGTGCGCGCGCGATCCGCGCATCCGCCTGATCGTCAACACCCGCAATTTCGGGCAGATGCGCTCGCCCACGCATGGGATCTTCGCCGCGCGCGGGCGGGCTGTCATCGGCATGTGCGCCGATTTCCAGGATTCGCCTGCCCTGCTTCCTCAGTTCGTGGAACGCTGGCGAGCAGGCGTGGACATCGTACTGGGCGTCCGCGAAGCCGAGGATTCCGGAACCGTGCTACGCGCGGTGCGTGGCCTGTCCTACTGGCTCGCCAAGAACTTCGGCGATTTCCAGACCATTCCCAATGCCACCGGCTTTGGTCTCTACAGCCGCCGCGTCGTCGATGCGATCAAGGCGCTGAATGAGCCTGAACCGTTCTATCGCGGGCTGCTGGTAGAAACGGGCTTCCCGCTTGAAACGATCGGCTATGTCCGCCCGCCCCGGGCGCGTGGCGCATCGAAGAACAACTTCTTCACTCTGCTCGACTTCGCGGTAACGGGGTTGACCGGCTCGTCTAAGCGTCTCCTGCGCGTGCCGCTTTACTTCGGAGTGGTCGGCATCGTGATCGCCTTGGCCATGCTGGTCGGCGCAGGCATCGCCTTCTTTACCGGTCGCCCCATCGCCGGGTGGCTGATCGGCAGCGTGATGCAGGCGCAGGTTTCACTGATCTTCGGCTTCCTTGGGCTTATGGGAGACCATGTTCGTCAGATTTCGGAGCGGACCCGGGCAGCCCCGCTCGTCCACGAACGGGAACGCTACAATTTCCCGCAAGATTACTGACATGCCGCGCGCGGGCATGGTTGAGATTGTGCGCTATTTGGTTGCCGGAGCGATGAACACCGCCTTCGGCTTCGGCATCTATGCCGCTCTGGTATGGCTGGGCCTCGATCGGTATCTGGCGCAGGCCATCGGGTACGTCCTTGGCACCGCGTTCAACTATGTCACCTACTCGCGCGGCGTGTTCATCGGCAGCGGCCCGGCAAAACTCCGCTTCGTGGCTTCATACCTCGGCAACTACATCGTCAACCTGCTCGTCCTGCGCCTGGCTTCGCAGTATATACCCAACCCCTATGCCGCAGGCGCGGCAACCACCGCCTTCGGTGTCATCCTGAACTATCTCGTCCTCAAGCGCTGGGTCTTCCGGCCCTCGGCCTCGTGATCATGGCCAGACGCGCAGGGCTCCGCTTCGAATGGGCGATGGCCGCGCTCATTGCCGCGATGACCGTGTGGAACATGTGGCACCTCGTCACGCGGGGATATCTGCCGCAGCCGTTCTTCTATGAATCGTCCGACACCTGGATGGACTGGTTCAACACCGCATGGTGGGCGCACGACCGCGGCATCTACGACAGCTGGGCCTCGATCTACCCGCCGATTTCGTTCGTCGTCCTGCGCCCCCTCGGCCTCGCATCCTGCTATGCGCAGACGACGGCCGGGCTCGAGGTCCGCACGTGTGACTGGCTCGGCATCGCCGCGATCCATGGCTTCTATCTTCTGGATATCGTCCTTTGCGCATTGGCATTTGCCAAGCTGGACCGGCGCACCGCCATACCGCGGTCCTTTGCGCTCACCGCGGGCATGCCGCTGCTTTATGGCCTGGAGCGCGGCAATCTCATCCTGCTGGCCTTTGCCTGCATGATCCTGGCCTTTGGCCCGTTGCTGAAGTCGGCCCGCCTGCGGTGGCTGAGCCTTGCCGTGGCGATCAATCTCAAGGTCTATCTGGTGGCAGCCCTGGCGGCACAACTGCTGCGTCGCCGCTGGCGCTGGTTCGAAGGCGGCGCAATCGCCTTTGTCGCTGTCTACCTCGCCTCCTTTGCCATGCTCGGCATCGGCACGCCCGGCGAGATCGTCCGCAACATCACGGCCTTCTCTGGCGGCTTCAATGCCGCAAGCGTTCTTGATGTCTGGTATCCGGTGACGTTCATCCCGATGAAGTCGCTGCTGAACAGCACCGATTTCCCGATCACTGCACTGATCGGTTCGCAGCTGGTCGAGACCGGCGATCCGATCATTTCCCTGATTCTTCGCCTGGGTCAGGCCAGCATGGTGCTCGGTGCCGCCGCCATCTGGTTCCGCCCACAGGCGGTGCCGACCCACCGGGCCACGCTGCTGGCCGTCAGCCTCGCCCTGATCACTTCGGAAGCCGGCGGCTACACCCCCGCCCTGATACTGCTGTTCGTGATGATGGAGCGCTGGGAAGGCTGGCTGCGCCCCGCCGCCATCGTCATCGCCTATGTCCTGTCACTTCCCGGCGAGATTGTCTTTTCAACCATCCCTTCGATGATCCAGGACAGCTTCTTTGCCGGGCACACCGTCACCGTCCAGCACGGCATCGGGCTCGGCATGTTCATCCGGCCGATCCTGAACATCCTGGCCCCCAGCCTGCTGGCGTGGCACACCATCGCGCTCGTCTGGCGCGCCGTGATGGAGGACAGAGAAGCCGACGCGCGCGATTGCGTGTGAGAATGGAGCGGGCGAAGGGATAAGCCAACCCTGAACTCAGCGATGCGGCGAAGTAAGAGGCTGGAGCGGGTGAAGGGAATCGAACCCTCGT
>OFDC01000995.1_pt1 | contig 16951 bp, 17 predicted proteins | sample 1520941 | NCBI WGS metagenome assembly OFDC01 (sample SAMEA94258168, study PRJEB24077) | hot springs metagenome | biome: Aquatic biome; feature: Water | place: India | collected 2012-12-06 | depth 5 m | reverse complement strand
GACGAGATGTGCAGCAAGCTCCTCGCCAACATGGTGATCGAGAACTACCGCATCGAAAAGGCAGCCTGAGCTTAGGAACCCGCGCCATGGCTTTCACCTCCGCCGTCATCACCTTCCCCGGCTCGAATTGCGATCGCGACATGGCGGTGGCGATCGAGCAGGTCTGCGGCGGCACGGTCCATCGCGTCTGGCACGGCGATGCCGACCTGCCGGACAACCTCGATTTCATCGCCCTGCCCGGTGGCTTCTCCTACGGCGATTACCTCCGCTCAGGCGCCATGGCGGCACGCTCGCCGGTGATGCAGGCCGTGGTGCGCGCGGCAGAGCGCGGGGTGACCGTGCTCGGCGTTTGCAACGGCTTCCAGGTCCTGACCGAGGCTGGCCTTCTGCCCGGCGCGCTGATGCGCAACGCCGGCATCCGCTTCGTCTGCCGCGACGTGAAGCTCACCGTCGAGAACAACCAGTCGCTGTTCACGGCGGGCTATGACGCTGGCCAGCAAATCACGATCCCCGTCGCGCACCACGACGGCAACTTCTTTGCCGACGATGCCACGCTTGACCGGCTCGAAGGCGAAGGCCGCGTGGCGTTCCGCTACGCAGAAGGCGTCAACGGCTCGGCGCGCAACATCGCGGGCGTGCTCAATGATCGCGGCAACGTACTGGGCATGATGCCGCACCCGGAGCGCATGATCGAGGCGGCGCAGGGTGGTTCGGACGGCCGTGCGCTGTTCGAAAGCGTCATGCGCGGGCTGGTTGCCGCCTAACCGGCGGCCCGCTCGCGGAAGCGGGTCTGGCCGAACAGCGCGAGAGCATCGGTCCGGTTCATCGGACGGCCGAAGTAGTACCCCTGGATCTTCTTGCAGCCCAGGCGGCGGATGCACTCCAGCTCGGCCTCGGTTTCCACGCCCTCTGCCGTCGTCGACATCTCCAGCGCGTCGGCCATGGCGACCACTGCGCGAATGATGGCAAGGCTTTCCGGGTTATCCTTGGCCGCACCCTGCACGAAGCTGCGATCGACCTTGATCGTCGAGAAGCGCATTTTCCTGAGGTAGCCCAGCGACGAATAGCCGGTGCCGAAATCGTCAAGCGCAACGCCGCAGCCAATGCCCATCAGGTTCTCGAGGGTCATCTGCGCAGTCGTGCCATCGCGCACGAAGATGCTCTCGGTCACCTCGATCTCGAGCCGGTTCGGCGCCAGGCCGGTTGATGCAAGTGCACCGACCACGGTCTCGGCGAAGTAGGGATCGAGCAGCTGTTCGCCCGAGACGTTGACCGCAATCTTGACGTGTTCGGGCCAGTTCATCGCCTCGAGGCATGCGGTGCGCAGCACCCATTCGCCGATTGGCACGATCAGGCGCGTGTCCTCGGCCAACGGGATGAACTTTGCCGGGCTGACGAAGCCATGCTCGGTGCTGTTCCAGCGGATCAGCGCCTCGAAGCTCAACACCTCCTCGCTGGTGGCGTTCACCACCGGCTGGTACATCAGCGAGAACTCGTTGCGCTCCAGCGCGTGGCGCAGCGAGAACTCCAGTTTTCGGCGCTCCTCGGCATGGGCATGGAGCGAGGGCTCGTACACGCAGTGCCGCGCGCCGCCCTCATCCTTGGCACGATAGAGCGCAAGGTCGGCATTGCGCAGCAAGGTCTCGACCGTGGAGCCATCGCGTGGGCCGATGGCGGAACCGACGCTGGCCCCAACATAGAGCATGTGGTGGTCGATCTCGTAGGGCTGCGAAAGTGTGCTGATGATGCCAGCGGCGAGTTCGGTGACCCGCTCAACATCAGCCGCATCGCGGATCACGATCGCAAATTCGTCTCCACCCAAGCGGCCGCACACCTCACCTTCGCGCATGATCAGCTTGAGCCGCTCAGAAACGAGCGCGAGCAACTGGTCACCGACGAGGTGGCCGAGTGTATCGTTGATCGCCTTGAAGCGGTCGAGATCGATCATCATCAGGGCGCAGCGCGTGCGCCACTTTTCGGCATAGCCCATGGCTGCACCCAATGACTCGGTAAGCATCAGGCGGTTGGGAAGCCCGGTAAGCGTATCGTAGCGGGCGAGGTAGGCGATCTTCTCGGCGCTTTCACGCTGTTCGGTGACATCCGAGCCGACACCGCGGAAGCCGACGAAAGTGCCGTTCTCATCAAACTTGGGGGAAGCCGAAAGCTCCCACCAGCGGTGGCCGCCATGCAGAGAAACGCGCACCAGCAGGTTTGAGAAGCTCTCTCGACGCTTGAGCCGCTCGGCCAGGTCATGCAGGCTGGAGTGGAAATGGCCGCTATCCCAGGCAGGTCCGGCAATCAGCTGGATCAGAGGCTTGCCATCGACATCCTCGGGGTCCTGGCCGAGCGCAAAGGCAAAGCGCGGGCTGACCGAGCGGACGCGGCGGGTGGCATCAACCTGCCACAGCCAATCTGCATCGCCTTCCTCGAATTCGCGCAACAGCAGCGAAACGACTTCGGCCTTTTCCGCCATGCCTGCTTCGGCGACCCGCGCGCCGAGGAAAGTGCGCGCAGCCTCAATGCCGCCGATGCTGACGATCAGCACGAAAGCGACCGCAACAGCGGCCGCGATGTATTCCCCCCAGAACAGGAAGGCAGCGACGCCCGACAGGCCGACAATCCCTCCGAACATCACCGTAGCCATTGGCATGGCGGCAAATGTCACGGCCATGCCGGTCATCAGCATGGCGAGGACCGTCCACAGCGTCATGCGCTGCGACTGATCTCCGAATGGCGAAAAGACCAGCATGGGGATGGCCCAGATCAATGCCACGAACAGCGAACTGATCGTTTGCCGGTGCATCTCCTGACGGCTCACCCGACGCCGGTCGGCATCGATCAGTGTGCGGTCGAACCTTGCGCCGGAAATAAGCACGCCGACCAGCAGCGCCATCCAACCGACCAGAAACGCGACATGGACGTCGCCGGCGTAAGTCTGCAGAACCAGCAGTGCCGCCATCGCATGGGCGACAAGCCGGGCGAACGTGAGCTTCGCAAGGCTTGAGTACTGCAAGCCGCGCAACCGGCCCCAATCGCCCTCGGCCGGATCACACAATCCGACCACGGCAAGGATCGGCAGTTTCACCGGTAAAGCGTCGGGTTCGGGCGCATTGTGGTTCGTCACGATGGTTGAATTACAAGGAATTCATTATCCAATCGTAAGCATCCCGAAACTTTGCGGCGCTGCCGAGCGCGAAAAAAGCCCGCCGCGCCTGGCATGAGGCGCGACGGGCCGGACTTTCCTCCCCAGGAAAGGTCCAGTGGGGCAGTGCCGGGAAATTAACGTCCCAAGGCGCTGCCAAGCCGATGGTAGAGGTTCGAGAACTTCACCGACTCCGGCTGGTCCTCGATTGCCTTCAGGTAGTGCAGTACGGCTTCGCGGATCAGCTTGAAGTCCTCGGTCGAGAGGACCGCGCGGGCACGTGCAGGTTCAGCCATGGTGGGTCTCCTTCTTGGATCTTCGAGGCGTGATTGCCGCGAGGATTTGCTGTGCTGCCGGATTTCAGGCGGCGAACTGGTTCATCGTGTTATGGACGCCGCCGGCCTTGAGAGCGGCTTCGCCCGAGAAGTATTCCTTGTGATCGTCGCCGATGTCCGAGCCGGACATGTTCTGGTGCTTCACGCAGGCGATGCCCTGGCGGATTTCCTCGCGCTGCACCTGCTTGACGTAGCCGAGCATGCCCTCTTCGCCGAAGTAGCGCTTGGCGAGGTTGTCGGTGCTGAGCGCAGCGGTGTGGTAGGTCGGCAGCGTGATCAGGTGATGGAAGATGCCCGCTTGGGCCGCAGCATCGCGCTGGAACGTGCGGATGCGCTCGTCAGCTTCGATGCCAAGCTCGGTGCTATCATAGTCCACGCTCATCAGCTTCGAACGATCGTAGGCTGAGACGTCCTTGCCTGCTTCGACCATCGCATCATAGACTTGCTGGCGGAAATTCAGCGTCCAGTTGAACGACGGGCTGTTGTTGTAGACCAGCTTGGCGTTCGGGATCACTTCGCGAATGCGGCTGACCATGCCACCGATCTGGCCGATGTGCGGCTTTTCGGTTTCGATCCACAGCAGGTCCGCGCCGTTCTGCAGCGAGGTGATGCAATCGAGCACGCAGCGGTCCTCGCCGGTTCCGGTGCGGAACTGGTAGAGGTTCGAAGGCAGGCGCTTCGGGCGCATCAGCTTGCCATCGCGGGCAATCAACACGTCGCCGTGGCCGAGGTTCGAGGCATCGACTTCATCGCAATCGAGGAAGCTGTTGTACTGGTCACCCAGGTCGCCCGCTTCACGGGTGTAAGCGATCTGCTTGGTGAGGCCGGCGCCAAGGCTGTCGGTGCGGGCAACAATCACGCCGTCATCGACGCCGAGTTCCATGAAGGCGTAGCGGACCGCGCGGATCTTCGCGAGGAAGTCCTCGTGCGGAACGGTGACCTTGCCGTCCTGGTGGCCGCACTGCTTTTCATCCGAGACCTGGTTCTCGATCTGGATGCAGCAGGCACCGGCTTCGATGAACTTCTTGGCGAGCAGGTAGGTCGCCTCGGCATTGCCGAAGCCCGCGTCAATGTCGGCGATGATCGGAACGATGTGCGTTTCAAACTCGTCGATCTTGTGCAGCAGGCGGTGGGTATTGACCGCATCACCAGCCTTTTTGGCCGCATCAAGATCGCGGAACAGCATGCCGAGTTCGCGGGCATCAGCCTGCTTGAGGAAGGTGTAGAGTTCCTCGATCAGGTCCGAAACGCTGGTCTTTTCGTGCATCGATTGGTCGGGCAGCGGGCCGAATTCGCTGCGCAGCGCGGCGACCATCCAGCCCGACAGGTAAAGGTAGCGGCCCTTGGTGGTACCGAAGTGCTTCTTGATGGAGATCATCTTCTGCTGGCCGATGAACCCGTGCCAGCAGCCGAGCGACTGCGTGTAGTTCGCCGGATCAGCGTCATAAGCCTCCATGTCGCGGCGCATGATCTTGGCGGTGTAGCGGGCGATATCGAGGCCGGTGTGGAAGCGGTTCTGCAGGCGCATGCGGGCCACGCTCTCGGGCTCGATGCCATCCCAGGTCTGGGCGAAAGGCGCGATGGCCTTGCCTGCTTCGACGATCTTGCTGTGGTAGGTCATTTCCCGTGTTCCCTCACGTGGTGTGCGTCTGTGTGAGATCGGGGTAACGCGCGAATCGCATTCGCGGAACGGCGCGCGAAGTGATGTTGTCAAACTTTACAGGATATGCTTGTAAAGTTGTGCAGTCGCTACAAGAGACCTGTAAGATGTCGACAAGGCCGCTTTATCTGGGACCTCGCCTGAAGCGCATTCGCCGAGAACTGGGGCTGACACAGCAGGCGATGGCGGACGAGCTGGGCATTTCGCCAAGCTACATTGCGCTGATCGAGCGGAACCAGCGACCGCTGACAGCGGACCTCCTGCTGCGACTGGCGCGGGCCTACAAGCTCGACATGGCGGACCTCGCCAGCGACGAGCGCGACGATTATGCGCGCAGGATGGCGGACGCGCTGCGCGATCCGATCTTCAACGATATCGACCTGCCCGCGCTGGAAGTGTCGGACGTGGCAGCAAGCTTTCCGGGGGTAACCGAGGCGCTGCTGCGGCTTTACGGCGCATGGCAGCGCGAGCAACAGGCGCTTGCCGAGCAGCGCAGTGCGGTGCCGGGGACTGGGGCGAGCGATCCGGTGGGCGAGGCACGGCGGTTCGTGGCGGCGCGGCGCAACTACTTTCCGGCGATCGATTCGAAGGCCGAGGAACTCGCCGACGAGATTGCCAAGGCGGGTGGCGCTGCGGAATGGCTGCGGCTGCGGGGCGTGCGGGTGCGCTTCCTGCCGCCCGATGTGATGATGGACGCGGTGCGGCGTTACGACCGGCACAACGAACAGCTGCTGATCGACGATACGCTCTCGCCATCGGGCCGCGCGTGGCAACTGATGCAGCACATTGCCTATACGGCGCTGCGGGGTGAAATCGCTGGTGTGATCCGGGGCGAGAGCTTCGCCAGCGAAACGGCGGCGCAACTGGTGCGGCGTGCGCTGGCGGGATATGCGGCGGCGGCGCTGGTCATGCCCTATGACCGGTTTGCGAGAGCGGTGGATGCGCGGCGCTATGACATCGAGGCGCTGTCCGGCCAGTTCGGGGCGAGCTTCGAGCAGGTGGCGCACCGGCTGACCACGCTCAACCGGCCGGGGCAGGAGCGGGTGCCCTTTTTCTTCATCCGTGTCGATACGGCGGGCAATGTCTCGAAGCGGCTGGACGGGGCGGGCTTTCCCTTTGCGTCGCATGGCGGGGGGTGCCCGCTTTGGTCTGTGCACGAATGCTTCCGCACGCCGGGCGAGATCGTGACGCAATGGTTGGAACTGCCCGACGGCCAGCGCTTCTTCTCGCTGGCGCGGACGGTGACTTCGGGCGGCGGCGGATTCAGGCGGCCACGCTGGACGCGGGCGATTGCGCTGGCCTGCGCGGCGGAACATGCGCCGCGGCTGGTCTATGCGGCAGGTGCCGATCCCAAGGCGGTGGAGGCAACGCCGATCGGCGTGACCTGCCGCCTGTGCCACCGCGCGCAGTGCACGGCGCGGGCCGAGCCGCCGATCGGGCGCGAGATCCTGCCCGACGACTACCGTCGCGGGGCCGAGCCGTTCAGCTTTGCGGAGAGTTGAGCCAGAAGCGGATTATCATCGCCACAGCACCTAGCGCGAGGACGCTGCCGAGCCAGATCGCAGCCATCCAGCCAAGGCGTTGCCACAGGGGCCTTGCCTCGGCCCGCTCCGCGCCTTCGAGGCGGGGATCAATGATAGCCATGTTCGCCCACCTTCCCCCGGAACACCCAGTAGGCCCAACCGGTGTAGGCAAGGATCAGCGGCATGATCAGGCCGACGCCGATCAGCATGAACACCTGACTGCGCTCGGGCGCGGCGGCGTCCCAGATGGAGATGCTCTGCGGCACGACCCATGGCCACATCGAAACGCCAAGGCCGATCATGCCGAGCAGGAACAGGCCGAGCGCGTAGAGGAAAGGGCGGACTGGCTGGCGCTGCTGCAGCGAGCGCAGCAGGGAGATGGCGAGCGCCGCCGTCACCAAAGGGACTGGGGTGAGCCAGAACACCATCGGTTCGGTGAACCAGCGCTGGAAGTACTGGTGGGCGAGGAATGGGGTGGCGAGGCTGACGGCGGCCATCAGGGCGAGCGTGGCAAAGGCGGCAAGCTTGGCGAAGCGGAAGGCCTTGTCCTCGGCGCTGCCTTCGACCTTGATCGCCAGCCAGCAGGCGCCGAGCAGCGCGTACCCGGCAACGACGCCCGCGCCGGTCAGCAGCGAATAGGGTGACAGCCAGTCGAGCCAGCCTCCGGCATAGGCCCTCCCCTCGACGTGGATGCCCTGCAGCAATGCGCCGAGAGTGATGCCTTGCGCCAACGCGGCGACGAGCGACCCGGCAAAGAAGGCACGGTCCCAGAAAGCGCGGTGGCGGGGATCACGCCAGCGGAATTCGAAGGCGACGCCGCGGAAGACGAGGCCGAGCAGCATGGCGATGATCAGCGGATAGGTCGCTGGCAGGATCACCGCATAGGCGAGCGGGAAGGCCGCAAGCAATCCGCCCCCTCCGAGCACCAGCCAGGTCTCGTTGCCGTCCCAGACCGGCGCGATGGCGTTCATCGCCTGATCGCGCTCGGCGCCTTCGCCGAACCACGGGAAGAGGATGCCGATACCGAGGTCAAAGCCATCCATCACCACGTACATCAGCACGGCGAAAGCGATGATCAGGGCCCAGATCGTGGTCAGGTCGATCATGATGCGGCTCCGTCGGCTTGAGCATCCATGTGCTGGGCAGGCGTGATGCCGGCCGAGCGGATGGGGGCGCGCTCTTCCTCTTCCAGCGCAGGTTCGTGCGGATGCGGCGCGTCCTTCATCAGGTGGAGGATGTACCAGGTACCGATGCCGAAGACCGCGAAGTACACCACGACGAAGGCGGCCAGCGAGGCGGCGACGGCGGGTGCGGCGATGGGACTGACCGAGTCTGCCGTGGTGAGCAGGCCATAGACGGTATAGGGCTGGCGGCCGACTTCGGTCGTCACCCAACCGGCGATCACCGCGATGAAGCCAGATGGCCCCATCAGCACGGCGAAGCGGTGCAGCATCGGCCAGTCGTAGAGCCTTTTGCGCATCCGAGCGACGAGGCTCCACAGGCCAAGGCCGAGCATGAGGAAGCCGAGGCCGACCATGACGCGGAACGACCAGAACACGATCCACACCGGCGGGCGCTTGTCCGGCGCAACCGTGTCGAGGCCGGCGAGCGGGGCGTTCGGATCGTGCTTCAGGATCAGGCTCGAAGCCTTGGGGATGGCGATGGCGTAATCGAGCTTCTGCGCCTTGTCGTCGGGAATGCCGAACAGATAGAGCGGCGCGCCTTGCGGGTGGGACTGGTAGTGCCCCTCCATGGCCATGACCTTGGCGGGCTGGTGCTCGAGCGTGTTGAGGCCGTGCATGTCGCCCACGAAAATCTGAATCGGCGCGACGAGCGCTGCCATCCACATGGCCATCGAGAACATCTTGCGGGCGTGGAGGTTGGCACGGTCCTTGAGCAAGTGCCACGCGCCGACTGCGCCGACGACAAAGGCCGTGGTCAGATATGCGGCGATGACGGTGTGGACGAGGCGATAGGGGAAGCTGGGATTGAAGATGATCGCGGCCCAGCTTGGACCTGGGAGAAATTCGCCGTTTGCGCCAATCTCGAAGCCGGTAGGCGTCTGCATCCAGGAATTGACCGACAGAATCCAGAAGGCCGAGATGAACGTGCCGATGGCCACCATCAGCGTGGCGGCGAAGTGCAGCCCCCTGCCCACCCGGTTCATGCCGAACAGCATCACGCCGAGGAAGCCAGCCTCGAGGAAGAAGGCAGTCAGCACCTCATAGGCCATGAGCGGGCCGATCACGCCGCCGACCTTGTCGGAAAACACCGACCAGTTGGTGCCGAACTGGTAGGACATGACCAGCCCCGAGACCACGCCCATCGCGAATGCGACCGAGAAGATCTTCAGCCAGTAGCGGAACAGGTCGAGGTAGAGTTGCTTGCCGGTTTTCAGCCAGAGCCCTTCAAGCACGGCGAGATAGCTGGCGAGGCCGATCGAAAAGGCCGGGAAAATGAAGTGGAAGCTCACCGTGAAGGCGAACTGCATACGCGCCAGAACCAGCGCCGCCATTTGGCTGTCCATACCTGCGAACACGTTTATCTCCCCTGCACGGGATCGGGCGTCTTCTTGTGGCGCCTCAATGACTTCCTAGCCGTATATGAGCATAAGCTAAAGTGATATTACCGATGCAACGCTTGCAGTTTCTGCATCCAGAGAACCGCTGTGCGGAAGCGACGTTCCTCCAAACTTGCAGCATGTGGCCTTGGGGGCTATCGGCGCGCTTCCCGCCCGAGTTCGCAGGGCCGAAGAAAGCACCGCCGTTGTCCAAGATCATCCCGCTTGCCGATGTCGATCCCGCGCTGGTCGAGCAGTTGCTCGATGCAGCGTTTGAGCCGACGCGGCACCAGCGAACTGCCTACAAGGTGCGCGAGGGCATGGAGCCACTCGGCAACCTGTCGTTCGCGGCGCTTGACGACGAGGACATGCTGGCGGGCACGATCCAATGCTGGCCGGTGGCGCTGACCGACGAAAGCGGCCGCATGCATCCGATGATCATGGTCGGCCCGGTGGCAGTGATGCCGCATCTGCAGGGCGAAGGCTTTGGCAAGGCGCTGATGACGGCGGCGCTTACCGCCATCGACCCGCGCGCACCGCTGCCACAGGTGCTGATCGGCGATCCCGAGTACTACGAACGCTTCTTTGGCTTCAGCAACGCCCAGACAGGCGGATGGCGCCTGCCGGGACCGTACGAGCAGCATCGCCTGCTGTGCCGCACCGCCAATCCTGCCGTCCTGCCGCAAGAGGGCATGTTGGGGCCTTGGCGACGCTGATCCGATCTGGCATCGGCAACCGGTGCCCTACACTCCACCGCCCGAACTCGCATCCCTGAGCCTCGCCGAACTGGCCGCGCAGGTTGCCGCGCGCAAACTGCCGCCAATCGACCAATGGAGCCCACAGGAACTGGGCGACAGCGAGATGCGCATTGCCGCAGATGGGCGATGGTTTCATCAGGGTGGCGAGATTCGGCGTCCGGCGATGGTGCGAGCGTTTTCCTCGTTGCTGACGCGGGACGAGCAGGGCCAACACTGGCTGGTGACGCCGTTCCAGAAGCTGGCCATCGCTGTGGAGGACGCCGCTTTCCTGGCGACCGATATGCAGGTGAAGCTGGATCCGGAGGGACGCACGGCTTTGGCCTTCCGGCTCAACAGCGACGACCTTGTGATCTGCGGGCCGGACCATCCGCTGCGGATCGCAGGCACGGCCGAGATCCCGGCGTTTTACCTCGCCGTCCGAAACGGCACGGAGGCCCGGCTCAACCGCAGCACCTACGGACAGTTGATCGAGCATGCCCTGTCGCGGGACAGCGATGACCTTGCCGTGGAAAGTCTTGGCCAGCGCTTCGCGCTGGTGCCCGGCACATGAGCCTGCTGACAAGGCTTGCGCAGCTCTATGCCGAGGGACACCGGGAGCCTGCCAAGGAGCTTTACGAAGACTGGCGCCCCCTGCCCGAGCACGGTTTGCGGCCCGCAGCTGTGCTGATTGCCGTGACCGAGCGACAGAACCATCCGGATGGCCCCGGAGTGCTCCTGATTCATCGGCCCTCGCACATGCGCGCGCATCCGGGGCAAGCGGCATTCCCTGGAGGCAAGCTCGATCCCGGCGAGACGCCGATCGAGGCCGCACTGCGCGAAGCGAACGAGGAACTGGGCATCCGGCCAGAAGACGTGTCAGTGATCGGCGAAACCGACCGGTTCCGCACGGGCACGGGGTATGACATTACGCCGGTGCTGGCGATGGTCCCGCCCGACCTGCCGCTGCAACCCAATCCGGCAGAAGTGGCGGACTGGTTCGAGCCGCCGTTGGGCTTCCTGCTCGACCCGATGCAGCATGTCTGGCAATCGGCAGAATGGAATGGGCGCAAGGGGCGCTTCATCGAGATTCTGTGGAACGAGCATCGCATATGGGGCGTGACGGCGGCGATCATCTCCAATCTGGCAAAGCGGATGAGCTGGCATGACTGAACGCCTGCCCCCAGCAGCATGGACCGGGCGCGAGGACCTTGCAGCGCTGGTCACTGCGCTCGATCCGCAGGGTGAGGGCAATTGCCGCTGGGTTGGCGGAGTTGTGCGAGATACGATCCTTGGGCTTTCGCCGAAAGACGTGGACATGGCGACGACGCTGCCGCCGGAGGAAACCGTGGCTCGGCTGGGCCAGGCGGGGATCAAGGCGGTGCCGACCGGCATTGCCCACGGAACGGTGACTGCGGTCCTTGCAGGGGGCACGGTCGAGATCACAACGCTGCGCCGCGACGTGTCTACCGATGGCCGCCATGCGACCGTAGCGTTCTCGACCGACTGGCGCGACGATGCGGCGCGGCGCGATTTCACGATCAACGCGCTCTACGCCGATCCTCGCACGCTGGAGGTGTTCGATTACCATGGCGGGCTGGCCGACCTCGCCGCCCGGCGCGTGCGCTTCATCGGCGATGCCCGCGAGCGCATCCGCGAGGATTACCTGCGCATCCTGCGCTATTTCCGGTTTCAGGCACGGTTCGGTTCGCTTCCTGCCGACGCCGCTGCCGAACAGGCGGTGGCAGAACTCGCCGCCGGGATGAAAGGCCTTTCGCGCGAGCGCGTTGGCTGGGAAATGATGAACCTGTTGGGCCTTCCCGATCCGGCCCCGACAGTACGCCGGATGGCTGAGCTTGGCGTGCTGGAGCAAGTGCTGCCCGAGGCCGGGAGTGAAGGGCTGGCTGTTCTTGCCGCGCTAATTGCTAACGAGCGCGCGGCTGGGGTGCAGGCCGTGGCGTTGCGGCGCTTGGCCGCGCTCCTGCCGCCCGACCCGCCGCTGGCCGAACAGGTCGCCGCGCGGCTGCGGCTTTCGGTGGCACAGCGCAAGCGGCTCGCCAGTGCCGCGGCGCGCAAAGCCGGAGAAGCAGACGGCCGGGCGCTGGCCTATCGCCTCGGCATCGAGGAAGCGCGCGACCGGCTGCTGATCGGCGGCTCGTCCGTTGCCGCGCTGGAGGGCTGGACAGTCCCGATCTTCCCGCTGAAAGGGGGCGCGATCGTGGCTCGTGGTATTACGGCGGGCCCTGAAGTTGCCAGGCTGCTGCGCGCGGTTGAGGATCGGTGGATCAGCGAAGGCTTCCCGGACGACGCAAGAGTTTCAGCAATCCTTGATGAAGCCCTGGCGCGTACCAGCCAATAACGCGACTGATGCTGCGCAAGCCCGTGCCTAAGCCGGGAAGCGGCTTGAACCGCTTGAGCCGCTTGCGACTCGCAGCGGGCAAGGACCAAACGAGGTCTCGCTCAATCACAAGCTTGCGCGCATCCGGACGGAAGTTCTTGGAATCCGACCAGAAGGAACGGCACGCGGTCAGATAGAGCATAGGCCGGGCCTTATCGCTGTTATTGGCCTGCCCGCGATGGCGGACCATGTAGTCCCAGATCATGCAGTCGCCGGGGAGCAGCGGGCTGGTTACAGGCGTGTCATTCGCGCCTTCGCCAGTGCTCGAGAGATGGGTGCCGAGAAGAAACTCGGTGCCACCGTTGATTCCATTCACTTCGATCAGGGGGATCGAAATGGTCAGCGCATAGGCGGGAAGACTGCCGGCAAAGGCGCTGCCCGGAAACAGATGCGCGTCGTCGGCGTGATACCCTTGCGTGGTTGCTCCGGGAAAGGAACTGATCACGCCGAACGATTCATAGACCCAGTCTCTGCCCAGCGCTGCGCTGAACAGGATATCCAGCGCCGGATTGAGCAGCATATCAATGGCTGGGGCCATGCTGCCATCAATCGGAACCAGACCGTTCATGCGCTTTGTGCCGACGCTGAGATAGTCTTCGGGCCGGGGTGCGTCTGGATCATAGGCGCCGGGAACGCGGCGGCGAACATGGTCAGCAATGGACAGGACGACAGCCGGATCGAACAGACGCTCGAACACGATGACACCATCGCGGGCAAGGCGGATTGCGGCTTCGCTGGCCTGATGCGGGCCGAAGCGGCCGATCTGATCCACTGCTACCCCTTCCACTCGCGACGCTCTTCGGCAGCACGGAGCACCTCGTAGGAGACCTGCAGCTTCTGGAACTGCTCCGCCGCGGCCTTGTCGCCCGGCCGGACATCGGGGTGGACTTCCTTCGCCTTGGAACGCCAGGCCTTCTTCACCGCATCGAAATCGGCGTCCGGATCAAGGCCGAGCGTTTCGAGGGCGCGCAGTTCGTCCCGGCTGCGGGTGCCATCGCCGGAACCGCCCCATTCGGCCCATGCGGCCTGCTTGAAGCCCGAGGCCTCGCCGCGCTCTTCGGCTTCGCGACGCTCGGCCTCTTCCTTGTCGAGCCCTTCGAAGTAGTTCCAGCCCTGGTTGTATTCTGCGGCGTGCTGCTGGCAGAAATACCAGCGATCAGGGTTGTTGGGTGATTTGGGGGCCGGGCAATCGCCCTTCTGGTCGCATCCGGCACGATCGCACAGGCGCACGGGCGCAGCCTCGAAGGCGCTGCCGTAGCCGCGCCAGCGGGGAAAGCCCCAGTCAGACGATCGTGTGTTGCGTGCCATTGCCTCAATCCCAAGCCAAACCCGCAGGAAAGGTCAAGATGGGTGTGGTGCCGGGAATGCGAAAGGCCCGAACCTTTCGGGTCCGGGCCTTGCCTGCATTGTAAGGGGATCAGTTGACCGTGACGGTGACCGCGCGGCGGTTGCGTGCCCACGAATCTTCATCCGAACCAAGCGCCAGCGGGCGCTCCTTGCCATAGCTGACGACGGTGACGCGCGAGGGATCGACGCCGAGGCTGACCAGGTAGTTCTTGGCCGCATTGGCGCGGCGTTCGCCCAGCGCGATATTGTAATCACGCGTGCCGCGCTCGTCGCAGTGGCCTTCGATGGTGATCGACTTGGCCGGATAGCGCGCCAGCCACGAGGCCTGGCTTTGCAGGATGCCCTGATCCGATGCGTCGATGTTGTAGCGGTCGGTGTCGAAGTTCACGGTGTCTGAGATGACCGACGCCACGAAATCGGCCTGACTGCCGGGCACGGGTCCGGTCGGCTGGGTCGTCTGAGGGGTGGTCTGCGTGGTAGTGGTGGTACCCGGCTCAGGCGGAAGCTGCTTGGGCTTCGACGCACAGGCACCGAGGCCAAGGGTGACAGCGGCAACGCCGGCAATCAGGATCGAGCGGTTCATGGGCATTCTCCTTTGGAGAGAGGGGAGAGATGGCGACGCAAGGTGCAATTTCGGCGATGAATTGACAAGGGCGCTGATCCTTCCTTGTTCAGGGCAGGACAGGGCCCCATGCAGGGTCTGAACCATCGACCGGCGTATTGAGTTTCCGCTCGTTGCGCCCGGTCAGGTCAACCTGCCAGATTCCTGTCTTGCCGCTGCCGCGTTCGGTGCGGAAGAACTGCACGATGCGGCCGTTGGGCGACCAGGTCGGAGCTTCGTCCTGCCAGGAATCGGTGAGGAAGCGCATGCCCTTGCCGTACGGATCGGTCACGGCAATGCGGAAATTGCCGCCGATGTGGGTGAAGGCGATCTGGTCTCCGCGCGGTGACCATTCGGGCGTGGCGGCGCGACCGCCGAAAAAGCTGATGCGCTTCTGGTTCGAACCGTCAGCGTCCATGACGTAGAGTTGCTGGCTGCCCGAGCGGTCGCTTTCGAACACGATCTTGCTGCCATCTGGCGAGTATGAGCCACCGACGTCGATGCCGGGGCTATCCGTGAGGCGGGTGGACTGACCGCCGGTGGCGGGGACGCGATAGATGTCGGTGTTGCCGGCAATAGCCATCGAATAGAGAATCCACTTGCCATCGGGCGACCAGCGCGGGGCGAAGGTGGGGTTTGTGCTGGACGTCACCAGCGTCTGCTGGCCGGTGCCGACGTTATAGACGTAGATGCGCGGCGCACCGTTGAGGTAGCTGAGGTAGACGATCCGGCTGTAATCCGGCGAATAGCGGGGGGTCAGCGCGGTGGCCTGGCCATTGGTGATGAAGCGGTGATTGGCGCCATCCGAATCCATGATCGCCAGCTGCTTGCGGCGGCGATCCTTGGGGCCAGTCTCGGCAATGTAGGCGATCTTGCTGTCGAAGAACGGGCTTTCGCCGGAGAGGCGCGAATAGACCATGTCGGCGCACTTGTGCGCGGCGCGGCGCCATTCCTCGGGCTTCACGACGTACCCCTGACGCGCAAGTTCGCTGCCAAGGGCGACGTCATAGAGATAGCAGCCGACAGTCAGGCGGCCATCGTCGTTGGCCTTGACGAAGCCCTGCACCAGCATTTCAGCAGAACGTCCGCGCCAGGTATCGAAGGTGGGGGCTGCGACTTGCGGGAAGGCGACTTCGGGGAGCTGGTCGGGGCCGACCGGCTTGAACAGGCCGTTGTTGCGCAAGTCGTTGAAAACGACGCGGGCGACGTTGCGGCCCAGCGCTTCGGTATTGCCGCCCTCGGCTGCGGTCGCAACCGAGGCGTTGGTGGGGAAGGACGGGATGGCGATGCCGAGGTCCTGCCACTCGTTCTCGTCGGACACGGAACCGGTCAGCCCTTCATCTGCTGGGGTCTGCGCCGCAGTCGATGAAGGGAGCGTGGCCTGCTGGGCCGCGACAAGCGCAGGCATCGAGACAAGCCCTGCGGCAAGAACGAGGAAACGCATCTTCATTGGGACAACTTCCTGTCAAAGCGGAAGGCGGTGACGCGCTTCCAACCGGAATAGTAGGTATCGGGCAGATCAAACGGTGCAGCCAATTGCACAGCGCGAATCGCCTGCTCGGCATGTCGTTTGGCCTGCGCTTCGTTGGCAGGGGTGATGCCCTGTTGATCGACGACGCGAGGGCGACCGGCGAGGCTACCGTCCGGGTTGAGATCCCAGGCCAGGATCGTCACCAGCTTGTCGGCGTCGACACCTTGCGGTGCGGCCCAATGCGGCTTGATCTGGCGCGAAATCGCGCCCGCGAGAGACGACCGGACCTCAGGTCCTATCGTTGCTGCGGGGGCCGCCTTTGCCGTTCCCGGCTTGATCGAGCCAGGAATGCCCTTCAGGAAGTCGGAGCCAATGCGTGACCCGCCCGCGGGAGCGTCAGGCCTGCGGCGCGGGCTGGTGTCGCCCGAACCGGACTTTGGCGTGGTTGCCGCTGGTGCGGGCTTCGCCGCAGGTTTCGCAGGCGCGGGCTTGGCCGGTGTCGCCCTTGCAGGAGCAGGCTTCGGAGGAACGGGCCTTGGCGGCGCAGGTTTGGGAGGGGCCGGTTTAGGCGGCACCGGCTTCGGTTGCGGCTGCGGCTTGGGCGCGGGCTTGGGCGGTACGGGCACCGGCTTGGGCTGCGGGGGCGCAGGAGCCGGCTTGGGCGGCTCGGGCAAGGGTTGCGGTTGCGCGACGGGTTCGGGTTCAGGCTCACCCAATTCGGGCGCAACGTCGGGCGCGGCCTCGGCCATGGGATCGGGCGAGGTCGACTGATCGGCAATCTCTTCGGAGAAGGTCACTTCCATGCGCTGCGGCGGTGGCTTGATCGTCTTGCCCGGCGGGGAGAGCATCAGAAAGCCGAGCAGGCCGGCGTGAGCCAACGCGGCGATGGCCAGCCCTGCCCCTTCCTGCTTGGAGAGTCCTTCTGCGGTGGGTTCGCGCATCGCTTCCAAGCCTATTGCGGCGCGGATGAACTGTTGGTGACCAGCGAGATCGACTTGAAGCCCGCAGCGTTCAGCTCGCCCATCACCGCGGCAACGCGGCCCCAATCGAGCACGCGGTCGGCGCGCAAGGTTACCAGCGGCGGCTTCGGCCCCTTCTGCAGGCCGGCAAGGCGGTCAGTCAGTTCGCCGGGAGCAAGCTGCTGGTCGTCAAGGAAAACTGCGCCCTGCGCGTCAATGGT
>OFDC01000989.1_pt1 | contig 17007 bp, 19 predicted proteins | sample 1520941 | NCBI WGS metagenome assembly OFDC01 (sample SAMEA94258168, study PRJEB24077) | hot springs metagenome | biome: Aquatic biome; feature: Water | place: India | collected 2012-12-06 | depth 5 m | reverse complement strand
GCAACGACAAGGAATGGATGAAGCACACCATCGCCTGGTTCGACGGCTGGGGCGGTCGTGGCTCGAACAGCCGGATCGATTATCGCCCGGTGCATGAGTACACGCTGACTGACGATATCAAGTATATCGAGCCCAAGGCGCGAGTGTATTGATCATCGTTGTTGGCTATCGAAATGATAAAGCCCACCTCGCGTCAGAGGTGGGCTTTTTCTTTTCACTGATCGTCACTCAAGCTGCGTGCCAATATCCATGCGGTTGTGCAGAACCCTGACGACCTCAACCCTGTTGGCCCTAATAAGATAAAAGATGAGGTGCTCTCCGCTCGGCGCCTTTCGGAAAGATCCATGTCTGCCGACGTATTCAGGGTAACTTGAAGGAAATTCAGCAATGCTCGCGAAGCGGTGGTTGATCGCTTCTATATATGCGTCTGCCTGATGGATATTCCATCGTTCCGCAGTATCCGCCCAGATGCGCGCCAGATCGCGCCGGGCAGCCGGAAGCACGATCAAGCGCTTCATCCGGCTTTGTAGGAATTGTGCATTTCCTCGATGAACTGATCAAAATCGAATTCCTCCGCAGGACCGCTATCCAGCCCCTCCTGCAAGGCTGCATCAAGCGCTGCGATGCGCCTCTCGCGCTCTTCCGCGCGGCGCAGCGCATCGCGGATCACTTCACTGATGGTAGCAAACTCGCCCGACTCCACCTTGCGGCGGACAAAGGCTTCATAGTGGTCGCCGAGCGAGATGGAGGTGTTCTTTCCCATGCGTCAGCGATTACCATATCTTGGTAACAATCGCAATCCGAACGCCCTATCCTATCCCGCTTGACCCACAAGCCGCTCAAGGGCAGCTTGGCCCCCACATGAACAGGGACGCGATCATTGCTGGGGTTTTGGCGGCGCTGCTGGCCGTGCCCGCGCTGTCGCAGTCAACTCCGAAGGCTCCCGCGCCCAACCCCAACCAGACCCCGCCGCACACCGCGCCGTTCCCCGATCTCGGCAGCGGCAGCACCCCGGCGGAGCGCAAGCGCAGCTACGAACTCGGACCGGAGCTTCTGCGCGGGGTCTCGGCTGCCCAACTGCGCGAACAGCAGCGGCGGCTCGATACCGCGCTCGCCGCGCTCAAGCAGCAGCGGCCGGGCGTGGCTGAGGCCTATGTGGTGAGCATTGCGCTCGACAGCGATCCGGTCTTCGCCCGCGAGGCGCGTGAAGCGGGCCGCGTGCTCGCCGCGCGCTATGGGGCGGCAGGGCGCACGCTGGTGATCGCCGGGCCGGACGGCGTGCGCGACGATGCGCCGCATGGTTCGATTACCGCCTTGGTGCTGGCGCTCACGCATCTCGGCACCGTGATGGACAACCGCGAGGATGTGCTGGTGCTCTACACCACCAGCCACGGCTATGATCTCGGGCTGACCTATCACTACGGCGACAGCGGCTACGGCGTGCTGAGCCCCGCCAAGCTCAAGGCCGTGCTCGAGGAAGCCGGGATCAAGCGCCGGGTTCTGATCATTTCGGCCTGCTATTCGGGCGTGTTCGTGCCGGTGCTCGCCAGCCCCGACACCGCGATCCTGACCGCTGCCGCCAGCACCCGCTCGTCCTTCGGCTGCGTGGCCGAGAACGACTGGACCTTCTTCGGCGACGCGCTGATCAACCGCGCACTGCGCCAGCCGGTGGCGCTCGACGAGGCAGCGCGGATGGCGAGCCGCTTGGTCGCCGAATGGGAAGCCAAGGCGCGCTTTCTCGCCTCGCTTCCGCAGGTCAGCATCGGCAAGGATGTCGCCACCTGGCTCCCGGCGCTGGAAGCTGCGAAGCCGCAAATCGCCAGCGCGCCGGTGGGACGTCCGGCCTTCGATCCGGCGCAGTTCACGGCAGCGGCGCGCACTGGCACGAAATGACTGGCCTGCACGCGCTGTCTTTTCTCTGATCACGTCCGGCGGGTTGGCCTCGCGCGGGCTTGACTTGCGGCAGCAATGTATCCAGTGGATACATGATAACCCGTACAGGATGAAGCCCATGACCCCCTTCGATGCCCTCAAGACACAGCTTTCTGTCGCCGTGCCCTTTGCTGCCCATGTCGGTGTCACGCTTGCCGAGATCGAAGCGGGCCGGGCCACCGCACAGCTCGACCAGTCGCACAGTACCAGCAACCACATTGCCACCATGCACGCCGGTGCGCTCTTCACCCTTGCCGAAGCCGCCTCGGGCGCGGCGATGGCGGGGATGTTTCTTGAGCGCCTGGCTGGGCTGCGTCCGGTTGCCGCCAGCGCGACGATCGACTTCGTGAAGCCCGCCAAAGGCGCGATCACCGCCAGCGCGGTGGTGGAGGGCCAGCAGTCCAAACTGTTCGCCGCGCTCGATGGCGAGGGCAAGGCGCGCTTTCCCGTCAAGGTCAGCATGACCGATGCCGAAGGCCGCGAGGTCGCCCGCATGACCGTCGACTGGCACCTGTCGGCTCTGGCGCGGGCGGGCTGAGACGGCGCGTGGCCGGTCGGCAAGCCTATCACCACGGCGATCTGGCCGCGGCTGCGGTCGAGGCTGCGTTGCAGCTGATCGAGGATGATGCCTCGGCTGGCTTCTCGCTGCGGGCGCTGGCCGACCGGCTCGGGGTGGCGCACCGGGCGCTCTACAACCATTTTGCCGACCGCGAGGCCCTGCTCGTGGCGGTCGCGGCGCGCGGGTTCGACCGACTGTCGGACAGCCTCGCGCAGGCGCCCGATGCGGCGGGCTTTCTGGCCTCCTATGTCCGCTTCGCGCTCAATCAGCCTGGACTCTACGGGGTGATGATGGCGCGCAGCTATGACCAGTTCAACGCCGCGCCGAGCCTGCGCGCTGCGGCCGACCGGATGATCGCGATTGCGCTGCGCCAGCTTGCGGTTGACGGAACCGACGATGATACCCGCAGGCGAGCGGTGATGCGAATCTGGATGCTGGCCCATGGCGGCATCGGTCTCCACCATGCAGGCGTGCTGCGGATGCGCAGCGATGCCGAATTCGTCGAGGAGATCCTGCGCATCGCGGGTCTCGGCGAGCACCAGCCCCAGACACCCCAGCCGCTATGGAGCGGCACCAGCCAGACGGAGGACCACCCGTGAACCCTGCCGATTCCATGCCCTTTTCCAAGCTGATGGGCGTCAATGTTACCGCTGCCTCGCCTGAGGCCATCGAGGGCGAGATTACCGTGCGCCCAGAACTGTGCACCGCGGGCGGGATCATGCATGGCGGAGCGATCATGGCCTTTGCCGATGCCCTCGGCGCGGTCGGCGCGGTCGCCTGCTTGCCGCAGGGCGCGGGCGGAACGACCACGATCGAGAGCAAGACCAATTTTCTCGGCGCAGCCCCCGTGGGCGCGCTCGTCAAAGGTCGCAGCGTCCCGCTCAAGACCGGCAAGCGCATGTCGGTATGGCAGACGACGATCACCACCGCCGAGGGCAAGCCCGTCGCGGTGGTGATCCAGACGCAGTTAGTGCTTTAGGGCGCAGGCGCGCGGCGGGCGGAAAGGATCTTTATCGGCTTCGCCAGCATTTCGCCTTTCATCACGCCGTCACCCTTGGCCGGGTCGCGCTCGGTGGCGTGGATCGCGGCGACCACGTCCATGCCCTCGATGACATAGCCGAATACGGCAAAGCCATTGCGCCACACCGCTTCGCTCGCCGATGGATCAGCGTCGAGCCCGGTCTGGTCCTCGATCATGATCGAGAAATCGCCATTGGCCGTCCCCGGATCGCCCATCGCCATCGACACCGCACCGTGGCTGTGGGTGAGGCCGGTCTGGGTGGTCGGCTCATGCGGGATTCCGGGAAGAATCCGCTTCGGATCCCACTGCGTTCCACCTTGCAACAGGCCGTTGGGTCTGGGATCACGCTCCAGATGCATCGCGCGGTAGAACACCGTGCCATCAAACCGCTTTTCATCGACATAGCGCAGGAAATTGCGCGCAGTGATGGGCGCGCGTTCGGTTTCGAGGGCGATGGTGACGGGGCCGAGTTCGGTCGTCAGCACCACGTTCACGCTCGCCGCATCGGGGAAGGGGCGCGTGCCGGGGCGGCCCGTGGCAGGGGTGGGCGGGGCGGCTTCGACCACCACGGGCACATCCGGGTCAGGCGCGGTGCTTTTCAGCTCGAATTTCATCAGCAGCGTGCGCTGGCACTCGCCGCCGGGGCGCGTTTCGCAATTGCGGAAATTGTCGTCCGAGACGAGGTAGAAGAACGTGCGCCCGCGCTCTTCGTGCACCGCCAGCCCTTCGAAATTGTCGAGCATCAGCGGCGGGGCGAGAACCGCGAGGGTTGAGACGGCGCCATCGGGACCCAGCGCGAGGATCGCGGCGCGGTTGCCCTGTCCGGGGCTATAGCTGCGCATCAGCACGTAACAGGTGCCATCGGCACGGCAGGCGGCGTCGGTGGGCACGCCGCCGACCTCGGCTATGCCCTCGGGTGCGGGGAGGTGGAAGGCTTGCGCCCCTTCCGACGTGATCCGAAGGCAGTTGGAGCGCGCCGGATCAACCCACTCACCGCAGGCCAGCAGCCCGCCGGGATAGCTCGCCAGCGTTTCGATCCCGGCATTGGCGTCGGCCCCGGCAAGCAGCGCGGCCGCGCCATCCTCGCTGCCCGAGGCCGCGCCGCCGAGTTCGGCATAGCGCCAGATGCGGTGCTCCTGCTCGAAAGCGATCAGCCACTCGCCTGAAGCAAGCCGCGTGATCGCCTCGGCATCGCCGCGCGTCTTCGAGCCGAGCTTGCCGCCCTTGGCATCACGCAGATCGCCAATCGTCACCGCCGAGACATCGACCAGCCTTCCGGCGACATCCTCAGGGGTCAGGACCAGCCAGCGCCCATCATCGCTGACCGCATAAAGCCGCCCATCATGCCATTCGAGCCCGGAGATCCCGCCGATCCCGGCCTTGTCCGGCGCAATCTCGACCCCGCCACGGAACACCAATTCGCCAACCCCGGCATCGCTGTTGCCGGGTTGCAGCTCGACCTGCGAGGTCAGCGGCAGGAATTCCTCTTGAGCCTGCACCGCAGGAGACCACAGCAAGGCGGCAAGAAGGATTGCAAAGACCCGACGCAGGCATGTCATTCGTCTGGGTGTATCGCCGCTTCGCCGATGCGCAAGGGCGGAAGCAGGCTGTTCATCCCCGCGTAAGGTTTACAAATGTAGCCGACGTGACTACAGGTGTAATCAGCAAGTGGAGATGCCGGTGACCCCGTCCGATGCCCCCTCCTATGAAGGCCCCGCAGAACGCATAACCGACGCCGAACATGCGGTGATGGAGGCGCTGTGGGAGCGGCCCCGCCTGACCGCCACCGAAGTGTGCGAGGAAGTGTGCCGCGCGCGCGGGTGGAGCCTTGCCACGGTCAAGACCCTGCTCTCCCGCCTCGTCCAGAAGGGCGCGCTTGCGGCGGAGCCCGATGGGCGGCGCTTCCTCTACACCCCCCTGATTGCTCGCGACGATTACGTCGGCGGCGAATCGCGGCGGCTGGTCGATCGGCTGTTCGGTGGCAGCGCCGCCTCGCTGGTCGCGCATCTGGCCGAGACCGAGGCGCTGACCGAGGCGGACCTCGCCGAGATCGAGGCGCTGCTCAAGGAGTTGAAGCCATGAGCGCGGTGCTGCTGGAAACGCTGGCGTGGACCGGCGTGCTGATCGCGCTGGTGCTGCTGCTGCGCCGCCCGGTGACGCGGAGCCTGGGGGCCGAGGCGGCCTATATGCTCTGGGCTTTGCCGCTGCTGCGACTGGTGCTCCCGCCGATCACCTTGCCTGCTTGGATGGCACCGCGGGCTGAAATCGCTGAGCCGACTGTTCTGGCTGTGCCGGATCAGGCCCAAGCGGCCGAATGGACCACTGCCGCTGCCGCTCCGGTCGCTCCTGCGCCCGAGGCTGGTTTTGACCTCCTGACGCTGTTCGCCAGCGTGCCGTGGGTCGAGGTGGCTCTGCTGGCGTGGCTGGGCGGGGCGGGCGTATTCCTGTGGCAGCGCTTTGGAGCCTATTTCGCTTTGCGCGCCGAATTGCTCGCTGAGGCGCGCGAGGTGGGCCGTGCGCCCGGTCTGCTCGGAAAGGTGCGCCTGATCGAGACCCCGGCGACCGCTGCGCCGCTCGCTATGGGCGTGCTCGATCCGGTGATCGCGCTCCCGCCCGGCTTCATGGCCCTGCATGATCGCGGCGCGCGCGATCTGGCGCTGGCGCACGAGCTGGCGCACCATCGCGGCGGGGATCTCTTGGTCAATGTGCTCGTCCAGCCGCTGTTCGCGCTGCATTGGTGGAATCCGCTCGGCCGCTATGGCTGGATGGCGCTGCGGCGCGATCAGGAAGCCGCCTGCGATGCCCGGGTCATGGCCCGCCGCAATGCTGCCGAGCGGGCAGCCTATGCCACGCTCATTGCCCGTTTCGCCACCGCACCAAATGCCACGCACCATGCTGCGCTGACCGCGCCCATGGCCTGCCCCGTGCTGGGCGAGAAATCGATCATTCATCGTTTGAGGAGCCTGCCTATGTCCGAATTGTCCCCCCGTCGCCGCATGGCGGGCCGTGCGCTGATGGGCGCGGGTCTGCTGGTCCTGCCGCTGACCGCTACGATCAGCTACGCAGCATCTGAAACCTTCGCGGAAATCCCCGCGCCGCCCGAGCCGCCTGCACCGCCCGCCCCCCCGGCTCCGCCTGCTGCTCCGGATGCACCGACACCGCCGGTGCCGCCGCAGCCGCCCGAGGCCTCGGACGATGACGGCGATGTTGAAGTCACCGAGCGCGTCTGGCGCGATGCCGATGGCAAGGAACGCCGCATCAAGATGGTCATCCGCAACGGCGAAAAGGCGCGGATTGAAAGCGAACTCAAAGACCTTGAAGCCAGCCAGGCAGACCGTGAGGCGATGCTCGCCGAAATGCGGGCGGGCCTCGCCGAAGCCGATCGGGCGCTCGCTGAATTGCCGCGCATCATGGACGAAGCAAGGGCCTCAGCCGAGGCTGCCCACGCGATGGCTGGCGCGCAGCGCGTGATCGTCAAGCGCGAATGCAAGCCCGGCAGCGACGAAGTGAGCGAGACCACCTCCAAGGACGGCGTGCAAATCATCAGTATCTGCCACAGGCGGGTCTTCGCATCGGCCCGCAAGGGACTTGAGGAAGCCCGCGCCGAAATCGCCCGCGACAAGGACATCCCCGAGGAAACCCGCAAGGAATTGCTGAAGACCCTCGACACCCAGATCGCGCGCTGGCGCGACCGGGAGGGCTGATCGGGGCGGGGATCTACCGGTCCGCAGGCTTGGGCCGGGCGGGGTAGGCGCAGCCCTTGCTCATGCCCACGCCCTTGAGGAACCCGCGCCGCACCATACCCGCAGTATAGGCGGCGCGCAGTTCGCGGTCGTTCTCGGCCGCGCCTGATGCCTCCCTGACTATGCCGCGGAAGGGAATGAACGAGCCGACCACGCTCTGCCCGATACGGCCCTGGCTGATGCGTTTCTCGCCGTCGTCCTCGGCAACGTCGTAATCAGCGCCCAGCACCGTATCGAGCGCGGCAATGTCGCGGACGATGGCATCGCACTTGCCCATCCCCTTCAGTGCATAGGGATCGCGCGCGGCGGTCTGCAAAACCTTGGGAATATCGCGGGCATCTATGTTGAGATCCCGCAGCGGGGTCTTGGCCACTTCCTTGGCGTCGGGTTCAGGCATGGCTTGCGCTGCGACCGATTGGGGTGCTGTCAAGATGCCTGCGCCCAGCAAGGCCGCCATGGTCAGCAGGGCGCGGGGCTTAGCCCGCTTCGAAAAAGACCTCACAGGCAGAATCATCGGTACTCTCCAATCCCAGTTTGAGCGCCGCCATGCGTTGGCGGCTGGTGCCGTGGGTAAAGCGTTCAGGATTGATGCTCTGCCCGGCATTGCGCATCAGCGTATCATCGCCAATCGCGCTGGCGGCTTTCAATCCTTCCTCCAAATCGCCCGGTTCGATGAGATTGCGGTTCTTTCCGGCCCACATCCCGGCATAGCAATCCGCCTGCAGCTCCATCGCCACCTGCAACCGGTTGGCCTCTGACGGACTGCGCTGCTGCGCCGAGCGCACTTGGGCGGCGAGGCCGGTGATGTTCTGGATGTGGTGGCCATATTCATGCGCCAGCACATAGAGCCGCGCAAAGTCGCCGCCGGTGCCGGACATCTGAGCGAGCTGATTGTAGAACCCGGTGTCGATATAGATGCCCTTGTCCGCCGGGCAGTAGAACGGACCCACTGCGGAGGTCGCACTACCGCAGCCCTCGGTCGTCACCCGGCCGCCCTGGTAGAGATCGAGAACCGGCTGTTCGAACGGGATGCCTGCGCGCGCGAAGGCAGCCTCCCAGGTCGCATCGAGACTGGTAAGGGCGTTGCAGGCTTCGGTCGCATAGGGGCTGCTGGTGCAGACTTCGGCCTCGCTTAGACCGCTGTTGCCCCCCGTTTGCACCGGGCCAGCCTGCTGCTGGATACCCTCGACGAGATTGATGGTCGACATCGGATCGAGCCCGAACACCAGCGCGCCGATCAAGGCGATCACCAGCGTGCCGCAGCCGATCCCTCCGGCGCGGCCCACGCCGCCGCCCCCGCCATCGCTTGAGCGGACATTGATGCGCGATGTATCGAACGGGCCAAGCCGCATTGTGAAATATCCCCCTCTTTCACGGCGAAACAGCAATTTGCTGGACACTCGCGAAGCGCACGGCAAAAGCGATGTGCAAGCAGCCCAAACGTGCAGGAGATGCGGCGAATGCTCAAGGAAAAGCGTGCTCTGGTCACCGGTTCGACCTCAGGCATCGGCCTTGCGATTGCCCGCTCGCTGGCTGCCGAGGGGGCCGAGGTCATCCTCAACGGGCTCGGCGATCCTGACGAAATTGCCGTGCTGTGCACGGAATTGGGCGCGACCTATCAGGGTGCCAATCTGATGGACCCCGCCGCTATTGCTGCAATGATGGCGGCGATCGGCCCGATCGATATCCTCGTCAACAATGCCGGGATGCAGCATGTCGCCCCGGTGGAAGATTTTCCGCCGGAGAAATGGGACGCAATCATCGCCCTCAATTTGTCGGCAGCGTTCCACACCACGCGCCTCGCCGTGCCGGGGATGAAGGCGAAGGGATGGGGCCGCATCATCGCTACAGCCAGCGCGCATTCGCTCACCGCCTCGCCGTTCAAGAGCGCCTATGTCGCGGCCAAGCACGCCATGGCGGGCTTTACCAAGACCATCGCGCTGGAATTGGCGACCCACGGCATCACCGCCAATTGTATCTCGCCGGGCTATGTCTGGACGCCGCTGGTGGAGAACCAGATCCCCGACACCATGGCTGCACGCGGGATGACGCGCGAGCAGGTCATGAACGACGTGCTGCTGGCCAAGCAACCGACCAAGAGCTTCGTCCTGCCCGAGGATGTTGCCGCGCTGGCGCTGTTCCTGTGCGGCGATGCGGCGCGCAATATTACCGGTGCCAATTACAGCATCGATGGCGGGTGGACGGCAGAATGATGCGGCGGGGCGTCAAATGGCTGGCCTTGCTGCTCGCGAGCGGGCTGCTTGCGGCCTGCACGCGCGCGCCGGTGGCGAGCGTCACCACCGCCGATCGCACCGCGATCGAGGCGCGGCTGAGGGCCGACATTGCCGTCCTTGCCAGCGATGATTTCGGCGGGCGCAAGCCGGGCACGCCGGGTGAGGAAAAGACGCTCGCCTATATCGAAAAGCGCTTTACCGAGATTGGCCTCGTATCAGGCACGGGCGATCCGGGTTCTTACTGGCGGATGCCGGTAGAGCTGGTCTCGACCCGGCCGCTATCGTCTCGGATCACGCTCGGCAAGGGCCGCAGAATGGTGACGGTGGCCGAAAACGATGGCGTGGGTTTCACTTCGCGCCGCCGCGCGCTGGCAGCAGGAGGACCGGCGACCGGCGTGCCAGTGGTGTTTGTGGGCAATGAAGACGGCGCGCAGCTGGGTGATGCGATGGCGGGCGCAGTGGCGGTCATGCTCGCTGATCCGGGCAGCGATGGCCCGCGGCGCGCGGCGCTGTTTGCGCAGCGGGCAACGGCGGTCGTGACGATCGTGCCCGATGACGCCACGATCACGCGCCTGCGCCGCGCCGGATCGCGCGAGCGGGTCCGCCTTGCCAGCGAGGATCAGGATAACCTTTCGGCCTATATCACCGACGCCGCCTTCGCCGCCGCGATCGGCAAGGCGCGCTGGGAGAGGCTCAAGGCTGACGCCAAGCTGGCGGATTTCGCGCCGCTGGAGATCAATCTGGCGATGACGCTCGAGGCTGCATCGGAGCGGCGCGAGTTCACCAGCTACAATCTTGTCGGCATGATCCCCGGCAAGGTGTCGGGCTCAGGCGCGGTTATGCTTCTCGGCCACTGGGACCATCTGGGGGAATGCGGTGCCCCCGACGCCGAGGACCGGATCTGCAATGGCGCGGCGGATAATGCCAGCGGCATCGCCTCGATGCTGGAAATGGCGCGGCGCATCAAGGCAGGACCGCCGCTGGCGCGCGATGTCTATCTGCTCGCCACCAGCGCCGAGGAATCCGGCCTCTTGGGCGCGCGGGCCTTTGCCGCTGCGCCGCCCCTGCCGCTGTCCAGCATCGTCGCCGCGTTCAATTTCGACATGATCACGATTGCGCCCGCAGGCAGCGCGCTCGGGTTCATCGGGCGCGGGCGGACTCCGGCGCTCGATCAGGTCATCATCGATCACATCGCCCGCAGCGGGCGGGTGCTGGGCGATCAGGCGCTGGCGGACAGTTTCGTGCAGCGCCATGATGGCGCAGCCCTGCTCAACAGCGGCGTGCCGACGGTGCTGCTGTCGAGCAGCTATGGCACGCGCGATATCCTGCAGCCGTTCCTCTCCAGCCGGTACCACCGTCCATCGGATCAGGTGGAAGCGCTCGATCTGAGCGGGGCGGTAGATGACCTGCTGCTTCATGAGGGGCTGGTCCGCATCGTGGCTGACCCGGCGCAATATCAGCCCCGTGCAGCCGAAGGGACTGCGCCCTAGCGCAATGCGCCAAGCGCGGTTACATGGGCCGCCACGATTCTCCTGCGCACTGCGTGTGCGCGGGCACCTCTCTGATCACGGAAAGTGGCGCACATGGATATCCCGCTTGGCCTGACCTTCGATGACGTGTTGCTCCGCCCGGCGGAAAGCAACGTGCTGCCGAGCATGGCTGATACCTCGACCCGGTTGACCCGCGACATTGCGATGAACATCCCGGTGCTGTCCTCGGCGATGGACACCGTCACCGAGGCGGACATGGCGATCGCCATGGCGCAATTGGGCGGCATTGGGGTGCTGCACCGCAATCTCGATATCGACGCGCAGTGCGCCGCGGTGCGCGCAGTCAAGCGGTACGAGAGCGGCATGGTGGTCAATCCCATCACCATCGGCCCCGATGCAACGCTGGGCGAGGCGCAGGCGTTGATGCAGCTGCACCGGATCAGCGGCATTCCGGTGGTGGACGCGCACGGCAAGCTGGTCGGCATCCTCACCAACCGCGACGTGCGCTTTGCCGAAAACCCGCTGCAGCCGGTCCGCGAGCTCATGACGACCGAGAACCTTGCCACTGTGGCCATCGGCACCGGTCAGGAGGAAGCGCGCCGCCTGCTCCATGCGCGGCGGATCGAGAAGCTTCTCGTGGTGGACGATGCCTTCCGCTGCATTGGCCTCATCACGGTCAAGGATATCGAGAAGGCTGTGAATTACCCGAACGCGACCAAGGACGCCGCGGGCCGCCTGCGGGTGGCAGCGGCGACCACGGTGGGCGACGCTGGCTTCGCCCGCACTGAAGCGCTGGTGGATGCCGAGGTCGACGTGATCGTGATCGACACCGCGCATGGCCACAATGTCGAAGTCGCTCGTGCGGTGGAGCGGGTGAAGAAGCTCTCCAATGCCGTGCAGGTGATCGCGGGCAATGTCGCCACCGCCGAAGCCACGCGCGCGCTCGTCGATGCCGGGGCGGACGCCGTCAAGGTCGGGATCGGCCCGGGCTCGATCTGCACCACCCGCGTGGTCGCGGGCGTTGGCGTGCCGCAATTGACCGCAATCATGGAAAGCGCCGCCGAGGCGGCCAAGTCGGGCGTTCCGGTGATCGCCGATGGCGGCCTGCGGACTTCCGGCGATGCGGCCAAGGCGCTGGCAGCGGGCGCGTCCAGCGTGATGATCGGATCGATGCTGGCAGGCACCACTGAAAGCCCGGGCGAGGTGTTCCTTTATCAGGGCCGCAGCTACAAGGCCTATCGCGGCATGGGCTCGGTCGGCGCGATGGCGCGCGGCTCGGCTGACCGCTATTTCCAGCAGGATGTCAGCGCGATGAAGCTGGTGCCCGAAGGGATCGAGGGCCAGGTGCCCTTCAAGGGCCCGGCGGCAGACGTAGTCCACCAGCTCGTCGGCGGGATCAAGGCCGCGATGGGCTATACCGGCTCGGCCACCATCACCGACCTTCAGAAGCGCGCCCAGTTCGTGCGGATCACCAATGCGGGGCTGTCCGAAAGCCACGTCCATGATGTCGCCATCACCCGTGAGGCTCCCAATTACCCGACCCGCTAGGCCTCAGGCGTGACCCCCGCCGCGCGCGTTCAGGCCGCGATCGAGCTGCTCGACGTGATCATTCCGGCCGCGCGCTCCAAAGCCGCGCCTGCTGACCGGATCATCGCCGACTATTTCCGCGCGCGCCGCTATGCCGGGTCCAAGGATCGGCGGGCGGTGCGCGATTTGGTCTATCAGGCGATCCGCCTGTGCGGCCCGGTGCCGTCAAGCGGGCGGGCGGCGATGCTGGCGGTGGCGGGGCAAGATAGCGCTGTCGCGTCGCTGTTCGACGGTTCGCCCCATGGTCCTGCCCCGCGCGACGAGGATGAGGAACCGGCCAAGACCGGCCTTGCGCCCAAGTGGCTCGCAGCGGCGCTGCGTGCCTCGGGGCTGGGCGGGCCGGAGATTGCGGCGCTCTTGGGCCGCGCGCCGCTCGACATCCGGGTCAATGCGCTGAAGGCTGATCGTGACAGCATCGTTCTGCCGGAGAAGGGCGAACCGCTCGCCGCGCGCCAAGCTTTGCGCTTCGCCTCCGGCACTCCGGTCGAGCAGTGGGACGCCTATGCTGAGGGGCTGATCGAGGTGCAGGACCTTGGCAGCCAGCTCATCATCGAGGCGCTGCCTGTCCAGCCCGGCGACACCATCATCGACCTGTGCGCAGGGGGCGGCGGCAAGACGCTGGCGCTCGCCGCGCGGCTCGGCAATGCGGCGAGCATTATCGCGGCGGATACCGACAAGCGCAGGCTCGGCAACCTCGCCCCGCGCGCCGCGCGCGCAGGAGCAGCAGTGGATCATATCGTGCTGCTCGATCCGGGCCGCGAGATGGCAGCGCTCGCGCCGTGGGCGGGCAAGGCCGATCATGTGCTGGTGGATGCGCCCTGCTCGGGCAGCGGCACCTGGCGCCGCAGCCCCGAAGGGCGCTGGCGGCTCGACCCGGCGGAGCTTGCCCGTCTTAACCATCTTCAGGACCACGTGATGGATCTGGCGGCGCAGCTTGTGCGCCCCCAAGGCACCATCGCCTTCGTCACCTGTTCGGTGCTGGATAGCGAGGGCGCGGACCGCATCGCCGCCTTCCTCACCCGCCATCCCGGCTGGCAGGCTGAACCGCTCAGCCTGCCGCTCGGCCGCGCGCATGGGGGCGGCATCCGCCTCGATCCGCTTCATGACGGCACGGATGGTTTTTTCATCGCAGCCTTGCGTTCACCATGATAGTTTGACGTGTTATGGCCCACCGTTCTGGTTCCCGGTCTCAAGCACTGAAGGATCTTCTGATGCGTTTCGCGCCTGCTGCTGCCGCTCTGTCCCTATGCCTCGCGATGACGGCGAGCGTGACCTTGGCAGGGGCGGAAAGTAAGCCTGATCCGCGCGCGGCGACCTTGATCGCGCAGGGGCAGGCCGCGCTGGAAGCGGGCGAGACGCAGGCTGCGGTTGACGCGTTCGAGGCCGCGCTGGCGGTAGATCCGGGCCACACGCCGATCTTTATCGACCTCGCTGAAGCCGCCCGGCGGCAGGGCCTGCAAGGCAAGGCGATTCGCTACTATCGCGAGGCGTTGGAGCGTGATCCGGGTAACTTTGCCGCGATCTCGGGCGAAGGCGCGGCGCTGGTGGAAAAGGGCGCGCTGGAGAAGGCCAAGCGCAACCTTGCCAAGCTGCAATCGCTATGCGGCGCGGCCTGCCCGGAGACCGTCGCCCTGCAAACCAGCATCGCCCGCGGTCCCTCGCCGCGGCTGGCAGCCGATGGCAGCGCCGACACCGGACCGGCTTCGAACTGACGCTCAGATCAGCGGCGCAAACTCGGCCACCAGCGCTTCATAGACCTCACGCTTGAACGGCACGATGAGCTCGGGGAGCTGCTCAGGCGCGACCCAGCGCCATGCGTTGAACTCGGGCGGATCATGCGCCTCCAGATCAATATCGGCATCCTCGCCGAGGAAGCGGCCGAGGAACCAATATTGCTCCTGCCCGCGATACTTGCCCTTCCACACCTTGCCCAGAAGCTCAGGCGGCAGGTCGTAGAGGAACGGGCGTGAGCCTTGGGCAATGATCTCGACGAGGTGTTCGGCGACGCCGATCTCCTCGTGCAATTCGCGCAAGGCGGCGGCCTGAATATCCTCACCCTTGTCGATCCCGCCCTGCGGCATCTGCCAGAAGCCATGCGCAGAAGGGTCAATCCGCTGGCCGACGAAAACGAGGCCGTCCCGGTTCACCAGCATGAAGCCAGCACAGGGGCGATAGGGCAGGCCTTCGGGGCTCATGCGGGGCTCGCCAGCATGAACCTCATGGCGGCGATGACGCGTTCGAGGTCGCGTTGGGTGCTCGGCACCGCGCCGCGCAGGTTGGTGAAGGAGTGGGTGACCCCGCGCATCTCAAGGAACACGCAGTCGCGCCCGGCATCGACCAGCGCCTTGGCATAGGCGCGGCCCGAATCGCGGATCGGATCGAGGCTGGCGGTGACGACGATGGTCGGCGGGGCATTGGAGTGATCACCCAGGATCGGGAAGCCGCGCGGGTCGCTGCGGTCGGCGCCATAGGCCGCATCGAAAAAGGCCATGGTCTGGGCGGTGAGGACGAAACCCTCGCTAAAGGCCGCCATGCTCTCCGAGCCATTGGCATCGGCCACCAGCGGGAAGATCGGCACTTGCAGGACGACGGGGACGGCGGCGGGGTTTGCGCCCAGCATTTGCCCGACGACCACCGCCGCATTGCCCCCGGCGCTGTCGCCAATGGTAATGATCCCGGAGGCTGTGCGGCCGAGGTCGGCGGGGGAGGAGGCGACCCAGCGCGTCGCCGCCTCGCAATCGAGGATCGCGGAGGGGAAGGGAGCTTCGGGCGCGCGGGCATAGTGCACTGCGACCAGCGGCAGGTCGATCAGCGCAGCGATTTCGGTGCAGAGCGCGTGGTGCGTCTCAAGGTCACCGATCACGAACCCGCCGCCGTGGTAGAACATCACCACGGGCGAGGCCGCGTCACGGGTCTCGCGCGCGTCATAGAGGCGCAGCGGAATGTCGCCTGCTGGGCCGGGGCAGGCAAGATCGCGGATCTCAGCGAGGTCGCGCGCCGGGCGGTCGGCGATATTGTGCAGGGCGACATAGGAAGCGCGCGCCTCCTCCAGCGTCATGTCGGTCAGCATTGGACCGTTCACCGCCGCCATCATGTCGAGGAAGCCCTTCATGTCGGGGCGGATATAGGGGGTGTCGGTCATTCGTGGCGCTCTCCGGTGTGTTTGGCGGTGCGATAGGCGAGGGCGGGCCCAAATTCCAAGTGCATTTGCACTCGCTTGATTGCGGGGGGCGCGCTAGCCTGCAAGACCATGGACAATCTGACACATAGCCTTGTCGGCGCGGTGCTGGGGCAGGCGGGGCTGAAGCGCATGACGGGGCTGGCCATGCCCGCGCTGATCATCGGCGCGAACCTGCCGGACGTGGACGCAGCGTGTTTCTTCTGGCTGGAGGGCACCGAGCATCTCGCCTTCCGCCGCGGTATCACCCACGGCCCGCCCGCGCTGGTGCTGCTGCCGCTCGTGCTGGCGGGGCTGTTGTGGGGCTGGGACCACTGGCAGACGCAGCGCGGCACCCGGCCCGAGGCGCGGCTGCCGGTGCGGTTTGGCTGGCTCTACGCGATGGCGTTCATCGGGTGCCTCAGCCATCCGTTCTTCGACTGGCTCAACGTCTACGGCATCCGCCTGCTGGAGCCGTTTTCCTCGCAATGGTTCTATGGCGACACGCTGTTCATCATCGACCCGTGGCTGTGGGCGGTGTTGATCGGCAGCGTGTGGTGGTCGCGGCGGAAGGAGAAGCGCGGCGGGGATTGGATGCGTGCTGGGAAAATCGGGGTGGCGGCAGTCGCGGCTTATATCGGGGTGAATGGAGCGATTACGGCCAAGACTTATCGTGACGATTTAAGACCGGCGCGCGAGCGCTTTCATCTGAATGCAATCGCTAGCCCGGTTCCTTTCTCGGCCTTTGATCGCGAGCTGATTGTCGGATCGGATGATGTCTACGCCATCGATAAGCAGTTTGTGGGAGACTGCTACATGCCCAACCTCACCGACGCGCGCCGCACCAACTCTCAACTCGACGCCTTCCTCTTCTGGTCGCGCGCGCCCTTTGCGATGCGGGCGGCGGATGGCTCGGTGATCCTCCACGACGCCCGCTTCTACGATCCGCGCACGCGGGATCGGTTTGCGGTGGCGCTGCCCGATGTGAAGTGCGAGGAACTTCCAGAAGGGTAGGCGCATTACATCCCCACATCCGCTCGCCCTGAGCTTGTCAAAGGGCTGCACTTCACTTTTGCCTCGCTAAGCAAGGAAGGGCAGGGCTTCGACAAGCTCAGCCCGAACGGAGTTTGGTTTTGCCCAATACCCAAATCGTATGGCTGCGGCGCGATCTGCGGCTGGCCGATAATCCCGCGCTCTACCACGCCGCCAAGGCTGGGCCGGTGGTGTGCGTCTATGTGCTCGACGACGAGGCGCCCAAGCACCACGCCTATGGCGGGGCCTCGC
>OFDC01000988.1_pt1 | contig 17011 bp, 13 predicted proteins | sample 1520941 | NCBI WGS metagenome assembly OFDC01 (sample SAMEA94258168, study PRJEB24077) | hot springs metagenome | biome: Aquatic biome; feature: Water | place: India | collected 2012-12-06 | depth 5 m | reverse complement strand
AGATGTTCCGTAAAATCCTTGACCGTGGAGAAGCTGGTGATAACGTAGGTTTATTATTACGTGGTATTGAGAAAGAATCAATCAAACGTGGTATGGTTATTTGTAAGCCAGGTTCAGTAAAACCACACGCTCACTTCAAAGCTGAGGTTTATGTATTGAGCAAAGAAGAAGGTGGACGTCACACTCCATTCTTTAACAAATACCGTCCTCAATTCTACTTCCGTACAACTGACGTAACAGGAGAAATCTCGTTACCAGCAGGAGTAGAGATGGTAATGCCAGGTGATAACATCACTATTGAAGTTAAATTAATCAGTGCAATTGCTATGGATAAAGGTCTTCGTTTTGCGATTCGTGAAGGTGGACGTACTGTAGGTGCTGGTCAAGTAACAGAAATCATCGCTTAATCTATTTAAGCTACGAAATATAAAAGAGCATTCTCGAAAGAGAGTGCTCTTTTTGTTTTTGGAGGAAAAAGATATTTGTGCTTTTATGATATTTGTTTTTCCAGACTTTATATATATCTACTCATATAAAGTGTTGATTTTTAGATAATTAGCTAAAAATATTTACTGAGTAATTACTAATCTTAAATCTATTTATCCATAATAAGTTTGGTTTTTTGTGTATTTATATAAATACTTAATATTTTTGTGAATTAAGTATTTTAACTGTAAACTTTATTATGAGTAAGAAAAAGAAAAGTCAAGAAAAAGTGACTAATTCAATAAATGAAGTAGAAATCAAGAGAGATACGCAGCTACCCATTTCTTCCCCAATCTCTTTATTTGATAAATTTTCATTAGAAAAGTTACTTATACTATTCTCTGGTATTATTGTTTTAATGCTTATGTGGGTTTACAAGGGTTTTCTTTTTGGGAGATATGCTTACATGTTTAAGGATATAGGTAGCGACTCATATAATCTTATATACCCTCAGTTTTATCATCATGCAAGTTATTTAGAAAAGTTTGGAGATATGCCTAAATGGTCATTTCAACAAGGACTTGGACAGAATGTTCATCCATTTTGGTTTGACCCAATTAGTTCATTGCTGTTTTTAATATTTAAAACAGATAGTGCATCGGTAATGATTTGGATGCAGGTAGTATATATGTTTTTGGCTGGTCTATTATTTTGTTTATATTTAAAGAGCTTATCAATTAAAAATTATCCTGCCATGGTAGGTGGAATCCTTTACACTTTTTGCGGATACGTAATTATTGGTGGAACATGGACTGTTGATAAGTTTCCATTGGAGGTATTACACGTTGCCTTATTACTATATGGTGTCGAACAGGTTTCTTTAAAAAATAGGTGGTTTATACTTCCACTTGCAATTGCATTAGTAGGTATTCACCAACCTTTTGATTTATACCTATATAGTCTTTTGTTACTTGCTTATGTGGTCGTTAGACATGCTGAAAAAGGGAGCTTAAAACATGTGAGTTTTCTGAAATTTATTTTCGTATTATTAGGATTAGGAGTGCTGGGGGTAGGCATTAGTTCATTTCAATCATGGAGTAACTTACAACAAATGATTGATAGTCCACGAGTAAGTGGAGATTATTCTTATGGAGCTAAACTTAAACAAATTCCTATTTTGAGTTTAGCGAATTGGAATGAGTATTCAACAGTTTTACTGAGAATGTTCTCAAGCGATATCTTAGGCGATGGTAAATCGTATAGTGGTTGGCAAAATTATATGGAAGCTCCGATATTCTATTGTGGGATTTTGAGTTTAATTTTAACGCCATTATTTTTTACTCAACTTGAAAAAAAACAACAAATTATCTATGGTGCGTTAACGGCGTTAGTTTTGATAATTATAACTTTTCCTTTCTTTCGCTATGCCTTCTGGTTATTTACAGGTGATTACTACCGAACCATTTCACTGTTTATAGTTTGTTTATTGATATTTTATAGTACGAGAGCACTCAATTATATTTATGAGACAGGTAAATTAAATCTTATTGTTTTGGCCACAACGATTACTATTCTTTTAGTGGCTGTTAATACGGTTGTTTCTGATGGACAACAAGTGGACAAAAGTATTAAAAGTGCTATAAATATTTTTTTAGTACTGTATGGAGGTGTGTTATTGATGGTTAAAAGTAGTAATTTTAAGCAAGCCGCATTTATACTTTTAGGTTTATTAGTTATCATTGAAACATTGTTTTTTGCTACTAACTCAATAAAAAGAAGAGATGCTTATACCAAACAAGAGCTTTCTGACACTTCTCTCGGCTTTAAAGATGCAACAGTTGATGCAGTAGAATATTTGAAAAAAAATGACTCTAATTTTTATCGAATTGAAAAGAATTACTCATCAGGTACAGCGATACATGGAAGTGTAAATGATGCGAAAATTCAAGGATATTTTGGTACTCGTTCGTACCATTCATTTAATCAATTGAATTATGTCCGTTTTTTAGAAAGTGTAAAGCTAATTAAGAAAAATGATGAAAATGGTAGTAGATGGTTATATGGAGTAATTGCATCACCGTTAATTCAAAGACTGTGTGGAGTTAAATACTATTTATCAAAAGATATGAATGCTTCATATCTGAGGAATGCAAATCAAGATTCAATAACAACATTGAGAGATGTGAAAATTTTCAAAGTAAAGGATACTTTTCCCCTTGGTGTTACTTTTGATAGTTATATTTCAGATGCAGACTTTGAAAAACTCGATTCTGTTAGTAGACAAGCTATACTCTTACAAACAGTTGCTGTTGCCCCGAGCTTTCAAACCAAATTAAAAGGTTTTAAACAGACAACATCTGCTAATATTCCCGATGTGGGCATTACTTTCGATGTACTAAAGAACTGGATTGATAAAGCTAAACAAGATACTCTCCAAATTACTGAGTTTAAGCCAAACCTTATCAAAGGAAATATTGATATAGATGCTTCAAAAGTGCTATTTTTAGCTATTCCACATGATAAAGGTTGGTCGGCTCTGGTAGATGGAAAAGAAACAACTATTGAAAAAGTTGATGCTGGACTCATGGGGATTTTGTTAGAAAAAGGAAATCATAAAGTAGAATTGGCTTTTGAGCCTCCGTATGTAAAAGAAGGAACGTATGTTTCGATTATCTCTCTTTTGCTTTGGGGGGCTGGAATTGTGTTCTTTAGCCGTCGTAAGAAAAAAGTGACAGAAGTTATTGAAGAAGAAAAAGAAATTTAAACTGAACTAATAAAAACAAAATGTCCGAAAAACGTAACGCTGCTACGATATTTATATTCATTACAATGCTGCTCGATGCAATCGGCTTCGGAATTATTATACCCGTTATGCCGTCGTTGATTTCAGAATTAGCACATACAGATGTGAGTGGTGCTGCACAATATGGTGGCTTTTTATTTGCGGCCTATTCGGTGATGCAATTTATTTGTTCGCCAATCGTAGGTGGCTTGAGCGACCAATTTGGTAGAAGACCCGTTTTGTTAGCATCGCTTTTTGGATTTGGTCTTGATTATTTACTTTTGATTTTTGCACCAACCATTGGCTGGCTTTTTGTAGGGCGTTTAATTGCGGGCATCATGGGGGCGAGTTTTACGACCGCTGCTGCTTATATGGCTGATGTAAGTACACCCGATAAGAGAGCTCAAAACTTTGGGATGATTGGAGCGGCTTTTGGTTTAGGTTTTATTGTTGGACCAATTATCGGTGGTTTGGCAAGTGATTTCGGAACACGAGTGCCGTTTATGGTTTCGGGAGTACTAACTTTAATCAATTGGCTATATGGTTTCTTTATTTTGCCCGAATCATTAAAGCCCGAAAACAGACGTAAATTCGATTGGAGAAGAGCAAATCCTGTGGGGGCATTGATAAATCTTCGCCGTTTTCCGATGTTGATTGGCTTAGTGGCGGCTTTATTTTTGGTGTATATTGCCAACTTTTCTACACAAGGTACGTGGTCATATTTCGTAAAAGAAAGATTTAACTGGACAAATAAAGAAATTGGCTGGTCATTGACATTTATCGGCGTGATGATTGCTTTGGTGCAAGGTGGCCTTACACGCATCGCCATTCCGAAACTGGGTACAAAAAATGCTATTTATATAGGTTTTATGTTCACAATTATTTGTTCGGTTGCCTATTCATTCGCTAATCAAAGCTGGATGATGTACGCCATCATGGTGCCGTTTTCGTTGGGTGGTTTAGCTGGGCCAGCCATGCAAGGGATTATCTCGACGCAAGTACCAGCCAATGAACAAGGCGAGTTGCAAGGCTCACTGACGAGTTTGAACAGTGTGGCTGCCATCATTGGGCCAATCTTAATGACTACACTTTTTTATAAATTTACGGAGAAAGGGGCTGGCGTTTATTTCCCTGGGGCACCATTCATGGCGGCAGCAATATTGAGTTTGATAAGTTTGTTGCTGATAATCAGAACTTTAAAGAAGAATGCTCATTAAATACAAACGCCGTAAAATTTCTGTTTTACGGCGTTTGTTTTATACACTTAAATATTTCATGAGCATATTGTAGCGTTCTTGCTCAATGCTCTCGATTGGTTCGTGAGCGTAGCTGGCTTCAACTGTATAACCGAAGCGTTCGAGCGTAGCCACGACTGATGTAATACTTTCTCGATTGATTTTTAAAGTCAAACTTGCCGAATCGTTGTTCAAATAAGTATTTCCCGTAAAATAACTACTTAAAATTTTAGCATTATCAGACTCTACTAAACGGCTGATTTCGGACAATGAATAATCTCGGTTTTTGATAGAAATCACCAAAACTGCCCCAGGTTCTTGGCTTCCAAGAAGCTCACCAAATTTGGTATAAACTTCCGATGCGGTGATGATTCCAACAAAGTTTTCTTCCTCATCAATGATACCAATCACCTGTAAATGATACTTTGAAATCAGTCCCAGTGACTCATAAATATGCTGATAATCAGATAAAGTTATTTCCGAAAACTGCAACATCACATCGGAGAGCTGCATATCTTCATCATAGTCCATCAGAATATCTTCACTGACGATACCTGCATATTTTCCTGCATCAACAACAACTAATTGCCCGATGCGGTTTTCTTCCATCCAACTTAAAGCATTCCCAACTGTGTCAGAGGGCTTTAAGATTGGTAAATCGTGGTTAATAATTTCAGCAATCGTCATTGAGAATGAATGTCAAAAGGTTTAATAGTTAAACATTACGCAGCCACTTCTGTTTGAATTTTATCAAGAAAGTTTTCGAGATAGACATTAAATTCAGCAGGGCGTTCCATCATCGGAGCGTGGCAGCATTTATCAATGAAATATAATTCCGAATTTTTAATAAGGCGATTAAACTCAAAACCTACGTGCGGAGGCGTAATGGTATCATTCAAACCCCAAATTAAGCAGGTTTGCACATGAATGTTTTGAATATCTTTCGACATGTTGTGTCGTTGGGCAGATTTTGCAATCTGTACGATATTCATACATTTCGGAATACTCGATGTAATCTCAAAGCATTCGTCAATCAATTCTTTCGTAGCCGTATTTGGGTCGTAGAAAGTATAAGCTACTCTTTCTTTAATATATTCGTAGCTTCCACGCTTTGGGAACGAACCGCCCATCGTATTCTCAAACAAGCCAGAACTTCCTGTTAAAATTAAAGCTTTGATGCTTTCTTGATGAGCCAACGTGTAAAGTAAACCTACGTGTCCGCCAAGTGAGTTTCCTAAAATGATAATATCGTCGAGTTGTTTGTAAGCCACAAAACGCTCAATAAATGCCTGCAAACCTTCCAAACTTGCTTCACGCATCGGCATATCGTAGATGGGCATTACGGGAATAACAATTCTACAACGGTGCTTAAAACCTTCGATTACATCATCAAAATTGCTCAATGCTCCGAAAAGTCCGTGTAGAATCAATAATGTATCGCCTTGACCTTCGTCAATGTACTTGAACTCGCCTTCTTGTTTTACTTCGTAATTCATTCGATAAATAAAAAAAACTGATTGCTGTTTATTTATGTTGTACTAAAAGATTAAATATTGCAAAGCCCTGATATTAGGATGAATTATTGAAAATTCATTAATTGTACCGCAAAGCTTGGTATATTTGTGCTTATTAAAGACAAAATAGGGCTTTTAAATCGAATTTTCAAAACTTTTAATTCAAAAACGTCAAACCTTCAATAAAAGTTTATGAATGACTTTTCAACAGTAATCATTGGTGGTGGTATTTCGGGACTTACTTGTGCAAAGTATCTTAACGAAAAAGGATATAGTTTTATGCTTTTAGAAGGCTCTGATGCTTTGGGCGGCCGAGTTCGCACTGATAAAGTAGATGGTTTTCTGCTCGACCGAGGGTTTCAGATTTTATTGACAAATTATCCAGAAGCCAAGAAAATACTCAATTATAATAACCTCGACCTAAAATATTTTGGTTCGGGAGCAATGATAAAAGCCGAAAAGGGTTTCATGAAAATGGAAAATCCTTTTCGTAATAAAATGGCGTATCTGACAATGGCATTTTCATCGGTCGGTTCGTTGAGTGATAAACTAAAAATCAGAAAATTTGCTAATGAATTGGCCGAAATTCCCGACGATGAGTTTTTCAAGATGGAAGCAACCGATACACTTACTTTTCTGAGAAACTACGGCTGGAGCGAGAAAATGATTAATAATTTCTTCAAGCCATTTTATGGAGGAGTTTTTCTTGAAAACGATTTAGTAACGTCAAGCAATTTCTTTCAGTTTACGTTCAAACAATTCTTCAAAGGTGACGCAGCCATTCCAGCCGATGGTATGCAGGCGATTCCCGAACAAATTGCCGAAATGCTACCAAGAAATGCTATCCGCAAAAATGCTCGTGTGAAAGGTTTTGAAGGAAATCAAATCTTTTTGGACGGAGGAGAAGTAATAACCGCCGACAGAATTGTGGTAGCAACTGACCCAAAAACAAGCGATAAACTCTTGGGTGAAACCAACGAACGTACTTACAACGTAACGACTTGTACATATTTTTCAGCGGAGTCTTCGCCACTGAAAGGGCAGAAATTTATTGCACTCAATCCAAATCGTCGAGGAGCGGTGCATAATGTGTGTGTGCCAAGTGATATTTCTGCTCATTACGGAAATGCTGGGAAATCTTTGATTTCGGTAAGCACACAAGGTTTAGAAAAATTAGATGAAAGAAACTTAACGAATAGAATCAAAAGAGAGCTTTTCGACTGGTTTGGGGCTTCGGTCAATGTTTGGAAGCATTTGAAAACGTATCATATTCCCGAATCTTTGGTGCAATACCGTGCAGGAAGTGAACGCCAAAATTCAAAACTTGGCGACAATCTCTATCGCTGTGGAGATTATCTGGCATATCCATCGCTCAATGCTGCCATGCAAACTGGCCGAGAAGTTGCTCAGATGATAATGGAGTAATAAAATATTTTTAATACAAATAATGACTTTAGAATAAGAATATAATGTGTTTTTATATTTTTCGTTTTACATTCTACATTAAATAAATATGCTTAACTCAGAATGGCAAACCGCCAAAGAATACAAAGATTTAACTTACAAAAAGCGTAATGGCGTGGCAAGAATTGCCTTTAATCGTCCAGAAGTACGCAATGCTTTTCGTCCGAAAACTGTTTTTGAACTCATTGATGCCTTTGAAGATGCCCGCAATGATGCTTCGATTGGAGTAGTTTTGCTTTCTGCCGAAGGGCCAGCACCAAAAGATGGTGTTTGGGCTTTTTGCAGCGGTGGCGACCAACGTGCCAGAGGAAAAGATGGCTATAAAGACGAAAGGGGTGTAGGGCGTTTGAATATCTTGGAAGTTCAGCGTCAGATTCGCTTCATGACAAAGCCCGTAATTGCCGTTGTACCTGGTTGGGCAGTGGGTGGCGGGCATAGCCTCCACGTAGTTTGTGATATGACAATTGCGAGCAAAGAACACGCTATTTTCAAACAAACGGATGCAAACGTAGCCAGTTATGATGCGGGTTATGGTTCGGCATATTTGGCTCGCCAAGTAGGGCAGAAGCGTGCAAGAGAGATTTTCTTTTTGGGTAGAAATTATTCGGCACAAGAAGCATTTGATATGGGAATGGTCAATGCCGTTGTACCGCACGATGAATTAGAAGATACTGCTTATCAGTGGGCCCAAGAGATTTTGGAGAAAAGTCCAATGGCAATCAGAATGCTAAAATATGCCTTTAATATGATTGATGATGGCTTGGTAGGGCAACAAATTTTTGCAGGTGAAGCCACTCGTCTGGGCTACATGACCGATGAAGCTCGTGAAGGCCGTGATGCTTTCTTAGAAAAACGTAAACCAGATTATGACCAATTTCCGAAGTATTCGTAATTAGTTTACTGGTTATTGGTATAGAAAAATCCGCAGCTTGATTGATTCAAACTGCGGATTTTCTGTAAAAGATAACATTCGTAATTCGATTAATTCGTAAATTCCTCTCTACTGTCCAATTTGCTCCAATTTTTTGTGGAATTTCCACGAAACAGGAATCTCATGTTTCGTGCGTGCAATACGTAAACGATATCCACGAGCATTACCTTCTACTTTATGAATACCACGCATATTAATTACGAAATTGCGGTGCAAACGCACAAATTGTGGGTGTGCGGCCAATTCTTTTTCTACTTGTGCCAATGGCGTTTGAACGGTTGTTTTTTCAACACCCATTAGACTTTGCCAATAGAAATCTGTCGAATCTTTCGAGGTTTCAGCATAAATCAATTGGTTTGGAATCAAACTTAATTTTTGACCACTTTCACCAAAAACCATTACAGGAAACAATTGTTTACTGGCCGGTGGATTGATTGATTCTAAGCTACTATTGATATTTTCGGCAGTTGTAGAAAACTTATTGTGAAATAGTTTTTGTTGAATAAAAGTAGTTATGGCAATCGGTAAAATACAAACGGCAACTGTTTTGAGAATATCAACAAAAGTCAAAGCTGTGATGTTGAAATAGTTGCTATAAAACATAATTAATGTACCTACTATCAAAATTGTAGCTGAAAGATGCACAATTTGGCGGCCTACTGTCCATTGTTGGTCATTATAAAAATTGGATAGAATGCTTGGGAGAACAAATTTCGCCACCAACATTCCAACAAAAGCGACAATCCCAAAACCAATTAAATAAAGTGTTTTTGCATCATTTGTAAATTCTGAAAGTCCAAAAGGTTGTACACCTACTGCCACAATTGCCACAAATAAACCAACCAAAAGAGAAATTATAAACCCTCTGATAGAGTTGATAGAAGTAGCCATTGGCTTCTTAAACGAAGCAATAAATGTTCCTATGAATTGGCTGATACCGCCAAAAAAACTACGTAAAATATTCATTTGTAAATTTAATAAGGTTTTCATTAGACCCAAAATCGGCGTTTTTGATTTGGTACTCAAAAACTATACCAATAATCGGGGGGCAAAGATAGTACATTTAATGCTGAAAATACTTATTATCTTCTAATCAAATTGCTTTTCTTGGCTGATAGTCAGGTGTTTATTTGATTAATTCTATCCAACCTTTGATTGTTGTTGGTATTTCATCAGTTTTGTCTAAACGCTGAATAACCACCTGCGATACATAATAGTATGTTCCCGAAGGTAGTTCGGTGCCATTGCTTGTTTTACCGTCCCAACTAAGTGTTTCTCCATTCGATTCATAAACTTTTACACCATATCGGTTATAAATCTCGATACTTATGGTTTTGATAAATGCCGAGCAGGTCATTGGCGTGAAAGTGTCGTTCTTGCCATCGCCATTTGGTGTTAGTACATTTGGTAGCTCTACAATTGGACAGTTATCTTTACAAATAATATTACTTGGAGCACTTTCAATATTTAAACGATTTACTGCCGTAATGTAATAGCAGCCCGCAAAGCCTTCTTGTAATGTTTTTATGTGCGTAAATGAAGTTTCGGTAGCAGGAACAGTTGTCAAAAGTTTGGGTTGTTCATCGGCATATCGAGCATAATAAATATTGTATCTCAGAATATCGACTCTACAAACCACACTTCCAGCACTTGGCGGAGTTCGCCAGCTAAACTTATTGGTGATATTACTTGAACCACAAATGGCTTTTCGGTCAAGTGTTTGACAGTTAATTTCTTCCGAACTGAAAACTGGCGGACAAGGTGGCGTATTATCAATCGGAGTGCCACAAGCCACTTGCGACAAATTATTGAGCAAACCAAATTGCGGCAAACGTGTATATGCTCCAACCGTTTCAACTTTATAACAATACGAAGTATCAACTTTCATTTGAATCGTACTCGTTCCATCACCAGCAAATCTATCCACACCATCATCAACGTAAGTATAAGTATTAACCGCTCCAACTGATACTTCGGCAATAATATTAAAAGTACCCGGGCTAGTACGAGATTCTCTATAAATACGGTGACGGCGGTTATCGTTGCTCCACGGCACGTTGGCTTGCCAAGTTAATCTTACTCTTTGTGCATCGGAGTTTGCGGTTAGTCTTATGCTACTCGCTATCTGACTTTCAGCCAAAACCTTATCGTTTTCATACAAAAATGCCACTTTATAAGTATATCCATTTTGGAGCGTATTCAGCCCACCATCAACAAAAATGGTATCGGCTGCTCTGTTAACTTTCGTTGGGATAGTCGTCACAAGTTGGAATGTTCCGCCATTGATCCCCGTAGCACGATATAATTTGTATTGATACGGCCCTTTGTATTCTGTCGAATCAAAACCTAATGGACGAGTCCATTTTACGTTGATTCTGCCAGTAGTAGCATCTGTACTTTCAATGCTTACATTAGTCATTACTGGAGCTCTTTGTGGTAATTCACTGCCAACACAAGCTTCGTTTGAAGGTACGCTCGGAATCGAAACAAAATCAGAAGCTGCTAAACTTGCCACAAGACTATAACTGTAAATTTTGCCGTTTTGAGTTTTGGTATCAAGGAAGAAAGTATCTTTTACTGAAATTCGAGCAACTTCCACAAAACCAAGCGATGCAGGAAGACCAACTTCGCATTGAGCAGGGATATAATTTGAACAGCCTTCTTTGCGATAAACAATCATTTCAGCATTTGTAATGCTACAGTCGGGGTATCGTTGCCAGCGAAGTTCTACACCACGTTCAGTGTTTCGAGCTGTTAACCCTCTCGGACGAGGTGGTATCACTTTGATTTTTATTGTTTTAGTATCAGTTAATTGCACGGCAAATCTTCCAGGAAAGTCTTCCACCTTAAATAAAACATCATAGGCTTGCCCTCGGACGTGTTTACAGTTAGTTTCCCAAGTAAAATTTCCTTCGGCTGGGCTTCGTTGAATCAGATTAAAAGGAATAAAATTGGCTGCTAAAGGTGCTACAAACGAGGCAGTTACACCCGCTGCGTCACGGTTATACACACCACTATTAGTCGTAATTCTCACATTATTATTGTCTCCGTCAGTAGCTGTTACTTTAAATTCTACTTTTTGCCCAGCTTCCACACAAATTTGATTGGGTACATTCAGAATTGGCCGTTTATTGGGTGTTTCTACGACAATAATCTGCATATCTCGTGTAATTTCTCCGATTTTCAGATATTGCCCATTTGCCCCCTTTCGCCATTCTTCTATAATAAAAGCTACATTTATTTGGTATTGTGGGGTTGTCCATTTTCCAGGAGCATCCCATATCAAATCACCTGTGAGGGGGTCTATTTTAAAACTGGATGGCCCTGATCCATCTTCAGAGAGCAAGTTTGTGCCAAGTGTGGCAGGGTCTCGGTAGCCAGTAATAAATTCGCCTAATCCTGAACCTTCACCAAAATCTCGCTTTGGGGTGGTCAGACGATAAGCCAAACTATCTCCATCGGCATCAAATGCACCAGGGTTGTGAATAAATTTCTTGCCAACCCCAGCCGTATCAATTGGAATATTTAATAATACAGGGGTGTTATTGAGTCCCAAAGAACCATTCACAAATATGCTTGTTTCGACAAAAAAACTAATTTCGTCGGTCCTGCCAGGTAAATTTACCGTATTTGCATTGCGGTTTGTGATCGCACAAGTAATTGTATAGAGTCTTGGTGCGGGAAATGTGAAAGTCGTATCATAGACATTACACATCGTGGAGGCATTAATAAGCGTTTTTTTCTTACGTTTTACTGTATAAAGTGGTACACCTGTTACTCCAAAATAGAAATTTACCGTGTTTTGTCCTTCATTGGCAGTTACGCCATTGATTTGGTCAGTATATGTTGTTAGTGTAACTCGATAGGTAAGACTTGTTGTTGAGATTCTTTTTGCAGTAATCTCTCCTGCTCGAATATGGGTTGCCTTTGCATTAGAAATTGCAAAAAGACCAATGATAAACGATAAAAGTATAAATTTCAATGCTTTCATAGACAATTGATATAGGATTTACATAAACATAAACGAAAAATACGGAATCCTTGTGTTAATAATGAATAGTTTTTTTGAAAACAATTTTACAAAACAAAATGTTGGAATTTTATAACGATAATAAATTATCAAAAAAGTGAAAAGTTTTATTGATTCTAATCTATTTGTGGCTTACTTTTGGGCGTTGAAAGTAATTGTACTTTTCAAAGGAATGTAAAATTCGTCAATTGTCCATTAAAATTATCAGATAAGGCTATGTCTTGGCTCACAAAAACGTTAACAAGTTCAATTGGAAAGAAAGTCCTTATGTCACTTACAGGGCTGTTTCTTTGTACTTTTCTATTAGTACACCTCATTGGAAACCTGCAACTTTTTAAACACGATGGCGGCTATGCCTTCAATAAGTATGCAGTTTTCATGACCACTTTTCCAGTTATTAAAGTTGTTTCTTATGTAAACTATGCTCTGATTTTGTTCCATGCTTTTTGGGGACTTTATCTCGAATTTCAAAACCGTCAAGCACGTCCTGTTCGTTATGCAGTCGTAAAAAACTCATCAACGTTCTCAAGCCGCAACATGGCAATTCTTGGTACAATTTTGTTGGTGTACATCGTCGTTCACATGGGGGATTTTTGGTACAAATTCCACAACGAGCCGCTTCCGTATGTACAATATACAGAAAATGTAACTACAGGAGAAGTCGTAACTCAGAAAATGCCTGAAACCTACACTCAAGAAGTCAAAATGGTTGAGATGGTCAATGAAGCTGCGGGTACTCGCACTTACGTAGTAAAAGATTTGTACGAGCAAGTAGGTATTTCATTTAAAAATCCGTTATTGGTGATTTTTTACCTCTTAGGTATGGTTGCCGTAGGATACCACTTGTATCACGGATTCCAAAGTGCCTTCCAAACGATGGGCTGGAATCATCCTAAATACACACCACTTGTGCAGTTTATTGGTACTTGGATTTTTGCTATCGCAATTCCACTTGGATTTGCCGCAATGCCAATCTACTTCTTTTTGCAATAGTAAATGGTAATTGATTATAACAGAACTAATTGATAGAAATAAAATGTCAGATAAATTAATCTCCAAGACACCTGAAGGACCACTTTCAGAAAAATGGACAAAATATCGTTCGACTGTACCATTAGTTAATCCTGCCAACAAACGTAGCCTCGAAATTATCGTTGTTGGAACAGGTTTGGCAGGTGCATCAGCCGCTGCTACTTTGGCCGAAATGGGCTATGCTGTTAAAGCATTTTGTTTTCAAGATTCTCCTCGTCGTGCCCACTCGATTGCTGCACAAGGAGGTATCAATGCCGCAAAAAATTATCAAAACGATGGTGATTCTACTTACCGTTTGTTTTATGATACCATCAAAGGTGGTGACTACCGTGCGAGAGAATCAAACGTGCATCGTTTGGCCGAAAACTCAGCGAGTATCATCGACCAGTGTGTGGCTCAAGGTGTACCTTTTGCTCGTGATTACGGCGGTATGTTGAAAAACCGTTCATTCGGTGGTACACAAGTAAAACGTACTTTCTATGCTGCTGGACAAACTGGTCAACAATTACTTTTAGGTGCTTATTCGGCACTTGAGCGTCAGGTAGGTTTGGGTAATGTGAAAATGTATTCACGCCACGAAATGCTTGAAGTTGTAATGATTGATGGCAAAGCACGTGGTATTATTGCAAGAAATTTAGTAACTGGTGAAACAGAACGCCATTTCGGGCATGCAGTATTGCTTTGTACGGGTGGATACGGAAACGTATTCTATCTTTCAACCAACGCAATGGGCTCGAACGTAACGGCAATCTGGAAAGCTCACCGTCAAGGTGCATATTTCGGAAATCCGTGTTTCACGCAGATTCACCCAACGTGTATCCCAGTTTCGGGCGATCACCAATCGAAACTTACTTTGATGTCAGAGTCATTGCGTAACGATGGTCGTATTTGGGTTCCTAAGAAAAAAGATGACCCAAGAGCAGCTAATGATATTCCAGAAGATGAGCGTGATTATTATTTGGAAAGACGTTACCCTGCATTTGGTAACCTCGTTCCTCGTGATATTGCTTCACGTGCAGCTAAGGAGCGTTGCGATGCTGGCTATGGTGTGGGTGCAACCAAACAAGCGGTTTACTTAGACTTTAGGTCAAATCTTATCAATAAATATGGTCGTGCAGAGGCTTCGAAATTGGGTATCGAAAACCCAACTATCGAACAACTCGTAGCATTGGGTAAAGAAGTAGTGAAGGAAGAATACGGTAACTTGTTTGATATGTACAAACAAATCACTGGCGAAGACCCTTACGAAGTACCAATGCGTATTTATCCAGCGGTTCACTACACAATGGGTGGCTTATGGGTAGATTACAACTTGATGACCACAATTCCAGGGCTTTATGCGTTGGGAGAAGCTAATTTCTCAGACCACGGTGCAAACCGTCTTGGAGCTTCTGCTTTGATGCAAGGTCTTTCTGACGGATATTTTGTTATTCCTTATACAATCGGTGCATATCTTTCTGGCGAAATCAAAACCAAATCGATTCCAACTGACCACCCTGCGTTCGTTGAAGCAGAAAAAAGTGTGAAGGATAGAATCAATAAGTTGTTGAGCATCAAGGGCACACAATCTCCAGAATCTTTCCACAAACGTCTCGGTAAGATTATGTGGGAAAAATGTGGAATGGCTCGTAACGAAAAAGGTTTGAAAGAAGCCATTGCCGAAATCCAAGCATTGAAAAAAGAATTCTGGTCTGATGTTAGAATCTTGGGTGATGCTGATGGTTTCAACCCCGAACTCGACAAAGCAGGTCGTGTAGCCGATTTTATTGAATTGGGCGAATTGATGTGCGTTGATGCTCTTTCTCGTAATGAGTCTTGTGGAGGTCACTTCCGTGAAGAATACCAAGAAGATGGAGGCGAAGCCAAACGTGATGACGAAAATTTCATGTTTGTTTCGGCTTGGGAATTTAAAGGTGAATCTCAATGGGAATTGAACAAAGAACCATTGGTTTACGAAAACATCAAGATTGCACAAAGAAATTATAAATAACCCCCAGCCCCTAAAGGGGGGCTTTATAAAACTCCGATAAGAATATGTCGCATGGTAATATGACAATAAATCTCAAAGTTTGGAGACAAAAAAACAGTAAAACTACTGGGAATCTCGAAACTTATGAAGTGAAAGGCGTTTCAGAAGATATGTCTTTCTTAGAAATGTTTGATGTTTTAAACGAACAGCTCGTTTCTGAAGGCAAAGAACCAATCGCTTTCGACCATGACTGCCGTGAGGGCATTTGTGGTATGTGTAGCATGTACATTAATGGCCGTCCACATGGCCCATTGCAAGGCGTAACAACTTGTCAGCTACACATGCGTAGCTTCAAAGATGGTGATACTATCGTAGTTGAGCCTTGGAGAGCTACTGCATTCCCTGTTATCAAAGACTTAGTTGTTGACCGTTCTGCTTTCGACCGCATCATTGCATCGGGTGGTTTTGTTTCGGTAAATACAGGTAACGCTCAAGATGGTAACTCATTGCCAGTTCCGAAAAACGAAGCAGATAAAGCATTCTCAGCGGCTGCTTGTATCGGTTGTGGTGCTTGTGTAGCGGCTTGTAAAAATGCTTCAGCTATGCTTTTTGTTTCGGCAAAAGTTTCTCAATTGGCTCTCCTTCCACAAGGACAAGCTGAGCGTCAAGACCGTGCATTAAATATGGTTGCTCAGATGGACACAGAAGGATTTGGTAGTTGTACAAACACTGGTGCTTGTGCAGCAGAATGTCCGAAAGAGATTTCGCTCGAAAATATCGCTCGCTTAAACCGTGAATACCTCGGTGCAAGTTTGACGAAATAAGAGATTCATAGAGTCTTGAATATAAAAAATGCCTGTTTCCGAAAGAGACAGGCATTTTTTATGCTTCGATTAATGTGAAAAATGGTGTATATAGCTTGAATTTTTCGTCGGCTGAGATAATAGAAAGATTTTCAGATATTGCCGTAGCAATAATTAATCGGTCGAATGGGTCTTTGTGGTCTGATAATAATGGTACATCATCATACGCTAAAAAATGTGTGTGTGATATAGGAATAAATTGAAATTTGTCTTCATTTGCAACCAGAATAATGTCATTTAGATTGGCATATAATTCTTGCAATTTGTTGATTTTCTGTTTGATAGCTATTTCATACAAAGTTACATCACTTACGAATATTTGATTACTCGTATCTGTCAGTATTGCTCGAATATTTGCTTTCAGTTGCTTATCATTCAATTGAAACCATATCAATATTTGAGTATCAATGAGGTATTTCATTACATATAATCTTTTAAATCGTCTAATGGGTCATTAAAATTATCAGGAATAGACATAGTTTTTCCTTCTAAATGAGCTAAACGTAAAAGTCCCCCAGGCACTCTTTTTTGAAGTGGCTTTGGCTTTTCTTCATTCAAAAAAGTAACTAAAACCTCTGATTTCTCAATATTTGGTGCAGGTTCAGAAAAAGTCAGCACCCCATTTTCATAAATACCTTTGATTGAAGTGTACATAATCGTATTTGTTTTTTACAAATCTAACAAAAAACTATATTAAAACAGTTCATAAACAAAACATGAGTCATCCCGAATTTTGAATATTACCCCACAATGCAAATAGGGCAT
>OFDC01000987.1_pt1 | contig 17038 bp, 13 predicted proteins | sample 1520941 | NCBI WGS metagenome assembly OFDC01 (sample SAMEA94258168, study PRJEB24077) | hot springs metagenome | biome: Aquatic biome; feature: Water | place: India | collected 2012-12-06 | depth 5 m | reverse complement strand
GGCTTAGGCTACTCCCGCCAACCCCTCAGGCCCCGTCGGTGAATAAGACGGGCTAGTGCAAGATGTGATGCGGTCTGGCTGGCTGTCGTAAAAACAGCTCACATCTATCTCGGGCCCTGGGACCTTTCCGTTAATCCCAACCTTTCGCTCTGGAAGGAACCGAGCCATAGCTCTTTCCCAACCAAGGCGGCTGCTGACAGGCCGTTAAAGTGCTGGCGTGGAGTGCCGTAGGCGAAAGTGGCAATGCGTCCGGCGCTTGCGTCGACCTCGCCGACGATCCAGCCTCGCTTGCAGAGCATAGGGTCTGCCTCTCCGTTCACGACCTTGCGCAAGCCGCCGCAAGCCGGTTCGTCTAGCCGCATTCCGGCAAGCAGGAGGCGTCCGCCGGTCCAGTGAATGTTATCGGGCATGAAATCGGGCGCAGTGATGCGGGCGAGGGGGCGGCGGGTGTCTTTGCGGTCAAAGACGACCACGGCGTGCCATCCGAAGGACACGACATAGAAGCGGCGCTGGTCGGGATCGATCTCTATGCCGTTGTTGCCGGGAAGGTCCGTGCCGGGCAGGAGCCGGAAATTCCGTTTGCCGGGACTACGCTGCCAGACGGCGCCAGTCCTGCGACCGAGCATGAAATCGCCAATGGAGGTGCCGGGCCGCGTGAGGACGGTGACCAGCATTGTCCCATCCGCGAACTGCGCCACGCTGTTGCCGACCTGTCCTGCAGGCATGGCCGCGCAACCGCGCCACTGCAGGTTGGGCTCCTTGCCCTGCTCGATCAAGACATCGAATGCCTCGATCGATTCCCGCCCGCCGTGGTTGACCACAAGCAGGCGGAAATGGCCGACCGCCAAGGGGCGCAATGACAGACCGCGGGTGTTGAACAATGCAGGGTCCGGCGGGCCGGGGCAATCGGGGAAGGCTTCCGCGTCGTGGGCAAGCTGGCTTTCGTCGCCGGTGTACCATTGTCGGTAGGATCGTGCCCGGGCGTCGACAAGCTTCAGGCCGCCGCCTTTGGCAAATCCGCTCACGACCAGCCATGAGGTGCCGGGCAGGGCCAGCAAATCCTCCGGCTTCTGCAGGCCGCACACATAGGTGAGTTCTGCATCCGCGCTGCAGTCAGCAGGCTGCGCCCGCGCGGATGCGGAGGCGAGCAGTGCCGCGATCGCCGCGCAGAAGAACCTGAAGAATGGGCGCATCAGTCCCTTGGCCGAGAGGTTGCCGGGCGGGTTGGCGTCTTGCCGCCCCGCAGCAAGGTGAAGTCCGCTAGATGCGGCCAGGTCACCACCGACGATTTTTCCCCCAGCCAGACAAGTTGCGGGCGGTCCGGGTTGAAGGCAGGCCAGGCGCCGATCGTGGCGCTAAGTGGCACGCCGGTGCGGGCAAAGGACAGCAGCGCGCCGGCCATTTCGTTTTCGAGAGACTGGTCGGCCGGTTCCCAGATGCGGGTGGCGCGGAACAGGTTCAGGGCATCGCGCGTGCGCAGCCAATAGGGCACGTCGCCGGTGTGGTAAGCACCGGCCGTGGCCGGATCGTGATCGCTGAAGACGATTCCCGGTGCATAAGGCTGCCGGCGCGTGAACAGGTAAGCGTAGGCAGGCGCGGTGCCGGACTTGCGCTGTGCCAGCGCCCAGTCGCCCATCTGCAGGCCGACCGTGCCATCGCGCGCGATGTCGGTGGCGGCGCGCGGACCGCTTGCAGCATATGCCTTCAGGATTGCATCGGCGCTCGCGGGATAGCGTTCGCGCACAGCCGTAGCGAGGCCAAGGCTGTTCTCCGCAGGTGCGAAGGGACGAAAGCTCTCGTCGCGGGTGTAGCCGATCAGTACCGGGATGTCGGACTGCTGACGTGCGGCGAAAACCTCTTCGTTGGAGCCGGTGACGACCTTGCCATCGCGGACGACGGGATCGCGCCGTGTCGTCGCGGCGACAATGCGGTCACCGGGCAGGGCGCGCAGTTCGGCGAGCGAGGCCGCTCCCAATTCCTGCTGCAGCGCAAGGCCTTGTTCTTCGGCCTTGGCCAGCGACACCGGGCCGAGCATCCCGCCAAAGGCGCTGCCGCTCATCGCCACGGCCTTCGCGAAGAGGCCCTTGGCCAGCGGCGACGCCTGCAGCAACGAGACTGACATCGCCCCGGCCGATTGGCCGACAATCGTGACATTGGCAGGATCGCCGCCGAACCTGGCGATGTTGCGCTGAACCCATTGCAGCGCCGCGATCTGGTCCATCAGGCCATAGTTGCCCGAAGCCCCGGCTTCGGCGGTAAGGCCTGGATGGGCCAGGAAACCCAGCGCACCGACGCGGTAGGCCAGGTTGACCCGGACCACTCCATCGCGCGCCAGTGGCTCGCCGGAGTAGTTGGCCATCGAAGCCGAGCCGATATTGAATCCGCCGCCGTAAATCCACACCACGACCGGAGCCTTGGCGGCATTCTTCGGCGTCCAGATATTGAGGTAGAGGCAATCCTCGCTGGTCGCCTCGTTGCCGAAGTAGTGGTTCTGCAATGCGCCGCGCAAGGGTTGCAGGCATTCCGGCGCGAAGCGATCAGCGTGGAGCACGCCTTGCCACGGCTGCACCGGCTGCGGTGCCTTCCAGCGCAGGTCACGCAAGGGGGGCGCGGCAAAGGGCACGCCGAGCCAGGCCTCGACGCCGGAGGCAAGGGTGACGCCTTCGATCTGCCCCCCGTCGACGGCGATTGGTTCGGCCAGAGCCGGAGGTGCTGCGGCGAGGAGCAGCGCCGCGATCAGCTTGCGGATCACTTGCGCGTCACTCCCAGCTTGTCGTGGAAGAAATCGAAGGTGGCGTTCATCGCCTTGAGCGAAGTTTTGCGGGTGTCGTCGGGCGTCTGGCCCATGAAGCTGTGGTCGGTGGCCGAGTAGTAGGTTGCGCTGACCGGCACGCCGGCAGACTTCAGCGCGGCCTCGAGTTGGTGCGACTGCGCGACGGGCACGACCTTGTCGTCAACACCGTGAAGCAGGAGAAACGGCGGATCCTTCGCATCGACGTACGTGATCGGGCTGGCGGCGCGGATTGCCTCGGGAGGACACGCCCCGTCCTTGCAGCCGAGCAGGCGCTGCTCGGCGGAATCCTTCTGGGTGATGCGCGGCATCGTGGCGAAATCGTAGATGCCGTACCATGCGACGGTGGCCTGAACGCAGGCATCCTCGGCCGAAGCGGGATCCAGCGTGGCGTCGATCTTGCCACCGGTACAGGCAAGGCCGGCAAGCGCGGCCAGATGACCGCCCGCAGAACCGCCGAACACACCGACGCGGGCCGGGTCAATGTGATACTGCGCGGCGTTCTGGCGAAGGAAGCGCACGGCGGCGAAGACGTCTTTCGCTTGCGCCGGGAAGGTGGCTTCGCCCGAGAGGCGGTATTCGACGCTGGCCACGGTAAAGCCTTCGGCGGCGAAGGCGGCGAGCATCTTCGGGAAGTCGTCGAAGGCGCCGGACTGGCGGGTGTGGCCGCCCATCCAGCCACCGCCATGGATGTAAAGCACCAGCGGATGCGGGCCCTTGCCGGCGGGCACATAGATGTCGACGATCTGCGGGCGGTAGCCGGGATTGATTTGGTAGGTCACGTCGCGCCACGCCTTGACCCCGCCGGGGAAGGCGACGGGCACTTGCGGGAACTTGTCGGCCATCGAGGGCTCGGGGTTGACCGGGACCTCGCGCTCGCTGGGCGCCTTCGCACAGGCGGGAGCGGTGACGAGTGTGGCGCAGGCGAGCGCCAGCAGCGGGGTGAAACGGGCCATCATGTCCTCTCCTTGATCGATTATCGTTCTGGCGTTCAGGTCACGCGGAAGAAGCGGATCCGCACCGCGCGCTTGCCGCCGGGGAGGCTCACCGGATCGAGCGTGCCGATGAAGCAGCCTTGCGAGAGCCAGTCGTATTTGCCCTGCGGTGCCTCGAAGACGGGGTGGGTGCGGACAACCGCCTTGGGGTCCTTGGCGCGACAGCTGACGCCGGTGTTGACGACATTGATCACTGCCCCATCATCGGTGCGCAACATATAGTCCGCCTTGATCTGCAGGCAGCCATCGGCCCGCCGCAATTGCCAGTCCCAGCCCCCGCCCATGATCGTGCCGCGAAGACCGGGCCCCTCGAACGTGCCCCCGGTGATGGGTACGATGTTGCGCGTGCCAAGCGAGGTCTGGCCAACAGGCACGTCGGCATCGAGCGTCACCGTTTCCTCGAACGCGAATGCAAGCAAAGGTTCCGTGGCTTGAGCGCTGACTGGTGCAATGAGCGAGAGAGCGGCGAGTAGGGCGATCGGGCGCATCGGAGTCCTCAACCAAGATATTCGGGTTTGTGCCGGGCCTGTGCGGCAAGGCGGATCGGTGCATTGGCTGCTCCGTATCCCGCGTATCCACGGCGCTCGACCACTTCGAAGAACACGCGGCGGGCAAAGGCGCGGCTGTAGAACTGGAAGTATTCCGCTTCGCCGTCGCAGTCGTATAGTATGCCGAGCCGGGCCATCCGCTCGATCAGAGCGGGATCGAGGCCCCAGCGTGCTTCAAGGTCGTCGTAATAGTTGCGCGGGATTTCCAGCATCGGCAGACCATCGGCCTGGGCGGCTTCGGCCACGGCGAAGACATCCGTGGTGGCAAAAGCGATGTGCTGCACGCCTGCGCCGAAGTAGTTCTGAACGAAGCGCGAAGTGAGCGACTGGCTGGCGAGAGAACCGTTGAGCGTGAAGCGCACCGAACGGTCGGCATTCTCCACAGCCTGGCTCTGCACGAGTCCCATCGGATCGGCGATCTCCAGCTGCGGTGTCTTCTCGACATCGAGCAGGGCGACGTAGAATAGCAGCCAGCTGAGGAATTCCTCGTACTGCATGGTCTGTGCGATGTGGTCGATGCCAGTCAGCAGCGGCGCGGCTTCGGGTTCGAGCGCGTGGGGGAACTCATGTGCCCACATTGCCTCTCGGCTGGCTTTGTCGACGAGGTAGATCAGGCTGCCGCCAACGCCGCGCACGCTCGGGATGGGCCACTCATCGGGGCCGACTGCCTGCTCGAACCGCGGGATGCGCAGGAAATCGGCGCGGGCGAGGGCGGCGGAAACGTCGGGCACCGTTAGACCCAATGCGCAAACGGCAGCGCCGTGGACCATATCGAAGCTGTGTGCGAGGCCTTCGGGTTCGCAGTTGACGACGATGCTCGCCCCGCCTTGCGTCCAGCGGGTGACATCCTTGCTGCGATGCCGCGCGGCGGGCCGGAAGCCGAGGGGACGGAGCATCGCGCCCAGCGCTTCGGCTTCTTCGTGGCTTGCGGCAAATTCGATAAACTCGATGCCCGTTGTGCTCACGCGCGCAGGCAGTGCCGACGCAGAGGCGGACGGCTTGGTGATGCCGCCTTCAAGGAGGCGGAGCGAGCGATAGCCATCCAGTGCCACACCGCTCGCCGAACCGGCGCGGAAGCGGTCGTTGAAGATCTCGAGGCTCCAGTAGCCCTGGTAGCCGATCTTGCGGATGGCATCGGCCCACTCGTCCAGCGGAAAATCGCCCTGGCCGGGCATCGAGCGGAAATGGCGGCTCCACTGCAGCAGGTCCATGTCGAGCACCGGTGCGTCGGCCACTTGCACGATGAACAGCTTGTCGGCGCGGATATCGCCGATGCTGGAGGAGGGTATACGGCGCGAAAGCGAGTGGAAGCTGTCGAGGACCAGGCCGATCGAGGGGTGGTCAACATCGCGAACGATGCTCCAAGCATCGCGGTGATCGTTGACATGGCGCCCCCACGCCAGCGCCTCGTAGCCGATGCGCAGGCCGCGCGCCGCAGCGCGCTCTCCTGCCTCGTGAAGGTCGGCGATGGTCATGGCCCTGTCGGCTGAAGCAATCGGTGAGCAGCTTGAGCAGAGCAGGAGGAGGTCGGTGCCAAGCTCTTGCATGACATCGAATTTGCGCTCGAGCCGATCGAAGGCGCGGGTGCGCTGCGGTTCGGGCAAGCCGTCGAGATCGCGGAACGGCTGGAACATGGTGCAGGCAAGGCCGAGGTCGGCCATCATGCTCGAGATGTCGCGCGCCGAGAAGTGTGTGGAGAGCAGGTCGTTCTCGAAGATTTCGACCCCGTCATATCCGGCAGCAGCGATGGCCTGCAGCTTGGCATCGAGCGTGCCGCTGATCGAAACCGTGGCGATTGACGTTTTCATGGCGGCTTCAGGCTCTCCGGCGCCCCGACTCTTGCGAGGTTGACATATCTAAATGTTAGGGACTAGTTCGTTACACAAATGCGGTTTGGACGCAAGGGGAGGATTGTGAAGGGAAATTCCGATGCGGCGGCCGGAGCGGCGGTGACGGGTGGGGAAAACCCGCGCGCGCGCCGCGTCATGGGCAGACCGCAGTCGGAAATGGCGCTAGCATCGCGCGATACGGGGCTGGCGCTTCAGGCGAAGCTGCTGCACCCGACGCCAGTCGCGGAGAATGCCACCTTGCCCGAAACAGATCCCACCGCAGAGCAGAGCGCGAAGCCGGCCCGTCGTAGCCGCGCGGAAAGCCGCGAGCAGGCGATCAACCAGATCATCGACATCGCGACCAACGAGTTCGTGGAAAAGGGCCTCGCCGGGGCGCGGATCGACGAAATTGCGGGCAAGGCGACCAAGCGCAAGATCTACTACTATTTCGAGGGCAAGGACGAGCTCTACCGTGCGGTGCTTCAGCGCGCCTATGCCCGCGTGCGCGAGAGCGAGGCCGAAGTCGACATCGAGAGCGGCAGTGCCAGCGATGCCCTGCGCCGCCTGATCGAGCATGACGTGCGCTATCACGCACGCCATCCCGAATTGGTGCGGCTGGTGATGAACGAGAACATCCATCGCGCCGAACATCTCAAGCAGATCGAGGGCCTGCCGCAGGGCAACCGCAAGGTCATCGGCATTCTCGAGAGCATTATCGCGCGTGGGCAGGCGGAGGGTGTGTTCCGTGAGGGCATCGACCCGGTCGACCTCCACCTCAACCTGACCGCATTGAGTTTCTACAACGTCTCCAACCAGTTCACCTTCGCGCACAACTTCGGGGTGGACATGACCAGCCCCGATGCAATCGAGCGTCGGGCCGGGCAGGTGGCGGACATCATTCTGGCCTGGGTGACGAAAAAGGACTGACCTGCTGGGCAGCACTTTGCTGCTCACCCATGGATCGGCCGGACGTCTGCCCTTGCGCCAAAAGGAGAGGACGAATGGCACTTCCCCCCACTGGCGCCGAGAGCGCGGATGGCCCTGAATCATGGACGCGAAAGGCGCTCGGAATCGTCGCGCTGTGCTTTGCGATCAATATGGCGGATGGGGTTGACGTCACGATCCTGTCGTTCATCGCGCCCCGCTTGCAGGCGGAATGGGCCATCGATTCCGCAACGATGGGCAACCTGTTCAGCGCCGGGCTGATCGGGATGGCGATCGGCGGAATGTTCATCGCTCCGCTTGCGGACCGGCTGGGGCGGCGCGCTGTCATCCTTGCCGCGCTGTGCCTGATGTCGCTCGGCATGTTTGCCAGCAGTTTCGCGCCAAGCGTGCCTGTGCTCTTTGCGATGCGCGTGATTGTCGGGTCGGGAATCGGCACGGTCCTTGCGGCGATGGCGGCGCTGGCTGCCGAAAGTGCGCCGCCCACGCAACGCAATCTCGCGGTCGGCGTGGTCCAGGCGGGGTATCCGTTTGCGGCCGTGTTTACCGGACTGATCGTGGCACAGGCGCTTCCGATCCATGGCTGGCAGGCCATGCTTCTGGGCGCTGCACTGCTCACTGTTGCACTGCTTCCGGCAGCGTGGCTGGTTCTCCCGCATGGGCAGCCCAGTGCCGGAGAAGGGCGAGGATCGGCGGGCAAGGTCGGCCACCTTTTTGCCGACCAACTGCGCGCGCGGACCGTCGCGCTGTGGTGCGCGGTGTTCTTCGGGCTGATGGTGCTTTATTTCATCGTCAGCTGGATCCCCAAGCTCGCCATCGCGGCGGGGCTTTCGGAAACCAACGGTATCTATGCGGGCGCGCTCTACAATCTCGGTGCGTTCGTGGGCACCATGGCAATGAGTTTTCTTGCCTTGCGCGTACCACTGGGAAAGCTCGTTCCGGCAATGCTGACCGGGGCAGGCGTGGCGATGGTCGTGTTCGGGTCTGTCACGATGCCGGTATGGCTCACGCTGGTCGTCGCCTTCCTGATCGGGGTCCTGCTGCAGGGCGGATATAACGGCGTCTGGCCGATTGCGGCAGGCGCCTACCCCGGAGAGGTGCGCGCAACCGGCGTGGGCTGGGCCATCGGCGTCGGCCGTGGCGGTGCCGTGATCGGCCCGATGCTCGGCGGCTATCTCATGGCGGCAAACGCACCATTACCTGCACTTTTCGCGGCATACTGCGTGCCCTTGCTGATCTGCGCGGCCGCTGCCTTTCTGGTTGAACGACACAAAGTGTAACTAACCAGTCACAAGTTATTTGACAGGGACTAGTTCGTAACATAAATGGACCCCCGGTGAAGGGCGGCGAATCCAGCTGCCCCTGGAGGAGGATGACCATGAATTTGAGGGGCACTCGCCTTGCGTTTTCCGCGTCCCTGTTGACCGTAGCTGCTGCGCTCTCCGCGCCTGCGCTCGCACAGGAAGCGGCCCAGAATGGTGCAGGCGATCAGGCTGCTGAAGCGTCGGTCGATGCCAAGGAGATCGTTGTTACCGGCTCGCTGATCGCGCGCCCGAACAACACCGCCGTCAGCCCGATCGTCTCGGTTGGCGAGGCCGCGCTCAAGGAGACCGGGCAGGTCAACCTGCAGGACGCGCTGAACCAGTTTCCAAGCTTCACCACGGCAGGCAATGCCAACACCGGCGGGCAGGGCACGGGTGGCCGCGCGTCGGTCAACCTCCACGGCCTCGGCACGAACCGCAACCTCGTGCTGCTTGATGGCAAGCGCCTGCCGCTGTCCGACATCAACGGCAACGTCGACATCAACATCCTGCCCGAATCCATCATGGGCGGGGTCGACATCATCACCGGCGGCGCTTCGGCAATCTATGGTTCCGACGCGATTTCGGGCGTAGTCAACTTCAAGACCCAGCGTGCATTCGACGGCGTGCGTATGGACGTGCAGAACGCAATCAGCGACCGCGGCGATGCCTACAAGTTCAACGGCTCGCTCGCCTTTGGCTCCAGCTTTGCCGAAGACCGCGGCCATGTCATGGCCGCCTTCAGCTATGCTCATCAGGACCAGGTGAACGGCTCGACGCGCGACTTCTTCTTCGACAAGACCCCGTCATCGTTCATCGGCAACGGCACCTTCGTGCCGAGCGCGACCAATGCTCCTGACGCGGCGGTCGTCTCGGCCGTATTCGCGGGCTATGGCGTCACCAATCTGCCCGCCAACTTCCAGTTGCTGAACCTCGGCTTCAACAACGACCGTACGCTGTTCACCCAGACCGGCGCGCGCAACTACAAGGGTCCGAACGGCTCGAACGGTTATCTGATCGTCGGCAACAATGTGCGCATGCCGGTTGGCCAGCAGATCGATTTCGCCAACGGCCTCAAGCGCAAGACCGCTTTCGTCAAGGCGGACTACGAACTGACCCCCGGCCTGACCGCCTATGGCCAGTTCATGTACGTCGACCTTTCGGTCAAGACTGCATCGGGCGGCAGCCTTACCCAGTTCGGTTCGCTGACTACCATCCCGGTCACCAACCCGTTCATTCCGCAGGACCTGGCAACGATTCTCGCCTCGCGTCCGAACCCGAACGCACCGTTCACCTGGAACGGCCGCTACGTTGGCGTGCCCTACAAGAACTGGGACGAGAACTACGTCGTCCAGCAGTACATGGCCGGCGTGAAGGGGGACATCACCTCGGGCTGGTCGTTCGATCTCTATGCTTCCTACGACCAGTCGGTTCATGACCAGCAGCTCAACGATGCCGTGGTCAAGAGTCGCGTCCAGACCCTGCTGAACGCAGCAGACGGCGGTCGTTCGCTGTGCACCGGCGGCTTCAATATCTTCGGCGATGCCAACGCCCGCTCGCTGTCGCAGGCTTGCGTCGATTACATCACCAAGACCGCCTTCTCGAAGGAGAAGCTCTCGCAGACGCAGGCCCAGCTGCAGGTCAACGGCAAGCTGTTCGATCTCGGCGCCGGGCCAGCCCAGATCGCTTTCGTCGCCGGGTATCGCAAGAACAACTACAACTACATTCCCGACAGCGATCTTCGCGCCCAGAACATTGAATCCGTGATTGCCTCGCAGCCCGCCTCGGGTCGCATCTCCGTGAAGGAATTTGCTGCGCAGGTTGACGTTCCGCTGATCGCCGACAAGCCGTTCATCCAGGAATTCGGCATCGGCGGCGCGATCCGTTACTCGGACTATTCGGTCACCGGCGGCGTTACCAGCTATGAAGTCGATGCCCGCTGGAAGCCGGTGGAACCGCTGCTGTTCCGTGGTAGCTACCAGCGCGCGGTGCGTGCGCCCAACATCGGCGAGCTGTTCTCGCCGCAGCAGGGCAACCAGCTGGTGATCGGCACGCCCCCGGGTGCGCTCGGTGATCCGTGCGACGTCCGCTCCACCGCCCGCACCGGGGCGAACGGTGCAAAGGTGGCCGATCTCTGCGTGGCGCAGGGCATCCCGCAGGCAGCAATCTCCAGCTACACCTTCCCGACCACAGCCACCGGTCAGCTCGTTTCGGGCAACACCAACCTCACGCCCGAGCGTGCCGATACCTACAATTTCGGCTTCGTGCTCAACTCGCCATTCCAGAGCGGGCTGTTGTCCGACTTCACGCTGTCGGTCGATTACTACAACATCTCGGTCAAGAACGTGATCTCGACGGTGCCGGGCCTGACGGTGCTGTCGAAGTGCTTCAACCTCGATGGCTCGAACCCCAGCTACGACAAGACCAACCTCTATTGCGGCCTGCTCTCGCGTGACAACTCGGGTCAGCTGGTCAACGTCGCCACGCCGTTCCTCAACCTCGGCTCGGTCAAGACTGATGGCGTCGAGGCGCAAGTGAACTGGACGGTGCCCTCACCGATCCTGCGTGGCGACAGCGGTCGTCTGTTCGTCAACGCTGCCGTGGGCTGGCTGCACAAGTACAAGCTGCAGCTGATCCCCGGTGCGGCAGAACTTGACTACACCGGCATCAGCAACGGTGCGGCAGGCGTCAGCAGCCTTCCGCCGCGCGCAACGCCGAAATGGAAGTCGGTCACCAGCTTCGGCTACCGTTCTGACGCCACCACGCTGGGCCTGCGCTGGCGCTACCAGAGCGCGATGAAGGACACGACCTCGGTCCTGACACCGGCGACTGCCCAGGTCGGCGTGGGTGCCTATGCGCTGTGGGACATGTTCGGCACCGTCCGCGTCAACAAGTCGATCGAATTCCGCGCCGGCGTGAACAACCTGTTCGACCGCGGCCTGCCCTTCGTGGCGAGCTCGCAGAACGGAACGGACGTTGCGCTCTACGATCCGATCGGGCGCTCGTTCTACCTTGGCGCCCGCGTAAACTTCTGATCCACCCTATGTCCCGGCATCCCCGTGGTGCCGGGACACTTTTCGAAGGCACAAATGATCCTTTCCGGCCTTCTTGGACGTTCGATCCTCGCTTCGCGCTCGCCCGAGCTGCACGAGAAGGAAGCACAGGCTCAGGGCATGGCCTTGCGCTATGATCTTTACGATTTTTCCGCGCGGGGATGGGCTGACAGCGATCTCCCGCTGGTCCTGAAGCGCCTGCAGGATCAGGGCTACAGCGGTTTCAATGTGACCTATCCGTTCAAGCAGGCCGTCGTCTCGCTGCTTGACGAACTTGACGAGACTGCGGTTTCCGTGGGCGCAGTCAACACCGTGTCCATCCGCAATGGCAAGCTCTACGGCTTCAATACCGACATGGCCGGCTTCCGGGATTCCGTTGCCGAGGGATTGCCCGGCGTCGCTCTGGGCAACGTGGTCCAGCTAGGCGCAGGGGGGGCAGGGGCCGCCGTCGCCAATGCCCTGCTCTCGCTGGGCGTCGGCACGCTGCAACTGGTCGATGTGGATGAGGACCGCGCAAGGCTTCTGGCCGAGGATCTGGCGTCACGCTTCACCTCGGCCCGGATCATCGCCCGTACTCCCGATGCGGTCGAGACGGCGGTTGCCGACGGTATTGTCAACGCCACGCCCATCGGCATGAACGGCAAACCTGGCATGCCGATTGGCGAAGCGGCCGTCGAAGCACGGCATTGGGTCGCCGACATCATCTACTTCCCACCCGAGACGGAATTGCTGCGCCTGGCCAGACAGCGGGGCTGCCGCACCATCAATGGTATCGGCATGGTCATTGGACAGGCGGCCCGTGCTTTCGAGATCATCACTGGCCACGTTGCGGACAGAAGCAGAATGGCGTCCAGCCTCGGGTAACGCGAAGGCCGCAGCGCGCGTGCCAGATGCCGGGGGCGGGCAGACGGTATGGTGCGTTACCGTGGAACCTTCAGGCCGCCACTGCCGCGTCGCTGGCGAGCTTGTCCACCCGCTCGTTCTCGGGGTGGCCGTCGTGGCCCTTGACCCAGACCCATTCGATCTTGTGCGGGCGTACTGCCTCGACCAGCGCGCGCCACAGGTCCTCGTTCTTTACCGGCTTGTTATCGGCCGTCTTCCAGCCCTTCTTCTGCCAACCGAACACCCACTTGGTGATGCCGTCGAGCACGTACTTGCTGTCGGTGTGGAGCGTCACCCGGCAGGGCTGCTTCAAGGCCTGCAGCGCCATGATCGCGCCCATCAGTTCCATGCGGTTGTTGGTCGTCTCCTTTTCGGAGCCGGCCATTTCCTTCTCATGCTCGCCCATGCGCAGCAGCGCACCCCAACCGCCCTTGCCGGGATTGCCCTTGCACGCGCCGTCGGTGAAGATCTCGACGTGCTTCACGCGAACACCCCCTTGTCGAATATGGCGGGATTTGCGGCATAGAACTGCAGCCGCCGGGCAAAGGCCATCGGGTCCTTGCGCACGACCAGCGCATCGGCAGGCGTGTTGAGCCAGTCGTAGGCGCGGCTCGAGGTAAAGCGCATTGCCGCCCCCTGCGCCAGCAAGGGCAGGGCGCTGCGCTCCTCTGCCGAAAGCGGCCGCACCGCTTCGTACCCATCGAGCAGCGCCTTCGAGAGATCGGCGCTGAAGTTCCGGCCCGTCGCGTCGAAGCACCACGCCGCGTGGGTCACCGCCACGTCGTAGGCCATCAGGTCGTTGCAGGCGAAGTAGAAGTCGATCAGCCCGGTAACCGTGTCGCCCAGCATCAGCACGTTATCGGGGAACAGATCGGCATGGATCACCGCGCGGGGCAGGTCCCGTGGCCAACCTGCGGCGATTTTCGGCATGTGCTCGGCCACCAGCCCCGCCAGTTCCGGATCGATCGCCGCCAGCCCGTCAGGACCACAAGCGTCGAACAGCCGCTGCCATTCGGCAAGGCCCATGCCGTTCGCGCGCGAGCCGGCAAAATCCGCCGAAGCTGCATGCATCTGCGCCAGAGCGGCTCCCACCGCGCGGGCCTGTCCCACGGTCGGCTCGCTCACCGAAATGCCGGGGAGGAACTCGATCAGGGCCAGCGCCTTTTCACCTCGCCGCCGGAACAGCGCGCCCTCGCGATCATGGATCGTGCGCGGCACCGGGCAGCCCTTGGCGGCCAGATGATCGAGCAGCGAGAGGAAGTAGGGCAGGTCCTCCAGCTCGATGCGGAATTCGTACATCGTCAGGATGAAGCGCGCACCGCCTCCGTCCTTGCCGGTGGTTTCCAGCAGCCAGTTGGAGTTGGAGACGCCCTCGGCAATGCCCTTCGCCGAAACCAGCGCGCCCACGTCGAATTCGTTGACAAGCGCGGCCATTTCTTCCGCGCCGATCTGGGTATAGACCGCCATGTTCCTTGCGCCTTAGTCGAGCAGCTGGCGCGGCAGCTTGAACACCATCTTTTCCTCGGCGGTGGTCACCGTTTCTTCCGTGATGGATCGCAATTCACCGACCTTGGCAACAACCTCGCGCACCAGCACTTCAGGCGCGGAAGCTCCGGCAGTGAGCCCCAGCGTGTTCACGCCATCGAGCCATGCAGGATCGATCTCGTTCGCGCGCTGGATCAGGCGCGAGCGCGTGCCCATGCGCTCGGCCACTTCGACCAGACGCAGCGAGTTGGAGCTGTTCGGCGCGCCGATCACCAGCAGCAGATCGCATTCGCCGGCAATCGCCTTGACCGCTTCCTGCCGGTTGGAAGTCGCATAGCAGATGTCCTCGGCCTTGGGGCCCGTGATCTGCGGGAACTTGGCGCGCAGGGCGGCCACGATCTCGGCAGTATCGTCCACCGACAGCGTCGTCTGCGTCAGGAATGCCAGCGGCGTGTCAGCCGCGAACGCCAGCTTGGCGACGTCTTCCACGGTTTCGACCAGCGAGATTGCGCCTTCCGGAACCTGGCCCATCGTGCCGATCACTTCGGGATGGCCCTTGTGGCCCACGAACAGGATGTGCCGCCCGGCCTCCACCTGCCGCTCGGCCTGGCGATGCACCTTGGACACCAGCGGGCAAGTGGCATCCAGCCAGTCGAGCCCGCGCGCGGTTGCGTCCTGCGGCACGACCTTGGGCACGCCATGGGCCGAGAACACCACCGGTGCGCCATCGGGCACCTGGTCCAGCTCCTCGACGAAGATCGCGCCCTTGGCCTTGAGGCCGTCCACGACGAAGCGGTTGTGCACGATCTCGTGCCGGACATAGACCGGCGCGCCATAGCGCTGCAGCGCGCGCTCAACGATCTCGATCGCCCGGTCGACCCCGGCGCAGAAGCCGCGCGGGGCGGCAATCAGAAGGCGTAACGGGGCCGTTTCGGCAGCGACATCTGGCAAGCTGGCGTTCATCCTGCGGCCCTTAGCAGCATCCGCGCCCTACCGCCATTGCCGAAAGCGGCCGGGGTGGGTAGAGGTGGCCGAAATGTTGGCTGGAGTTCGGTTTCCGGTCGATCAGACGCTGCAAGTATCGAGGATCGAGTGCCCATGAACGCAAGTGCCCGCCGTATCGCAATTCTGGGCGCCCCGCTCGTGGCAGCCCTCGCGCTTTCGGCCTGCGGCGGCAAGAAAGGGGAACTCGTCGTTGATGACGCGGTAGGCGTCACGGCGCTGCGCGATCCTTGCCCGCGCGTCGGCATTCCTGACTACACGGGCGACGTCACGGTATTCAGCGATCCGTCCCGCACCGATTCGGCGGCTATCGATATCGAGGCGACCATCACCAACCTGCGCGCCCAGTGCACCGATGGTTCGAAGCTCCACTCTGTCGCCAGCTTCGACGTACTTGCCCGTCGGTCGAGCAAAGTCGGCGCACGCCGTGTGGAACTGCCCTATTTCTCCACCGTCATGCGCGGCGGCAACATCGTCGTCGCCAAGCGCGTAGGCAAGGTCGTGATCGATTTCGCCGACGGGCAGGACCGCGCCACCGGGCGGGCGCAGGCCGGCGCCGATGTGGACAAGGCCGAGGCATCGCTGCCTGAAGACATCGTCAAGCGCATCTCGCGCAAGCGTCGCGCCGGCGACGAAGACGCCGCGGTCGATCCGCTGTCGCAGCCCGAGGTCAAGGCTGCCCTGGCCAAGGCCAACTTTGAACTGCTCGTGGGCTTCCAGCTGACCGAGGCGCAGCTGCAGTACAATGTCCGCAAGTAAGTCTCCAACTCTCGGGGGCAGAGGGGCAACTCTCCCCCAACTCTCGGTCAAGTCTCGGGGGCAGAGCGGCAACTCGGCGCGCTGAACGGCAGGCAAATCGATGCCCTTTCGCTTTGTCCGCGATTGGGCTAACCGCCCGCCCATGACTGACGCCCGGATCAACCTCCACGCCGACTTCGCCTCGGTAATCGACACCGCGCTGACCGCGCTCGAAACCGCAGGGACTCTCCCCGCCGGCCTGAACCGAGGCGCGGTGACGTGCGAGCCGCCGCGCGATCCTTCCCACGGCGATCTGGCCACCAACGCCGCGATGGTGCTGGCCAAGCCTGCGGGCACCAATCCGCGCGCTCTGGCGACGGCACTCGTTGCCGAACTCGAGAAGGAGCCGCGCGTCGTCTCCGCCGAGATCGCCGGGCCTGGCTTCATCAACCTGCGGCTGACAGACGATGCCTGGCGCGGCGAACTCGCGCTGATCGCTGCGACGGGGGCGGACTATGGCCGCTCGACCATGGGCGGCGGCAAGGTCGTCAACGTCGAATATGTCTCGGCCAATCCCACCGGGCCGATGCACATGGGCCATTGCCGTGGCGCGGTGGTTGGCGATGCGCTGGCGGACCTGCTGGTGTTCAGCGGGCACAAGGTTACCAAGGAATACTACGTCAACGATGCCGGCGCGCAGGTCGATGTCCTCGCCCGATCGGTGCACATGCGCTACCGCGAGGCGCTGGGCGAAAGCATCGAGATTCCCGAAGGCCTCTACCCCGGTGATTACCTTGTCCCGGTGGGCAAGGCGCTGGCCGAGGAGTTTGCCGACAAGTACGTTGGCGCGCCCGAAGCGGACTGGCTGATCCTGTTCCGCACCCGCGCCGTGGCGGCAATGATGGACATGATCCGCGCCGATCTTGCGACCTTGGGTATCCATCACGACCTTTTCTCATCCGAAGCGGAGCTTCAGGCTTCGGGCAAGGTCGACGCCGCGGAAGCATGGCTGCGTGCGCATGATCTGGTCTATGATGGCATTCTCGAAGCACCCAAGGGCAAGACGCTGGACGACTGGGAGCCGGTCGAACTGCCGCTGTTCCGCTCGACGAAGTTCGGTGACGATCAGGACCGTCCGATCAAGAAGTCGAACGGTGCGTGGACGTACTTCGGGGCCGACCTCGCCTATCACTTCCAGAAGGCGCAGACGGCCGATGCCCTCGTCGATATCTGGGGGGCTGACCATGCCGGCACGGTCAAGCGGATCAAGGCCGCCGTCGCCGCGCTGACCAGCGCCGAGGGCGGCACGGCCAAGCCCTTCGAGGTCAAGCTGGTGCAGATGGTGCAGTTGATGAAGGGGGGCCAGCCCTTCAAAATGTCCAAGCGTTCCGGCAATTTCGTCACGCTGGCCGATGTTGTCGAGATGGTCGGCAAGGACGTGGTGCGCTTCACCATGCTCACCCGCAAGCCCG
>OFDC01000985.1_pt1 | contig 17053 bp, 14 predicted proteins | sample 1520941 | NCBI WGS metagenome assembly OFDC01 (sample SAMEA94258168, study PRJEB24077) | hot springs metagenome | biome: Aquatic biome; feature: Water | place: India | collected 2012-12-06 | depth 5 m | reverse complement strand
GCGTCAAGCTAACCCGCTGATACCACTCACCTTAATTTCGGATCAGGCTCTCAGACAGCTATCACTTGGTCGAATCGCGATGGAACAAGGCAGCATCGGTAAGGACACTGGGCCCTGCCTCGCCACCGGGCAGAACGACGCTACCATCGTCACCCCCGATCTCGTCCGGTACAGCCGCGGTGAGGTGGTCTATCACGGCCCTCGCCATTATCGCGGCGTTGAGGTCATCCGGCTCTGCGGGTTTCGCAGCGACGCGACGATCCTGGCAGAGCGGCCCGCGTCCGATGATCACAGCATGCTCTTGCTCACCCGAGGCTCGGGAAAGCAGATGGAGGCCGAGTTTGCCGGGAAGCGTTACTCAGCCAGCGGCAATCGTGAGCTGCGGGCAAGTTTCCTGCCAGAAAACGCCGACGCGTGGATGGAGTTCAATCCAGCCGTGCGGGGTGTGACGATCCGGTTTCCCCCTGCATTTCTGGCGCAATATCTCGATCCTGCCGCAAGAAACAATCTCGCTCCTCTGATATTTGATGGCAGCCCGTCCCTGATCGGGCTGATCACGATGCTGGATTTGGCGATCACCCATCCTGATGCGGCGCAGGATGTTATCGCCGACCAGATCATGCGCAGCGTCGCCTTGATCCTTGCGGGCATCGACCCCAACGGACTGGTCGCGACCCGTGGCCGCATCGCGCTGCCCGCAAACCGGGTGCGGCGGGTGATTGATTTCATCGAGGCCCATCTGCAGGAGCGTCTCACGCTCGACACACTGGCCGACATCGTGGGCCTCTCGCCATTTCACTTCTCGCGCGCATTCAAGGACACGACGGGCGTGAGCCCCTATCGCTACGTGTGCGACCGCCGCTTGCTCAAGGCCCAGCGGATGCTGATCGCAGGGCAGGGGCCGCTCGGCGAAGTGGCCCGCGCCTGCGGGTTTGGCAGTCCTTCGCATTTCTCGGCCGCCTTCACCCGGTCGCGGCAGATGTCCCCGCGCGAATACCGCAGCCAATTCGGCTTTACCTGACACAATCATCCCATCCGCGCTTGACCCACACCGCAACCTCGCGGCAAGGCACTGGGCTTGACGTCAGTGTGACCGGATTGAGGATAGATAATGCGCAACGGGGTATGGGGTCTTTGGGCCGTTATCGTAGCGGCGGCCTGTGCCGCGGCATGGCCCACAAGGGTAGAGGCGCAGTCGTTCATTGAGGGTACCTTCGACCCTGCCATTCCTACCCTGACTCAAACGGTCGGACACGAGCCCGGCACCCGCATCACCTCGCCCGATCAGACCTACGCCTATATCAAGGCCTTGGCCGATGCTGCGCCTGATCGCGTGCGGCTGGTCCAATATGCGGTGACCTGGGAGGGCCGCCCGCTTCATTATCTGGTCCTGTCAGCGCCGCAGAACATGGCCCGGATCGACGCAATCCGCGCTGATATGGCAGCAATGGCTGCGGGACGACCCGGCAACGGCACCGCGATGCCTGTGACATGGCTGGCCTACGGCGTGCACGGCAACGAGATTTCCTCGACCGACGCCGCGTTGATGACCGCCTATCACCTGCTCGCGGCCCGGAATGATGAGCGCGCGGCCAAGATCATGGCCAATACCATCGTCGTGATCGACCCGATGCAGAACCCTGATGGCCGGGCGCGGTTCGTGAACAACTTCCTCGCCGCAACCGGCATCACCCCCGCCGCCGACCGTCAGGCCGCCGAGCATGACGAGCCCTGGCCGAGCGGGCGGGTGAACCACTACATGTTCGATCTCAATCGCGACTGGTTCACGCTTTCCCAGCCCGAAACCCGGGGCAAGGTCGCTGCGATCCGGCAGTGGAACCCGGTCGTGGTGGTGGACCTCCATGAAATGGGCGGAGATGAAACCTATTTCTTCTCCCCGGCAGCCCAGCCCTTCAACCCCAACCTCTCGGCGGCGCAAATCCGGGGCTATGAGCTGATCGGGCGTTACAATTCGGCGGCGTTTGACGCGCGCGGCGAGCCCTATTTCACGCGCGAGGTCTATGACCTGTTCTACCCCGGCTATGGCGACACGTGGAACGCGCATCAGGGGGCGATTGGCAGCACCTATGAGCAGGGCTCGGCCCGGGGCCTCGTATTCGCGCGGCGCGATGGGACCGAGCTGACCTATGCCGATGGGATCGCCAACCACTTCACCGCTAGCCTTGCAACCGCAGCGGCGGTGGCGGACAATGCTGCCCGCTTCCTTGGCGATTTTGCCGCATATCGCTCCGGCAATGCCAGCGGCGCGGCGGGGCGCGGGAGCTATATCATCGACCTTGGCACGCGCCGCTGGAATGCTGAGCGGCTTGGGCGCAGGCTTGCAGAACAGGGCATCACCGTGCTGCGGCGCGAGGGCGCGGCAACGCTTTGCGGCAAATCCTACCCGGCGGGCTATCTCGCGGTGCCGCAGGCCCAGCCCGCTGCGCGGTTGGTGCGCAGCCTGCTTGACCGTGACACGCCGCTGCCGCCCGATTTCCTCGCCGAGCAGGAACGCCGCCGGTCGCAGGATCTGCCGCATGAGCTGTATGACGTGACCGCTTGGTCGGTTGGGCCGATGGCGGGGGTCGATGTTTCCCTGTGCACCGCCGCGGCCGGGGGCGAACCGCTGAGCGCGGCTGCCCCCATCGCCGCCAAGGCCGAAGGCAGCGGCACCTTTGCCATAGCCGTGCCGTGGAGCGACAGCGGGCAGGCGCGTCTTGTTACGCTGGCGCTGCGCGAGGGGATCGAGGGCCGCGTCACGGACAAGGCCTTCACCACCGCAGGCCGCACCTTCCCGCGCGGTACGGTCGTCTTCCCGGCAGGGGCCAATAGCCCTGAGAAAATGGCCCGCCTCGCCGCGCTTGCCAGCGAAGTCGGCGCGCATACCATTTCGCTGGAGAATGGCTGGGTGGACAGCGGGCCTAATCTGGGCAGCGAAAGCTTCGTGCGCCTCACCCTGCCGCGCATTGCGGTAGCGTGGGACGATGGCGTTTCGCAGCTGAGCGCGGGCGCGCTGCGCTATGTGCTCGAACAGCGGCTCGGCCTGCCCGTCACCCCAATCCGCACCCAGCGGCTCGCCCGCGCGGATCTGGCGGACTACGATGTGCTGCTGGTGCCCGAGGGCGATCCGTCGAGCGTGCTGGGCGAAGCCGGGCAACGCGCCATCCGCGATTTCGTGCGGCGCGGGGGCGTGCTGGTGGCAATCGGCGACAGCCTCGAAACCTTCAGTGGCGGCGACACCCCGCTGCTGGCGGTCAAGCGCGAAGCCGCCTTGGGGCGCGAGCCTGCGGCGGCGAAGGAGGACAAGGCCAGCCTCGCCGAGGCCGTGGCAATCACCAATGACAGCGAATATCGCGAGGCGATCAAGGATCAGCAGGCCCTGCCCGACGAACTTCCCGGAGCGCTGCTCAATGTCGTGGCCGAGCGCGATCATTTCCTCTCGGCAGGCTATGATGACGGCGCTGTGGTGCTGGCGACGGGCACGCAGATCTTCACCCCGCTCGACCGGGCGCAGGGCGTGAACGTGCTTCGCTTTGCCGCGCCTGCCAACCTCATCGCCAGCGGCTATGTGTGGGAGGAGAACCGCAAGCAGCTTGCCTACAAGCCCTATCTTATGGCGCAGCGGCAAGGGCGCGGGCTGGTGATCGGGTTTGCGCATGACCCTTCGACCCGCGCTTACCTCGAAGGGCTCGACCTGATGATTGCCAACGCGGTGCTGGTTGCGCCCTCGCGGGTGCGGTAACCTGAAATCCTCATCCCGTTCACCCTGAGCTTGTCAAAGGGTTGTTCTTCTTCGGTGCCCCAGCGCGTGGTTCAAGAAGAACAGTGCTTCGACAGGCTCAGCACGAACGGGATTGATGGTGTGTTCTGGCGAATTGACACCAGTTGTGTCATGCTATTCTCATGGCGCTGTTCGAAGCCCTTGTTGTCGCCCATGTCATCACCGGCGCGGTGGGGCTGACGGCGTTCTGGGGGCCCATCGTGACCAAGAAGGGCGCGACCCGGCACCGCCAATGGGGCCGGGCGACGTGTTACGGCTTTCTCGGAGCAGGGTCGCTGGCGATCGCGATGGCGCTGCTGTCGCTTTATGGGCCGGAGGATCGCCACCCCGAAATCACCGACCGTGCGCTGTTTGACGGGCTGTTCGGGTGGATGATGCTCTATCTTGGGGTGCTGACCATCGGCTTCGTCGACTATGGCCTTGGGGCGGTAAAGCACAGCCGCAACCGCCGGGCGCTGCGGTCATGGCGGCATCAGGGCATCATCGCTGCCGTAGTGCTGTCGGGGGCCTGGTGCGGCTATTTTGGCTACACGGTCGGCCATCCGCTGATGATGCTGGTCGCTTTCATCGGCATCGTCGCCATGGCGATCCAGCAGCTTTACATCTGGCGCCCAACCGATCCGCCGCGCACCACTTACATCGGCGAGCATTTCCGCGCGCTCATCGGCATGGGGATTTCAGCCTATACCGCCTTCATGTCGGTCGGGTTGATCCGGCTGGTGCCCGAGCACGTCTTCAACCCCGCGATCTGGGCCGGTCCGAGCGTCGTCGGGGTGAGCCTGATCCTTTACTTCACGCTAAAGGCCAAGCGCGGCGCCGCGCCCAAGCCTTCAGGTGCGCGCCCACATCCGCAATAGATTGGCGATGGTCTTGTCGAGCGTCAGCAGCTCGGCCGATTGCAGCGGCAATTGCTGCCGCAGCGCGGCGCGCAGGTTCTCAAGGTCGAACAGCATCTCGCGCTGGGCCTGATCGGCGATAAGGCTTTCGATCCAGCCGACGCAGACGATCCGGGTGCCGCGCGTGACGGGCTTTACTTCGTGGATGCTCGAGGAGGGGTAGAGCACCAGATGCCCCGCCTCGGCCTTGACCTCCTGCGTCATGCCCGCAGCATGGATCACCAGTTCGCCACCGTCGTATTCCTCCGGCGGTGAAAGGAACAAGGTGAAGGACAGATCGGTGCGCAGCCGGGCTGTGCCCTTGCCCATCAACGCATTATCGACATGCGCGCCGTAGCGCCCGTCGACACCTGTCTGACTGATCATCAACGGCGAAAACCGCCGCGGCTGGGCGGCGGCTTTCACCACGGCATGATCGGAAATGATCGGCAGCAATTCGTCAGCCAAGCGCCGCCCCGCAGGCGTATCCATCGCCGCCTGAAGATTGCGCTTCACTTCGCGCGCCACCTGCCCCGCGGTCTCGCGCCCGTCGCGCCATTCGAGCAAATCAATGCGCTCGTGCAAGGCGGCGAGATGGTCCGGATCGCTGAGGGCGTTGATGACGAGGATCATGGTTCACAGATGTAGCGGCGTGCGCGGGGACTGGGAAGCGTATCAGCGGCGCAGCACCCCTTCTGCCAGCAGCCGGTTGACTGCCGCCGCCACCTCCTCCGGCTCAACCTCCGCTCCGCCCCAAACGACGTAGCGCAGGCCGACGAACACGTTCATCCCCATCATCGCCCAGGCCTCAAGCTCGCCCAGCCCTTCGCGGAACTCTCCCGCCGATGCCCCTGCGCGCAGGCGATCAGTGATACGCGCAGCGATAGTTTCGTAGTGCTCGCGATAGCTCGCCGGATCGACGAACTCAGCCTCGTCGATGATGCGGTAGATTTCCTTGTGCTCCGCCGCGAAGCGCAGGAACGCCGCCAGCGCCGCGCGCTCGATCTCCAAAGGCCCCATGCCTTCGTGCAGGGCTGAGCGCGCGCTGGTGCGCACCTTCTCGCTCATGTCGCCGACGAGTGCGCGGAAAAGGGCGTCCTTGCTGTCGAAATAGGTGTAGAAGCTCCCCAGCGCCACGCCCGCGCGGCGCGTGATTGAGCTTACCGAGGCCTCGTGGAAGCCCTTTTCGCCAAACTCCTCGGCGGCGGCATCTAGCAACTTGCGCAAGGTGCGACGCCCGCGATCAGTGCGCGGCGTCTTGTCGTCCGGTCCCGGCTGGGGCGCGACCTTTGCCCTGACTCCGTGACTGTTGCTCATCAGCTACTCCCTCGCCCTATTCGTAGGACGCGCGCCCGACGCGCACAAGACCAAACTTGAAAGCTGGTTCACCTTTCAATAATGTCCGGCTGAGAAGAGGGCCAGGAGAGGAACGACCCCATGATGACTACGCCAAAGAAGACTGTTTCCGGTCGCCGCGCGCTGCTGCTTGCAGGGTGCGCCGGGATAGCCAGTTTCGCCATGCCAGCTTACGCGCAGGACGTGGCCACTGAAGACGCGGCCAGCACCGCCGAAGATGAAGGCGTGATCATCGTCACCGCCCGCCGGCGCGAGGAACGCCTGATTGATGTCCCGCTGTCGGTGACCGCTCTGACGGGCGAAAGCCTCGCCCAGCAAGGCATTCAGGAACTTACCCAGATCGCGCAGCAAGTGCCGAACATCACGCTCGAAGTGAGCCGCGGCACCAACACCACACTCACCGCCTTCATCCGCGGGGTCGGGCAGCAGGACCCGGTCGCAGGCTTCGAAGCGGGTGTCGGCCTTTATGTCGATGACGTCTATCTCAACCGTCCGCAGGCCGCCGTGCTGGATGTCTATGATGTCGAGCGGATCGAAGTGCTGCGCGGGCCGCAAGGCACGCTCTATGGCCGCAACACCATCGGCGGCGCGATCAAGTATGTCACCGCAAGGCTGCCCGATGACACCAGCCTCAAGATCCGCGGCACCTATGGTTCCTATGATCAGGCTGACCTGATCGTCACCGCCTCGACCCCGATCAGCGACAACCTCAAGATCGGCGCCAGCGGCGCGCGGCTTTCGCGCGGCGGCTTTGGCCGCAACCTCACGCTCGGCACGGAAAACTACAACAAGGACGTGTGGGCCGCGCGCGGCACGATTGAATTTGACAGCGGCAAGGTGTTCGTCCGCCTCTCGGGCGATTACGTCAAGGACAACTCCGAAGCGCGTCAGGGGCATCGCCTGATCCCCAGCCTTGTGACCAATCAGCCGGTGCTGAACGACGTGTTCGACACCCGCGCCGGGCTCAACATCGTCGATCAGGAGGTCGAAGCCTATGGCGGCGCGCTCAATGTCGCGATTGAGCTGACGGACACGCTGACTTTCAAGTCGATCACCGGCTACCGCGAGGACAAGTCGACCACCCCGATCGATTTCGACAGCCTTGCTGCGGTCGACCTCGATGTGCCTGCGATCTACAACAACGACCAGTTCAGCCAGGAACTGCAACTGCTGTATGAAGGCGACAAGCTGTCGGGCGTTCTGGGCTTCTACTACCTTGATGCCAACGCCTTCACCGCCTTCGACGTGGCGCTGTTCACGACCGTGGCCGGCCTGACCGCGCAAACGCTGGGCGATGTGAACACCGAGACGTGGTCGGTCTTTGGCGACTTCACCTATGACCTCACCGACACGATCAGCGTCTCGGTCGGCGGGCGCTACACCAACGACAAGCGCACCAGCCAAGTGCTCCGCACCACCTTCATCGGCGGGTTCTCGAACCTGTTCGGCGGAGCCGGCGCGCCGATCGCTGTGACCAGCAACTTCAACGGCAGCGCAACCTTTGAGGATTTCAACCCGCGCGCCTCGATCAGCTGGCAGCCCGATGCCAACAACAATCTCTATTTCAGCTATTCGCAGGGCTTCAAGGGCGGCGGGTTTGACCCGCGCGGTCAGACCACCGCATGCCGCAACCCGCGCGGCGGGGCCTGCTCGCCTGCCGAAGTGTTCGATTTCCTTGCCTTCGATCCGGAAACGGTCGACAGCTACGAACTGGGCTACAAGGCGTCGCTGCTCGACAATCGCCTGAACATCAGCATCGCCGGGTTCCTCGGCCAGTATGACAATGTCCAGATCCCCGGATCGGTCGGCTTTGATGCCAATGGCGACGGGGTGAATGAAAGCTTCATCGGCATTACCTCGAACGCGGCGTCGGCGGACGTCAACGGGATCGAGTTCGAAGGCAACGCGCTCGTAGGCAAGGACTTCGCGGGCGACGGCAGCCGCTTCAGCGTCAACTGGTCGCTGGGTTTTATCGATGCCAAGTTCAACACCTTCATCGATGCCTTCGGTAATGACGTGGCGGATCAGCGCGTGTTCCAGAACACGCCCGACATCACCGCGCACATGGGCTTCAACATGGGCCTGCCGGTGGCGAGCGGGATGCTCGATCTGATCGGACTTGCCTCGCTGCGGTCGGATGCGAGCCAGTTTGAAGTGCCCAACCGCTTCCTTGATCAGGATGGCTTCGTGCTGGTCGATGCGAGCATCGTCTACACCTCCGACAGCGGGCTCTATTCGATCGGGGTCCACGGCAAGAACCTGTTCGACAAGGAGTACATCGTTGCGGGCTATAACTTCGTGGCAGGCGGGGTTGGCGGCGCGCCGTTCATCTCGACCTTGGGCCGCGAGGGCACTTTGACGGGCTTCTACGGCGATCCGCGCCGCGTTTACGTGACCGCGCAGGTCAATTTCTAGGGCTCTCCCCGAAGGGGCGGCGGCCTCTCTCTCCTCGACGCCGCCCCTTCCCTCTTTCCTTGGCCAGCCTGAGCGGGCATAGGCGCGTGCCATGCACGATATCCGCTTTATCCGAGAGAACGCTGCGGCTTTTGACGCGGGTCTGGCCCGGCGCGGGCTTGCGCCGCTGGCCGCCGAACTGATCACCCTCGACGAGGAACGCCGCGAGGCCGTGACCGCCGTGCAGGTGGCGCAGAGCCGCCGCAACGAAGCTTCCAAACTGATCGGCGCCGCGATGGCCAAGGGCGACCGCCAGGGGGCCGAGGCGACCAAGGCCGAGGTCGCCGCGCTGAAGGATGAAATGCCCGCGCTGGAGGCCCGCGCGGATGAGTTGGCGGCGCAGCTGAAGGCGGCGCTGGAGATCATCCCCAACCTGCCGGGCGCGGATGTGCCCGATGGTGCGGGTGAGGAGGATAACCGCGTCGAAAGCGAGTGGGGCACGCCCCGCGCCTTCGACTTCACGCCCAAGGAACACGCAGACCTCGCCCCTGCGCTGGGCATGGATTTCGAGACGGGCGCAAGGCTCTCCGGTGCTCGCTTTACCTTCCTGCGTGGGCACATGGCGCGGCTGCACCGCGCGCTCGGCCAGTTCATGCTCGACGTGCAGACCGGCGAGCATGGTTATGCCGAATGCAATCCGCCAGTGCTGGTAGGCGACGACGCCATGTATGGCACCGACAAGCTGCCGAAGTTTGCAGGCGACAGTTTCGCTACGATGCTTCGCAAGCCTGACGACGAAGTCTTCGCGGAAGTCTTCAGTCAAATGGCCAAAAATCCTGACATGACGGGCGAAGAATTCTCGGCGATGCGTAGAGCTATTGAAGGCGACCCAGCCAATCGCCGCTGGCTCATCCCCACCAGCGAAGTCTCCCTCACCGCCAGCGTCATGGGCGAGCTGCTCGACGAGGCCGCGCTGCCCATGCGCCTCACCGCGCTCACCCTCTGCTTCCGCTCTGAAGCGGGCGCGGCGGGGCGGGATACGCGGGGGTTCATCCGCCAGCACCAGTTCGAAAAGTGCGAGCTGGTCAGCATCGTGCGGCCCGAGGACTCCGAAGCCGAACACCAGCGCATGACCCGCGCCGCCGAAACCATCCTCGAGCGCCTGAACCTGGCCTACCGCAAGCTCCTGCTGTGCACCGGCGACATGGGCTTTGGCGCGCGCAAGACCTATGACCTCGAAGTCTGGCTCCCCGGCCAGGGCGCCTACCGCGAGATCAGCTCCTGCTCGAACACCGGCGATTTTCAGGCTCGCCGCATGAACACCCGCTACCGCGTGGCGGGCGAGAAGCGCACCGAATTCGTCCACACCCTCAACGGCTCCGGCCTCGCCGTGGGCCGCACGCTGGTGGCGGTGATCGAGAATTACCAAAACGCCGATGGCAGCGTCACCGTGCCTGAGGTGCTCAGGCCGTATATGGGTGGGCTGGAGGTTATCTCCCCCAACTAACCCCCTCCCCCGCTCGCCCTGAGCTTGTCGAAGGGCTGCTTTTCCTTGAGGTAAGCACCAAGTCCGAAGAAAAGGACAGTCCTTCGACAAGCTCAGGACGAACGGAGAATTGTTGATGCCACGATCGATGAAAGGTTCGCCCGCTTGAGAATCCTCCTCACCAATGACGATGGCATCCATGCCCCCGGGCTCAAGGTGCTGGAGGAGATCGCCCGCCAGTTTTCCGATGACATCTGGATCTGCGCCCCGTCCGAGGAGCAATCCGGCGCTGGCCATTCGCTCACGCTGACCCGGCCCGTGCGGCTCAACACGCTGGGCGAGCGGCGCTTTGCCGTCACCGGCACGCCCACGGACTCTGTGATGATGGCGCTGCGCACCGTCATGCCCTCGCCGCCTGACATCATCCTGTCAGGCGTCAATCGCGGGGCCAATTTGGGCGATGACATCACCTATTCGGGCACCGTCTCGGCCGCCATTGAAGGCGCGCTGGCGGGCATCCGCTCGGTCGCCTTCAGCCAGGTCTATGCCAAGGAAGGCATGGGCGATGACGTGCCTTTCGGCGCGGCGCGCGAGTGGGGGGCGAAGGTGCTCGCGCCCCTGATCGATGCCCCGATGGCCGAACGCACGCTGATCAACATCAACTTCCCGGCGCTCCCCCCCGAAGAGGTCAAGGGCATCCGGGTGGTGCGGCAGGGCTTCCACGATTACTCGCGCGGCTCCATCGTCGAAGGACGCGATCCGCGCGGGTACCGGTATTTCTGGTTCGGCCTCCACGCCATCGAGCATACCGCCGATCACGGCACCGATCTCGAAGCGATTGACGATGGCTTTATCGCGGTCACCCCGCTGCAGCTTGACCTGACCCACTATTCGACCATCGGCATCCTTGCCGACCGGTTCGGCGGCTGATGGCCGAACCGTCAAGCCGCAATCCGTTCAAGCGCAAGGCGCTGCTGGCCGAGCAATTCCGGCCGCTGCGGCGGCAGGTGAAGCTCCCCGTGTGGGGCGATCTCGGCATTCGCATGGGCCTGGCGCTCGGCCTCATCGGATTGGTCATCGCGATCCACTGGTGGGACCGCGACGGGCTGGTCGACAATTACGACAAGCACGTCAGCTTCATCGATGTGGTCTACTTCACCATGATCAGCATCACCACCACCGGCTTTGGCGACATTGCCCCGGTCAGCGACCGAGCGCGGCTGATCGAGGCGGTGATCGTCACCCCGGTGCGGGTCGCGGTGCTGTTCATCTTCGTGGGCGCGGCCTACGATTTCGTCATCAAACGCAGCTGGGAGAAGTTTCGCATGGCCCGCATCCAGGAACAGCTCTCCGGCCACGTGGTGGTGCTGGGCTATGGCACCTCCAACAGCCAGAGCGTCGGTGAGTTGATCGAACGCGGTGTGGACCCGCGCCAGATCGTGGTGATCGACCCTTCGGAAGATCGCCTCGCCGAAGCCGAGAAACTCGGCGTCAACGTCATGGCCGCCGATGCGACGCGCGATGAAACGCTGAAGGCGGTGCGGATCGATGCGGCGCAAAGCGTGCTGGTGTCCGCCGGGCGGGACGATACCTCGATCCTGATCGTGCTCACCGTGCGCCACTTGGCGCCCAAGGTGCCGATCAGCGTGGTGGTGCGCGCGGATGATAACGAGCTGCTGGCGCGGCAGGCAGGCGCGGACAATGTCATCAACCCGGTGCGCTTCACCGGGCTCTTGCTGGCGGGCAGCGTCAAGGGCGCGCACATCGCCGATTACCTAGCCGACCTCGCCAGCGTTGGCGGGCGGGTGCAGCTGGTGGAACGGGTGGTGAGCGCCGAGGAGTGCGGGCGTCCGATAACCGACCTCAAGAGCGGCGGACAGGGCCTGCGCGTCTACAGGAACGGCCGCGCGATCGGCTTCTGGGAGGACGAATGCAAAACGTTACAGCCCGGCGATGTGCTGGTGGAAATCGTGCCGACGGCGGGGAGCGAGGCGGGGTAGGCTTGCGGACGGGCAGAGCGCGCATAAGCGCACCATGTCTCGCCCGGCCCCAATGCCCGTTTCGCCTTTGCCTGCTGGGGGTTGATAAGCGCTGAGGCCGCCGGGTCAGTTTGCGGCCGGGATCGGCGGGGTTTTCCAGAACAGGTCGACTTCCTCTTTTTCGCCGGTCATCTCGTAACGGATCAGCGCGATCGGCAGCCGGCCTGCGGCAAGAAATTCATCGTGGAAGGCGCGCAGCGAGAAGTCCGTGCCGAGCTGGGTCGCGCGATCTGCCAGCAAGGCGTCCATCTGCAACTTCCCGATCGTGTAGGCGACCCCGTAGCCGGGCGGGCGGCGCAGATAGATTTCGGCATCGACCCGCGCCACGTCCTCATCCAGCCAGGGCGTTTTCGACCGCATGTAATCCACCGCCTGTGCGACGCTCCAGAGGTTCTGCTGCATCTTGATGTCGGCAGGCACGCGCGCCGCGCGAAAAATGCCGAACAGCTGGATGAACTCGTCGGCGCGCGGTGAATGACGGGTCGCACCCGCCAGCGTCAACGCATCCTCAAGATAGGTCGCCCAGCCTTCGGCACGCCCGCCGTCGCTATATTCCGCCCTGATCGGCCGGGTGTCACGCTCCGCCAGCACCGCGTCGAACCGGTGGCCGGGAATAACGGCGTGAAGGTGATCGGGGATCGGGTCACGAAACTGGATCTGCTCCCAGAAGTTGGGCCCGGTGGAGCGCTCGACATAGGGCGTGTTGCTGCCCAGCTCGCCAACGAAATCGGGGATCGTGACGATGTCCTCCTGCGTGAGGAACTTTCGGACGATGGCATCGGTGGTGGCGACCTTTTCCGCCTGCTCGCGCGCGCTGCGCGACAGTTGGAGTTCGGGCTCGTTGCGGTTGCGATGGCGCAGCAAGGCGAGCGCCGCCGTCGTGCGCTCGTGCTCGCGCTCGGCCAGCGTGAGCATCTGCGTCGCCGACAGCGGGATCATCCGCACATGCCGGATATACCATTCGTAGCGATCGGCCCCCACGCCGCCCGGTGCTGTCATGCGGCCGCGTTTGGACTTCAGCCAGTCCCTGAATTCGACCAAAGCGGTTCTGGCCGCGACAATATCCTCGACCATGTCGGGCCGCTGCGTCCTAGCCCTTCCGAGCAGGTCTTCATACCAGCCGATGATCCCCGCCGGCGGGACCGCACGATAGGGGTGGTAGTGATTGACCCCGTCGCTGTTATCGAGGTTGTGGAGCGCAAGATCCGCGAAGTCTCCGGCAACTTCGGTCAGGTTCGCGCGGGCCGAGGTGAGCAGCGGAGGCACGCTTTTCAGCCGCGCCCGCAACTGCTCGATCTGCTCGCCGTCCTTGGACACATCGGTAAACGCCACGCGCATCAGCGGATCGAGATAAAAGCCCGGATCGCGCTTCCACGGCCGCAGCACTTCGAGATTGAAGCGATATCCGTTGAGGATCGATTTGACCGCGAGGAAATCGACCTGCTGGGAGCGCGGCCAGCTTTCAACCGGCATGGCAGCGGGCTCCTGTTCGAACCGCGCAAGGCTCGCGAGCTTTTCGGTCATCAGGTTGTCGCCGTAAACCTCACCGATGCGCGCTCCCGAATCCAGCACGACCCCTGCCGTAAAGCCGGGGACCATGTATGCGCGCAGTTCTTCGTGCAGTTCGACGAGTTCGTCGTAATCGCTGGTCTGCTGCTGGTTCGCATGGGCGGTGCTGGTCCAGGCCAACGCCAGTGCCACGATCCCGATGATGGATTTCATATCTGCCTCCCTCTCGCTCTAGATGCGAGTACGGTCGGTGGCTGTCCAGACAAGTTTGTCCCCGGAGGATGGAGAGGTGAAGGGCGGACGCTGAGCCGAGCCGCTAGGTCCTTCGGGACGCGGCTAAGCCTCTCACCCCCGAAACCACACGAACACCCCGCCCATCGCCGCCATGCCGACCACGAAATGCCCGGCGTCGATCAGGAAATGCGCAAGGCTCTTCCTCAGATAGAGGTAATTGATCCCCACCGCCGGGATCATCACGCCAACCGCAAAGCCCACCGCCATCATCATCACCACAAACGGCTTGGGATCGGTGCGTGCGATCAGGTGCCACAGCACCATCGCGATCAGCATTTCGAAGGCGAATGTCAGGCCAAAGATCAGCGGCATGTTGCCGCCCTGAAGCTGCGCATCTGACAGCCCCGCCGCGCGCTGCCACGGCTTGGCAAACAGCACACCATACCACAGCGCCCCCACGGCAAAGAACGCCGCCGCGCCGGCCAGCACCGGCCAGAGAGCAAAGTCGTTCATGCGCGGGCCGCCAGATTGTCGGGCCAATCGAGGGTGAGAGCCCCGCCCTCGGGCAGCTCGCGCCATTGGTCGAGGAACGGGTCGAGCCCCGCCCGGATCGCCCCGAGTCTGTCCTCCACGCCTTCGGGCGGCGGCACGTGTCCGGCGGTCCAGCCGGGCTCGGCCATCGCCATGATCGCAGCATCATCCGCCCCGCCGCTCCAGCTTGCTGCCTCGAAGCATTCGACGAGGCGTTCGGCCTGAATCAGCGCGACGATCGCTGCGTCGGGCACATCGGCGCGCTTGGCGCTGGCATGGCCACCCGCGAGCGCAAGCGCCTGCACGTCCTCGGGCGCCATTCCGCCCGCGACCAGGCCCCAGAACCCCGCCGACATGCCCAGCTCGCGCTCGACAAAGAAGTGGTAGGCATCGTGCGGATACGGCCCCTTCCGCGCGAAGCCAAACGCCGTGCGCGATCCATCAGACCGCTCCACCGCGACGTGATCCTGATTGGTGCCCTTGGTGATCGTGATGCGCATGGCTTGGCTGTAGCGCAAAGCGCCGCGCTGGTGTAGGGGGCCGCGCCTATGACGTCTGCCCCCACCACCCTCCCCGACCAAAAGCGTATCGGTATGGTCAGCCTCGGCTGCCCCAAGGCGCTGGTCGACTCCGAGCGCATCCTCACCCGGCTGCGCGCCGATGGCTATGCCTTTGCCGAGGATTATGCGGGCGCGGATGTGGTGCTGGTCAACACCTGCGGGTTCCTCGACAGCGCCAAGGAAGAAAGCCTTGCCGCGATCGGAGAGGCCATTGCCGAAAACGGGCGGGTGATTGTGACGGGCTGCATGGGCGAAGAGGCCGACGCGATCCGCGCCGCGCATCCTCAGGTGCTCGCGGTCACGGGCGCGCATCAATATGAGCAGGTGGTCGAAGCGGTGCACACGCACGCGCCGCCGAGCCAAGGCCCGTTTATCGACCTCATCCCCCAGCCCGATATCAAGCTGACCCCGCGCCACTACAGCTACCTCAAGATTTCGGAAGGCTGCAATCATTCCTGCGCCTTCTGCATCATCCCGCAGCTGCGCGGCAAACTCGCCAGCCGCCGGATCGATGCGGTGCTGCGCGAGGCGGAGAAGCTGGTGGTGGCGGGGACCAAGGAACTGCTGATCATCTCGCAGGACACCTCGGCCTACGGCGTCGATATCCGCCACGAGCCGCGCGCATGGAAGGGGCAGGATGTGCGCGCACACATGACCGATATGGCGCGCGAACTCGGGCAGCTGCGCACGCCCGAAGGCACCCCGCCATGGGTGCGCCTCCATTACGTTTACCCCTATCCCCATGTCGATCAGGTCATCCCGCTAATGGCAGAAGGCCTGCTGACGCCCTATCTCGACATCCCGTTCCAGCACGCCTCCCCCAAGGTGCTCAAACTGATGCGCCGCCCCGCCAACGAGGCCAAGGTGCTCGAACGGCTGAAATCGTGGCGCGACATCTGCCCCGATATCGCGATCCGCAGCTCATTTGTGGTCGGCTTCCCGGGCGAGACCGAGGAGGACTTCCAGTACCTGCTCGAATGGCTGGAGGAAGCCCAGCTTGACCGCGTCGGCGCGTTCCGGTTCGAGCCGGTCGAGGGCGCGGCGGCCAACGCCCTGCCCGATCCGGTGCCCGAGGAACTGAAGGAAGAACGCTACGCCCGGATCATGGAAGTGACTGAGCGTATCTCGGCCGCGAAACTCGCCGCCAAGGTCGGCCGCACGCTCCCTGTGATCATCGATGCGGTGGGTGAGCCGGACGAGGATGGCGACATCGGTGCCACCGGGAGGTCTCAGGCCGATGCGCCCGAGATCGATGGCGCGGTGTATCTGCGCAACGTGCCCGAAACCCTTGTCCCCGGCGATATCGTACGGGTGACCATCGAGGATGCCGACGCGCACGATCTGTTCGGCGTGATTGCGCGTTAACCCCCGCCCCGCGCCCGTCCCCCTGAGGGACGCGCGCGCGGTAAGTTCTGGTCAGTCGGCGGCTAACGCGGCATATTCCCTGCCATGACCCGCGCACTCGTCCTATCGTTCGCCCTTGCCACCGTCGCGCTCCCAGCAGCGGCGCAGACCAACGCCAATGAGGCGGCTGAGGCCGCAGAGCAAGTCGCAGCGCGTGCCGGCGGGGCTTTTGAACAGATCGACCCCGATGCCGCGATGTCGGACTCCGATGACGTAGCGCTGGCACCCGAGAGCGATGCACCGCGCGGCCCGGCGGTGCGGTTGATCCCCGAACCGATGGTGCAGCCCCTGCCCGCTGCGGCCGCCACGACCCCCGTGGCGCTGGCGAGCAATGATCCCTTCGTCATCAAGTCGATCCTGCCGATCGAAGGCAGCATTCGCTATGGCGACTGGTTCTGGGACGAGAGCGCCGCACCGCGCAGCGGCAAGCTGGTGATCACCGTCGATCTCGAAGCGCGCGTGATCAGCGCCTTTCGCGATGGACACGAAATCGGCACCGCCGTCGCGCTGCTCGGCACGCAGTCGCACCCCACCCCGCTCGGCACCTTCCCGATCCTGACCAAGGAGAAGGACAATGTGTCGGAGAAATACTTCAACGCCCCGATGCCGCATACGCTGCGGCTGACGTGGGACGGGATCGCGATCCACGGCTCGCCAGTGATGAACGGCTATGCCTCGCACGGCTGCATCGGAGTGCCGGATGAATTCGCCGCCAAACTCTTCGCCGCCGCAAAACGCGGGGACAAGGTCATTATCACGCGGGGCAAGATGATCGGCGTGGGCGACAAGGTGATGTGAGGGTATGTGTTTGCGGCCACCTATCGGTGGCGCAGACCTCCCGCCCTGCCTCCCCACCCGGCCACCATAGCCTGATGGTATCATTG